>ERZ772886.2418-NODE-2418-length-14977-cov-5.526270_pt1 | contig 14977 bp, 13 predicted proteins | sample MGYA00512128_ERZ772886 | MGnify/ENA primary metagenome ERZ772886 (study PRJEB29015, sample SAMEA2737698) | human gut metagenome | biome: human gut; feature: human-associated habitat; material: faeces | place: China | collected 2012 ... | reverse complement strand
GCGAAAGCGTGTCTTGAATGTTTTTGTTAATTTTGAACAATTTAAAGAAGACTATAAGGAGTTTCGCAATTGGCTAGACAGATTTGAAGGAAAAGGAGAAAAAAGTATGGCATATTTGGATTGTTCAGTAAAAAGCTGCACCTACAACAATGAAGACGGCTGTTGCTGCAAAGGCGACATTCAAGTGGAGGGACGCGATGCAACCGAAGCACAGAGCACCTGTTGCGGAAGTTTCAAAGACCGCGGAACAAACGGTGCAGCCTGTAACGCATTAAAAGATGTTTCTAAGGAAATCGACGTTGCGTGTGAGGCAACACACTGCCGTTTCAATGAAAATGAGAAATGTCACGCAGATCATATCGGTATTTCCGGTGCCGGAGCCTGCACCTGTGGAGAGACAGAGTGCGCAAGCTTCGAGTGCAACTGTAAATATGAATAATTAATACAGGTATGAAACTGGTCTGCACATGCTCCATTTGTGCAGACCATAAAAAAGCAGGATAAGAAAATTTACATCTGTAAAGCAGGATTCCAGTGCTTTAAAACACAAAAACTACACAAAAAGTTTACAAAGATACCCTTGTTTCTTTTGCCGCGGAGATGTAGTATGGGAGTTGGAAAAACAAAAAGATTCCTGTTTGGAGGCGGTACTTATGAGAAAAAAATCACATATTTCACTGGCACGTTACATTGTAAATAATATGGAAGACAATGATCTGAAAAAACATAAATTATCTTTTTACATCGGAAGTGTCCTGCCGGACATTAAGCCATCTTTCGTCTATAAGCGCCATGAGATGGACGGAACTTACCCGGATATCAGACGCCATATTGAGCGCCTTTCCGAGGGCAGGAAACTGGTGGAGAAGAAAAAAGGACGCAAGTATTACATGGATCTTGGACAGATCAGCCACTATCTGGCAGATTATTTTACTTATCCGCACAATAAAATCTATCCGGGAAGTCTGAAGGATCACTGCTCTTACGAGGAAAAATTAAAGCGGGATCTGCGGAAATATATCAAGACGGACGCTGCAAAACCGCATAAAGCAGATCATCTGGAATTTAAAAATGCCAAAAATCTTTGTGATTTTATCCAGAAATCCCATGATGATTATCTTGTGAGAAAGCATGATGTGGAGGATGATATCCATCACATTGTGGAGGTGAACTACAAGGCAATGGAGACAATGATACATTTACTCGCCGAGAAAAGGGCAGAATTCCGGTTAAAACATTCCTGAAAAATGAAAAACATACAAAAACGATAGGAAAACATACGAATCAAATATTAATTTTTTATGAACAGCGCATCCAAAGTCGAAAAATGGATGCGCTGTTTTTGTAGGAAATACGTGCAATTGTGAAAAAATCCGTTTGGAAATGTCGAATTTTGGAGAAAACTCATCACCTAATTCATTTGATTTTTGAATCTGCGGATAGTAATATGGAGAATATAAAAGAGAGGAAAAGAAAAAGGGGAAAAGAAAAAGGGACTATTCTCTGCTCCGGCAATTAGCAGAAATTTGAATTTGTAAAATTGCATTTTCCATTGAGGAAATCAGGAGGATTCATATGAGAAAGTTGAGTGAGTTACAGCAGGAAATCGAATCCGTTCGATTTGAACTGGATCAGGCACTTTTACGACAGGATAAGTTTGATAATTACTATCAAAAAAGTACAAAACTCGATCAGCTGATTGAAGAGTATATCGAGGAAACAGAAAGAAGTAAGTAGAGAAGAATGGAAAATAATGCCAAATCAGGAAATAACTGGTCTGGCATTATTTTTTTGCGCTAAAATATTGATTTTTTCTTAAGAATAGTCTAATATATGTTTAAAAGTGGTGGAAAGTGGTAGAGAATGGTTCGAAGTGGTGGCAAATGACCACAGAAATGGAAAATCAAGAGGAACCAGCTGCCGCACAAAGGCAGGTGATTGTGTCATGTTTATGGGAGAATACAACCACACAGTTGATCCAAAAGGCAGACTGATAGTTCCGGCAAAATTCAGAGAGCAGCTTGGCGATGAATTTGTAGTGACAAAGGGACTTGATGGATGCTTATTTGTGTATACGTCAGAAGAATGGCACAACATCGAAGAGAAATTCAGAAACATTTCCATGACTTCCAAGGATGCAAGAAAGTTTTCACGTTTCTTTTTTGCAGGAGCAGCTTCCTGTGAACTGGACAAGCAGGGAAGAATCCTTCTTCCACCAGTTTTAAGAGAATATGCAAATCTGACAAAAGATGTCGTTTTAGTCGGAGTCTTAAGCAGAGTGGAAATCTGGGACAAAGACAGATGGCAGGAGAATACATATGATGAAGATGAGATGGATGAGATTGCAGAACACATGGCAGATTTAGGGTTCAGCATCTGATCCACAGAGAATAAAAAAAGAGAGCCAGAGCAAAAGTCAGGCAGAGAGGATCACAATGGAATTTAATCATTATTCAGTATTACTAAATGAGACAATTGAAAATTTGAATATCAAGCCTGACGGAATCTATGTGGATGGAACACTTGGCGGTGGCGGACATGCTTACCAGGTGGCTTCACGGTTATCAGAAAAAGGCAGGCTGATCGGAATCGATCAGGACGCGGATGCAATCGCAGCCGCCGGAGAAAGATTAAAGGAATTTGGTGACAAGATCACCATTATCCGAAGCAATTACGCCAACATGAAAGAGGAACTTCACCGCATTGGCGTGGAAAAGGTGGATGGAATCGTGTTGGATCTTGGCGTATCTTCGTTTCAGTTAGATACACCGGAGCGTGGTTTTACTTACCGTGATGAGAATGCTCCACTTGATATGAGAATGGATGACAGACAGAGCCTGACTGCAAAAGATATCGTAAACGGATACAGTGAGATGGATCTTTACCGGATCATCCGTGATTATGGTGAGGACAAGTTTGCAAAAAATATTGCAAAACACATCGTGCAGGAGAGGGCAAAGAAACCAATTGAGACAACCGGAGAACTGACAGAGATCATAAGGGCTTCCATTCCAATGAAAGTTCAGGTGACCGGTGGACATCCGGCAAAAAGAACCTTTCAGGCAATCCGTATTGAGCTGAACAAAGAGTTAGAAGTACTGCAGAATAATCTGGATGATATGATCGACCTTTTGAATCTGGGTGGAAGAATCTGTATTATCACGTTCCATTCCTTAGAGGATCGTATTGTAAAGACGAATTTTAAACGAAATGAGAACCCATGTACCTGTCCGAGTGATTTTCCAGTGTGCGTATGTGGTAAAAAATCCAAGGGAAAGGTAGTTACAAGAAAACCAATCCTTCCTTCCGAGGAAGAATTAGAAGTGAACTCCCGTTCCAAGAGTGCAAAATTAAGAGTTTTTGAAAGGGTGTAGCAGATGCCGAACAGAACAGTAAATCACAACAATCGAAATAGAGCAGCCTATCAGGTAGATGGCAACACCGTACGCCGTATGGAGGCGATGCCGGATTACCGCAAAGAGCGCAGAGACAGACAGGAGCGGGAACGCGAGGAAGAGCTGAGAAAACGCAGACGTGCCGCAGCCAGAAATCAGGCAAAAGCGCTTCGCATGAGCAAAAGTTATGTTGTATTCCTGACAATGGCAGTGACCGTATTTGGCATTTTCTGTGGAGCTTATATTAAGCTTCAGTCCGATGTAACGGCAAGAATGAAAAAAATCGCAAGCTTAGAGAGCCAGGTGACAGACCTTAAGGCTGACAATGACGAGGCTTACAAGAGAATTAATACCGCAGTAGATCTCGATGCGATCAAGGAGAAGGCAATCAATGAACTTGGTATGTTTTATGCAACACAGGATCAGATCGTCTACTACTCTGTAGATAAGACAGACTACATGAATCAGTATAATGAAATCCCGCAATAGAGGGAATTTTCAGGCAAAAAAATAATTCGGGTGGTAGAATGGCAAAAAGAAGACCGAAAAAGCCGATGTTAAAGTTTCCAAAGCGTATGCAGAAAAAAATGATCGTCATGTTTACGGTTGTTGCAGCGCTTATGATCGGACTCATCGGAAGACTGATGTATATTGAATACACCAGTGGAGAAAAATATGAGAAAATCGTTCTGGCACAGCAGGGCTATGACAGCCAGACAATTCCTTATCAGAGAGGAGACATTGTAGACGCAAAAGGAACTGTGCTGGCAACCAGTATCGCAGTTTATAATGTGATTCTGGACTGCTCCGTTTTAAATGATGATGAAAAATATGTGGAGCCGACGATCAATGCGCTTGTAAGCTGCTTCCCGGATCTGACAAGTGAACAGCTTTATTCTTACCTGAAGGACTCTCCGGACAGCAGATACATTGTGCTTGCCAAGCGTTTGTCCTATGATACGATCCAGCCTTTTGTAAATCTGCAGGAGGAGCGGGATGAAAAGGGAAAACTGGTCAATCCATATATCAAGGGTGTCTGGTTTGAAAAAGAATACCAGAGACAATATCCATATGGAAAACTGGCAAGTTCCGTGATCGGGTTCACAACATCCGGTAACCTTGGAATTAATGGACTGGAAAATTATTATGATGGCACGTTAAATGGAATTAACGGCAGACAGTATGGATATCTGAATTCAGACAGTAATTTTGAAAAAACGATCAAACCGGCAGTCAACGGCAATACGTTAGTGACAACGATCGATGCGACGATCCAGTCGGTGGTAGAGAAGAAAATACAGGAGTTTAATGAGGCCTATACAGATGGTTACAGAGAGGGTGAGGGCGGAGCAACAAGAATCGGCGTGCTCATCATGAAACCGGACAATGGCGATGTCCTTGCAATGGCACAGTATCCAAACTACGATCTGAGCAATCCATGGGATTTATCTGAGTATTATACACAGGAAGAGATCGATGCGATGGATGATGATGCGAGACTCGAAGCGTTAAATCAGTTGTGGCAGAACATATGTCTGACCTATACTTATGAGCCGGGATCAACGGCAAAACCATTTACGGTTGCAGCCGGGCTTGAGACAGGAACACTGTCGACCAATGATACCTTTTTCTGTGATGGAGCCGAACAGCTCAGCGGATTTACCGTAAAATGTGTTGCCTATAGAAAAGGTGGACACGGAATGCAGACTTTGGAACAGACATTGATGAATTCCTGTAATGATGCCCTGATGCAGATGTCCTACCGGATCGGGGCAGAGAATTTCACGGAGTACCAGCAGATTTTTGGATTTGGACAGAAAACGAACATTGATCTTCCGGGAGAATCGAGAACAGATTCCCTGATTTACACATTGGATACAACATCACAGCTGAGTCTTGCAACCAATGCTTTCGGACAGAACTTTAATACCACGATGATCCAGCTTGGAACTGCTTTCTGTTCTCTGGTCAATGGCGGTAAGTTATATCAGCCGAGAGTGGTAAGCAAGATCACGGATCAGAAAGGAAATACGATTCAGGATATTTCTCCGACGTTGCTGCGTGAAACTGTATCTAAGACAACAAGTGATACATTAAAACAATACATGTACTCAACCGTGACATCCGGTACCGGAAATACGGCAAAAGTAGACGGTTACTCCATGGGAGGTAAAACCGGAACGGCACAGAAAGTGCCGCGTGATGGTGTGAACTATCTGGTTTCTTTTATCGGTTTTGCACCGGTGGACGATCCTCAGTTAATGATCTACTGTTTTGTGGATGAGCCGAACTCGCAGGATCAGCCACACAGCACATTTGCACAGAATATTGTGAGGGAGATTTTAGAAGAAGTACTTCCTTATATGAATATTTATCCGGATGAGGAGACGACAGGCTTACATTCTGGGTGGGATATTACCGGAACAGATACAGGCGCAGCCGCTGTGACAGACCGTGTGACAGGAAATATTCCGGAGGAAGAACCGGAAGGAACGGATGATGTGCCGGATACCATGGAGGATATTCCGGGAGCCGGGGAAAACAACGAAGAAAACGCCGAAAATGATGGTGTAAATGCCGAAGAAGCAGGAACAACGTCCGATAACAGTGAATAAAAACATAACCTCATAAAAGTTGGAATAAAATGCAAGGAAGACTTTTATGAGGTTTTTGTTTTATGTATCGGAATAAGACCTTTAACCGCAAAAAGGTAATGATCGTATTCGTGTCAGTTTTTTTTATTATGATGTTTCTGATCGGAAGACTGGTATATCTTATGATCTTCTGCTCCGAATATTATGGAAATAAAGCGGAGAATCTTCATGAGAGGGAACGTGATATTAAGGCGGCACGGGGAAAACTTTTGGATGCAAACGGCACGGTGCTTGCCACAAACAAATCTGTGTGCACGATCTCCGTGATCCATAACCAGATAGAAGAACCCGAGAAAGTCATTGAGATGCTTGTGAGAGAACTTGGCATTCCGGAAGAGACTGCGAGAAAGCGCGTGGAGAAAGTCAGTTCCATCGAGCGTGTGAAAACAAATGTCGCAAAGGAGACCGGGGATGCAATCAGAGCCTATGGACTCTCCGGAGTGAAAGTGGATGAGGATTATAAACGATATTACCCTTATGGGACGCTTGCTTCCAAAGTACTTGGTTTTACCGGGGCCGACAATCAGGGCATTTTGGGACTTGAAGTAAAGTATGATGAATATCTTCAGGGAACCAACGGAAAAATCTTAACGTTAACCGATGCGAGGGGAATTGAAATCGAGAATGCCGGGGAGAGCAGATTAGAACCCGTGAACGGTTATGACCTCTGCTTATCGTTAGACTACAATATCCAGATGTACTGTGAGCAGGCGGCAAAAAAAGTCTGCACGAAAAAATCGGCGGACAGTGTTTCCGTGATCGTGATGAACCCACAGAACGGTGAACTTATGGCGATGGTGAATTATCCTGAGTTTGACCTGAACGATCCGTTTACACTGGTTGGGGACAACGGGGAAGCTGTGTCAGCGGAAGAAAAACAGAATCTGTTGAATAAAATGTGGCGAAACCAGTGCATCAGTGATACCTATGAGCCGGGTTCTACATTTAAGATTATTACGGCAGCGGCAGCGTTAGAAGAGGGAGTGGTAAAACTGGACGATGCATTTTTCTGTCCGGGCTATAAAATAGTGGAGGACAGAAGAATCCGGTGCGCGAGAACGACAGGGCACGGTGCGGAAACATTTGAGACAGGGATCATGAACTCCTGCAACCCGGTTTTTATGGAACTTGGCGAGCGGTTAGGCGCGGAGAACTTTGTCGGTTACTTCAAACAGTTCGGGCTGTTATCCAAAACGAATATTGATCTTCCGGGGGAAGCGGGAACGATCATGCATAAGACGGAAAATATTGGACCGGTGGAACTTGCGACAATCTCGTTTGGGCAGTCGTTTCAGATTACCCCCATCCAGCTTGTCACGACGGTATCTTCTATTATTAATGGGGGAACGCGCGTGACACCACATTTTGGCGTAAGCGTGCAGGATGCGGACGGAAATACAGTAAAAACGTTCTCCTATGAAACGCATGAGAATATCTGCACAGCAGAAACTTCGGAAACGATGCGCTATCTGCTGGAGAAAGTGGTGTCAGAGGGAACCGGAAAAAATGCCAAAATTGAGGGCTTTTCCATCGGCGGAAAGACAGCAACCTCACAGACACTTCCAAGAAGCGACCATAAATACATTTCATCGTTTCTCGGATTTGCGCCCGCTGACAATCCGCAGGTGCTTGTGCTTGTTGTTATTAACAATCCGCAGGGGATTTATTACGGCGGAACGATCGCTGCTCCTGTGGCGAAGGAAATATTCGAAAACATTTTGCCTTACCTTGATAAATGAGATGAAATAACGTATACTAGTTAGGCGAATTGAACGTTAGAAAAAATACAAGAGGTGTTTAGTCATGGATTATGAAATAGTGATACCAGTTTTGATTTCTTTTGCAATCAGTGCAATTTTAGGACCGATCGTGATCCCCTTTTTGAAACGGTTAAAGGTGGGGCAGACGGAGCGTAAAGAGTTGGAATCCCATTTGAAGAAAAATGGAACCCCGACTATGGGTGGACTTATGATACTGGCAAGTATTATCATTACCTCCCTGTTTTATGTCAAAGATTATCCGAGAATTATCCCAATCCTTTTTATGACCGTAGGATTCGGTGTGATCGGTTTTCTGGATGATTATCTGAAGGTAGTGCTCCGCAGATCAGACGGACTGCTCCCGTGGCAGAAGATGATCTTACAGTTTATTGTGACAACAGTATTTGCAGTTTACATGGTGCGTTATTCCGGAATTGAACTTACTATGTTGATTCCATTTTCCGGCGGAAAGTACTTAAATATCGGATGGCTTGCGATTCCATTACTTTATTTTGCAGTGATCGGAACCGTAAACGGTGTGAATTTTACCGATGGTGTGGATGGCCTTGTGTCAAGTGTTACCATTATGGTTGCAACCTTTTTCTCCGTTGTGGCAATCGGAACGAATGCAGGGATTGCACCAATCACCTGTGCAGTAGCAGGAGCCTTGCTTGGATTCTTATTATTTAATGTGTATCCGGCAAGTGTTTTCATGGGAGATACCGGTTCCCTGGCACTGGGCGGCTTTGTTGTGGCAACTGCCTATATGCTCCAGATGCCATTATATATCCTGATCGTTGGACTGATTTATCTGGCAGAAGTCATATCTGTTATGGTTCAGGTTACTTATTTTAAATACACTAAGAAAAAAACAGGTGTTGGAAAGCGGATTTTCAGAATGGCTCCGCTCCATCATCATTTTGAGCTTGGTGGATGGTCAGAGACGAGAGTTGTCGCAGTGTTTGCAATCGTGACAGCACTGCTTTGCATGCTTGCATTATTAGGCTTATAAATCGCATTGGAAAATTGCAAAATGACCTGCCCGAACGGAGCAGGAGATTGGAAGGATAAGACGATGAATTTAGAAGGAAAAAGAGTGTTAGTAGTAGGTTCTGGAAAAAGCGGAGTTGCAGCCGCAGAACTGCTCAGAAAAAAAGGAATCACATTTGTACTTTTTGATGGAAATAAAGATTTAGATGTGACAGCATTGATCGAGAAAAATCCGGTATTTGCCGGAGCAGAGATCCTTTTGGGAGAACTTGCACCGGAAGATATGGCGCGCATTGATCTTGTTGTGTTAAGTCCGGGCGTGCCGACAGACCTTCCGATGGTCAATGAACTTCGAAACAGACAGATTCCAATCTGGGGCGAAATTGAACTTGCCTATCATTTTGCAAAAGGAAGAATTATTGCAATTACCGGAACAAACGGAAAAACTACGACAACTTCGCTTGTGGGTGAGATCATGGCGAATTATTTCGATGATGTGAAAGTGGTCGGCAATATTGGAATCCCATACACATCGGTAGCGGCAGACACGACAGAGGATACTGTGACAGTCGCAGAGATCAGCAGCTTCCAGTTAGAGACAACACATGAGTTTGCGCCGGAAGTGACAGCTATTTTAAATATCACACCGGATCATCTGAACCGTCATCATACGATGGAATGTTATATCGAGACAAAAGAGAGCATTACAAAGAATCAGACCGCCGGGGATACCTGTGTGTTGAATTATGAGGATGAAGTGCTGCGTAGGTTTGGCGAGACACTTCAGACAAAAGTTGTATTTTTCAGCAGCAAGCGCAGACTGGAAAAGGGACTTTATCTGGACGGAGAAGATATTTTTTATGCAGACGGCACAACGGACACAAAAGTGATCAATGTAAATGAGCTGAATATTTTAGGAAAACACAATTATGAGAATGTCATGGCGGCAGTCGGAATGTCGGTAAGCTTTGGCGTACCGATGGATAAAATTGTGGAAGTGCTGAAACGTTTCCAGGCAGTCGAGCATAGAATTGAGTATGTGACAGAAAAACGCGGCGTGAAGTTTTACAATGATTCCAAGGGAACAAACCCGGATGCGGCAATCCAGGGAATCCGCGCGATGAACCGTCCGACACTGTTGATCGGTGGAGGTTATGACAAACAGTCTGAATATGATGAGTGGATTGAGAGTTTTGACGGCAAGGTGAAGAAACTCGTGCTGATCGGTCAGACGAAGGAAAAGATTGCGGAATGTGCGAAGAAACATGGCTTTGAGGATGTCATACTCTGTGATACATTTGAGGAGGCAATTGACACCTGTTATGCAAACGCAGTGAGCGGGGATGCGGTATTGCTTTCCCCTGCATGTGCAAGCTGGGGCATGTTCGCAAACTATGAGGAGCGCGGACGCATTTTTAAGGAATACGTGCGCAATCTGGCAGAATAAAAAATGTCAGGCATAATGGCATGACGTGCAGTAAATAAGAAATGAGGAATTGGAATGGCAAGAGGTCAGCAGACGGAAAAGAAAAAAAAGCCAATTAAATATTTCGATTACAGTCTTTTGTTTCTGATCATTTTTCTTTTGTGTTTTGGATTGGTCATGTTGTACAGTACCAGTTCCTATGCAGGTTCCAATAAGTTTGGGGATGCTTCCTATTTTGTAAAAAGACAGTTGTTTGCAACAGGACTGGGGATCGTGGGTATGTATATTGTATCGAAAATCCCATATCGGTTCTGGATGAAGGTGAGTTCCATGGCGTATCTGGCAGCTATCGTGCTCTGTACCGCCGTTATTTTTATTGGTACAGAGGCAAACGGTCAGGCGAGATGGTTAAAAATCGGGCAGTTATCTTTCCAGCCGTCAGAGTTTGCCAAGTTTGCGGTTATTATTTTTCTGGCAACGGTTATTTATAAGACACCACAGAAGATGGGAGAGTTCATGAGCCTTGTCAAGATAATGGCAATTGTGCTTCCAATCGTTGCAGTGGTCGCCTACAATAACTTAAGTACAGCGATCATTATACTTGGAATTGCAGTCTGTATGTTGTTTGTTGCCAGTCCGAAGTATTCCCACTTTGTGTTGATGGCAGCGGCAGTCGGTGTGGTAGGTGTTGTTTTCATCAGTTTTGAGGCATACCGGATGGATCGTATCAAGATCTGGCTGAATCCGGAAGCCTACGAGAAGGGTTATCAGACCTTACAGGGACTGTATGCGATCGGTTCCGGCGGTTTATTTGGAAAAGGGCTTGGCGAGAGTATGCAGAAGCTGGGATTTATTCCTGAGGCGCAGAATGATATGATTTTCTCTGTTATCTGTGAGGAACTTGGACTTTTTGGCGCGGTGTGCGTGATCTTATTGTTTCTGCTGATGATCTGGAGATTTATGATCATTGCCAATAATGCGTCAGACCTTTATGGGGCGCTGGTCGTGGTTGGTATTATGGCGCATTTGTCCATCCAGGTTATTTTAAATATTGCGGTTGTGACCAATACGATCCCGAATACCGGTATTTCACTGCCGTTTATCAGTTATGGAGGTACTTCGGTTTTATTCCTGCTTGCAGAGATGGGGCTTGCGCTTTCCGTGGCAAAGGGAATTAAATTTGAGGTTAATTAAATATGATAAAAGAAGAGAGAAGAAGAAAAAAGCGCAGAAAGATAGGATTGTACATCCTGTTGATATTGATTCTGCTTATCGCAGCGGGCGTTTTCATTGTCATGAATGTTTTTACCGTGGAAAACGTTGTCGTGGAGGGAAATGAACTGTACAGCTCCACACAGATTGAAAACATGGTGCTGAATGATGAATATTCCTGGAATTCCCTGTATGTAGATCTGAAATACAGATTTGTGGATATCGGGGAAGTTCCGTTTGTAGATACGATGGAGGTTTCACTGGACAATCCCCATACCGTACATATTAAAGTTTACGAAAAAGGAATGCTCGGCTATCTTTATATTAATTCCATTGGTCAGAATGCTTATTTTGACAAAGATGGATTTGTAGTCGAGACATCTACGGAAGTGATTGACGGTGTGCCAAAGATCACAGGAATCTCCTGTGAGGAAGTGGTACTTTATGAGAAACTGCAATTAGAGAACAGTGATATTTTGCGGGATTTACTGAACCTGACACAGACTTTGAAAAAATATAATCTGCTCCCGGATGAGATCCAGTATGACAGTAACATGGAGCCGGTGCTTTACTATGGAACAATTCAGGTGAAAATTGGTTCTGAGGACAACCTGTCGCAGAAAGTTGTGAGGTTATCCATTATTTTGCCACAGCTTGACGGACTTAGCGGCACACTCCATTTAGAGACATGGACACCGGAGACGACCGACATTATCTGGGACAGGGCAGAAGAACAATCGGAAACAGAAGAGGAGACGACAGAAGAGCCTTCTGAGGAGCCGTCGGCAGATACACCAGCGGAAGAACAACCTGCACAGGATGTGCCGGCAGAGAATACACCGGCCGAAGAGCAGCAGCCAGCCGAAAATACACCGGCGGAGGATATGCCGCCAGTGGAACAATAAAAACCGTAAAAAAACTTGATTTTTTTTGAAAAAGCGGTTGATTTGTTGTAGGAAAAATTATATTATAGTTTATAAGAGTTAAAAAACGCAAAATATAGTATGATTTCGAGAGTAGATAACTAAACAAAGTAGAAATGGGCTTGTCTGGTTATCATATTTGACATAAATATAGGGAGATATGAAGGAGGAACTACCTTGCTGGAAATTAGAACAACAGAAGCAGATGCCAGTGCAAAAATTATCGTGATCGGAGTTGGAGGAGCTGGTAATAATGCTGTAAATAGAATGATCGATGAAAATATTGGCGGTGTTGAGTTTATTGGTATCAACACAGATAAGCAGGCATTACAGTTATGTAAGGCACCGACATTGATCCAGATCGGTGAGAAGCTTACCAAAGGACTTGGTGCAGGAGCACAGCCTGAGGTTGGACAGAAAGCAGCGGAAGAGAGCGCAGAGGAGTTATCAGCTGCAGTGAAAGGTGCAGACATGGTTTTCGTTACCTGTGGTATGGGTGGTGGAACCGGTACAGGTGCCGCACCAGTCGTTGCCAAGATTGCAAAAGAGCAGGGAATCTTAACGGTAGGTGTTGTTACAAAACCTTTCAAATTTGAAGCAAAACAGCGTATGTTGAACGCAACCGGTGGTATTGAACGTTTAAAAGAGAGCGTAGATACACTGATTGTCATTCCAAATGATAAATTATTAGAGATCGTAGACAGACGTACTACAATGCCGGATGCATTGAAGAAGGCAGATGAAGTATTACAGCAGGCAGTACAGGGAATCACAGACCTTATCAATTTACCTGCACTCATTAACCTTGACTTTGCGGATGTTTCCACCGTTATGAAGGACAAGGGACTTGCACATATCGGTATTGGTTCTGCCAAGGGAGACGACAAGGCGATCGAAGCTGTAAAACTTGCAGTTGCCAGCCCATTGCTTGAGACAACTATTAACGGTGCAACACACGTTATTATTAATATTTCCGGAGATATCTCCTTAATGGATGCAAATGATGCAGCAAGCTATGTACAGGATCTTGCAGGAGATGATGCCAATATTATCTTCGGTGCGAAGTTTGATGAGTCTATGACAGATGAGGCAACCATTACGGTTATTGCAACAGGACTTGAGACTGCCGGTGCAAACGCAGCAAGCAAAATTGTTCCTAAGATGCAGTATCAGAACATGGGAACTGTTCCAAGACCAACAGCACCTGTAACACCAAGACCAGCAGCACAGGCTGGTTATACAACTCCGGTACAGCCAAACCCGGCACCAACTTTCTCTGGTATTCAGAAACCACGCCAGCCAGAAAGCTCTGTACAGCAGATGGATATCAAGATTCCGGATTTCCTTAAGAATTCCAGAAGATAATTACATAAGAAGATGACAGGATCGTTACATGAAGATCATAAGGTTTTCGTGTAACGGTCTTTTTTTGTCAGAAAAACTGGATGAACTTCTGAAAGTAGAGGGAGTGTTTTGACAAAAAAGATGGTTCTAAAAAAATATAATGTGACTATGGAGAAGGAAAAGGAGGGAGTGGTTCCAAATATATATTTTTTATGCAGATGTCTATCTGTTACAGAATCTGTGGATGGATTTTATTGCGCTTGCGGGCGCAAATTGTCTTTTGCGGCGCAGGGTAAAGGGAAGAAGACTGTGGTTTATTGCATTTCTGTCATCCATAGGAACTCTGATCATTACATTGACCGTTACGGAGCCTTTTTGCAGGGCGATTCTGATTCACTTCCTGCTCAATACAGGAATGGTTGTTCTGTGTTTTGGAAAAAGTTCGTGGCGTACGTTTTTAGAAAACTGGGCAGTCATTTATCTGATGGTCATTTTCCTTGGCGGGGTTATGGAATTATTGAGAAGCAGTGCAACAGGAATGACATTTTTCTGGTGCTTTCTGCTTCATCGGGGAATTTGGCGCAGGGGGCTCTGATGGGGCCGACGCTGATGGGCGGCGTGACGGCACTTTCCGTTGGCATCAGCTATGTGCTGATACCTGCGATTCAGCTTTCGATTGCGCTGGAGATGGCAGACCATATTTCCGAAAAACCGATTTTGGGGAAATTTGCGGAGCTGCTGCGGCAGTGCATTTCCTGGGGAATGAAGGGGGCGGCAATGCTTTTTATGCTCTTGCTTTCCCTGCAGAAAATCGGCGGCGGTGCGCTGAACGGTTTGGCGGCGAAAACAGCGAAAATTGCAGTCGGGGCGGTGCCGGTGGTCGGGGGCGTGATGGGCGGCGCGGTGGAAACGGCAGCGGCTATGGCAGGGACGCTCAAAAGCGGCACACTGGTTGCGGCGGTGGTGCTTCTGCTCCTGCTTTGTCTGCCATTGCTCATCAAGCTGCTTGTGATCCTGCTTGTGTTTCGGCTGACGGCGGCTGCGGCGGAATTTATCTGCGAGGAACGCTTAGTGGAGTGCATTGCGGCGGCAGGGGAATACATAGGACTTCTGTTGGGGATTGTTTTTCTGGGCGAAGGGATGTTTTTCTTTTCGGCATTGCTTTTGTTGGGGGGCTTGTAGGCATGATGGCGGCATTTGCGGCATATATTAAAACCATAACTGCGTTGGCTGTTTTCTCTGCTCTGGTGGGGCTGCTTCTGCCGGAAGGGAA
>ERZ772886.2392-NODE-2392-length-15076-cov-7.872379_pt1 | contig 15076 bp, 9 predicted proteins | sample MGYA00512128_ERZ772886 | MGnify/ENA primary metagenome ERZ772886 (study PRJEB29015, sample SAMEA2737698) | human gut metagenome | biome: human gut; feature: human-associated habitat; material: faeces | place: China | collected 2012 ... | reverse complement strand
CTATGAGACCGAGCGTTTCCCCACCGAGGGGGACGGCCTGCGGCTCACCATCGACGCCAACATCCAGCACTACCTCGAGAACGCGCTGGGCTACGCGGTAAAGGAACACCACGTCGCAGCCCGTGCCGTGGGCATCGTCATGGACGTGAACACCGGGGCCGTGCTGGCCATGTCCACCACCCCCGCCTACGACCCCAACCAGCCCCGTGTGCTGGCCGACAAGGCCGCCCGGGAGGCCGTAGAGGGGCTTTCCGGCGACGAGCGGGCGGCGGCATTGCAGCTGGCCCAGCAGACCCAGTGGCGGAACAAGGCCGTCAGCGACCTCTACGAGCCGGGCAGCGTCTTCAAGCTCATCACCTGCGCGGCGGCGCTGGACACCGGGGCTGTGAGCAAAAATTCCAGCTTCTACTGCGGCGAGAGCATCTCGGTGGCCGGCACCCGCTTCCACTGCGCCAACCACAAGCGCCACGGCGCGCAGACCGTCACTCAGGCCCTTGAGAACTCCTGTAACCAGAGCTTCATCCAAATCGGCGCAAGGCTGGGCAAAGAGGCGTTTTGCAACTACTTTGCGGCCTTCGGCCTCCGCGCGCCCACCGGCATCGACCTGCCCGCCGAGCCGAAAAAGAGCCTCTACTACACCGCCGACCGGATGGGGCCGGTGGAGCTGGCGTCCTGCGCCTTCGGGCAGAGCAGCAAGATCTCTTACCTCGAGATGGCGTCGGCGGTCTGCGCCGTGGTCAACGGCGGGCGGCTGATGCAGCCCTACGTCGTCTCGGACATCCTCGGCCCGGAGGGCGAAGTCATCGACCACCTCTCCCCCGTCTGCAAGCGGCAGGTGCTGAAAGAGGAGACCTCCCGCACCATGCGGGAGATGATGGAAGCCGTCGTCCTCTACGGCGGCGGCCGGAACGCCCGGATCGCGGGCTACCGGGTAGGCGGCAAGAGCGGCACCAGCCAGAAGCTGGACAGCGCCGACGAGAAGGCCCGCATCGCCAGCTTTGTGGCCGTGGCTCCCATCGACGACCCCCAGTTTTTGTGTCTCGTCTGCCTCGACGAGCCCCACAGCTGGACGACAGCGGGCGGCAGCCTCTCGGCCCCGGTCTGCGCTGAGGTCCTCGAGCAGACGCTGGTCTATAAAGGTGTCCCCCGTGCCGCTGTGCCTGACGCGCCTGCTTCCGACGCTGAGACTTCCGCCGACCTTCCCGAGGACGGCGACAGCTTCGACGGGGCGTAAAAATGGGCAAAAGAAAAGACCGCTGGACGGCGGTCTTGGAAGGTCGATATTTTTCAGCTCTGCTGCGGCTGGTCGCGGAACACGATCTCGCCGGTGGCGCTGTCCATGGACTCGACGATAGCGAGGCTCTCCAGCTGGATGCCCTTGCTGCGGATGAGGTCGCCGCCCTGCTGGAAGCCCTTCTCGACGGCGATGCCGATGCCCTCGACAGTTGCACCAGCCTTCTCGGTCAGCTCCAGCAGACCCAGCAGGGCGCAGCCGTTGGCCAGGAAGTCGTCGATGATGAGAACGTGGTCCTCAGGAGTGAGGAACTTCTTGGAGACGATGACATTATAAATTTTCTTGTGGGTGAAGGACTGGATCTTCGTCTCGTAGTTGTCGTAGTCCAGGTTGATGCTCATAGACTTTTTGGCGAACACCACCGGCACGTTGAACTCGCTGGCCACCACAGCCGCGATGCCGATGCCGCTGGCCTCGATGGTGAGCACCTTGTTGATGGGCTTGCCATCGAACAGGCGCTTCCACTCCTTTGCCATCTCGCGGAACAGCGGAATGTCCATCTGATGGTTGATGAAGCTGTCCACCTTGAGCACGTTGCCCTCACGGACGATGCCGTCTTTGCGGATGCGGTCTTCCAGCATTTTCATAGTTCGTCTCTTCCTCCCAATTTTCCTGTCACAAAACGGTCAATATTTCATATCAGTATACCGGATACTTTCCCGGTTGGCAAGGCTTTTTCTGCCCAAATTTGACTCGTTCTCTCCAGTTTTTTCAGCCCTTTCGATTATAAGTACGACTTTTGCGGTACGGTCTGTGTCTCAGGGCGGACGATTTGTGCAGTTGTCTCTTGTTTTCTGCGCAAAATCGAGTATACTGGTAGCAACCGGAAACGGTTTGCTGCGGCCGACGAGGGCCGCACCGGGAAAAGGAGTCAGTATATGAAGACAGGGTTAGTATTAGAGGGCGGTGCCATGCGGGGGATGTTCACCGCAGGCGTTCTGGATGTCCTGATGGAGCACGGCCTCACCACCGATGGCACCATCGGCGTGTCGGCGGGCGCGGTGTTCGGCTGCAACTTCAAGTCGCACCAGATCGGCCGTGTCATCCGCTACAACACCGAATATTGCAACGACAAGCGCTACGCCAGCTTCCGCAATCTGCTGCGCACCGGCAACCTCTACAGCGAGGATTTCTGCTACCATGAGGTGCCGGAAAAGCTGGACCCCTTCGATGAAGAGGCCTTCCGCGCTTCGCCCATGGACTTCTTTGTCGTCTGCACCGACCTGCACACCGGCGATCCTATCTACCACAAGTGCCGCAGCGGCGACGCCGAGGACGTGCGCTGGATGGAGGCTTCGGCGTCCATGCCGCTGGCGGCGAAAGCCGTCAGGATCGGCCACTACTCCCTGCTGGACGGCGGCGTGGCCGACTCCATCCCCGTCCGCTTCTTTGAGAGCCTGGGTTACAAGCGGAACCTTATCATCCTGACCCAGCCCAAAGGCTTTGTGAAAAAGAAGAACCCCATGCTGCCCGCCATCCGTGCGCGGTATCTGCGCTATCCGGCCTTCGTGGCAGCGGTGGCCGACCGTCACGAGCGGTACAACGAGGCCCTCTCCTACATCGCCATGCAGGAGGCATCGGGCAAGGACTATGTCATCCGCCCGCCCATCCCGCTGGAGATCGGCGCTATGGAGCGCGACCCCGCCCAGCTGCGCCGGGTCTACGAGACGGGCCGCGCCGTGGCGGAGAACCAGATTGATAAGATAGAGGCGTTCCTGAACGATGTGAAGGAGACGCCAGAGGAGTAACCTCTCCGTCACGGCTGACGCCGTGCCACTGCCCGGGTTGCGGCATCCAGCAGCCGCAGCGCTTTGCTTGCGTCTTGCTGGCCGCGGCCCCAACAGCGACTCCCTGTTTCCGCCACTGGCGGCGGTCGTCGTTGTTGCTCCTAACGAGGGGAGGCTTTGGCATTCCGTAAAGCTTCGCCTCTTCGCCAGAGGCTCCCCTACTAGGGGAGCTGTCGAGCGGCAGCGAGACTGAGAGGTTGTACGAAGACGAGCCTAACCTACAAACAAAGCAGGAGCCCCATCCATTCGGATGGAGCTCCTGCTTTTCTTATAACTTACTGCATATCCGTCTCAGAGATGGGGGTATCCAGCTCATCGGTGGGGGTGTCCGCCGTCTCAGGCTGTTTGCCCTTCTTCTCCTTGAGGGGCTTTTCGCCCTTGGGGCCGTGCTTCGACTTGATGCGCTTTGCCAGCAGAAGGAGCAGCACCAGCAGGGCTGCGCCGCCGGCGCAGAAGGCCCAGATGGGGAGCTTTGCAGGGACGAAAGCCACTTCGACCTCGGTGCCGGTAGTGGTGAAGGTGGTGTAGCTGCCGAAGCTGCCCGTCTCCAGCTTATGCCAGCTGCCGTCGGCCTGCTTGACGTAGACCTTGCCCTTGGCCTTGCCGGGGGTCAGATAACGGATCTGGTGGGTCTCATTGCCGTCATCGGTGAACTCCAGCAGCCACTGCTCTGTCACACCGTGGACATCGGCTGTGATGTCCTGCTGGGTGACCTGCACGGCGTTGGAACCGCCGAAGAAGCCGTCCACGAAGAAAACGGGACGTCCGTTCTCGCGGGTGACGCTGCTGCTCAGAGACGGGATGTAGGGCGTGTACTCCACATTGACCACGGTGTCGGTGTGGAGCTGGTCGAGGACGGGTGTGCTCCACTCGGCGTAGTATCCATTCTTCTGGGGGATCTCGGGGTAGTCGTCCAGCGTGAAGGACGCACCGTAGTCAAAGCTGATCTTCTTGATGATGTGGCCGTCGGCCTTGAAGGTCAGGGTCAGCTTGCGGAAGGAGTCCGGCACATTCTCCTGAGCCAGCAGGGTCTCATAGGTGACCGGCTCTGCCTGACCGACGCGGCTCAGGCGGTCGATGCCCTGCAGATCGTCGGAGACGAAAAGGTTGCCATAGAAGTCGCCGTCCTGTCCGCCGGAGACAGCACCCACGTACTGCTGGCCTTCCAGCACAGAGACGATGGCGCGGTTGTTGATGGCGATGAGGCTGCCGTCGGTGAGGTCGCTGTCGGTACCCTGACCGACGATGCCGCCGATGTACTTTTCACCGCTGAGGGCGCATTTTGCCCAGTTGCCGCGGAGCTTGGCGCTGGCCGCACCGGCAATGCCGCCCACCTGATTGACGCCGGTGACGTCGCCGTAGGACTCGCAGGCCGTCACAAGGCCCAGTTCCTCCTGGCCGACGATGCCGCCGACCATATCCTTCTTGGCGGTGATGCTGCCCTCGTTGATGTTGCCGGTGAGGACGGCGCTGACGGTATAGGAGGTGCGCAGCAGCGAGGTACCCTCGTCCTTGTTGTCCTCCTCGGGGTCCAGCAGGTTTTCGACGCCCATGGTACCGGCGATGCCGCCCACGTTCATGTCGGCGTCGATGGTGCCGCGGTTGATGCTGTTCTCAATTTTGCCGTCGGACTGGGAAGCGATGAGGTCTTCCGACTCATCCTCGTAGATGGTCTTGCTGCCCGGGTCGCTGATTTCTTCCACAGCATCCAGCATCAGGTTGGACACGACGCTGACCTGTGCGGTCACGGCGCGCATCTTGTCGGTCAGCTGGTTGCTGGCGGTGCGCATGGTGCTGTTGATGTCGTTCATCTTGTCGTTGATGGCGCTGACAGCATCAAAGAGGGAGTCCTTGGTGTTGGTCAGTTCTGCCGAGGGACGAGGCACCTTGATGGGGTCCTGCTGGTTGAGCCAGTGGAGGATGTCGCGGGTCTGGCCCATCATATCGGTCAGGCCGCCGAGGCCGGACTGCATCTGGCCCAGAGCCACGGAGGTATGCGCCAGCGTTGCACTGGTGAGGGCGGCGTCGGTCTTGAGCAGGTCGAGGGAGTCGCTCAGGTCATCCATGGCGTCGCTCAGCTTGTCGGAAGCATCGCTCAGCTGATCGAGACCATCCTTGATGCTGCCGCCGCCGTTATTGCCGACCCAGTCCTTGATGTTGTCCATGATGTCGTCGGTGATGCTGCCCATGCCGTCCAGCGCGTCAGAGGCTTTGGTCAGAGCCGCAGCCAGCTCGGGGTGGTCGGAGGCCGAGACGGACTTGGCAGCGCTGCCCACGATGCCGCCCATCTGGGTGGCAATGGTAGAGATGGTGCCGATGGCACTTGCGATTTGGGAAGTAGCACGGGCAATGTCACTGTCGTTGGACAGGAGGGACGCCGTGCGCAGCAGGCCCATGCCTGCGGTGACGGCCTTCATTGCCGGGGCCATGCCGCTGCCCAGCGTGAAGACGCTGGCCACAGAGTTGGCCACCTTCAGCAGCTCAATGCCGGTCTTGAGGTTCTTATCCGACTTCTTCTCGGCAGAGAGAGAGTCGTAGCCGGTCAGGATGGTGGAGATTGCCTGCGAGGCAGCGCTGTCATCGCCGGTATCGACAGACTCCAACAGCTGTTTGATACCCTCAGAGATAGCCGACATACCGTCACGGCCATCCTCGGCCGCGTCGCTCACCTTGCCCAGACCGTCGCTGGTCTTGCTGAGGGCGCTGGATGCCATCAGCATCTCAGCGGCCATCTCGCGCATGGCCCACTTGAGGTTTCCGGTGGCATCGGTCAGCTTGGTCATGGCATCTTCGCCGGTGTCCATGACGGGTTCGAGTTTGGTGAGGGTATCGGCCAGCAGGGTCGAGGCGCGGTCGATCTCGTCGGCCACCTCGTCGCCGTAGTCGCTGGCCTGATCGTCCAGCTGGCGTGCCGCTGCAATGGCGGTGTCCATCTGGCTGGTCATGGCGCTGAAGGAGTTGGAGATGCTGGTGGTGGAGTTCTCGACGACGCCGGTGGTGTCATCGACAAGGCCGCGCAGAACATCCAGCTCCGAACGGAGACGCTTGATGGTGTCCTTAGAGAGGTCGAGTTCGCGATAGGGTTCCGCCTGACCGGCGATGCCGCCCACGTCCTTGCGGCCCAGAATATGGCCCTGATTGACACAGCCGGATACGAGGCCGTCGGTGCGGCCCACAATGCCGCCCACGTTGTAGCCGATATGCTCGTAGCCGACAGTTCCGGTGTTGACGCTGGTCAGGATCATGCCGGAGGAGCGGCCTGCGATGCCGCCGGTGTCGGTGGCGACGTTGGTGACGGAATTGGTGGCGTCGTCATCGGCGGCGGCCATCTTTTTGTTGATCTGGTCCACCATCTTGGCGGTGAAGCCGTCGGTGTCGAGAGAGGCTTCCTGATATTCGGTGTTGATGCTGCCCACGTTGGTGCAGCCGGTGATGGCGCCGAGGTTGTAGCCTGCGATGCCGCCGGTGGAAGATTTGCCGGTAACGATGGCGCGGGCAGTGCTGTGGTCGATAGTGCCTTCGGACTCGTTGCGGCCCACGATGCCGCCCACCTCGCTGTCGCCGGTGACGACGCCGGTGAACTGGCAGTTGATGAGGGTACCGTGGTTGATGCCTACGATGCCGCCGGTGGTGGTGTCGGCAGAGTCAGAGACAGACACGATGCCCCGCACGCTCAGGGACTCGATGGAGCCCTGTTCCTCCACGATGCCGAAGAGGCCCGCCGGGGAATACTGGCCCGTAATGGTCAGGTCCGAGATGGTATGGCCATTGCCCTTGAACTGTCCGCTGAAGGACGGGATGGGCTCCCACAGCATCCCCTCGAGGGAGAGGTCTTTCTGTAGAATAACCGTCTTGCCCACCGACCACTGGTCGTAGGCACAGCTCTTGGCCAGCGAAAGCAGGTCCGAGACGCTGTTGATGTAAATGGTATCGCCGTCGTCAGACGCGAACACCGGCAGTGCGATGCTCAGCGCCAGCACAGCGGCCAAAAGCGCAGCCGTCAGGCGGCGCAGCAGATGGTTACTGGTCTTCATTCTGCACCTCCTGTTGTTTATTGTCGTCCAGTTCCTGAGAGACGTTGCCCGAGATGACGGTCAGCTGGACGTCGCCGTCCACGATGGCGTTCATCGTACCGGCCACAGAGCCGTGGATCTCGCCCTGCACGATGCCGTTGACGCGCATACGGCCATTGCCGCTGCTGCGGGCCACCAGCTTCGGCACAGCAAAGGAGGTACGGTCCACGATGCGGGTGCCGATGAGCAGGATCTGAGGCAGGACGAAGAGGACGAGGATGATGGAGATGATGGTGCCTCGGCCCAGACACTGGCCGATGCCCACGATGCAGGCGTCGGAAGTCATCTGGCCGATGAGGATGCCGGACACGGTCATGATGGTGCCGGAAGTCAGGATGGTCGGGAACGCGAAGTTGATGGTCTCTATCATGGCCTGCTTGTGCTCCATCTTATCCTTCAGCTCGTTGAAACGGGTAGCGATGACGATCGCGTAGTCGATGTTCGCGCCCATCTGGATGGAGCTGACGATGAGGTAGCCCATGAAGTAGAGGTTGGTCCCCATGAAATACGGGAACGAGAAGTTGATCCAGATAGCGCCCTGGATGACCACGATGAGCAGGATGGGCATACCGACGGACTGGAAGGTGAACAGCAGCACCAGCAGGACGATGAAGATGGACACGACGTTGACGACGACATTATCGATGGCGAAGGACTTCTGGAAATCGTACTCGTTGGTGGCGTCACCGGCCATGTAGAGCTCGCCGTCCGGGTAATACTTCCGGGCGATGGAGCGGATGGTGTCGGTGAACTCATAAGTAGTCTGGCCGGGTTCCAGAGAGGGGCTCAGGTAGATGAGGACGCGGTTGTAGTCGTCGCCCTGCAGCTGGGCCAGTGCGCTCTCCATCTGGTCGCGGGCGTCGTGGAGGTCGTTCAGGTCTTCCTGAGAGAGGGAGACGATGCCGGTGTCGGCCTCGTCGCAGACGTAGAGGAATATATCCACGAGCGGCACTTTATAGGAGGCGAAGTTGCCGATGATCTGGCCGTACTCCTCGTTCTCGATGGCGTAGGCGGTGTAGATCATCTGGGCGGCCTCGTAGTCCAGGTCGGCCATCTCGGAGAACTGGCGGGCGGTGAGCTCGTCTTCCAGCATATAGCCGTCCTCGGCCTCGATGTTGGACAGACCCTGGGTGGAGTCTATTTCATCGTAGCTTTCCAGCTGCTCCAGCATCTTTTTCTCGATGCTGTAATCGTCGTTCTTGGGGTAGACGAGTGCCACGAGGTTCGACTTGGTGAAGTTTTCTTCGATCATCTGGTCCGCGATGAGGGATTCGTTCATCTTCGGCACCTTGATGACATCGTAGCCGTAGGCGTAGGGACAAAGGTTCGAGAAGTGGTAACCGATGAGGATGACCACTAGGAAGATGACAGGGATGACCTTGCGGGTGCGCCATGCAAAGCGGCCCACGAAGGGGATCTCCGGCACGAAGTTCCTGTGCTTGGTCTTATCCATGTAGGGTCCGAAGAGCATCAGCAGGCCGGGCATGACCACGAACACCGAGAGCATCGCAAAGAGGATGGACTTGATGAGGCAGATGGCCATATCGGAGCCGATGCGGAACTGCATGAACAGCATGGCCACAAGGCCGCCGACGGTGGTCAGGGAGCTGGAGCTGATCTCGGGGATGCTCTTGCTCAGGGACTCGATGACGGCCTCCTTCAGAGGCATGGTCTGGTGTTCTTCCTTGAAGTGGTTGCAGAAGATGATGGCGTAGTCCAGCGACAGCGCCAGCTGCAGGATGTTCGTGACCGAGTTGGACACGAAGGAGATGGTGCCGAGCATGAAGTTTGTACCCATGTTCAGGATCATGCCCACCACGAAGGTGAGGATGAGGACAGGCACCTCGGCGTAGGTCTGGGACGTCAGGAGCAGGACGATGACGATGATGACGGCAACGTACACCATGATGACCCGTACCTCGGCATCAATGGTCTCCTGCTGGGTGTTGCCCAGAGAGGTGGAGACGTAAATGTCGTAGTCGGCGAGGTATTCCTTCACCCGGTCAAGGGCCTCGAGGCACTGGTCATCGTCCTCGGGGTAGTCGAAGGTGATGGAGTAAAGGGCCGACACTGCGTCCTTATTATAATGGTCGGTCGTGTCGTCGTAGTCCAGCATCTGGACGCCCTTGAGCTCGGTGAGCCGGTCGGAAAGCTCATCGGCCTCAGCGGGCGTGATGTTGGCTACCATGACGTCGGCAGAGCCGTAGGTCGTGAACTGCTCGTCCATGATGTCAAGGCCCATGCGGGTCTCCGAGGTCTTGGGCAGGTAGGTGGTCATGTCGGTCTCGACCTTGACCCACCGCACCGAGAACACCGTGAAGATGGCAGCCAGAATGACAAACAGGAACACAAGGTTGCGGCGTTCCACGATCTGGCGCGCAAGCTTGTGCATGAAGTCTATCTGTGGTTTTTCGTGTTCGTTCAAAGCGTCCGTCCTCCTTTGTCGTGATTTTTTTGCAGTTTCATCCCCGGGGATGGGCTGCGCAGTCGTCTCATAAACAACCTCCGTCCGATAAACTACATTTGGTGATTTTGTTAAAATTCGAAGGGAAATATTTGTACAAATGATATAATAGAGCGCTGCCCATCAAAAAGCAAGCGACAAAACCACACGAATGATAAAATTTGCTTGTTCTTAGCCGCCCTCTCAGTCATCGCTTCGCCTGAGAGGGCTAGTGTTTCCGTTTCCTGCGCGGCCCCGCATTGACGTAGCCGAACACTGTGCCGCAGACGCCGCCGACGACGTGCATGAAGTTGGCCACGTTGTCCCGCACAAAGATGATGTCATAGATCTGCTGGCCCAGATAGAGCGCCGCCACCAGCAGCATGGTGACGGGGATGCCGCCCGAGAAGCCGGACAGGGATGCCAGCATGATGAGCATGAAGACGATGCCCGACGCGCCCAGCAGCGCCGTGCGGGGGAACAACGCACACTGCAGAATGCCCGAGATGAGGGCCGTGAGCAGGATGCCTTTGAGCAGGGGCAGGCTGCCGTACTTTTCTTCCATCGGCGGGCCGACGACGAGGAGAAGCAGCATATTGTTCAGGAAATGGTCCCAGCTGCCGTGGCCCAGCACATGGCCGAAGAGCCGGATGTAAAACAGCGGGTCTTTCAGCGAGGAACGGTAAACGCTGAACAGATGGGTGGTCGTCCAGCCGCCGGTGTACTGGCCCAGGAACAGCACCCCCAGTGAGAGGAGGAAAAATGTCAGGATGACCGGCGAATTGTACTGCACAGACAGCGTAAATTTGGGTCGTTTCGTAGTTGTTTCCTTCTTTCCCGGCCCGTCCGGGGCCGCAGTATGAGTGATACGACCATCATATCATAATCTTCAAGGTTTTTCCACAGCTTTCGTCGGTTCAACCCCGGGTCTGCTCCCAATAGGCCCCCATGCTCTGGCCGGGCTGGTCGGTGACTTCGTCGTTCAGGTAGTCCGCGAGGCCCACGGCGGCAGGCTGCCAGCTGCGGGCTGCCTCTACCGTGGGGTACTCCACCTCGGCGTACCAGAACTCCGTCGGCTGGCCCTCATCCACATGATTCACTTCCAGCACCGCACCGTCCGGCAGCAGGTAGCTGCGGCGGAGCTTCGGGATAAGGGGCCTGCCGATGATCTTCGTCTCGAGGTCATTGAAAAGCGCAGGGTCGATGTCCCGCTCGATCTCTTCCCTCGCCAGCCCGCTGCCCGACTTGAAGCAGAGGACGTAGTGGGTCTTGCCGCCCGTCAGGGCCTCTTCCCGGATGCGGACGGTGGGCCGCACGCTGATGTAGCCCTGCCGCATGGCAAACTCCTCTTTCAGCGGCAGGCCTTCCGGCCAGCCGTTCACCATCCACTTGCGCTCGATCTCCATGATGTTTTCCTTTCTTTCGGTGGTTTTTGTATTTATTCTAACATATTTTTATGGTATTATAAATGGTGAGTTAGCCAAAAGATAACCTCTCCGTCACGGCTAACGCCGTGCCACTGCCCGGGTTGCGGCACCCAGCATCCGTAGCGCTTTGCTTGCGTCTTGCTGGCCGCTGCCCCAACAGCGACTCCCTGTTTCCGCCACTGGCGGCGGTCGTCGTTGTTGCCCCTACCGAGGAGAGCCTCTGGCGAAGAGGTGAAGCTTTACGAAATGCCAAGGACTCTCCTCGATAGGAGAGGTGGCATTGCGAAGCAATGACGGAGAGGTTTATTTTAGAGGAGAAACTATGTCTCAGAAAAATATGGGCCGTCTGGCGCAGGACATGAAGCGTGAGCTCATCGCCATCATCGGACGGCTGAAAGACCCGCGGCTGGAGGGCGGTCTGCTGACCGTCACCCGGCTGGATGTGACGCCCGACCTGGACGTGGCGAAGGTCTATGTGAGCGTGATGGGCCGTGAGGACGGCCCCAAGCCCGCTATCGAGGCCCTGAACCGCGCCGCAGGCCATGTGCGCACCGAAGTGAGCAAGAAAATGCACATCCGCAAGGCACCCCGCTTCATCTTTGTGGAGGACGACGGTGCCGCCTATGCAGCCCACATCAATGAGCTGCTCCGCACGCTGAATGTGAACGGCGATGCTGAGGACTCTCAGCCCGCCGAGACCGAGGAATAAATCCAGCGCTGCGGAAAGGATGGATCCATCAAATGACAGAACAGCTCAATGTGCAGCAGATGGCCGAGCGCCTCTGTGCTGCGGACAACATTCTGGTCCTGTGTCATAAAAACCCGGACGGCGACACCATCGGCTGCGGCAGCGCCCTCTGCCACGCGCTCAAGGCGCTGGGCAAGACGGCAGCTGTCCTCTGCTCCGATGCAGTGCCTTCCCGCTACAGCTTTACCGCACCGGTGCCGTTCCGGGGCGAGTTTGAGCCCAAGACCGTTGTGGCCGTGGATGTTGCCAGCGTGCAGCTCTTTGGTGAAAACAACGGTGTGCCGCAGTATACCCGCCACGTCGATCTCTGCATCGACCACCACACGGGCAACAGCGGCTATGCGGATTTCACCCTGCTGGACGGCAATGCGGCCGCAGCGGCAGAGCTTCTGTATGAGGTCATCAGCGAGATGGGCGTGGAGATCACGCCCCTCATCGCCAACTGCCTCTACACCGGCCTCGCTACTGACACCGGCTGCTTCCGGTTCTCTTCCACCACTGCCAACACCCATCTTGTAGCTGCAAGGCTCATTCTGGCCGGTGCGCAGGTGGAGGAGCTGAACACCCTGCTCTTCGACACCAAACCCCGGGAGAGGATGGAGGCGGAGCGTATCGCCCGCAACCATCTGGAATATCATCTTGAGGGCCGCTGCGCCTTGATGTATCTGACCCGGGACGAGATAGAGCAGAGCGGCGTGGACCCGGCTGACCTGGAAGAGCTGACCAGCCTGCCCATCAGCATCGAGGGGGTCAAAGTGGGCCTGCTGCTCCGTCAGCAGCCCGGCGGCAGCTACCGCATCAGCGTGCGCGCCGCCAAGGGCGTGGACGCCTGCGCCATCGCACGGCGTCTGGGCGGCGGCGGCCACACCCGCGCAGCGGGCTGTGAGCTGCTGGGCAACCTCGACAACGCCAAGAGCGCCATTCTGGCCGAAGTGGAGGCGGAACTCGACCGCCCCGAGACGCAGGAGGAAAGCTGATGCAGGGCATCCTTATCGTAGATAAGCCGATGGAGTGGACCAGCTTTGACGTCATCGCCAAGCTGCGCGGCATCCTCGGTACCCGCAAACTGGGTCACAGCGGTACGCTGGACCCCATGGCCACCGGCGTTCTGCCGGTGTTCTGCGGCGGGGCCAGCAAGGCTGTGGACCTTCAGCTCGACCACACCAAGACCTACTGCGCCCGGCTGCGGCTGGGGATGCAGACCGACACCGGCGACATCACCGGCACCGTGCTGGAAACAGCCCCGGTGACGGCGGGGGAGAAGGAACTGCTGGCTGTTCTGCCCCGGTTCCTCGGCCCCCAGATGCAGACGCCGCCCATGTACTCGGCTGTCAAGATCAACGGCCAGCCCCTCTATAAGCTGGCCCGCGAGGGCGTCACGGTGGAGCGGAAGGCCCGTCCCATCGAGATACTGGACATCCGGTACGGCGGCAGCCCGGTGGAGAACGAATACGTCCTCACCGTCCGCTGCTCCAAGGGAACGTATATCCGCACTCTGTTGGAGGACATTGCCGCCGCTATGGGCCAGAAAGGCACCATGAGCGCCTTGCGCCGCACGACGGCGGGTGTCTACACCGAGGCCGACGCCCACACGCTGGAAGAGATACAGGCGGCAAAGGACGCAGGCCCCGAGGCACTGCAGGCTTTGATGCTGCCGGTGGAGAGCGTGTTTGAGAGCCTGCCTCTGCTGGTGGCAGAGCCAAGGGTGGAGCAGCACCTGTACAACGGCTGCCCCACCAGCCGCTACCCGGCGGCAGACGGCCGTTACCGTGTCCGCAATGCCGAGGGTCAGTTCCTGGGCCTTGCGAACATCACCGGCGGCGTGCTCAAGGTCGAAAAACTCTTTGTAGAGAGGAATTAAAGAACATTCATGCAGATCTATTCACAGCTTGCGCCGCTTGCGCTGGGCGGTGCCCACGGCTCTGCTGTGGCAATGGGCTTTTTTGACGGCATCCACATCGGCCACCGCGCGGTCATCAATGGCGCAGTGGAGTGGGCCAGGGCCCACGGCGCGGCACCGGCGGTGTTTACCTTCCGCCTGCCCACCGAAAACAAGATGAAGGGCAAGCGCCTGCTCTCCACTGAGGACAAGCACGCCCTCATCGCCAGCCTTGGCGTGGAGCACTATCTCTGCCCCAATTTCGAGGAGATCAAGGCCATGACGGCGGAGCAGTTCGTGCTGGGCATCATCCGGGACTGCAACGCCCGGGCGCTGTTCTGCGGCGAGAACTTCACCTTCGGTGCCAGGGCGGCAGGCACACCGGAGCTGCTGCGTCAGCTCTGCGAGCCGCTGGGCGTGGAGGTAGTCGTCCTGCCGATGGCACAGTTTGAGGAGAAGCCTGTTTCCTCCACCCGCATCCGCACCGCGCTGGAAGGTGGTGACATCCCGGCGGCCAATGCCATGCTGGGGATGCCCTACGCCATCCGCTTCACGGTGCATCACGGGGCGGGCCTTGGCCGGACGCTGGGCGTGCCGACCATCAATCAGCTCTACCCGCAGGGCTTCCAGCTGCCCCGGTACGGCATCTATATCACCCGCACCAGAATAGGAGACAGGTGGTACCCCTCGGCCACCGGCCTTGGCACCCGGCCCACCGTCAACAGCGACGAGAGCAAGGTGACCTGCGAGACCTTCATCCCGGGCTTTACCGGCGACCTTTACGGCACCGACCCGGTGGTGGAGTTCCACGCCTACCTCAGCCCCAGCAAAAAGTTTGATACGCTGGACGAGCTGCGGGCCTGCATCAACAACGCTGCAAAGCGTGCACAGGAATATTTTGCATAAGAAAAAGACCTGTCCTTCCGGAGATCCCGGAAAGGCAGGTCTTTTTTGTTGCTTATTCGTAGTCGATGGGCAAAGTGGGCAGGCCGTTCAGCTCCAGCCCGGCAGTGTGCCCGGCAATGTACTGGTAATACCCCTGTGCCGCGATCATAGCGCCGTTGTCACCGCAGAATTTCAGCTCCGGCAGGTAGACCTTGGCGCCCAGCTTCTGGGCACCATCGTTCACCAGCTGGCGCAGCCGTCCGTTGGCGGCAACACCGCCCGCCAGACACACCTGCTTTGCACCGGTATCTGCAGCAGCCAGCAGCAGCTTTTCGGCCAGAATGCCCGCAATGCGCTCCTGAAAGCTGGCGGCAAGGTCGGGTACGTTCACTTCTTCGCCCTTCATCTGAGCCTTGTTCACCTCGTTCAGCACGGCGGTCTTCAGGCCGGAAAAGCTCACGTTGTATTTGCCCTCCACATGGGGCACCGGCAGGCGGTAGGCCTTGGGGTCGCCGGTCTTTGCGGCGGCGGCTACGCTGG
>ERZ772886.2370-NODE-2370-length-15197-cov-15.830075_pt1 | contig 15197 bp, 10 predicted proteins | sample MGYA00512128_ERZ772886 | MGnify/ENA primary metagenome ERZ772886 (study PRJEB29015, sample SAMEA2737698) | human gut metagenome | biome: human gut; feature: human-associated habitat; material: faeces | place: China | collected 2012 ... | reverse complement strand
TGCGGGTATCCAGGCTGTCATTGAGAAACAGCACGCCTACGCCCCGCCGACGCAGGTCACGGGTGATTTGCAGGGCGTCCACCGTGTTGCGGGTGAAACGGCTGACCTCCTTGGTCACGATCAGGTCGATCTGCCCCAGCTCCGCCGCGTGGAGCATTTTATTGAACTCCACGCGCTTGCGGGTGGACGTGCCGGAGATGCCCTCGTCGGCATAGATGCCTTGCAGGACCCAATCCGGCTGACGCTCGATGTAATCACGGAAATATCGCTGTTGGGCCTCAAACGAGTTCGCCTGATCTTCCTTATCCGTGGATACGCGGCAGTACGCCGCTACTTGTAACATAAAACCGCCTCCTTTGCGGGTATCATACGGCGAATCACATGCCTTTGCAACTGTGCGGATACTGAAAGGCACTATTGCTTTACAGCTTATTGATTGCAAAAGATATTTCACTGTGTTGCTTCGTGAGAACTAAATTGCCAACGTAAAATATTCTTCATTTTCCGAAGTTCTTCCTGCCGAGCGATATTTTCTATAATGAGATGGGTTTGCAGTTGGGAAGTCGGTTCATCGGTGTACTCATCAAGTTCAAGCATATGTTCGTTCCAGTAAAAAATCCGGACACCTTGCTTTTTCATCGCCCGAAGCACCTTCTGTGCGTCCATACAACAGTTTGTAAAATCCGACATCCGCTCGATAATCAGAATGTCAAATTTTCGTTCAGACGCATCCTCCACCATTTTCCGAAGTACGCTGCTGGGCTCGGAAAGATACCACGGCTTTGGAGAATCCATGTAAAACGCATGGAATCCCAACCCAACATCAGCGGCGAATTCCTGCATTTCTGCTCTGATTTCCTCTGGCGGTTCTTGGCACTGTTCTACCTGATAGAATGCTGCTTTTAACATTATTCATTTCCTCCATTCATTCGTGTATATTTCTCCAATTTCTGTACGCAGTCTTTAAACTGCGTTTCATTGAGGACACCTTGCTGCTGTAAGGCGAGCAGGACGGCTCGCTGGTACGCGAGAAGAAAGTCCTGCCCGATCTCGTCTGCCGCCCGATTATGCAGCAACTCCGGTTTGCTTGCCATCCTGCTCCCCCCTTTCCTTGAAACTATGCGGAGAGACCGGTGAACTTGTTGCCGTTTTCCCGGAAGCGGTTTCCTGCCTGACGGAAACTCGATTTCTGCTCCTTGGCACGCTCGCGTCATCAGACGGTCATGGCCTGCTTCCCCGAAAGAGAAACGCTCCGGCGGTCATTCAATTTTGTGGAAGATCGTTCGTGCTGAATTTCAACTTCCACAAAAATGATAGCAAGCGTTGACGGAGATTTCAATATGTGGTAAACTATTCGTGTGACAAATGATTTACCACAAACGATGCACAGCGGTGTCCACGAATGGAGGAGAAGCCTTGAGAGCCTTGTATTGCTTGAGTTTTGGCCCCAAAAAGGAATATGTAGAAACGGATTTCAAGCCCGTGGAATATCGTCTCGGGACAACCCTTATTGCCTTTTTGTCCACAGATTTCGCTTCTTTACGGGCGAAATTACTGGTGCGAACAACGCCCATGATGGAAAATCAAGCCATTACCGAGATCAAAAACGAGCTGAGCATGATCCACCCTTTTGGGGAACGCTTTGTGCAGTCCCTCTTTTTTGAAGAAAAGCTGGCAGACGTGCTTGATGAACGCATGGAAGGTTTTGAGAAACTGCAAAAGGAACTTTCCGCCTTTGCAGATGCCGTGCTCGTGCCGGACAGATCTAAGTTGAGCGCCAAGCAGCGTTTGGCGCTCTATATGAGCCGCGATTTTCAAGCTGCCACAGCGATCGCCGGTTTGGACCTGAAGATGCGCGCAGAACGAAAGCTGTATGTAGATGAGCAGAATTTTGATCCGGTGTTGGCGGCAGACCGCATTTCGACGCCACCAAAGTCCGTCCGGTTTGCCCGCATCGAGGGCTCGGACGATTTGGGCGCGACGCTGCTGACAGAACTGCTGGAGATGGTCGAGCAAGGAATTGAATTGAAAAAGTGCGAATATTGTCATCGTTACTTTATCCCGTTCTCTTCCAAAGCTCTTTATTGTGATCGGTCAGTCGGTGATACCGGAAAAAGCTGCAAAGAACTCGCAGTCAAAGAGAAGCATGAAAAGAAAATCGCTGCCGATGATGGCTTAAAGCTCATCCGGCAGCGGATCAAAACCTATGATATGCGTGTTCGCCGTACTCCGGCCATTTACACAGATGCCGCATTTCAAATCTGGAAAGCACAAGCGGAGAATGCACGAAACCGCTATGTGAACGGTGAATTGACCTATGAAGAATTAGATGCGCTTACGCAGCTCCCAAAGAAGAAAGGCGAATAATAGACGAAGAAAACGCGAAATATTTGCGTATTTTTCTTGCTCTCTGCGTATACTGTGATATAATAAAGGCGAGGTGATGATCGTGACCTTAAAAGAATTGCGTATTTCAAAGGGGTTGAATCAGGCCCAATGTGCGGAATACCTCGGTATGTCCACGCGCAACTATCAGAATTACGAAAACGATGCTGCGAAAGCAAACACGGCCAGATACCATGCGATTTTTCAAAAGCTGGAAAGCTATGGTCAGCCTGTTGTCACAGCCGCCGTACTCTCGCAAATGCCAGAGTTTCATACGAATGTTGTCACGGGTACGGGCTTGCGGGCGTTAGCAAACAGCGTAGCAAAATACGGCAAGCGGGACTGTTTCAGCATCTTACAGAAGTTTGTGACCGGCTCCTACGATGGGAAGATCTGTATTTTATACGGTCTCCGCCGGACCGGAAAGACAACACTTCTGTTTCAAATGCTTTCCGAACTGCCCATAGAAAAAACGGCCTACATCAAGGTGCAGACCATTGATGATATGTCGCGGCTGACAAAGGACTTGAAAGCTCTGTATGAACTGGGCTATCGGTATGCGTTTATTGATGAAATTACACTCCTGAGCGACTTCATCGACACCGCTGCCGTGCTTTCCGATGTGTTCAGCATGATGGGCATGAAAATCGTTGTTTCCGGTACGGACTCTCTTGGTTTCGCTATGGCGAACCGCGATGAACTGTACGACAGAAGCGTGACGATCCACACCTCTTTTATTCCCTTTCGGGAGTATGCGCGGCTCCTGAACATCCGTTCTGTTGATTCTTATATTGAATACGGCGGAACACTGAAAATGGAAAATATGAGCTTTGACGATCCGGATGCCGCCTTTGACGAGGTCGCGTTTCGGGACGATGAAAGTACCCGGAAGTATATTGATACCGCCATCAGCCGCAACATTCAGCATACACTGAAAAACGACCATTACGGCGAATACTTCAATCAACTGCGGGAACTTTACGAAAAAGGCGAACTGACCAACGTCATCAACCGCATTGTGCAGCACATGAACCACCGGTTTGTGCTGCGCGTAGTAGAGGACGAATTTAAGTCCCATGATTTTGGCTCCGCAAAGGAACTGCTTTTACATGATCTCCCTGCGAAACGGGCGACCGTTCTCTATGATGTCAATGAAAAGCAAATATTGGAGCGATTAAAGGCCATCATTGAGGTCAAGGAAAAGAGTGAAACAACCGTCTCGATCACGCAGGAGCATATCGACAAAGTGAAGAAGTATCTGCTTATGCTGGATCTGATCGTCAACTGTCCGGAACGGTACAAAAGCGGTAAGCAGGCAGAGCATATCGTCTTTTCCCAGTCCGGTATGCGCTATGCCATCGCAAAGGCTCTGGTCTATTCCCTGATGCAGGATGCCTATTTTGCATCGATCCCCGAAGCGGATAAGGCATATATCACAGGAAAGATTCTGGACGATGTAAAGGGCCGGATGCTGGAGGACATTGTTCTGCTGGAAGTCTGTAAGGCGGCACCCAGTACGATGGAAGCGTTCAAATTCAAGTTCGATGCCGGCGGCGAGTTTGACATGGTGATCTACGATAAAACAAGTCAGAATTGCCGCATCTATGAAATCAAGCACAGCACCGAGACCAACGAAAAGCAGACACTTCATCTGCGTGATGCAGAGAAATGCCAAATCATTGAAAATCGCTTTGGCCCGATCAGCGGTAAATTCGTTCTTTATCGCGGAAAAGATAAGTTTGCTGAGGGTGTTCAGTATTTGAATGTAGAAAATTTTCTGTGTGGTCTGAAGTAACTTTTGAGGAGGATTTATCATGAACTATATTTTAAAGCAGTTCGATGAACCGCTCGTTAAATTCTCCGCAACGACGGATACCAGTGAGCCGGAGATCCAAATCCTTTGGACGAATGAAGAAAAAGCGGCATTTCTGCCGCTTGATTTGACGCTGACGCCGGACGGATTGAGCCGTTGGCTGCGCCGCCGCACGATCCCGAAGAATCGCGCCTATGTCCATAGCCTTTTGGCAAAATGCGGCTTAAACCTCAACCGTCCACTCAGTATTATCAGTATTTGTAAAGGACTATCCCTTAACGATTGCTATTGGGTCATCGAGGACGGTGACACCGCTTCTTTCGACAAAGTAAATCTCTTCGATAACCCATTCAGCAATGTTCTGGCCGAGCTTGCCTTTACCGGTTATGGCAGCAGAGTCCGCGCTTCCCTGCTCTCCAGCCCGGAGTTTACCACCAACGGAATGCTCCGCAAATGCTGGCGGCGCATCGGCGGTAAGGTGTATCTCTATAAGGGCGGCACGGAGGGCGCGGCCAATACCGGCAACGAGCCATACTCTGAGTTTTACGCCGCGCAGATCGCCGCCGCCATGGGCGTTCACGCGATCCCCTATGCCTTATCCCGTTGGAAGGGCGTTCTCTGCTCCACCTGCGAGCTTTTTACCGATAAGGCGTATGCCTACCTCCCTATCGGCCATCTCGTTTCTAAGGGCGGCATGGGGGCTGTCAGGGCGTATTACGAAAAGATGGGAGATAAGTTTGTCAACGCGCTGAACGAAATGCTGGTGTTTGATGCGGTGATCTGCAATGTGGACCGGCATTTTGGAAACTTCGGCGTGATGGTCGATAACCGGACGAATACCATCGTCTCCCCCGCTCCCCTGTTCGACCATGGCAATTCCCTCTTTAACTTTGCAGGCGCGGACGCCTGGGCGGACGAGGCTGCGCTGGAGGCATATATCGAAACGCTGTACCCCAGCGTGTACGATGATTTTCTCGGCACAGCCAAGGACGCGCTGACGCCGGAGCTGCGCGAGAAGCTGCGGCATCTGCTGAACTTCAAGTTCAAGAAGCACTCGCGCTATAACCTGCCCGAAAATAGATTGCGGATGGTGGAACGGCAAGTGCAGAAACGGGCAAGAATATTGTTGGATATGTAGAGTTAAGACCGCCAGTGAAAACCGGCGGTCTTAACTCTACATACTCCGCGTATTCAATACGTCTTCATGTTTTTCAGATAGAACTCATAATGCTTAACAGACTCCGGTAGCTGTCCACATCATGGTACACCACGTTGCTTGTGGACATCTCATTGAACAACTTCTTTGCGCAGGAGATTTTTGCCTGCTCAATTGGACGCAGCTCAAGACTTTCCATTGTGCCTTTCGTTTCAGCTATAAAGAAAATGTGCTTGACCGTACCTTCATAGAAAGCGATTGCCCAGTCCGGCGAATAGTTTCCTACCGGTGTAGGGATTTGGAAGGTTCTCGGCAGCTTGGCATAAACGCAAACTTCCTCCGCTGCATCCAAATCCTCGGCAAATTTTCTCTCGATGCTCTTGTCAGCTGAGCCGTCTGTAAACACATAGTCCTGAATGGCTTTCTTTGCGAGGAACGCCTTGTCAAAGCTCTGAGTTGCCTTTTCAGCCGTGAAGATGGAACTGTCATATTCGCCCTCGATGGTATCGTAGGAAATGTGCTCTACGATCATCGTGGCTTTCTGTTCGTTAATGAGCCGGATCACCTTACTGATGAACTCCTCCGGGTTGTTCCTGAACATATAGAGTTTGTCTACGCGGATGCCTTGCAGGATTGCAGAAACCGTACGCCGTGTCAGAACGGTGCCCTCTGCGATTTTTCCGATAAGGTCATATTTGATCTGGCTGGCTTCGGCGTGTTTGAGCGTCTGCGTCCGGGTCTTTTCGCCGGTGAAGGAATCTCCACGCTCGATTTCATACTCATTCATCTCCGCCTTTTGACGTCCGATAGTGGTCGTGTATTGCAGTTCGGAAACAAAGAGCTTTTTGTCAATATGGGCAATGGCGTTGCGAATCAGCTCAGCGCTGTCAAAATCAACGGTGTAGGCGTACTTATGGTTGATCTCACGCCACAACGCCTGAAACTCTTTCTTGGCAAAGTTCTCATTAAGCGGGTTATCCTTAACCTTGGTTTCGTGACCGTCAGAGAACATATCCTTGAGAACGCTGTCGTCATACACTGCCTGAATGAGCGTGTGGATACCGTCTGTCATCGGCTTGAGTTCATCCGGCAGTTCCGCAACGGTTCCGTTCTTAACATCCTGACGGTACTTGTCCGTCACCTTGCGTTTCATATCCACATAGCCGTTCTGAATGAGATAGAACTCAATGGCATTAGCTTTCTCATCATCGATAAGCGTCGGCACATCGTCCACCTTAACATACTTGCCCTTGAAGTATTCGCTTGTAGCCACCGTGGGTCTATCATAGAGGACAGTTTTAATATCAGACTGTAAATCTGTGACGAAAGTCTTATAACTCTCACTGGCGACTACCGTCAGCGTGTTGATTTCGTGAACGCTGTCGCCGCAGCTCTGCGCATCCATACGGTTGCCGTCCTGATTGACACAAAGACGCAGACCACGACCGACTTCCTGCCGCTTCGCCGTGTTGCTGTCGGAGTGCTTCAGGGTGCAGATCTGGAACACATTCGGGTTGTCCCAGCCCTCACGCAGTGCGGAGTGGGAGAAGATGAACCGTGTCGGTTCGTCAAAAGACAGCAGCCGTTCTTTGTTTTTCAGAATCAGGTCATAGGCGGAAATATCGTCGGAGAACTCGCTGCCACGCTTGAGCTGGCTGTCCACGCTGCGCCCGGTTTTCTTGTCGATGCTGAAATAGCCCTTATGTACCCGGCTCACATCGCTGCAGGTGGATTTGAGATACTTCTGATACGGCGTGTCAAACATCGTTATGTACTCGTTCAGAATAGCAAGATACTCTTGCTCAAACATCACGCCGTATTCGCCGAGCACCTCGTCACCGTTTTCATCGTACTGGCGGTACTTTGCCACCTCGTCGATGAAGAACAGGGACAGACACTTGATGCCCATATTGAAGAGCTTTTCCTCTTTCTCAAAGTGGGAGAGGATGGTTTCTCTGATTTGAATGCGGCGCATATCCTTTTCGGACACATCGCCCACCACATCACCGGCTTTGATGACTTCGCCGTTGGTAAAAGTCACGGTGCCACGCAGCGGGTCAATTTCGGAGATGGTGTAGCCCTTGTACTGCTCCATTTCCTGCGAAACGAAGTAAAGGTCATCACCAACGCTGAGAATACGGGTTTCCCGGTTGATGGACTTGTTATAGCCAATCTCCAGCTCGATTTTTGCCATCGGCGGCTTCTTGCTGGAAAGAATGATCTGCTCAAGGTAGAGGTAGCTGTCCGTGCCACGGAAGTTCTTGACCTCAAAGCCCTTGACCTCGATTTTCTTGACCAACCGCTTGTTGAAGGCGTCCAGCGCATCCAGCACATAGACGAGGTTGTGATGCTTGGCGTGGGTAGCTGAGTAGTTGAGTGAGAACAGCGGATTGAAGTTTTTCAGCGCCTTCTGCGTCACATCGCCGCCCATTTTCTGTGGCTCGTCCAAAATAATGATCGGACGGTTTGCCTTGATAACATCGATTGGGCGGCGGGAGCCAAATTCATCCCGTTTGGAGTAGATGATACGGGCTTCTTTGCTCTTACCGTCCTCTTTCAGCGAGGAGGCAAACGCCTGCGTGTTGATGATCATTACATTGATACCGGAGCTGCTCGAAAAGTTATCCAGCTGGTTCAGGTTGGAGCTGTTGTAGATGAAGAAGCGAGCCTTCTTGCCATAGTACTCCATAAAGTGGTCTGCGGTGATTTCGAAGGACTTCTTTACGCCCTCACGGATCGCAATGGAGGGAACGACCACAATAAACTTGCTCCAGCCGTACTTCTTGTTCAGCTCGAACATCGTCTTGATATAGACATAGGTTTTGCCCGTGCCGGTTTCCATTTCAATATCAAGGCTGCAACGCCCCAAATCTTTGACAAGGGAAGCAGAGAGCTTAATATTGTTCTGACTCTGCAAGGCCTGAATGTTGTGCAGAAGCTGCTCATCAGAAAGCTCTACCGCTTCATTTTTATAACCGGTATCGTTCAGCGGATCGACGATTTCAAGCTCCTCATCGGACATACCGAGGGTCATCTGATACGGCTCCACTTTGACCTTGCCCCGGTCACGGATATAGCTGATCTTATCGTGAAAGACCTGCCCCTGAAAGACACGCACAACGGCATCAACCGCATCAGTTTGGTATTGTTGTATTTTGAAATTAAACTTCATGCTTTTCACCGCCCTTTATGGAGGATATTATGGACTGGTATTCCTCCGATTTCCCGTTGTAAAGCACATCCAGCATAATACTAAACATAACATTGGCGCCACTTTGGATATTGCTAACATCAGCATCTGGTGGCACATCATAGCCGATGATTGGCGCTTCAATTTCGACAAAAAACCATCCCGAAATCTTACGGTACAGGGAATGCATATCAAACAGTAAGGCGACTTCGCTTTCGGCGATTCCTGTCGTAATAACCTCGGACAGTTTGTGTGCATACTTATTGCGGACTTGTTTTATCTGTAGAAATCTATCAAAGTCAGCAGAGGTAATCGCTCCGTGATCGATCAGCCAAAGAAACGATGCTTTTGTGGTATCCCGATTTCCTTTGTCATCCACCACACGTTTCCGAATCTCCCTGCGATACTCGTCGGTTTCCTCGCAGAACATTTTGCCGTCTCTTATGCCAATATCACAGAGGAAATCTCTGACACTCGACACAACATAGTCCGTCATATTCTCATAAAGTGCAATAAACAGAGATGCAAACGTCAGATTGTCCTGCAAATAATCCTTATTTACCAGATTTTCAAACCATTCTGCCATTACAGCACCTTCCTTACGGTGTCGGGGCTGTAGGTGGCGAAGATCTGATCGAAGTTGGTTGCCACGCTGTCGTTTGCCATAGAGCTGTCACGCATCACGAAGTAATAGGGCTTCTGCTTGGCAATGGCTTTGATGGTTTCCTCGGTCACATTGCTGTCGAAACAGGCAATCAGATAGTTGTCCTCCACATTGAACACCTTCTTGCCGGCAATGGTGGTTTCCTCGATTTTGCTGGAGAGCAGCACGCCCAAATCCAGCATCACTTGGAACAGCAGATCCTCCGGTGTTCTGTCCTCTTTGATGTTGTCCTCAAGGCGGGGGAATAGACTGGCTTCATACTCCGCGGGGTTATAGTAGACCTCTTTCATATTGGAGGTGTCGCACTTGAGGACACGGAAGCCAATGTCAAGGTCTTGAGTAGTCAAAGGACTGTCTTCTTTGATTTTTCTACCTGCACGGCGGATGCGTTCCTTGCCGATTTCACAGATGTTCTTGTATCCTGCTTTGTAGGCTTCGCTTTTTTCATCGGTTCTCTCTGGTAGTTGAACCATAATAAACTTTCTATTACCTCCGTCTTTTGCGTTCAACTGCATAACAGCATGAGCGGTTGTTCCAGAACCGGAGAAAAAGTCTAAAACATACGCACCTTCATCGGAATCCGTTCCCATTTCAATAGTCTTCATTAGCATTTCAACAGTTTTGGGATAGTCGAACACTTTTCCTTCCATCAGCTCTTTTACCAAAAGAGTCCCTTTTTCTGTGTTTGTGTCTTTATCCCACCATACCGAACGAGCCATCATACGACCTTCTCGATATTTTTCGACAATCATATAACTACCGTTACGCATTGGCTTTGCCTTGATATTTACATTAAGATTCTCTTGTGATTTTTGTTTGCCCCATCTCCAAACAGTATTAACGCCTTGAGACTCAAGAGGATAAAGCTCAATCCATCCGTCCTTCGGCTCCAATGAAATCTCGTGCAACCCATGTTCATCCTCTGTTGCCGGATTGATATAGAAAGGGTAGTAAAGGTTTGGACGATTTTCTTTATTAAACTTTATATTTCTATTACGCAGTTCTCTCAACTCGAATCCGCCAAGACTGTCAAACATCTTAAAGCTATTTTCCGAATCTTCGATAAGATTGATAACGGCTTCCGGAGATTTTTTATAAACAAATAAATAGTCGTGCATTCTTGCAACGCCACCATAATCTCTACCTCTTGGGTTACCGACTACGGTAATTTGTCCAATAAAATTGACAGCACCAAAAACCTCATCGCATATCTTTTTCAAATTTGCGGACTCATTGTCATCAAGACTCACGAAAATGACACCATTAGTAGCTAAGAGGTCTTTAGCAAGTCTTAACCTTGAGTAAATCATATTAAGCCAATCCGTATGATAACGACCGTTACTTTCTAAGTTCTCAACCAGTCTGTTGCCATTCTCATCTAAATAGCCACTACTTGCAATATATTCAGTCGTTGACTTTGAGAAATCATCATTATAAACTAAGTCGCTTCCCGTATTGTACGGCGGGTCTATGTAAATCATCTTGATTTTGCCGAGATAGGTTTCCTGCAAAAGCTTCAGCACTTCGAGGTTGTCGCCCTCGATATAAAGGTTTTCGGTGGTGTCAAAGTTTACACTACCGCTGCTGCAATAAGGTTTTCCCTCACTATCTGCCCCAGTGGGAACTGTTTCATCTTCACGAACAGGGCGCAGCGTCTTATTGATCGGGGCATTGGCAAGAAGAACGGACTTCTTCTTGTCCGGCCAAGTGAACTGATAGCGTTCCTCGTTGCCGTCCAACACCGTGCAGGCAATCTCCTGCATCAGCACATCCTTGTCGATTGCCCGGACGACCTCGCCGTTTTCGTTGATCGTTTCCGTCACGGCGTTCGGAAACATCGCCGCCAGCTTTCTGAAATTCTCATCAGCCTTGTTCGCTGTCTGCATTCTCAATTTATCCATATTCTTCTCCTTAGTTAAACAAATGGAACATTACGCTCTTAAATGTGTTTTTGGGTTTAGCACTTTCTGATAAAACTCCATTTTTGGGATTGTCCCATAACGCTATCGTTACCCGCTTATAATCTGGAGTATAATACTCGACCTCGTATGTTGTGAATATTTCCGGCGATGTTACTCGGAATGCCAGAGACTGACCAATATTAAGAAAACTATATGTGCTTTTTTCGAGTCTTTTGCGCCCGATTTGATTGAAATCACTATCATACAGTATTCGATATACAGCCAAATCGTATATTCCTTGCCTTGAAGTTAAGATAAATGTATTGTACGCTTCTTTCTCTAAATCAAAGACTTCAACAATGTCAAACTCTTTATTATCAAATCCTGCCCCCATCATTCTTAACTCATCGGTAAAAACATATCGGTTTCTAACAATTGTGATGATTCTTCCAATAAAGTAAAAAACAAAAAGAATTAGCGTTGCAACAGATGCAATGTTGCCTAAAATCATTTTAGTTTCCCCATTTCTGTATTCAGCTTTTTAATCTGCTGCACAAGCTCAAACTTCTTTTTCGGCTGTTTTTCAGCCCGTGCCTGCTTTTCCAGCTTGGTGATCTCTTTTTCGATTTTCTGTCGGCGCTCATCGGCGGCGATCTGCTCATCAAGGGTATTGCCGTCTGCGATGCTCACGCCGCCGATGTCCACCACGATGTTTTCCCATACTTTATCGAGGTTCAAGCCCCGCGGTTCAATGGTACAGCTTTCGGTGGGCTTCCAATTCGTCTGCATCAGCTTCGTGTGGTAGATTGCCAGCTTGCTTTGCCCCTCAAATTCGAGTACAAACAGGATGTTCTGCGGAATGAGCTTTGACAGCGTGGCAACGGTTCTTTCATCGAAGTCTTTTTTCTTCAGTGCCACAAGCAGAACAAAGAAGCTCCCGACTTCCTCTCCGGCGGGAATGTTGATTTTCGCCGGTGTGATCTCGTTGACGATGGTAATCCTCGATATATCAGCGTCGATTTTCTCCTTTGCCGCCGTGTTCATTTGGAACTTCGCATAGACAGCCTTCTTCGGAAGCTGCTTGCTCATTTCAGTTGACTTCGGAAGTCCGAGCATACTATCACCTCATCGCACGACCAAGAAGCATATCAGTTCAAAGTCGTCCAGTCCTTTGATCTCGTTTGACAGGAAGCTCACCTGACCACCGCCTAAGAAGCTGTCAATGTCACTCTCGTCCTTTACCTCAATGATGGAAGCAATGGCATCGCCAAGCAGCTTGGAAAGCTGTGACATATTTCTGCCGTCACGGGTTTCTTTGTTAAATGGCTTGTAGGCTTCGGGAATCGGCTCTGTCTTTCCTTTGCAGAGGAAACGCATTTTATCAAGCATCTGCTTCGGGGAAAGGTGGTCGCAGATGACCTCTCCGTCATTGCCGATATACACCATGTAGAAGGGGTGCAGTCGGTTCTGATTATCGATGTTCACGCTGTTGGAACGATTTTTCAGGACATAGATCACACCGGCAGGCGTATCCTCACTTGCAGGAACAACCGAGTGCAAACCGAAAGGTGTTTTGTCTATGTCAGGGTGGTGCTTTATGTAGTCAAGCAGGTCGAGCCGGAACTCGTTTAACCCCAAGTCCATAATGGAGATGCCCGTTGTCATATCCTCAATGTCTACGACCTCATCCTGCAAGCGCTTGAGCTTGGCCTTTCGGTACTCAAGGTCTGTCTTTTCCTCGTCACTGAGCAGATTATCATCGCCCGTAGCGGTCATATCCACAATTTTCATACGGGTTTCAACTTTGGCTTTCAGATTGATGTAATCATCAAGGGTCACATCAGGCCAGAAGTTCACAAGTTGAATGACCTTGTTGCGGCTTCCGATACGGTCGATACGCCCGAAGCGCTGAATAATGCGAACGGGATTCCAGTGAATGTCGTAGTTGATGAGGTAGTCGCAGTCCTGCAAGTTCTGACCTTCGGAAATACAGTCGGTGGCGATCAGCACATCGATTTCCGTCTTATCACCCGGCATCAGCAGCTCCTTGTCCTTCGAGATAGGCGAGAAGCAGGTCAGCACCGTGTTCAGGTCGGCACGGAGCTTCGGACAGGTTGTCCGTCCTTCCACAGAGCCAGATACCATTGCGGTGTTTAGTCCATACCTATCCTTGACATAGCGACTGACATTATCATAGAGATAACCGGCGGTATCCGCAAAAGCGGTGAAGATAATCAGCTTTTTATTGCCCTCATTGATGGGGTGAGTGATCTTGTTATCAATCACCCGAAAAAGCTCTTGCAGCTTTGAGTCGTGCTCCGGTGTAATATCTCCGACCAGCAAGGTCAGCAGTTCAAGCACCTCGGCGTCCTTTTTCAGGCTGTCCCGCCACGACACATAGTCCATATCGGCAAGGTCAATTTTGACTTTCCGTCCGAAAGAGAACAGCTCGTCCGAGTTCTGATCTTCGACGTCAAACTCGTCCATATCGGAAATATCCGTCAGGTCGAGGGTTGTGCCGGAGTGATTGTCAAAGCGGTCAATCGTTTCTATCGTGCTGTTTATCAAATCCTTGATGCGGGTCAGCGTCAGATTGAACGAATAGACGGAACTTTCCATACGCTTCATCAGGTTGATGGCGGTCAGGCGACGGATACCCTGCTCACGGTTCGCCTGCGTAAAGCCGACATTGACCCTGTTATCTCCGTACAGCTCGGCATACTTCTCCATCTTACTTGGCAGAATGTAGTGCGTCGGCGTATAGATTGTCAGTGTCAGGAGCATAAGCTGCTCAAAAATCTCGTTGTAGCTGATGGCTTCCTTCAAATCAGTAAGATGCGGACGAAGCGAAATCGGCTTTAGCCTTGTTGGGAAGGTGCCGATGTCCGCCATATCATAATACTTCTGAATGTGCTTTCTTGAACGGGCGATGGTCACGCTGTCCAGCACTTCAAAGAAATCAAAATCCAGCATTTTGAGCAGGTTTTCAGTCGTGCGGTCGCGCGGCTCCCATTTGCTCCAAGTGTTGAACGCCCGCTGTGCGTTCCTGAAAATTTCGTCGATGGAACGGGTAGTATTGAGCTTTTCGTCTATGTAATCCGTATGCCCTTCATACGCAAGGGCAAGCTGATTTTTCAGATCATTGAAGCGATTGTTGACCGGCGTTGCAGAAAGCATTAGGACTTTCGTCTTTACTCCGGCTCTGATAACCTTCTTCATCAAGGTAACATAGCGGTTATCCTTGGCGTCCTCGTCCGGGTTCTCGACTAATTTGCCGCCATTACGGAAGTTGTGGGACTCATCAATTACCACAAGGTCATAATTGCCCCAATTCAGTCTGTCGAGATCAAGCCCGTTTGATGTGCCGTGGGTGCGGTTTAAGTCGGTATGGTAAAGCACATCGTAACGAAGCCGGTCGGCAGCGATGGGGTTATTGACATAGTTGTCTTTATAGGTGTTCCAGTTGTTTGTCAATTTCTTGGGGCAGAGCACAAGGACGGACTTGTTTCGGTTTTCGTAGTATTTAATAACGGCAAGTGCGGTAAAGGTTTTACCAAGACCGACGCTATCCGCAAGGATACAGCCGTTGTATTTTTCAAGTTTGTTTATGATGGCAAGGGCAGCATCTTTTTGGAAGTTGTAGAGCATCCCCCAAATCTTACTTTCCTTGAAGCCGGTTGCTTCGTTGGGCAAAACATCTTCGGACACGTCCTCCAAAAACTCGTTGAAGATGTTATAGAGCGTCACAAAGTAGATGAAATCGGGAGAGTTCTCGTTATATGCGGCGGTAATGCTGTCGATCACTTCGTCTGTAACGACCTGAAGCACCTTGCTGTCATTCCATATCTCGTTGAAGTCAGCAAGCAGAGTGCGGGCAAGGGACTCATCTTTCACGATTGTGGTGCTGATTACATTGCCCTTTTCGCAGCCTAATTCAACCGTGGTGAAGTTATTGATAGGCGTATAGCCTACACTATCAACTACGATTTGCCCCTGAATGGATTTATCGCTGACATTTGACTTGAAAGTGACCTTCTGTCTGATCCACTCTGCACACTCTCGTGCAATGGCTTTTTGGGTCAGCTCAT
>ERZ772886.2350-NODE-2350-length-15285-cov-6.718713_pt1 | contig 15285 bp, 14 predicted proteins | sample MGYA00512128_ERZ772886 | MGnify/ENA primary metagenome ERZ772886 (study PRJEB29015, sample SAMEA2737698) | human gut metagenome | biome: human gut; feature: human-associated habitat; material: faeces | place: China | collected 2012 ... | reverse complement strand
GTGCTGAATCTGGCGCGGGAAGATATTGTCTGGCATTCCGTCAGCGAGTTGATTACCGATGTGCCTGACAAAGAGATGCTCGGGCTGAACATTGTGGAGTTTGCTGGTGATGATGAGGCGCTGATTGATGAGCGGGTAAATGCACTCTGTGCGCGGTTGGATGAGCTGATCGCCAGTCATCAAGCAGGTGTCATCGGCTGGCAGGTGTGCCGTGAGCTGGCGGGGGGTGAACGTATCTATGCAATGCGCAAAAAAGCCGTTGGTCTGCTTGGCAATGCCAAAGGTGCCGCTAAGCCAATTCCGTTTGCTGAGGATACCTGCGTACCGCCGGAACATCTGGCCGATTATATTGCTGAATTTCGCGCGCTGCTCGACAGCCACGGCCTGAGCTACGGCATGTTCGGCCACGTCGATGCCGGTCGCGTCCTTGATGAATGCCAAAGATTGGGCCAAGCCTTCGTTGGTTTGGCCTGAAACTCCGGCAGCACCGTCGAAAACGGTCAGCTGATCGATGCTTGCGACTGCTTGCGCATAGGATGCGGAAATTTTCGGCAGTTTATCGATGATTGCCATGGCAAGAGCGACTTGCCCGTTTTGTTCAAGCGCTTTGGCGATGGCTTCCTGCGCTTTGGCATTTGCCTGACCTTCGACCTGGATCTTGTCAGCGCTGGCCTGACCTTGTTCGCGAATCGAATAGGCGTTGGCATCGGTGCTGAGATTTTGCGCGTCCTTGTCAGCCTGAGCCTTGATGCGCAAAGCATTGGCATCTGCTTCTGCTTTGATCTGGACTGCCTGTGCTTCAGCATTCTGCTGCGCGATTACGGTTGATTTCAACTAGTTTTCGCGAACGACGATCTCCTTTTCCTTAAGCGTCTGCTCCTGGATGGCCTTTTCAATGCCCTTCAGGGCAGAGGCGTCCCAGGGGGTGATGACCAGGCTGCGGGGATCGGGAGAGGCCACGGACGCGATCTGCTGGATGGGGGTGGGGGTGCCGTAGTAGTCCACATGGATGCGGTTGAGCACGGAGGCGTTGGCACGGCCTGCGCGGACGGCGGCAAAGTCGTTGGCAACGGATTCGATGCTCTTCTTCATTTTTTCCTCGTAAATCTTGTACTCGTCTTTCAGCATGGGGTTATGCCTCCTTCACAATTGTTCCGATTTTTTCGCCGCGCAGGGCACGGACGATGTTGTAGGGGTCCTTCAGCGCGAACACCAGCACGGGAATGTGGTTGTCCATGGACAGGCTGGTGGCGGTGGAATCCATGACGGCCAGGCGGCGCTTGAGCACCTCGTCGTAGGTGATGGCGTCGAACTTCACGGCGTTGGCGTTCTTGGCGGGGTCGCAGTCGTACACGCCGTCGATGTTCTTGGCCAGCAGGATCACATCGGCGCCGATCTCGGCGGCGCGAAGCACGGCGGCGGTATCCGTGGAGAAGAAGGGGCAGCCCACGCCGCAGCCGAAGATCACCACGCGGCCCTTTTCCAGATGGCGCACGGCACGGGCCCGGATGTAGGGCTCCGCCACCGCTTTGATCTCCAGCGCCGTCTGGACCCGGACGTCCACGCCCTTCTGCTCCAGCACGTCGGCCATGGCCATGCAGTTCATGGCGGTGGCCAGCATGCCCATATGGTCGGCGCGGGTGCGCTCGATGTGGCCCTCGCCGTTTTTGACGCCGCGCCAGAAGTTGCCGCCGCCGATGACCACGCCCACCTGGACGCCCATGGCCACGCACTCCTTGATGACGTCGGCCACCCGGCCCATGACCTGGAAGTCCAGGCCGAAGTGCTTGTCGCCGGCCAGGGCCTCGCCGCTGATCTTCAGCAGCACCCGCTTATACTTCGGTTCGTCCATTGACAGAATCCTCCCTATCTATACTTAGGTGTATTTTACCTTATTTTTCTGGTTTTGCATAGGGGGTAAACGGAAATTTTTCCGAGGTTGTTTTTTCCCGTCGAAGGGTATATAATATGGAATATTGCACCATGGAGGGGGACGAAATATGGAGCTGCGGCACGTATACGGAAGAACCTATGCCGCCGTGGGGGCCACGGCGCTGATGCCGGTATATAAGCTGACGGACACGGACATTGTGCTGATGGACACGGGATACGCCAAGCTGGACCGCAGCGCCCTGACGAATCTTATTGAGGACAACGGGTTCCGGCTGCGGGGGATTCTGTGCTCCCACGCCCACTTTGACCACACAGGCAACGTCCGCTACTTGCAGCAGCGGTACGGCTGCCAGGCGGCGGCCCAGATCATTGAGGCGGGCATCTCCGTGAATCCCGATGCGTACCGGGCCAACTATGTGGCCCTGACCTATGGCAAGAGCCACGAATACTTCCTGGAGGAGTGCTTTCTGGCGGACGTGATCATCCCCGCCGACGCAGACCATGTGGACTTCTGCGGGGCGCGGTTCGGCATATTGCAGCTGCCGGGACACTCCGCCGGACACATCGGCATTGTGACCCCGGACAACGTGGCCTATGTGGGAGACTGCCTCATTGACGAGGGGCAGATCGAGGGGGCCAAGCTGCCCACCAGCATGTTCATCGCCCGGGACCTGGAAAGCAAGGAGAGCCTGCGGGCGCTGCGGTGCCCGGCATACATCATCGCCCACAAGCAGGTGCTGACGGATATCGGGCCGCTGATCGACCGGAACCTTGCGTTTATCCTGGACAAGGGGCAGGAGGTGCTGGACTGCCTGGAGGACGGCATGTCCTTTGACCAGTGGATCTATACCTTCTGCAAAAAAGAAAACGTCCGGACCCACAATGAGTTCAAGTTCAGCGTGGTGGAGCGGAATTTTGCCAACTTTGTGGACTGGCTGGCAGACGAGGGCCGCATTGAGGTGCGGCGGGAATTCTGCGCCAAGCACTATTTCCGCAGGGATGCGTAAAGCAAACGATTGCATTGGGGGCGGAAACCGGCTATCATAGGCGGGCACCCCTGCAAGTATAACGAAAAACTGAGGTATTGAAGGATGAACATTGAGGAAAAGCTGAACATGACCATGCTCTGCGACTTTTATGAGCTGACCATGGGCAACGGGTATTTCGAGAACGGCTTCAAGGATAAGATCACGTATTTTGACGTGTTCTTCCGCCGGGTGCCGGACCAGGGCGGCTTTGCCATCGCCGCGGGCCTGGAGCAGCTGATCGACTACATCGAGAACCTGCACTTCACCCAGGAGGACATTGCGTATCTTCGGGGGCGGAACCTGTTCTGCGAGGAATTTCTGGAATATCTGGCCAATTTCCGGTTTACCGGCGACATTTATGCCGTGCCGGAAGGAACCCCGGTGTTCCCCAAGGAGCCCCTGGTGGTGGTGCGGGCTCCGGCCATTGAAGCACAGCTTATCGAGACCTTTACCCTGCTGACCATCAACCACCAGAGCCTCATTGCCACCAAGGCCAACCGCATCGTCCGGGCTGCACGGGGCCGCACGGTGCTGGAGTTCGGCTCCCGCCGGGCCCAGGGCGCCGACGCCGCCATCATCGGCGCACGGGCCGCGTATATCGGCGGCTGCGGCGGCACCGCCTGCACCATCTCCGACCAGCTGTACGGCGTGCCCGCCGGGGGCACCATGGCTCACGCCTGGGTGCAGATGTTCGACACGGAGTATGATGCTTTCAAGACGTACTGCGAAATTTACCCCACCAACGCCACGCTGCTGGTGGATACCTACAACACCCTGAAATCCGGTGTGCCCAACGCCATCCGGGCCTTCAATGAGGTGCTCAAGCCCATGGGCATCACCAAGTGCGGCATCCGGCTGGACTCCGGCGACATGGCGTATCTGACCCGGAAGGCCCGGAAGATGCTGGACGACGCTGGGTGGACCGAATGCAAAATCACCGTGTCCAACTCCCTGGACGAGTATCTGATCCAGGATCTGTTTTTGCAGGGCGCCCAGATCGATATGTTCGGCGTGGGTGAGCGGATGATCACCGCCCGGTCCGAGCCGGTGTTCGGCGGCGTATACAAGCTGGCGGCGGTGGAGGACGATGAGGGAAACATCATCCCCAAGATCAAGGTCAGCGAAAACGTGGAGAAGATCACCATCCCCCACTTCAAGAAGGTCTACCGCTTCTATGGCCGGGATACCGGCAAGGCCATTGCCGACCTGATCACCCTCCACGACGAGCAGGTGGACGACACCCAGGACCTGGAGATCTTCGACCCCATGGCCACCTGGAAAAAGAAAACCGTGTACAACTTCACGGCCCGGGAGCTGCTGGTGCCCATTTTCCTCAACGGCAGGCGGGTGTATGACTCCCCCTCTCTGCAGGAGATCCAGTCCTATTGCCGCCAGCAGGTGGACACCCTGTGGGACGAGGTGAAGCGGTTCGATTATCCCCACAAGTATGTGGTGGACCTGTCCCGGAAGCTGTGGGACATTCAGCAGCAGCTGCTGCGGTCCTCTCAGCAGTGACCTGCGGGCGAACGGGGTTTGTCCGTCCCTACAGACCCTCTCAGTCGGCTGCGCCGACAGCTCTCCCAGAGGGAGAGCCAAGGCTGTAGAGCTCGCTGCCCTCAGCGGGCCGCAAAACAGACACCCATAGATACCCATACACCGCCGATGGACGGCGGGGACAGCGGGAAAGGAGGAAGGATTTCCGTTGAAGAAACCAAAGGTACAGCAAAAAACCGAGCGGCGCATATCGGCGGCCCTGCGGCTGGGACTGGTGGCGGTGCTGCTGCTGGCCCAGATCGCGCTGGTGCTGGTGCTCAATGACCTGCTGCGGCAGAGAATGGCCATCGCCTATACCCTGCTGGAGCTGGTGGCCCTGGCCTACGTCTTTCGCATCAACAGCCGCCCCGGCGGCGGCTCGTACAAGCTGGGCTGGACCCTGCTGATCCTGACGGTGCCGGTGGTGGGCCTGATCCTGTACTGGCTGTGGAACGGAGATCATCCCCAGAAGCGGCTGGACCTGAAAAAACTGCCCCGGCCCCGGGAGTCCGACGCCCGGCAGGAGCACAGCCGCCTGCAGGTGGAGCACCTGCGGCGGGAGCACCCGGAATGGGGCCGCCTGGCGGCGTATCTGGACCGGCAGGGCTTCCCCCTGTACACCGGCACCGGGGCCGTGTATCTGCCCACCGGCGAGGCGTATCTGGAGGACATGCTGGAGCGCATGGAGCAGGCGGAGCACTTCATTTTCATGGAGTTTTACATCATGGCCGAGGGGCAGCTGTGGGACCGGCTGATGGATATTTTCCGGCGGAAGGCCGGACAGGGCGTGGAGATCAAGGTGCTGTTCGACGACTTCGGCAGCATGATGCGCATGCCCGAGGAGGCCGTGGAGGAGCTGCGGCGCATAGGGGCGGAGGTGCTGATCTTCAACCCGGTGCACCACTATGTGAACCGGCTGTACTTCAACTATCGGGACCACCGGAAGATCGCCTGCATCGACGGGGACACCGCCTATACCGGCGGGGCCAATATCGCCGACGAGTACGCCAACATCACCGAGCGGTTCGGCTATTGGAAGGATGACGGCATCCGGCTGGAGGGCCAGGCCTGCTGGACTCTGACCCGGGAGTTCATCTATATGTGGGAGCGCATGGGCGGCTCCCTGCAGCAGGAGCACGACTATTACCGGCCCCAGAGCAGCGCGGCGGGGCAGGGCTTTGTGCAGCCCTTTGTGGACGGGCCGGACAGCAACCCGGTGTCCTCTGCCGAGGACGCGTTTTTGCAGCTGATCGGCGGGGCCAAGCACATGGTGTACATCACCTCGCCGTATCTGGCCATTGACGAGTCCATGGAGAAGGCCCTGTGCATGGCCGCCGGCAGCGGCGTGGACGTGCGGCTGATGATGCCCGGCATCCCGGACCACAAGTTCGCCTTTATGGTGGCGGAGAGCTATTTCGGGGAGCTGCTGAACCACGGCGTGAAGATCTATCGGTTCACCCCGGGGCTGCTGCACGGGAAAACCGTGTTGGCGGACCGGGAGGCGGCGTTCGTGGGGTCCGTGAACATGGACTACCGCAGCTTCCAGCTGCACTTCGAGTGCGGCACCCTGCTGTACGGCGCGCCGGCCATGGAGACGCTGCTGGAGGACATGGACGGCATTATGGAAAAGTCCCGGCAGGTGACCCGGGCGGACTGGGAGCACCGGCCCCTGCTGCACCGGGTGCTGGGGGGCCTGCTGCGGCCCTTCGCCATGTGGATGTAAATATCAAAAAAAGCCCTGCTTTTTTTGATAAAAATTGCAGTCTGCCGCGCGCATAATTTCTTCGCCATAGGCGAACAAATTCCACACTTGCAGACTGAGAAGTGTTTTTTGCGGCGTACACGCCGCCGCAAAAAACGGATTATACTTGCTTTGCCGCCTGCGGGCGGCAAGCTCTGCGAGGCTTTTACAACAGGCTCAAAAGAGACCGTATTCTTCCGAATACGGTCTCTTTTTGTGCTTTATGGCTCCAGCGTGTGCAGGAGGCGGTCGGTGAGGGACACGGTCATGGCGGCGGCTGCCGCCAGCAGCACCGTTACCGCGCCGCCGCACCACAACACCGCCTGATACGCGGCCCGGCGCATCAGCGGTCCCCTCCGTCGCTGACGATGTGGTAATAGGCGGTGGAGGTGGCGCGGTACACCAGGGTGTACAGCACCGCAAAGGCCAGGAAGCTGGCGGCGGTGGTGCCCACCAGCAGGCGGGTGTTCCAGAGGTTGAACAGAAGCAGCAGCTTATGGACAAAGGGGAAGGCGAATACCAGATGCAGCCCCGCCAGCAGCAGCGGCAGGAAGAATACCAGCAGCAGCTGACTGTTGATGCTGGAACGGATGTCCCGGCGGGTCATGCCCACCTTCTGCATGATGTCAAAGCGGGCCTGGTCCTCGTAGCCCTCGGAGATCTGCTTGTAATAGATGATGAGCACCGCAGCCAGAGAGAAGCCCACGCTCAGCAGGATGCCCAGGAAGAAGAGGCTTCCGTAGGACCCGTAGAAATCGCCGCGATTCTCCGACAGGGACTCCACGTTGAAGCGGATATCGTCCTGCCGGGACACCAGCGCCTCCCGGATGGCGGCGGCCACAGGGTCGCCCTCGTCCCGGGCAGGCTCCTGGCCCAGGTCGAAGCCGCAGCTCCAGCTGCGGGACACGCCGGTGTTCATGCCCTCCATCAGGCGATCCATGTCCGCTATTTCCTCGTCGGGGACGATGGCCGTCAGCTGGGTGACCACGCTGGCGGAGTCACCGCCGGAGGCCAGGTTGTCCACCAGGCCCTTCACCTGCCAGGCAGCGCCGCCGGGGAAGGACAGGGTGCTCTCCCGGTAGTCGGACCGGCCATGGCAGATATACACCTGGCCCGGGGACAGGGTCAGACGGGCGCCCATGGCGGCGTTGTAGTCCGACAGGGGGATGGCGGTGAACTGAACGGCATCGCTGATGCTGCCGCCTGCGCCCTGCAGGACGCCGTTGCGAACAGTCAGCGCCGAGGAGGAGGAACGGTACTCCCGCAGGTCCTGCATCTGCGCGCCACGGCTGCGGGCGGCAGTGACGACGGCGGCGTGCAGGTCGGAGTGGTCCCGGTACAGGTCCTCCCGGTCCGTGTACCAGACGGTAACGTTCTCCGCCCGGGGATAGCGGGTACGGAGGGAATCCTCCGCCCCGAAATACAGGCAGGTGGTGGAGGAGAGCATCACCAGCACCATAGTGCCCAGGATGCAGATGGAGGCAAGGCCTGCGCCGTTGCGCTTCATGCGGTAGACCAGGGAGGAAACGGACACGAAATGCCGCTTCCGGTAATAGAACCGGGGATTCCTTTGCAGCAGGCGGCACAGGGTCACGGAGCCGGAGATAAACAGCAGATAGGTGGCGGCGATGACCATCAGCACGGCGGCGAAGAACCAGGTCAGGGCCGTCAGAGGCTCCCGGATGGACACAGCCAGGTAGTAGGCCGCCCCCAGCAGCAGAACGCCCAGCAGCGCCAGGGCCCAATTGGCCCGGGGAGGCTTCTCCCCCACCGCCTCGCTGCGCATGAGCTGGATGGCGGTGGAGCGGCGGACCCGCAGCAGAGCGGACAGCAGGATCAGCAGGTAAATGGCCCCGTACAGGCCCAGGGCCATCAGCAGGCCCCCCCGCGGACACCCGATAGGTCATGTCCGCCTCCAGGCCCATGACCCGCATAAGGCCCAGCTCCGCCAGCTTGCTCAGCACCACGCCCAGGGCCAGGCCCCCCAGCAGGGACAGGCCGCCGGACAGCAGAGACTCCCAGCAGAGAATGCGGGAAATGTCCCCCTTGCCCATGCCCAGGACGTTGTATAGAGCAAACTCCCGGTTCCGGCGGCGGATCAGAAAAGAATGGGTGTAAAACAGCAGCAGCAGAGAAAACACCCACAGCACAAAGCTGCCCAGATTCAGGATCACCTGCACGGAGCCGCTGCCGGGCAGGGTCCCCTCCGGCAGCCGGGCCAGGGCCACAAGAATGTAGAAAAACGACACGGCGCCTACGCCGGTCAGCAGGTACGGTACGTAGAGGCGGCTGTTTTTCCGGATGCCGTCCCAGGCCAGATGACGGTACAGCTTCATGCCCGGTCACCGCCTGCCTGAAGCATGGTCAGGGTGTCCGCGATCTTCTGGTACAGCTGCTCGTCGGTACACTGGCCGCGGTACAGCTGGTGGAACACCTGACCGTCCTTGATGAACAGCACCCGTCCGGCGTGGCTGGCGGCCTTGACGGAGTGGGTGACCATGAGGATGGTCTGACCCTGGCGGTTGATCTGGCCGAACAGGTCCAGCAGCTCATCGGTGGAGCGGCTGTCCAGGGCACCGGTGGGCTCATCAGCCAGGATCAGCCGGGGATGGGTGATCAGCGCCCGGGCCACGGCGGCCCGCTGCTTCTGGCCGCCGGACACCTCGTAGGGATACTTGTCCAGCAGCTCCAGGATGCCCAGCTGGCGGGCGATGGGATCCAGGCGGGCCTTCAGCTCCCGGTAGGGCCGCCCCGCCAGCACCAGGGGCAGATAGATGTTGTCCCGCAGGGTGAAGGTGTCCAGCAGGTTGAACTCCTGGAACACGAAGCCCAGGTTGTCCCGGCGGAAGGCCGCAGCATCGGACTCCCGGACGGCGGACATGTCCCGCCCGTCCAGTTCCACCCGGCCGGCGGTGGGCTTATCCAGCGCCGCCAGAATATTCAGCAGGGTGGTCTTGCCGGAGCCGGACTCGCCCATAATGGCCACATATTCCCCCTCCTCCACGGAGAAGTCCACCTGGCGCAGCGCCATGACCTGGCTGCCGCCGAAACGGGTGGTATAGACCTTTTTCAGGCCCGTTACATTGAGAATTTGCATATCCATGCCTCCTTTACGGGGCCTATTATAGCAGACCGGGGAAATGCGCGGCCATCGAATGGGCTTACATTTCCCCGGTCTGAGCTTACATTTTTGTCACTCGTGGGTGCGGACGTTGATGAACTCCGCACGAAGCTTGGAATAGAGGATGGTCTGGCTGCTGTACAGGCCGCAGTAGCCGGAGAGGAGATAGCTCAGGGCGCAGGCCACGGCGAAGTAGGGTGCCCCGGCAGAGCCGAACAGCTCCACACTGAGCAGCACCGACGCCACGGGGCAGTTCACCGCCCCGCAGAACACCGCCACCAGGCCGATGGCCGCAGCAAAGCCCGCAGGCAGGCCCAGGAGCCCCCCCATGAAGCAGCCGAAGGCAGCGCCCACGAAGAACGACGGCACCACCTCGCCGCCCTTGAAGCCACAGCCGATGGTGACGGCGGTGAACAGGAGCTTCCACAGCCACGCCCAGCCGCTGACGTCCCCCCGCAGGGCCCGGGCGATGACGTCCATGCCTGCGCCGTTGTAGTCGCCGTTGGTAAGCAGGCTCAGGACGATGAGGATGGCCGCGCCGGCCAGCACCCGCAGCCAGGGATTCCGGAAGCTGCGGGTCAGCAGGTGCTCCGTCCAGTGCAGCCCCTTGCAGAACAGGATGCTGACCAGGGCGCACAGAATGGACAGGGCCACCACCGGCAGCATCAGCTCCAGGGTCACCCGGGGCATGGACACCGTGAAGCGGGTGGGCTCCACCCCCATGAGGGCGGATACACCGAAGGCCGCCATGGCGGCGGTGATGCAGGGCACCAGGCCCGCGTAATACAGCACGCCCACGCTGATGACCTCCAGAGCGAACACCGTGGCGGTGAGGGGCGTGCCGAACAGGGCGGCAAACACGCCGCTCATGCCGCACAGGGTGGCAAGGGGCAGGTCCTTTTCCCCCAGGCGCAGGAGCTTGCCCGCCTGGAAGCCCAGGCCGCCGCCGATCTGAAGGGCCGCACCCTCCCGGCCGGCGCTGCCGCCGCACAGGTGGGTAATGACGGTGGACACGAAGATCACCGGCACCAGCAGAATGGGGACGCTTTCGCCGAAGTGAACGGACTCGATGATGGCGTTGGTGCCCTTGCCCTCCAGATGGCAGAGCTTGTAAAGTCCCACGATGGCAAGGCCCCCCACCGGCATCAGGTATAGGATCCAGGGGTGGGCCAGGCGCACGGCGGTGGCATAGTTGACGCCGATGTGGAACAGCGAGCCCACTGCGCCCCCGGCCACGCCGATAACGCCGCCCAGCAGCACCCATTTGAACAGTGTTTTCACATAAAGCCCCATATGGGCAAACTCATCCCGCAATCGCCGCACCTGTGACACGACCTTTCTCTCTTTTCTTAACACCTGCTTGATGGTAACATGTTCCCGGGCATCTGTCAATCTCCCGCCAAAAAACCTGGGCCTGCCTGAAAATTTTTCAGGCAGTCTGATTTTTTGAGATTTTCCCTGTTGATTCTGGGGAACATTTGCCGTATACTATGAGATAGAAGCAAAAGGAACAAACCGCAAAACACCCTATCACAACAATCAGGAGGAAAAGCAACATGAAATACAGTCGTACTTTCAACTTCTCCGCCGGTCCTGCTATGATGCCGGAGCCCGTGCTGGAGGAGATCCGCGACGAGATGATGAACTACCGCGGCAGCGGCATGTGCGTCATGGAGATGAGCCACCGCTCCAAGGTGTTCCAGCAGATCGCCGACGAGGCCCAGGCCGACCTGCGCAAGCTGATGAACATCCCCGATAACTACAAGGTCCTGTTTATCCAGGGCGGCGGCACCCTGCAGTTCGCCATGGTGGCCATGAACCTGATGAAGAACGGCAAGGCCTGCTATGTGGAGACCGGCGCATGGTCCAAGAAGGCCATTGCCGAGGCCAAGAAGTACGGCGAGGTGCAGGTGGTTGCCTCCTCCGCCGACAAGAACTTCTCCTACATCCCCGACTGCTCCGACCTGGACATTCCCGAGGACGCCGACTACGTCTATATCTGCGAGAACGAGACCATCAACGGCACCACCTGGCACAAGCTGCCCAACACCAAGGGCCACGTGCTGGTGTCCGACCAGTCCTCCATGTTCCTGTCCCGGCCCTGCAACGTGGCCGATTACGGCCTGATCTGGGCCGGTGTGCAGAAGAACGTGGGCCCCGCCGGCATGGCCGTGGTCATCATCCGGGAGGATCTGATCCGGGACGACCTGGATCCCAAGACCCCCATCTATATGAAGTATAAGACCCATGCCGACAACGACAGCATGTACAACACCCCCAACTGCTGGGCCATCTACTGCTGCGGCAAGGTGTTCAAGTATCTGCTGAGCATCGGCGGTCTGGAGGAAATGGAAAAGCGCAACATCGCCAAGGCCCAGGTCATCTATGACTTCCTGGATTCCTCCAAGCTGTTCAAGGGCGCCGTGGTGCCCCAGGACCGCAGCCTGATGAACATCCCCTTCGTCACCGGCGACAAGGAGCTGGACGCCGCCGTGGTGGCCGCCTCCAAGGAGGCCGGCTTCGACAACCTGAAGGGCCATAAGTCCGTGGGCGGTCTGCGGGCCTCCGTGTACAACGCCATGCCCATCGAGGGCGCCCAGGCGCTGGTGGAGTTCCTGACCAAGTTCGAGGCAGAGCACAAGTAACACGCAAAACGGGGGACGGCGTCCCCCTGCCCCCTATATCCGACAACATTTCGTATTATGGAAGGAGATTATTACGATGCGTATTCTGGTTACTGACGGTATGGATAAGACCGCTATGGCGCAGCTGCGGGAGCAGGGCCATGAGGTAGTGGAGCAGTTCTATGAGCCCGATCAGCTGGGCGAGGCCCTGCGCGGGTTTGACGTGGCCGTGGTCCGCTCCAAGACCAAGGTCCGCAAGGAGCACATTGATGCGGCCAAGGGCGGCAAGCTGAAGCTGATCATCCGCGGCGGCGTGGGTGTGGACAACATCGACGTGGACTATGCCAAGGCCAACGGCATCGACGTGAAGAATACCCCCCGCGCCTCCTCCCAGTCTGTGGCCGAGCTGGCCATGGGCCATATGTTCGCCTGCGCCCGGTATCTGTCCATCGCCGGTCACACCATGCGCGAGGGCAAGTGGGAGAAGAAGGCCTATGGCAAGGGCATCGAGCTGCAGGGCAAGACCCTGGGCATCGTGGGCTTCGGCCGCATCGGCCAGCACCTGGGCGTGATGGCCAAGGCTATCGGCATGAAGGTCATCGCCTTCGATATCTATCAGGTGCCCGTGATCTCCGAGCAGCTGGGCATCCCCTATGTGGAGATGGATGAGCTGCTGGCCCAGTCCGACTTCATCTCCGTCCACGCTCCCGCTGTGGACGGCGGCGCGCTCATCAACGCCGAGCGCATTGCCAAGATGAAGGACGGCGTGGTGATCGTCAACACCTCCCGGGGCAGCAACGTGGACGAGGATGCGCTGCTGGCCGCTCTGGAGTCCGGCAAGGTCCGGGCCGCCGGTCTGGACGTGTACGCCGACGAGCCCGCCAGCAATGTGGCGCTGTACAGCCATCCCATGGTGTCCTGCACGCCTCATATCGGCGCGGCTACCGTGGAGGCCCAGAAGCGCATTGGCCAGGAGATCGTGGAGATCATTGCGGCTATGTAACCGGGCTCGGCGGGCTTGCCTGCTCCCTTCCCTGCTGATCAAAGGCTCCCCCTGTCATAGGGGGAGCCTTGTGCTTGTCAAAGAGAACCCCTGCTTTCACGCGGTGAAAGCAGGGGTTCTTTGACAGACGGAAGCGGATGTAACTGAAATCAGTTACATCCGCTTGATATGGTTGCGGAGGGAGGACTTGAACCTCCGACCTCCGGGTTATGAGGTTGTCTCAAGGGCAAATCGGAGTCATTTCGGCTCCGATTTGTGCTTTTTACCACCATTCGCTCGGCGGATTTTCCATTGTTTCCGTCCAGCCCTGCCTGTTTTTTTCGGATTCTGGGTCAAAACTGGGTCAAGGAACCACATTGCACAAACTGATAGAGTACACGCTGAAGGGCGCAGAAGGCAAGCTGCCCGCCGTTGCCGTCAGTGGCCCGTTTGGCACGGTGAAGGGGGCAGTCCTCCGGTCTGTACGCACAGAAGATGGCAGAGTTTGGTTTTCTGGCGATCGCCTTCGACCTGTCTAATCCATGAAATTCGTATATACCGTTTTTTCGTATTCCGGCTTCCCGATGCCCGCGTCGTTCACCGCTGTCTGCGCTTTCAGAAGATACGACATATTTTGTGCAAGCGTCCTCATGGTCTGCATTCCTTCCAGGTCTCTCTTCGCGTCTTCTGCCGTATAGCCATGCACCTGATTCCAATATTGCGAGCTTACCACATGCATATTGGTCATCAGGAAATACTGGTTCAGTCTTTCAAAGGATGCGGAAGCGCCGCCCCTTCTGCATGATACGACCGATGCCGTCAGTTTTCCGGCGATTTTTTTATCTACCGAGAAGAAAAACCTATCGAGAAAGGATGTAAGCCTTCCGTTTGGACCGCCATAATATACCGGTGATCCAACGATCATTCCGTCGAACGCATCCATACGGTCAGCGGTCTCGTTTACGGTATCCGAGAATACGCACTGTCCTGTTTTCTGACACTGAAAGCATGCGATACAATCCGGCATTGGTTTCTTTCTCAGCCACAGCAGCTCACTGTCCACACCCTGCCTGCGCAGTTCCCCGGCGATTTCCTAAAGGGCGGCATCCGTGCAGCCATGCTCGTTCGGGCTGCCGTTGATCAAAAGTATTTTACTCAATGCGCCGCCTCCTTAAAAGTTTGTTGTCTCTGCCACACTTCTCATCTTTTCCATCAGCTTGACGGTTCCTTCGCAGATATCCCGGATGCCATCACAGCAGTCGGTTCCCATCGGAAGGCTTTCATATGGCGCATCCATCTCCGCGACCTTAATGTAAAGCTTTGCGGCCTTTTTCGGATCGCCCGCCTGATTTCCGTTCTGTCCCATATAGAATTTCATGTTTTCATCATTCAGATGCTTATACGGGGAACCCTCCGGCGCTGTGGTCTTATGGGAAGACCCGAAGAACTCCGTCTTCATGAAACCGGGCTTCACATCCGTCACATGGATACCGAACGCCTTCACTTCCTGCGCAAGCGTCTCGGAGATCGCTTTCACAGCGTGCTTGGTAGCACAGTAAATACCGGACAGCGGGCCTACATTGTAAGCGCCAAGGCTGCTGACATTGAAGATATGCCCGGAACCCTGTGCCCGCATCTGCGGAAGCGCACCGCGGATCACATTCAGCGTACCGAACACATTGATGTCAAATTCCTCCCGTGCATCGGCGTCGCTCATTTCCTCGATTGTCGCAAGATGGGTAAATCCGGCATTGTTTACCACAACATCGATCCTTCCGAATTTCTCTGTTGCCTGAGCGATCGCTTTCTTCACATCGGCTTCCTCTTTCACATTCATGGAAAGAGGAAGAAAAAGATCGCTCTCCGCTCCGATGGATTTTTCCAGACTTTCCTTGCTGCGGCTTGTTCCCGCAACAGGATATCCCTGCGCGATCAATTCCTCAACCAGGGCTTTTCCAAGTCCCTTGGAACATCCTGTTACCAGCCATACTTTTTTACTCATGTTTTGCTCCTTTCCGGATGAGTTCCTGCATATATTCATGGCTCCATGTATCCTCCTCGCCTTCGAGAAGTTTTCCGTAGTGGTCAAGCTTCCGGTCAAGTACAGCCAATCGAAGCTTCAGTTCTTCTATCTCCTGAATCGTTTTTTCTTTTTGCCTTCTCATGATCTCGTACCGTTCCGGTAATGTAGGATCACCCTGCCCGTATAGTTCAATGTAGTGTTTTACATCTTTCAGAGACAGACCTGTATTTTTCAAGGTCAGGCTCACAAACAGCCATTCGACTTCCATATCATCAAACAATTGATCAGAGAAACCCGCACAGATACCCAACGGCGCTGCATACCAGCGCCGTGCCGCGCT
>ERZ772886.2338-NODE-2338-length-15337-cov-16.841971_pt1 | contig 15337 bp, 14 predicted proteins | sample MGYA00512128_ERZ772886 | MGnify/ENA primary metagenome ERZ772886 (study PRJEB29015, sample SAMEA2737698) | human gut metagenome | biome: human gut; feature: human-associated habitat; material: faeces | place: China | collected 2012 ... | reverse complement strand
TTCCATATCGAGAGAATCCACGGGCTTTGTTGCGCTTTTTTTTACAGCGCCTTTTGTATATAGCTTTGTTTATACGCTTATATTAGTAAGCGATACCCTGCCACTTCATAGCGTCAGCGACCTTCAGGAAGCCTGCGATGTTAGCACCTGCAACGAGGTTGCCTTCAAGACCGTACTCCTTAGCTGCATTGTATGAGTTGTGGAAGATGTTTGTCATGATGTTCTTGAGCTTAGCGTCAACTTCCTCGAATGTCCAAGAAAGTCTCTCGCTGTTCTGTGACATCTCAAGAGCTGATGTAGCAACACCGCCTGCGTTAGCAGCCTTAGCTGGTCCAAAGAGAACGCCTGCATTCTGGAATACAGCGATAGCCTCTGGAGTTGAAGGCATATTAGCACCCTCAGCAACAGCAAATACACCGTTAGCTACGAGAGCCTTAGCTGACTCTTCGTTGATCTCGTTCTGTGTAGCGCATGGGAGAGCGATGTCGCACTTGATAGTCCAAATGCCGCTGCAGCCCTCGTGATACTCAGCACCCTGTACTCTGTTTACATACTCCTTGATTCTGCCTCTCTCAACTTCCTTGATCTGCTTAACAACATCGAGGTTGATGCCGTTTGGATCGTATACATAACCGTTAGAGTCAGAAAGTGCAACTACCTTGCCGCCCAGCTCTGTAGCCTTCTGTGTAGCGTAGATAGCAACGTTACCAGAACCGGAGATAACAACTGTCTTGCCTGCAAATGTTTCGTTCTTCATGCACTTGATCATCTCAGCTGTGTAGTAGCAAAGACCATAACCAGTAGCCTCTGTTCTTGCAAGTGATCCGCCGTATGAAAGACCCTTACCTGTAAGAACGCCTGTGAACTCGTTTCTGATTCTCTTGTACTGACCGAACATATAGCCAATCTCTCTTGCACCTGTACCGATATCACCTGCAGGAACGTCTGTGTCAGCGCCGATATGCTTGCAAAGCTCTGTCATGAAGCTCTGGCAGAATCTCATAACTTCTCCGTCAGACTTGCCCTTAGGATCGAAGTCTGAACCACCCTTACCGCCGCCGATAGGAAGACCTGTAAGGCTGTTCTTGAAGATCTGCTCGAAGCCGAGGAACTTGATTACTGATGCACATACTGAAGGGTGAAGTCTGATACCGCCCTTGTATGGTCCTATAGCAGAATTGAACTGAACTCTGAAACCTCTGTTTACCTGTACCTTGCCGTTGTCATCTACCCAAGGAACACGGAAAATGATCTGTCTTTCTGGCTCAACTATTCTGTCGATTATACCTGCCTCAACAAGGTCAGGTCTCTTTTCTACAACAGGAATGAGGCTTTCCAGTACCTCATATACTGCCTGGAGGAATTCCTTTTCGCCGGGATTTCTCTTCTCAACCTTCTCATAAACGCTTTCAAGATACGCATTGTTCAAAGCCATTATTAAAACTCCCATCTTATAAATTATAATTTGTGCACGGCTTTTTTACTCATTCCGCACATCACCTACTTATTATAGCACACTATTTTGCAATTTGCAAGTAGTAAAATGCAAAATTTCATAATTTTATTGAAATTGTATAAAAATCATAGCCTTTTTTTGAAATGTGAAGTAAAATCACGATTATAAATTCATAATTCGTGTAAAATTTCCGTGAAATGTCGACAAATCATTGCACTGTGACCAAAGCTGTTTCAGCTTGCAAAATTGACAAAACGCATTTTTATGCCGATATAACGCACAGACCCCGCTGAAATATCGTCCCTGATATGAAATTTTGGTTGACGAATCCTGCAAAAAAGTGTACAATATAAAGTAATAAAGCACTTATAAACAAAGGAGCAGTACCGATGACAAAGAAAGAACGTGCACAAATGATAGTGGAAAGGCTGGAGCAGGTCTACCCCGAGGGCATATGCTCCCTTGACTATAAAAAGCCCCACGAGCTTATGATAGCAGGCAGGCTTTCTGCACAGTGTACAGACGCAAGGGTGAATATCGTCACGAAAGAGCTTTTTGCAAAATATAAGACCATTGAGGATTTTGCTAACGCAGATGTTGCTGATATCGAGGAGATAATACGCCCCTGCGGTCTGTATAAAACAAAAGCTCGCTCTATCGTTACAATGTGCAGACAGATAATGGATAATTTTGGCGGTGAGATACCTGATACCATAGAAAAGCTCACTACCCTTGCAGGCATAGGCAGAAAGACGGCAAATCTTGTTATGGGAGATGTTTTTCATAAGCCTGCGGTGGTAACGGATACCCATTGTATAAGGATATGCGGCAGACTTGGGCTTACAAAAAATAACGAGCCTGCAAAGGTGGAAGAGGATCTGAGAAAGATACTTCCCCCTGAGAGATCCTCTGATTTCTGTCATCGCCTTGTACTGTTCGGACGTGAATACTGCAAGGCAAGAGGAGAACGCTGTAGCGAGTGTCCGCTGCTTGATATCTGCGGCAGCAGAAAATGACCGCAGGCTGTTGAAATAATAACGCAAAAGTAGTATAATAAGGTCACAAGATGAAATGCAGAGGAGATGAGCGTTTTGATAAAGGCATGGGAGCATTTCAAGACCATTACAAGACATCGCCACGGAGTGATAAAAAACTGCTATAAGGCAGGCATTTTGTGGCAGGGTCTGAGGCATGACCTTTCAAAATATTCCCCGGAGGAGTTTCTCAAGGGCTGTAAATATTATCAAGGCACACGTTCGCCCCATGAAGCAGAGCGTGAAGAATACGGATTTTCTTACGGCTGGATGCATCACAAGGGAAGAAATAAGCATCATTTTGAATATTGGACGGACTATGACCTGCGGACTAAGTTGATGACTCCTGTGAAAATGCCCCTTAAATATGTGAAAGAAATGTTCTGCGACAGAGTTGCCGCAAGCAAGATATATATGAAAGACAAATACGACGACGGTGCACCTCTTGCTTACTTTTTAAGAGCCAAAAAAACAAGAGCCATTCACCCAGAAACCTCAGACCTTTTGGAGAAGCTTCTTACAATGCTTCGTGATAAAGGCGAGGACTACACTTTCGCTTATATAAGACGTTTGAAAAAATATTAGGGGGAATTTCCGTGGGAATTTTCAAAAAGAAAACTGTCAAGCCCGTCCCTGAGGAGTGCAGGGGAATGGAGATAAAAATAATGTCAAGCACCTGCACCGGCGAGAAAACTATCGGCTTTTATAACCGCAACACTCGTGAGATAATGTATCCCGAGCTTGTGAAAAGCGACAGCGATGTTGAGGCTTTTTATGAAAAATACGGATTGAAAAAATGAATTATGTTGCATGAGAGAATATATAAAAGAATGTAAATATTTAATGAACTTTAAAATGAAATATATGTAAGAATATTTTGTGGGTGATTTTTACAGAGCACGAAAAATAGGCGTTTATAAAAAAATAATGATGCTGGCTGAAAGTTAATTATGGCTAAATTATAAATACTATTTCTAACGTGTGAATAAGTACAAAAATCAAGCGGTGACTATGCCTCTTTTTTATGTAAAGCTACAAAGATTGCAAGAAAGCACGCAAAATCGGGCAAATTAATTGACAATAGGGGTCAAATACGTTATAATAACAGCATAAAAACAATGTAAAAAATTATAACGGAGGTAGATTCAAAATGACAAAAAATGATCTGATATCCGCAATAGCAGAAAAGGGCGGCTATTCTAAAAAGGAAGCAGAGCAGGCACTTGCGGCTGTAACAGAAACTATCACAGAGGCACTTGTAAAGGGCGAAAAGGTATCTATCGTAGGTTTTGGTGCATTTGAGGTAAGAGATCGTGCAGCTAAGGATTCTATCAATCCTGCAACAAAGAAGCCTATCCATGTTCCTGCAAAGAAGGTTCCTGCATTCAAGGCAGGCAAGGCTCTTAAAGAGGCTGTGGATAAGTAATTAGTAACACTTTTAAAGGAGAGGTTTTACAATGGCTGAAAAGAAGATCGCCGCTGACAAGAAGGCAGAAGAAGCTGTAAAGGAAGTCAAGGCTGAGGTAAAGTCTGCCGCTGAAAAGACAGGTGCAGCAGTAAAGGAAACAGCAAAGAAAGCTGTCAAGACGGCAGAAAAGGCAGTAAAGACCGCAGCAAAGGCAACAAAGGCAAAGAAGGAAACTGTAAAGAAAGCAGTTGAGGCTGAGATAAAGGACGAGGTATTCGTTCAGTTCGCAGGCAGAGAGATAAATGTCGAAGCTGTAGTGGCTGCTGCAAAGGCTGACTACAAGGCAAAGGGTCACAGAACACCAAAGACAGTTTCAGTATACATCAAGCCTGAAGAGGGCGTTGCTTACTACACTGTAAATGGCGTAGGCTCAGAGGATTACAAGGTAGAGCTCTGATTGTAGCATTATGTGTATGTGACGGCACCATTGATGTCTCGCTCGTTTAAGCTTTTTAACACTATCAAGCGGAGGACAACACCTCCGCTTTTTTGCGTATATAAACAGAAAGTGCAGCATATTTCCATGCTGCACTTTCTGCGTTATTTAAGAAATCGTAAAACACATTACTGTGGTGGTGTCGAGAAGAATGTCTGCCATGCGTAGCCCTTTGTGCCATTATATTCAACATAATACCAGCCGTTTTCGTTGCGGTAATATTTGCAGGTCGCACCCGATGGGATAGTGAGAAGATTTTCACTGCTCGATGTAGGTTGTGGGTGGAGATAAACTGCACTTATGCACTGGATATCACCAACAGCGTCACCGTTGTCATCCTTATCACCGTCATATGGATCTTCATCAGGCTCAGCGGTCTTTTTGGACTTTTTAGATGTTTTCTGCGGTTCTTCCGAAGTGGTGGTGGTCTTTGGCGGAATGTATTCCGTAGAAGTTATCGTACCGGTCTTTTTCGGAGTGGTGTTGGTGTTCACAAAAAGAGTTTTTGCAAATATCATTATTACTATGGCTACCACAAGTACAGTCAGCAGTATCGCTATTATTCCCTTTACAGTAGGAGTGAGCCAAGTGGAGCTTTCCTGCTGCTGAGGTCTGTTCTGACCCTGCGGTCTGCGATCCTGTTCAGGACGATAGTAGCCTTTATTGTTTCTGTTGTCAGGCATTATTTATATTCTTCCTTTCGGTTCATTGACTAGAGTTCGACACATTTCGTGTCTATATCTTTAATTATACAAAATATAAACTGTTCTGTCAATTAAAATTCGGTTACGATTTACATTTACTTTATAACAATATGGTGTAAATCGGGAGGCGTTTTTATGTAACAGATGTGAAAATTATCAAAGTGGATAGATATAACGTTTTCTTGAAGGCTTGTTTTGTTACAAAGGGAAAAAATATGTTAATAAATTTTCACAACCCTTTTATTTGTATATATAATATGCTATAATAATAACAAATATGAGAATTTTAATATTCTCAGTAAGCTGTAAGGAGATTGATGATAATGAATATTGCCGTTGCACAATCAGGAGGACCTACCTGCGCTATCAACGCTTCATTGGTGGGAGTTTTCAAACAGGCTGTGAAAACACCACAGATAGACGCCGTTTTCGGTTCGCTCAATGGTATCGAGGGTATCATAAACGACCAGCTCATAGATCTTAAGCTTGTTATAAAAACAAACGAGGATATGGAGCTTCTAAGACAGACACCGTCAACAGTTCTCGGCTCATGCCGTTATAAACTTCCTGATGTTGAGGAGGGCGGTGAAACATATGAGCGTATCTTGAACTGCCTTGAAAAGCATAGGATAGAAGCTTTCTTTTATATCGGAGGAAACGATTCTATGGATACCGTGGCAAAGCTTTCCGATTATCTTGCGGCAAGAAATTCAAAGATAAGAGTTATAGGCATACCAAAGACTATAGATAACGACCTGCCTGTAACAGACCATACACCAGGCTTCGGCTCTGCCGCAAAGTATGTTGCCGCAACGGTTCAGGAGATAATCCGTGACAGCTCGGTTTATTCTATCGAGTCCGTCACTATCGTTGAGATAATGGGCAGACACGCTGGCTGGCTCACAGCTTCCACTTGCGTACTCAGAGCAAATGACGAGATAGCCCCTCACCTTATCTATCTCCCTGAAAATAACTTCACCGCCGAAAAGTTTCTTGAGGACGTAAGAAATCAAATGGCAAAGCATAAAGCCGTTATCATCGCTGTTTCAGAGGGCGTAAAGCTTAAGGGCGAAGAAAATAAGCCGAGAGTTGTGGATAATTTCGGCCATGAGTATCTCTCAGGCATAGGAAAGACCCTTGAACAGCTCGTTAAAGAGAATATCGGCTGTAAAGTCCGTTCTATCGAGCTTAATGTTATGCAGAGATGTTCTTCTCATATCTGCTCAAAGACGGATATAGACGAAGCCGAGGAGATAGGCTCAGCAGGCGTAAGAGCGGCTCTTGCAGGGAAAACAGGTAAAATGATGATATTCAAGCGTATCAGCGACGTGCCTTATGTTGTGACCGTTGACAGCGTTGACGCACACGACGCTGCAAATAAGGAAAAATTCTTCCCTGCTCGGTGGATAAGCGAAGACGGCAATGACGTAAATCCGGAAGCCGTAAGATACTTCCTGCCACTTATCCAAGGCGAGGTAAAAATAGCAATGAAAAATGGTATGCCCGTTCATTTCAAGCTGTAAGCGTAAATTCGTTTTTATGCAAGTTGTAGGGGACGGCGCCCTTGACGTCCCGCTTGTTTAAGTCTTTTTCAACACTCTCAGCAGAGCAGTTTCAAGCTGTTCTGCTTTTTTCGTTCCATACCGTCATCAGCCCTTGACAATTCGGTGCAAAAGTGAGATAATATTATAATAGGTGCAGTAATGCCATATCATGCGGAAAGGAAAGAATATAATGTGTGATCTCAAATTCAGCTTTCAAATGAAATTCACAGTTCCGTTTCGCAGACAGCCTAAGACACGAGTCTGACGGCAAAAAAGGCAACACCTCTTGGTCTTGCCACGATACTGTGATAGAAAAAATATTTGCGAAAGGAATTGTTTTATAATGAAAAAAGAGCTTTCAAAGCTTTATGAGCCTAATAAGGTAGAAGATAAGATCTACAAATATTGGCTTGACGGCGGATTTTTCCACGCTGAGCCTGATTCCAAGAAAGAGCCATACTGTATAGTTATCCCACCACCGAACATCACAGGACAGCTCCATATGGGTCATGCCCTTGATGAAACTTTGCAGGATATACTTATCCGCTGGAAGAGAATGAGCGGATATGCCGCAGAGTGGATACCTGGTACAGACCACGCTTCTATCGCAACAGAAGCAAAGATAGTTGAAGCTATGCGTAAAGAGGGCCTTACAAAGGACGATATCGGCAGGGACGGTTTCCTTGAAAGAGCATGGGATTGGAAAAAGAAATACGGCGGCAGAATAGTTGAACAGCTTAAAAAGCTTGGCTCTTCCTGCGATTGGGACAGAGAGCGTTTCACAATGGACGAGGGCTGTTCAAAGGCTGTAAAGGAAGTTTTCATAAACTACTATAATAAGGGACTTATCTATAGAGGCGAAAGAATAATAAACTGGTGCCCGCATTGCCGTACATCTATCTCAAACGCAGAGGTTGAGTATGAAGATCAGGCCGGTCACTTCTGGCATCTGAAATATCCTCTTACAGACGGAAGCGGATATGTAGAGCTTGCTACAACACGTCCTGAAACGCTCCTGGGCGATACAGCCGTTGCAGTAAATCCAAAGGACGAAAGATATAAGGATATCGTAGGCAAGACACTCACACTGCCGCTTGTTGGCAGAGAGATACCTGTTGTTGCCGACAGCTATGTTGATATGGAGTTCGGTACAGGCGTCGTAAAGATAACCCCAGCCCATGACCCTAACGACTTTGAAGTCGGTAAAAGACATAACCTGCCAGTTATCAACGTTCTTACTGAGGACGCAAAGATAGTTGACGATTATCCTGAGTATGCAGGCATGGATAGATACGAGGCAAGAAAGAAGATAGTCGAGGATCTCGAAAAGGGCGGCTTCCTTGCTTATGTTGAAGACCATGAGCATAACGTAGGTACTTGCTACCGCTGCGGAACAACTGTCGAGCCAAGAGTATCACTCCAGTGGTTCGTTAAAATGGACGAGCTTGCAAAGCCTGCAATAAAGGCTGTTGAGGACGGCTCTATCAAGTTTGTTCCTGAAAGATTTGAGAAGAACTACCTTAACTGGATGAACGATATCAGAGATTGGTGTATCTCACGTCAGCTTTGGTGGGGTCATCAGATACCGGCTTTCTATTGCGACGATTGCGGTGAAACTGTGGTAACAAAGGAAGACCACGCTTGCTGTCCTAAGTGCGGCAAGGAAATGCGTCAGGACCCTGATACCCTCGATACATGGTTCTCATCAGCACTTTGGCCGTTCTCAACTCTCGGCTGGCCTGACAAGACAGAGGAGCTTGAGTATTTCTATCCAACAAACACTCTCGTAACAGGCTATGATATCATTCCTTTCTGGGTATCCAGAATGATAGTTGCAGGCATGGAGAACATGAAGCAGAAGCCTTTTGATACTGTTCTTATCCACGGCCTTGTTAGAGATTCACAGGGCAGAAAGATGTCAAAATCTCTTGGCAACGGTATCGACCCGCTTGTTATCATCGACCAGTACGGTGCAGATGCCCTGAGATTTATGCTCGCAACAGGCAACGCACCTGGAAACGATATGAGATTTATCGAGGATAAGGTAAAATCCTCAAGAAACTTTGCCAATAAGATATGGAACGCCGCAAGATTTATCATGATGAATCTTCCTGACGATTTCAAGGCTGATAAGCTCCCTGAGAACCTCAACGTTGAGGATAAGTGGGTAATATCAAAGTTCAATACTCTTGCAAAGGAAGTAAACGATAATCTTGATAAGTTCGAGCTTGGCGTAGCAGTTTCAAAGCTTTATGACTTTATCTGGGATATCTATTGCGATTGGTATATCGAGCTTACAAAGCCAAGAATAGCCGCAGGCGGTGAAACAGAAGCCACAGCACAGGCAGTTCTCGTGTGGGTAATGAAAGGAATGCTGAAAATGCTCCACCCATTCATGCCTTATATCACCGAGGAGATCTGGCAGGCTCTTGTAAATGACGGCACAGCTATCATGGTTCAGGATTATCCTGTATATGACGAAAAGCTTGAATTTGCCGATGAAGAAGCAACATTTGAGAAGATAATCGCAGGTATAAAGAGTATAAGAAACTGCCGTGGTGAAATGAACGTTCCGCCGTCTGTAAAGGCAAAGCTTTATATTGAAACTGCACAGCCAGAAGTATTCTCACAGGGCGTAATGTTCTTTGAAAGACTTGCTTCTGCATCTGAGGTCATCATTACAGATAAGTGCGAGGAAAAGGATTGCGCCGCCGCTGTTACAGACAGTGCAAGATTTTTCATTCCGCTTGCGGATATCATAGACGTTGACAAGGAGCTTGCACGTCTTGATAAGGACAGAAAGAATGCGCAGAAGGATATAGACTTCCTTAGCAAGAAGCTCAGCAATCAGGGCTTCCTTGCAAAAGCCCCTGAACAGCTTATCGAGGCTGAAAAGGCAAAGCTTGCAAAGGCAGAGGAGAAGATGTCAAAGATAATGGAATCTATCTCCGCTCTTGAGGCAAGAAAGTAATATAAAAAACCAATGGCGAGGTCTTTTACCTCGCCATTTTTTTGTGTTTTATGTAGGAGGAGCTGTGCATGGCTTATAACCCAAAACAAAAAAAGCAGGATAGCCCGAAAGCTGTCCTGCTTGATTTTTTATATCTCAGAATTAGTTCTTCTTCACGCCGATAGAAACCTTTTCGCCGTTGATGTCCCAATCCTTTTCGTTGCCGACATTTTCGCCAAGAACGATATCGTCTGCAAGAACGTCATGAGAAATAGCCTCTCTGTTCTTGTCAACAACAGCCATAACCTTTTCGCTGCCGCTTACAGAAACAGTGATGTGATCCATTACCTCAAATCCCGAATCCTTTCTCATTGTCTGAACCTTGCTGATAACTTCTCTTACAAAGCCCTCTTCAATAAGCTCAGGAGTGAGAACAGTGCTGATAGCTACAGTTACGCCGTTTTCAGAAAGGGTGTAGAAGCCCTCTTTCTGCTCAGACTCGATAAGAACATCATCCTTGTCAAGTGCTATCTCACCGCTTGAAAGCGTGAGTTTCAGACTGCCGGTTTCGTTCAGTTCGCCCATAGCCTTGCTGCTGGGCCAACGAGAACTGGACGCGGGCGTGGGACGGCGGCGAGCAGGAGGTACTGATCCGGCAGGAGTACTCCGAGGAGGACGACCGCGCGCACATCCGCTATCTGCTCGACGAGGTATTCCGCGATCCGCGCTACATCCGTGTCGACGGAAAGCCGGTCTTCGCCGTCTACCGTTCGGCGCTCTTCCCCGACATCCGGCGCACGATCGAGGTGTGGCGCGAGGAGGCGGCCGCCCGCGGCGTGGAACTCTATCTCTGCCGCGTGGAGAGTTTCAACGCCGCCGGACGCGAAGAGCTGGCGGTCGGATTCGACGCTGCGATCGAGTTCCAGCCCTTCACTCCTGCGATGACCGATTTCTGGGAGCATCGTCCGTGGCGGCAGAAGCTCATGTACCACCTGCGCAAATTGTGGGGCGACCGCCGCAAGATGCGCAAAGCCGATTACGACGCCTACGTCGCATACAGCCTGAGCCGTCCGGCCCCCGATTATAAACTTTACCCTTCGGTGACGCCGTCGTGGGACAACACGGCGCGGCGCAAGCAGCGGATGTTCCTGTTCCACAATGCCACGCCCGAGAAATACGGCCGCTGGCTGCGCGAGGTGCTGCGCCGCTTCAAACCTTATTCGGCGGAGGAGAATTTCGTCTTCATCAACGCATGGAACGAATGGGCCGAAGGCAACCATCTCGAACCCGATATGAAATGGGGGGGGGAATACCTTGCGGCGACGCTGCGGGCAATCGAGGAGGACGAGCGATGAGCGCGACCGCATCCCCGAAAGTCAGCGTGATCGTGCCGGTGCACAATACGGCGCCGTGGCTCGATCGCTGCGTCGAATCGGTCCGGGCGCAGACGCTCCGCGACATCGAGATCATTCTGGTCGAGAACCGTTCGACCGACGCCTCCCCCGAGTTGTGCGACGCCTATCCGGCTGCGGATGCGCGCATCCGTGTGCTGCACCTCGCCGAAGCGGGGTTGTCGCGTGCCCGCAATGCGGGGCTGGCCGTTGCGACGGCTCCCTACGTGGGGTTCGTCGACAGCGACGATTACATCGAACCCGACATGTTCCGGCGGCTCTACGACGCTGCGGTCGAAAGCGGGGCGCAAATCGCCTACGGCGACCTGATCTACGAGGAGGAGGGGACGCCGCAGCCGGCCGAACCCGCGGGGCCGGTGACCGTCCGCACGCCCGACGAGGTATTGTGCGACCTGCTGCTCGAACGCATCAGCGCTTCGGCCTGCACCAAACTTTTCGACCGGACGCTGTTCGAGGGACTGCAATTCCCGCTCGACGTCTGGTTCGAGGATCACCGCGTCGTCCACGAATGGGTCGCCCGATGCCGGAGGATCGCCCATGTGGAGAAGGTCTGCTACCACTATGTCCAGCGCGACGGCAGCATTTGCCACTCGTTCAGCGCACCGAAGCATTACCACTTCTTTCTGGCCAATTTCGAGCGTTTCGAGTTCGTCCGCCGGCAGCGGTTGTTCGAGGGTCGGACTGAGCAAGACGCGATCTGCGACAAGCTGGTGCGCAACTGCCTTTACAATTTCCGGGAGGCGATGCGCCGCAGACATGCCCCCGATTTCGCGGAGGCCGTCGCGGATATGCGCCGGAAACTGGCGCGGATGTACGAGGTGAAAGCGCAGCTTCCGCCGGCGACGCGAAAACGCTTGCGGCGGGTCGTGAAGCACTACGGCTGGTACTACCTGACCCATTTCGTGTTCCGTAAAAAGAGATGAGATGAAAAAAATCCTGTTCATCATCAATTCGCTGGGCGGCGGCGGTGCCGAAAAGGCGCTGATCGAGTTCCTGCGCCATATCGACTACACGCGCTACGAAGTATCGCTGTGCCTGGTCTTCCACGAGGGCTGCTATCTGAGCGACGTCCCGCCCGAGGTGCGGGTCTTCTGGCTCTATGAACGGGAGCGGAATTTCGTGCACCGCAAATCGCTGAAACTCTATCGCAACCACGGCATACGCACCTTGTTGCGGTTAAGGGCCCGCCGGAAAATACGGGGGCGTTACGACGCGATCGTCTCGTTTCTGGAAGGCGATGCCCTGTTGTTTCACGACATGGTGCGCGACCGTGCCGAACGAAACGTGGCCTGGCTGCATTGCGATCTGCGGCTCTTCCATTGGACGCGTAAGACGTTTCGCAGCGACCGCGACGAGGAGCTGGCCTACGGCCGCATGGATACGATCGTCTTTTGTTCGCACATCACGCAGGAGAGTTTCGAGCGGATGTACCGTATCGATGTTCCCAAGACGGTAATATACAATATTATAGACGGCGATTCCATTCGCCGGCAGGCCGATGCCGCGGCCGTTCCGCACGATGGGTTCACCATAACGGCAGTAGGCAGTCTGTCGGAGGTGAAGAGCCACGACCGGCTCGTTCGCGTGGCACGGATGTTCAAGGATGCCGGTTATCGTCTGCGGTTTCAGATCGTAGGCGCAGGGGCGCTGGAGGAGCCGCTCAAACGATTGCGCGACGAACTGGGATTGCAGGATTCCGTCCGTTTTCTGGGGTTCCGGAAGCCTCCTTATCCCTTCATGAAGGCGTCCGACGTCTTTGTCAGCACGTCGAAATCGGAGGCGGCTTCGCTGGTGATCTGCGAAGCGATGACGTTGGGCGTTCCTATCGTCGCCACCCGCACGAGTGCGTCGGAGGAGTTCCTCGCCGACGACCGCTACGGCATCGTCACCGGCCACTCCGACGTGGAGATTTTCGAAGGATTGCGCCGCATGGTAGACGACGAAACCCTGCGCGCGCATTACCGCGAACAGGGTTTCAAGCGAACAGGACTCTTCTCGGCCGAGCAGACCATGCGCCAATTCGAAGCGTTGTTGTAACCCGCGCCGAACAGCACTCCTTAAATTAAAGCGACCGGAGCCGCTCGACGCTCATCTGCGTGAAGTCGTCGATCACGAGCGTCGCGGCCGTCCGTTCCAACTCTTCGCGCGACAGGGTCGTGGCGAGAGCCACGACCTTCATGCCGGCACGATCGCCCGCCTCGATACCCGCACGGGCATCTTCGAATACGACGCACCCCTCGGGGCGGAGTCGCAACGCTTCGGCCGCTTTGAGGTAGATCTCCGGATCGGGTTTGCAGCGCGTGACCTGCTCGCTGCTGACCACGGTCTGAAAGTAGGACTCGATGCCGCACTTCTCGAAGACGAAACGGATGTTGCGCATCTCGGCCGACGAGCCTACGGCACAGGCGATTCCCTCCCGGCGGAGCGCTTCGAGAAAATCGAGCAATCCGGCGGTCGGCCGGATGAGCGGTTCGTAGAGTTCGCGGTAGATCGCCTCCTTCTCCTCGCTGAGCGCCTGCCAGCCGCCGAGTTCGGCGAGCCGTTCGGGTGTGAAGAGCCGTTGCATGATCTCGTCGTTGCCCAGCCCGCTGAGCTCTTTCAACACGTTCTGCCGGTTGCCGACGCCGTGGCGTTCATAGAAAATATCGTATGCCCGGGCATGGATGCGCATGTTGTCGACCAACACGCCGTCCATGTCGAACAATGCTCCTTTTATCATGTTTTTCGAAAAATCTGCGGCCGCAGCCGGATTCGTAATGTCTGTCGCGGGGATTCGAAACTCCCGCCGACCGGATGCGCTCCTGCCGGCGGGAATATTCCGTCCGCCGGGCGATCAGTTCGTGAAACGTTCCCACGGAATCTCTTCCGAGGTGGCCTTTCCCTCGATGATGGCATCCATGTGCATCAGCAGCGGGAATTCGGCAGCATCGAGCTTGCCGTCCTGCGCCAGCTTTTTGACAGCTTTGTTGATCCGGCCGATGATGACGAGCGATTCCAGCGTCACGCCTTTCAGTTCGGCCAGCGCCTCGTTGATGCCGTATCCGCGCCCCAGCAGGGTGCCGATCAGGCGCGTGCGGCCGCCGAAGATGGTGACGTACATGTCGCCGGCCGCCGAATCGATCTGCCGGTCGTTGCCCGTGAGGTAGGTGAGCAGCTTGCGGATCTCCTTGACGCTCTGGTAGAACATCGCCGCCTGCGAATTGTAGTGCGGCGTACAGCCCACGCCGTTGACCTTCTCGTTGAGCCCGACGGCCAGCGCCACGCCCAAGGCATAGGCGTTTTTCAGCGCCACGGCGCTTTCGACGCCCATCACCTCGGTCGAGAGGTGAATGTGGTAATAGTCGGTGCACATCAGCCCGCGCAGCGTTTCGAGCGTCTGCATGTCGCGGCCGCAGAAGGTGACGATCGTCTGGTCGTGCGCCACCAGTTCGTAGCTGGTGCAGGGACCGCCCACGGCGTTCAGGTTCATCTTGCGGGGCGCGATGCTGCGCTCCCAATACTCGGGATAGCTGATGAGCGTGCCGTCGTCGTAGGCGACGAGGCCCTTGGTAACCGACAGCACGGGCGTCGTGTCGGGAATGTGGGGGAGCACCTCCTGCATGAACCAGTCCACGCCGAAGCTGTTCACGCCGCAGATGACCATGTCGGCCCCTTCGAGCGCTTCGGCGAGCTCTTCGAAATAGAAATACTCGACGCCTGCGGGAAACGGCTTGTCGAATTTCGGATGCTTGCCCGTCCGCTTCGATTCGGCGATAATCTCCCTGTCCAGATGCGTGCCGGTCAACCGGACGCGATGGCCGTTTTCCCGTGCGGGAAAGGCCAGTGCCGACCCCATCATACCGGCGCCGACGATCGTAATGTTGCTCATGACGATAACTGTTTTAATTTCCCAGATTACAAAGATAACTTTTTTCCGGCAGATCGACGAGAAATAACCGTAAAATCGCTATTTTTGTTCGATGGCTGCGAAAAAAATCGAAAAGACCAACGCCGCCCGTCTGCTCGACCGGGCGAAGATACCGTATACGCTGATTCCGTATGAAGTGGACGAAGAGGACTTGTCGTGCACGCACGTCGCCGCACAGCTGGGCGAGGCGATCGAGTGCGTCTTCAAAACGCTCGTATTGAAGGGCGACCGCAGCGGTTATTTCGTCTGCGTGGTGCCGGGCGACCACGAGGTCGACCTGAAAGCGGCCGCCCGCGTGTCGGGCAACAAGAAGGCCGACCTGATCCCGATGAAGGAGCTGCTGCCCGTCACGGGCTATATCCGGGGCGGCTGTTCGCCCATCGGCATGAAACGTGCCTTTCCCACCTATATTCATTCGTCGTGCCT
>ERZ772886.2335-NODE-2335-length-15349-cov-5.649209_pt1 | contig 15349 bp, 11 predicted proteins | sample MGYA00512128_ERZ772886 | MGnify/ENA primary metagenome ERZ772886 (study PRJEB29015, sample SAMEA2737698) | human gut metagenome | biome: human gut; feature: human-associated habitat; material: faeces | place: China | collected 2012 ... | reverse complement strand
ATATTTATCAGATGCTTGTCGTGGATTATCTGATTCTGAACCGGGATCGCCACGGCGCCAATATCGAGGTACTGCGCAACAGCCGAAAGAAGACAGTTCGTCTGGCACCCCTGTTTGACCACGGTCTTTCGTTGCTTTGCAGCTGTCCAGATGATACTGCGACAGCAAAATTTGATGTGATGGCTGACAAACCTTGCAACAACTATATTGGCTCGAAGTCCACATGGGATAATCTGCGTATCATTCCGAAGGACAAAATGTCGGAGCTGATGCCGCTTCACGAGAGCGACAGACAGGTTCTACTGGAAGGACTGGACGGCGTGATCTCTCAGACGCTTCAGGACAAGATATGGGAAATGATCTGGAAAAGGTGGTGCGCATATGAAGATTTTTGCAATTCGAGATGAATCGGCGCAGGAACAGAAGAATCTGGCGTACCTCCTGTACTACGAGCAGGAAAAGCGTTTCTATATTGAGTTGCCTGAGAACGCAGACGCATGGGAAACGCCGTTGCTGCTGGATTCCTTTGTGAAGCGTGGGGAAACCACCGTCAATTCTTATTGGAGCAGGATCTGGGTGGAGCAGCGGATTGTTCCGCCCGACCGCCAGAATATAGGCGAGATTTTGCGCGACAATCATCTGAAGGAATACGATGAGTACGAGCTTCTAATGCTGGCAATGGGGCGATGTGCACAGGATGATTATTATCTCGTTCCCATTGACGAGAAGGATCTTCCGGAAGAAATTACGAAGCGCTTCTCAAAGCGAATTGAAGATGTGCTGCCGCTGGAGAATCATTGCCTGCTGGTATTTTTCCGGGATGGTGCGGTGAAGAAATGCAATTTGCAGAAGCACTTTGAAAAGACGAAGGCATTTCAGATCCTTCTCAAGAAGCCGGACTATTTTCAGCATGTGCAGATGCAGACGGGCGGATACGGCGTTGCGTGGGATGTGAACATGACCATCTCGGATGCGTTGCTCTACCGGATTGGTAAAAGCGTTCCTCTAACGGCGGCTGATTTCCGGAACTTTGCCGCCCACAGAGTCATCAACGCGGCGGAAGCGGCGGAGATCTTGGGCTGCTCCCGGCAGAACATCATCGACCTGACGAAACGTGGAAAGCTTCATCCGATCAAAGCGTCGGAAAAGAGTACGCTGTATCTCAAAAGTGAGATCCTGAAACGAAACTGGCAGTAAATATGAGTTATACCCTATTATGTCCTCCGGCGGAATGGCATAATGGGATATAAAGCTTTCTAATGAAATCTTACCATATGATATACGGTCTTGGCGTACCTTCCGATAAGAAATTCAAAATTGCCCAGATGGGCGGTTCGCCTCATGCTACCAAGAAGCCTTCTGACAAGTGCCTGAAAAGTTTAATTTGGTGAATGTTACAGGAAACGCCGTAGGCTCCAGAACCTATGGCGTTTCCTGTATCACAGTTGTTGATTCATCAGATTGGACAAGGTAGCGCATCTATCACTGTAATTGTTTTTTACAGGCCTTTCCTTTCAATATACCAATCAAGCAGCTTCAGCATAAAATCCCGGTCGAGGATGACCAAACGTCTATTGCTTAGTTTTGCGTAATGATAAAGGAAATATTTTAACTGGTCATCTATCAAATTCGGATAAATTACTCCAATAATATCGACTCTATCATCGTGAAATGCAGATAAAGTTTGCTGGATTATTTCTCTCCCTAAGTCGCTGGACTTGGTTATCTTAGAGCTCGTTTTCCCAGATGGAACAGATTTCACTACTCCTTGGAATGTCATATTCTTTCCTTGATACTTTACCAACATTGACACATCGCCAAATTCATGTCCTTGATGTGGCTGGGGAACAAAGCCTTCGAAGCCTTCAAATAACTTTAAGATGCAGCCTATGTCATTTGCTGATTTACATGCTGTTTCTTTGCAGTTTGCGCATTTGTCTTTGGTTGGATGCAAGCACTTTTCTTTTAACGTTTTGTAGATTGCTTCCAAATCATCAACCGATTTTATAAGGTTGCGTTCGTATATAATCTTGAATTCCGAAATTTCGGAGGGCTTTATCTTTTCGTAGTCGGGACTATGTTGAATTGTAATTCCCGCTGAGGATATTGTAATATATTCATTATGTGAAAAGTTAATATCAGGGAAATATAGATGAATGGTTTCAAATAGGTTATCACAAAAGTCATCTGTTGATATTAACTCAATTACTTCATTAATATCATTAAAGCCCGACACATGCCCGTTCTCACAAGCAAACGAAAATGAACCCTGTTGGCTTTCTCCACAGTTGCAACAGATAACACGTCCTGGTTGCTTTCTTGTAATAGAGAATAAACTACTGCCACACTTATGGCAACAAGGAATGGCACTTTCATCGCAAGTTTCGCAGATAAAAGATACTTTTCCGATAAAGAATTTACTTAGGTCAACATAAGTCTGAAATACATCAAATGAAATAGGATACACTTCGATTCCTGATTTTTTGCAGTTCAAAATAGCGTAGGCAATTTCATTTAGAATCGGTATTGCAGAAGCCTTTAGTCCATCCCATTTGGAAGACGTAAACATATTAAAGCCAGTAACAGCTTCAAGTGTTACATCCGTGGAGTTTTGAAAGTAGCCAATTATATCATTGATACGCCGTGTGCTCCAAGTTCGGAACTGCGATGAAGTAAGACTTTTAGACAGGTACAGTTTTCCTTTATTACAGTTTACACCCAGGGTACCTGTTGTAGTTCCGTCTATTTCTTCGATATACTGCGTATTTGTAACATCATAATCTTCATATCCAGCAGGAATACAGCTCAGTTTTTCACTCAGCCGTGAATCCGCAACAGTGATTTTTTCAAGCTGATTTTCCGGTGGATTAGAATTGTGCTTTGTTACCCGCTTGGCGTTATCGCTTGAAAAAACTTTTTCTAATAGTTTATTCGTAATCTTAATATTAGTAATATCTGCCGAATAAAGTCTACTGAAAAACTTCTTAAGAGAGTTCATTAGAACTTCAGGGATGTTATTCATCGCTATAAAATTTTTATTGATCCCCACCCAAACAAAACATTCTTTCATCATATAGATAAAAGTGAACTCGCCGTCGGCATTGATATAATTGAATCTTTGCAAATAAGATAGTGATATCTCGTAGATATCTCCAAATTTAACGGTAGAACAATATTCCAGATTTTTGTACTTGCCATCGTTATCATAGTGCAAGGTGGACAGGTACTCTTGAATTTTGTTTGCCAATTCCTGTTGTGGGACAGTTTTTATGCTTTTCCTTTTAGCCCAAAATAGCGTGAATCCGGGCTTCAGTCCATATCTGTACTTTTCATAGGCTGAATCGATAATTGATACTGTTATTTCTGGTGAGCGTTCAATTAGCTGAATAAGCGTTGCTCTGCTCTGCGAGTTTACAAGTTTTGTTAGATCACTTGTAGTCGATTGTCCTTTGATCTGGAGCAACCGAGATTCAATTAATTCTTTCTCGATATTATTCCAAATCATCCAGCGTATGCCTTTGATCTGCATACTTTCAAGTTTGATTTTCTGTTCTTCTGGAATAGTCAACGCTTATCCCCCATTTCAGTTTATTTTTGAATTATTGAGTAACATATTGCCGAGCAAAATTAACCACTAAATTGAAGAAGATAATTTGTACGCCCAATGTCCATCAACTCGACTTCTGTTCAACTTCTCATTTTCCGCCAGTTCTGCCAAAATTCTATTTGCCGTCGCCGCTGACACCCCGCACAGTTCCCGCACATCGGCGTTCATGATATACTCATGCGTTTGCAAGAACTGCTCAATCTTCTGCCAACGCAGAGTTTTCTTGTCCATCTTTCCGTCGCTCATTGCATCACTCGTGTGGATGGCGTCGATGAGCGATGCTTTGATGACGGAGAGCATAAACTCGATGAACGCGGTGGACTCGCCTGCATCGTTGCTGGCATTGATGGCATCGTAGTATTCCTGCTGATGGTCGTGGATGATGGATTCAACAGGCAGCCATGCAAACACAGGATTCCATTTGGAGAGCAGCAATGTATGCCAGAGCCGTCCAACACGGCCATTGCCGTCTGCAAAGGGGTGGATCAGCTCCAACTCGTAGTGGAACACGCAGCTTCGGATCAACATGTGCAGGTCGCTGTGCTTCGCCCAATCCAACAGTTCCATGACCAGATCAGGAACATATTGCGGCAGCGTGCCGAAATGCAGAACATGTCCTTCCTGACCTACAACGCCAACAGGCCGCGTGCGGAACATGCCGGATTCCTCCACAAGCCCGCGAGTCATGATACCGTGAGCAGTCAGCAGGTCGTCCACGGAGTAGGGGTCAAGCTCGTCCAGCCGCTCGTAAATCTCATAGGCGTTCTTGACCTCGGCAATGTCCTTGGGCGGAGCCAGAACATGCTTGCCGTTCAGAACGGCAGTGACCTGTTCCAGACTCAGGGTGTTCTGCTCGATGGCAAGGGAGCCGTGAATAGTGCGGATCCGATTGGTGCGGCGCAGATTGGGATTGCTTGAAAGATGATCGTGCGCGGAAAGTCTGCCGGTCAGCTCTGAAATTTCTGCAACCTCATCAATGATTTTGTTTGTAATTTGAAAAGGCGGCTGTTTGTTTTTCATGAGCACCTCACAGCGTAGTTTGATTAGTCATATTATAGCGTGCATCGCTCATTCCATCAATCATATTTTTGACTCGCATGAGCGATGCCCTTAAAACTGCATCAATTAGGGTGCGAAAGCCTCTGCCTATCCGCAGAAATTTTCAGATTCTTCCCTTGGGTACCTTTTCAAATGGATTCCAATCCGTTATAATATATCTACCAACCTAACGAATAACGCGAGGTGCCGCCATGAAAACGAAAGATACGCCGAAGCAATACGTCATCTACTCCCGCAAGTCCAAATTCACCGGCAAGGGCGAGAGCATCGAGAACCAGATCGAGCTGTGCCGCCAGTACATCGCCATGCACTTTGGCGAGGATGCGGCGGAAAACGTGCTGGTCTACGAGGACGAGGGCTTTTCCGGCGGCAATCTGGAGCGCCCGCAGTTCAAGAAAATGATGAAGGACTCGCAGAAAATCGCCTTTGCCGCCATCGTGGTTTACCGTCTCGACCGCATCAGCCGCAACATCGGCGACTTCGCCAAGCTCATTGAGGACTTGGGCGACCGGCACATTGATTTCATCTCCATCCGCGAGCAGTTCGACACAAGCTCCCCCATGGGCAGGGCTATGATGTACATTGCGTCTGTGTTCTCCCAGTTGGAGCGGGAGACCATCGCCGAGCGCATCCGGGACAACATGCACGAGCTGTCCAAGACCGGACGCTGGCTGGGCGGCACAACGCCCACGGGCTACGCCTCAGAAAGCCTGTCCAGCGTGACGGTGGACGGCAAAGTGAAGAAGGCCTGCAAGCTCAAACCCATTCCGGAGGAAATCCAGCTGGTCAAGACGATCTTCGAGGTGTTTATGGAGACCGGCTCTCTCAGCAAGACCGACCAGTACCTGTTGGAGCACCGCTGTGTCACGAAGCGCGGCAAGCAATTCACCCGCTTTGCCATCCGGGGCATTCTCACAAACCCGGTCTACATGATCGCCGATGAGACGGCGTATCAGTATCTGAAAGAAAACAATGTCGACCTGTTTGCCGAGTGCTCGGAGTTCGACGGCGAGCACGGTGTCATGGCGTATAACCGCACGCTCCAGCGCCCCGGCAAGGCGAATCAGATCCGCCCCATGGAGGAGTGGATCGTGGCGGTGGGCAAGCATCCGGGCATCGTCGCGGGCAGCGATTGGGTGCGGGTGCAGGCCATGCTGGATGTCAACAAATCCAAGAGCTACCGCAGACCCCGCAGCAACGTGGCGCTGCTGTCCGGGCTGCTGCGCTGCGGCGAATGCGGCGACTATATGCGCCCGAAGCTGACCAACCGCAAGAATGCGGAGGGCGAGCTGATCTACACCTACATGTGCTCCACCAAGGAGCGCAGCCACGGCACGGTCTGCTCTATGAAAAACTGCAACGGCAACACGCTGGACGCTAAGATCATCGAGGAGATCCGCAAGCTGTCTGCCGACAAGGAGACCCTTACCCGGCTGCTGGCGCAGACCAAAAAGGTCATCAGCGGCAGCAAGGAGGGCTACGACGCAGAGCTTGCGCTGCTCCGGGAAAAGCACACCGAGACGGAAGACCGCATCAAGCGTTTGGTGGACGGACGGTTCTATCGTACGTTTGAGGGACGTTGCCCGGGTCTCTCTCGAGGCTTCTTCCTATTCCACCGAGAGTGGTATGAACGGTAAAAATGCCGCAGTACTCGGGATTTATACCCTTCCCGGTGCGAATGCCGTCGAAGTGGCCGGGCAGGTGCGCGAAACGATGAAAGAGATCAGTAAGAATTTTCCCGAAGGGCTCGATTACGAAATCCCTTTCGATATCACCAGCTACATTTCCGAGTCTATCCACGAAGTGTATAAAACCTTGTTCGAAGCGCTGTTGCTGGTGGTGTTGGTGGTATTTCTTTCGCTCCAGAACTGGCGCGCTTCTCTGGTGCCCCTGATTGCTGTGCCGATATCGTTGATCGGAACTTTCGGGGTGATGTTGGTTTTGGGCTTTTCGCTCAATTTACTTACTCTGTTGGGATTGATTTTGTCGATAGGTATCGTGGTCGACGATGCCATTGTAGTTGTCGAAGCGGTCGGGAGTTATATGGAAAAAGAAGGTTTGAGCCCCTACGAGGCTACGAAGAAAGCTATGCGGGGATTGACCGGGGCGTTGATCGCCACCTCTCTCGTGCTGGCTGCGGTATTTATTCCGGTTAGTTTTCTGGGGGGGATTACCGGTTTGCTTTACCGGCAGTTTGCCATTACCATTGTCGTTTCGGTGTTGATATCGACTGTGGTCGCTTTGACGCTGAGCCCGGCGATGTGTGCGCTCTTGCTGCGTCCTTCCGCACCCTCTAAAAACCGTATTTTCGGAATGATCAACCGTTGGCTGGCTACCGGAAACCGGAAATATGTAGGGATAATCGGTAAAGCGATCACCAATCCCCGCCGTATCCTGGCCGGTTTCGGGATGGTACTTGTTTTCATCTTTGTATTGAACCGGGTGGTTCCGGGTAGTTTTATGCCTGAAGAAGATCAGGGCTATTTCAAGGTTGAACTGGAATTACCCGAAGGGGCTACACTCGAGCGTACACGCCTGGTGACGGATCGGGCGGTAGAATTTCTGAAAGCTCATCCTGCAGTCGGTTATGTACAGAATGTGACCGGTTCCAGTCCCCGGGTAGGAACCAACCAGGCCCGCTCCGAACTGACGGTGATTCTGAAATCGTGGGAAAAGCGTAAAGGAAACGGTATGGAGATCGATCAGGTGATGGAAGATACCCGCAAAGAGTTGAAGCAATATCCCGAGGCCCGGGTTTATTTGTCGAAACCGCCTGTTATTCCAGGCTTAGGTACTGCCGGTGGATTCGAGATGCAGGTCGAAGCCCGGAATGGGGCTACTTTCGAAAATCTGGTCGAAGCGGTCGATACCCTGATGAAGTATGCTGCCGAGAGTAAAGCTTTCACCGGTCTGTCGTCTTCGTTACAGGCCGAAATTCCTCAGCTGTATTTTGATGTCGACCGGGACAAAGCCAAATTCCTGGGTATCCCGATGTCCGATATTTTTTCGACGATGAAAGCCTACACCGGATCGGTTTATGTGAACGATTTCAATATGTTTAACCGGGTTTATAAGGTATATATTCAGGCCGAAGCTCCTTACCGGGCACATAAAGACAATATCAATATGTTCTTTGTAAAGACGGCGGGAGGGGATATGGTGCCTCTGACTGCTTTGGGTGATGCCGAATATACGACAGGTCCGGGAAATATCCGGCGCTTCAATATGTTCACGACGGCAGTTGTCCGGGGGGCGGCAGCTCCGGGATATAGTTCGGGTGAGGTGATGCGTAAGATGGAAAACATTGCCAGGACTCATTTACCCGAGAATATCGGTGTCGAATGGAGCGGTTTGTCTTATCAGGAGAAAAAAGCCGAGGGACAGCTGGGGCTGGTATTGACTCTGGTATTCCTGTTCGTCTTCCTCTTTCTGGCTGCTTTATACGAAAGTTGGCTGGTGCCGGTGGCTGTCTTGCTGTCGTTGCCCGTTGCTGCTTTGGGGGCTTATCTGGGCATTCTGGGATTTGGGCTCGAGAACGATATCTATTTCCAGATCGGTTTGGTGACTTTGATCGGTCTGGCTGCTAAAAATGCGATTTTGATTGTGGAGTTTGCCAAGATGGAAGTCGACAAAGGGGTCGATGTGGTTGTCGCTGCCAAAAATGCGGCCATGTTGCGTTTCCGTCCGATCCTGATGACTTCGCTGGCCTTTGTGTTGGGTATGTTGCCTCTGGTCATGGCATCCGGACCGGGATCGGCCAGCCGCCATTCGATCGGGACCGGTGTGTTCTTCGGTATGATTGCAGCCATTACCATCGGAATAGTATTGGTACCTTTCTTCTTTGTAATGGTCTATAAATTCAAAGAAAAGATTAGAGTAAAAACGAAAAGCGTAAAATGATGAAGAAAATTTATACCCTCGCTATTGTATTGCTGGTATTGGGAGTGAGTTCATGTAAACTGGGAAAGCATTACTCCCGGCCCGAACTCCGCTTGCCGGAACAGATCGAAGGAACGGTGCCCGATTCGGTTTCGGCCGGTGATATCCGATGGACCGATTTATATACCGATCCGGTACTCCGGCAGTTGATCCGGAAAACATTGGAAGGAAACAAAGACCTGATGATCGCTGCGGCCAAAGTGAAAGAATCGATGGAACTCCGTCGTATCGCTAAAGCCGACCTTTTCCCCAAGGCAGAGGCTACCGTGTCTGCCGAGCGGGAATACGATGAAACGCCTGGGAATACTTTTGAAGGAAAAGTGTTGGCATCCTGGGAAGTCGATTTGTGGGGAAAACTACGTTGGGCCGGTCAGGCCGCTCTGGCCGAATATTTGCAGAGCGTCGAAGGCAGGCAGGCTTTGCAGTCGGCTCTGGTTGCCCAGGTGGCGCAGGCTTATTTCGAGTTGATCGCTTTAGATCAGGAACTGGCCATCGTACGGCAGACACTGGCGGCCCGGCAGGAAGGAGTACGTCTGGCAAAGCTCAGGTTCGAGGGAGGATTGACTTCCGAAAATCCCTTGCGTCAGGCACAGGTCGAATTGGCCAGAACCCAAACCCTGGTACCGGGATTAGAGAGGGAGATTCGCCTCAAAGAGAATCAGATTACTTTACTGGCCGGAGAATATCCCGGAGAAGTGGCGAGAGGGAAAAGTATCGGTCAGCAGCAGTTGATGACCGCTCTGCCGGTGGGATTATCTTCCCGAATCCTGGAAAGACGGCCCGACATCCGCCAGGCCGAATATCGGTTGAAAGCGGCTCATGCCAAAGTCGGTGTGGCTTATACCAGCATGTTCCCGAAATTTACTTTAACCGGACATTATGACCTCGAGAGCAGCGATCTGACCGATTTTCTGAAAGCACCTTACTTTTTTGTCGGTGGTGAATTATTGGCACCGGTGTTTAATCTGGGAAAAAACAGAGCGCGTTTAAAAGCTTCCAGAGCTGTGCAGGAACAGGAAACCTACAATTATCAGAAAGTGGTGCTCCAGGCTTTCACCGAAGTGAGCAATGCCTTGGTCAACTCCCGTAAAAGTCGTGAAATCCGTGAATCCCGCGAACATCTCGAACAGTCGGCCCGTTCTAATCTCGATCTGGCTACTTTGCAATACATCAACGGAGTGATCAGTTATCTCGATGTATTGGATGCCCAGCGTGGATATTTCGATGCCCAGATCGGGCTCAATACGGCTATCCGCGACGAATTACTGGCTACGGTACAATTGTATCAGGTATTGGGAGGCGGTTGTTCATAGGGATGTCAAAAAAATGTACATCGGGAGTGTCCCCTGATCAGGATTTCCGGGATTCGATCTCCCGGAGATTCTCCATTTTTTTCTTTCGCAGGAATCCGTTGATATCTTCCAGGTGTTCGGTGACTTTACCGTTTCCGAATTCGTAGACCTTTTGGGCCAGTCCGTTGAGGAAATCCCGGTCATGGGATACGACGATCAGTGTGCCGTCGAAATCGATCAAAGCATTTTTCAGTATATCTTTCGTTTTCAGGTCCAGGTGGTTGGTCGGTTCGTCGAGGATCAACAGGTTGACCGGTTGAAGAAGCAGTTTGATCATAGCCAGACGGGTGCGCTCTCCGCCCGAAAGTACCTTCACTTTTTTGTCGATATCGTCTCCGCTGAACATAAAAGCGCCCAGCAGGTTTTTGGTATTACTTTTCAGCTCCGAAGGGGTAACGTCATCCACCGTCTGGAAAACAGTCAGTTCTTCGTCCAGAAGAGAGGCCTGGTTTTGGGCGAAATAACCGATTTGTACATTGTGGCCGAGTGTGAGTTTACCGGTATAATCCGTAATCTCCCCCATAATACATTTTACGAGCGTAGATTTTCCTTCCCCGTTGCGTCCTACGAAAGCCACCTTTTCTTCTCTTTGAATGGTGAACCCCGCCTCTTTGAACACCAGATGATCCCCGTAATATTTCGACAATTCCTGGGCGATTACCGGATAGCTGCCCGAACGGGGAGAAGGAGGAAATTTCAGGCGCAGGGCAGAGGTATCTTCTTCGTCCACTTCGATCAGCTCTAGCTTTTCGAGCATCTTTACCCGCGATTGCACTTGCAGGGTTTTAGAGTAAGTGCCTTTAAACCGCTCGATAAAATCTTTGGTTTCGGCGATCATTTTTTGTTGTTCGTCATAGGCTTTTTGTTGTTGGGCCCGGCGGTCTTTACGTAGCTCCAGGTACTTGGAGTAATTCACCTTATAATCGTAGATCCGTCCCATCGTGACTTCGATGGTCCGGGTGGTGATGTTATCGACGAATGTACGGTCGTGAGAAATAACGACGACAGCTTTTCCGTTGCTGATCAGAAATTCTTCCAGCCATTGGATCGAGTCGATATCCAGATGATTGGTGGGTTCGTCTAAAAGCAGGACATCCGGATTTTTGAGTAACATTTTGGCCAGTTCGATCCGCATCCGCCAGCCTCCGCTGAAATCGCTGGTCTGACGTTGCAGGTCTTCCCGTTTGAACCCCAGCCCTAGCAGTGTTTTTTCGACATCTGCTTCGAAATGGGTGAGATCGATACTATAATATTTCTCGCTCAGAGCAGAAACCTCTTCGATCAATTTATAATATTCGGGTGAGTCGTAATCGGTACGCTCGGTCAGCTGACGGTTCAGGTCGTCGATCCTTTTCTCCATTGCGAAAAGAGGGGCAAAAGCCTGCGAAGCTTCTTCGTATACGGTGCGTCCGTCTTCGGTCATCAGATGCTGCGGGAGATAGGCGATCACGGTATCTTTCGGCGCCGATACATTGCCCCGGCTCGGTTTGCGCTGGCCTGCCAGGATTTTCAGAAGGGTGGATTTCCCTGCACCGTTTTTTCCCATCAGGGCTATCCGGTCTTTCTCATTGATCTGAAAGGAAATATCTTTAAAGAGGGCTCTGTCACCGAATTCTACCGTAAGTCCGTCTACTGAAATCATTTTTTATCTGTCGAAAATTTTTAAATCCATCTTTCCCCCTTCTTTTTCCTGCCCCTCTGTTCTTTTTATCCTGCCGCAAAGATAGAAAGAAGTCGAATAAAAATGCCGGAATAAGGATAAATAAAGTAAATATAGTTATCTTCCCCGGATTATCCGATAAATTTACCTTCCTTCCAGATGCCCGAATTCCGGGTACCGTCGGCCCAGGTATAGGTCCCCTGTCCGTGTCGTCTGTCATTCATCCATTGGCCTGTATATTTATCTCCGTTATTCCAGGTGAACGTCCCTTGTCCTTGTTTCATATCGTTTACCCATTGCCCTTCATATTTATTTCCGTCGGCATGATAATAAATACCCTGACCGTGCATACGATCATTCATCCATTGTCCTACGTATTTATCCCCATTGACCCACGTGAACGTCCCTTGTCCCTGTTTCTTATCGTCGAACCATTGTCCTTCATACCGACAACCATTGGCATAATAATAAATCCCCTCTCCTTGTTGTTTGTCATTCACCCATTGTCCCTTATATTTGCTACCATCGGGATGATAAAGTGTTCCCTGACCGTGCATACAATCATTTTTCCATTGCCCTTCATACCTGCTTCCACTTTTCCACTGGTAAGTTCCCTGTCCTTGTTTTTTGCCGTTCTCCCATTGTCCGTCGTATTTACTGCCATCGGCAAAATAATAAATGCCTGGTCCTTGTTTGTGATCATTCTCCCATTGTCCGTCGTATTTATCCCCGTTGGCATAATAAAAAACGCCTTGACCATGCATATAGTCACCATTCCATTGCCCTTCGTACCTGCTTCCGTCTTGCCAGTCGTAAGTTCCCCAGCCTTGTTTCTTATCGTTTACCCAATCTCCTTTATATTTGCTTCCGTTGGCATAATAAAAAATACCCCGTCCGTGCATATTCCCGTTTTTCCATTGTCCTTCATATCTACCCCCGTCGGTCCAGCAATAAGTCCCCTGTCCGTTGAATTTTCCATCTGCCATTTCTCCGGTATAGCTCCCATTGTCGAACTTATGGGTTTCCATCTTTGAAGTATTGGAAGCCGTAGAGGAGGAGGTAAAAGTATTCGAAATAGGAGTGCTTCCCGAAGTGCCGGATGTTGTCGAAGACGGAGTTAACCCACGTCCGAGGCATTGGGCGATCGAGGCGACAAGCTCTTGAATATGATGGCTTTCGAATGGACAAGCATCTATCCGGTCCAATTTCAATAAGTGATAGGTCATATCGCTGGGTCCCAACTTCTTGGAGATCTTAAACGGGACGATATTTTTCTCGAATTCCAGTGCCAGGCTAATCTCGTTCGCCGTATTCTCGGAATTATTCGAATGCTCCGACCATATAAAAAGTAAAATCTTACTATTATACACAGCCTGTGAGATCGCTTTGGCATAAGAAGTCCCTCTTTTTATCTCCTCTTTATCTATCCAATAAGATATATTCGCTTGCGTCAATGCAGCTCTGATCTTTTTCACCAATTCTTCGTCTTTTCTCGAATAACTGATAAATACATCATGTTCCATATCGGTTTGATTTTTCATTATTTTAAACTACAAAGAAATAAAAACATATCCATTTCCGGGTCGGCATTTTCCAATATTTCCGGATTTTGTATCAACTGCCTGTCTTTTGCTGTTAAACGTTCCAGCTCGTAACCCGATAAAAAGATCATCAACTTACCGTCTTGTGTGAAGCCTTTGAGTTTTTTGGCATACCATTCCGGACGATTGCTTACCTTGGGGGCGGGTTGATTGTCGGCGATCAGTTTATTTTCTTCTGCACGTTGGCGGATCCAGTTCCATTTACCGTTATGCCGTTCCTTGATGCCCAATAGGTAATAACACTCCGAATCCTCCATCCCGGTTTGCTGATTGAGTTCCGTGACGATATAATCGTCGTTCATCATAAAACCGGCGATACTTATAAATCCTTTCTGACTTAAATCTGTAAATGCCTGCATGGCATTTTCCGTTTCCCAATAACTTTCCGGGACGTTATATTTCCCAAAATCGAATTTCAGGAAAGGAACGGCACTGCCGGGGATAATCCGGTAAATCACCGGTTCGAGGGCGGTGAAAAGATAAGCTTCGTTTCGATGCTGGGTGAGCAAAGGGCCGATACTGGCTTCCAGTGTCCTGGTTTCCATCGGAAGGTATTTCCCCATCACTTGCAAAGCCGAATCGGTCTGTGTCAGTCGTTCAGGATATTTTCCATTGTTATACCCCTCGTAAAACCAGAATTGCGGACCTAGTTTGATAAAACTCTGTGTTCTGTCCGGGACCTCTCTTTGGTCTATGAACCGACCGTTTTTATGATAGCGGTAGAGTTGCACATCTTGTCCCGACAAAATATAGAGCTCGTCTGTTTCGGGATCACTGTAAAAGTCGCTCAATCCCAGGTATTCGCCCGGTGCTCTTCCGATTTTTCCGATAGAATCTAAAAATTCTCCCTTCCTGTCGAACCGGTAAACAAGATTACTCCCGTTCAGCATGTCACCGACATAAAAACTATTACTGTCCGAACGAATCGCATTATATGCCCCCACCGTGATCGATTCCCGGTGGTCCAGTTTGATCACTTCTATCGATTCGATAAAAGTCCTCAGCGAAGAAGCATTGGGCCCGCTATATTCTACCATTTCAGGTAATTCGGGTCGGGAAGTCCCGGCATGACAACCGGTCAGAAGTGCACAAAGCAAAAAGAAAAGGATATTCTGCATAACAAGGATACAATTATAATTTGTTTGCCAAGTTATGATTATTTTGTCAAAAATTTAGATAAATGTGGTATATTTGTTCGCACTAAATCGTTTCGTTGACCATTGTAAAATATGACAAACCGGCAAATTTCACCTCATACAGCCTCTTTTGAAAAGATCTTCCGGGAATATTATCCGGTATTGCTGCCTTTTGTGGAACGGCATGTCGGAGAACGGGAACTGGCTAAAGATTTGGTGCAGGATGTCTTTTTGAAATTATATAAGAGTTATCCTTATTTTTCCTCAGAGGTAAATATTAAATCCTGGTTATATACCTCTTCACGAAATGCTGCATTGGATTATCTGCGGCATTTGAAAGTTCGGGATAACAATAAGCTACTGATGGCAGAAGCGATGATGTATGCTGCCGATGTGGATGAGGTGATCAGTGAAGAACTGACCCGCAAGATCCATGAAGCTATCGATTCTTTACCTTTGCAGTGCTGCCAGATCGTACGTATGCATATCATCGATGGAAAGAAATATACCGAAATCTCCGCTGAATTGGGAATATCTATAAATACCATAAAAACACAGATTTTCCGTGGATATAAAAAATTGCGTGAACTACTTACCGATGATTTGAATGCCCTGGTGTTATTTTATTTCCATATCGTCAGAAAAGAAAATCCTGATTTTTGTTGCAAATCAGAAGAAATATCAAATTTTTGTCACTCAAAATAAAAATAAGCTCGTCTTATCTGTAATTGAAACAAACTGTCGGATGAAAATCCGATGTTTATTATAAACAATAAGTCATGAAAGTTATTTTTATTTTATTTCTGTGTTTCTTTGTAAATCTGGTTTCGGCTCAAGATTTCCAGTATCGTATCGACTCAAATGTAAATACAGTAAAAATCGACTCCATAGGAAAGATTATACGGGAATTGAGAAATTACAATACTAAGGGTAATAATCGTTATTTATCCTATTGGGAAGCTTATGCTTATTATAAATGTGCTATACTTTCCAGG
>ERZ772886.2330-NODE-2330-length-15393-cov-5.397640_pt1 | contig 15393 bp, 16 predicted proteins | sample MGYA00512128_ERZ772886 | MGnify/ENA primary metagenome ERZ772886 (study PRJEB29015, sample SAMEA2737698) | human gut metagenome | biome: human gut; feature: human-associated habitat; material: faeces | place: China | collected 2012 ... | reverse complement strand
GTATTATCTAACTGATTGGTTGCGTTCTGGAATCTCAAATTGAAAAGTTCTTTTTTAGCAGCTACCAGCTCCTGTGCCAGTTCTGCATCGGACTTTGTCTTCAATTCTTCTACAAATTTATTTGATTTCATTCTGTCACACCGCCTTCCACATCTGCCTTAGCAATGATCTTACACTTACAAGGGAGCTTGTGCATAGCAAGACGTAATGCTTCACGAGCGTCCTCTTCGGGAACACCAGCGATCTCGAACATTACACGTCCGGGCTTAACAACTGCTACCCAGTATTCGAGAGCACCTTTTCCGGAACCCATTCGTGTTTCTGCTGGTTTCGCTGTTACTGGTTTATCTGGGAAAATCTTGATCCAAACCTGACCACCACGTTTGATATAACGAGTCATAGCAACACGGGCTGCTTCGATCTGGTTGGAGGTGATCCATGCGGGCTCAAGAGCCTGAAGGCCGAAGTCGCCGTATGTCACCTTATTGCCGCGATATGCCTTACCGGTCAGGCGACCTCTGTGCACTCTGCGGTATTTAACTCTCTTAGGCAGTAACATTACGCACGTCCTCCTTCTCTCTTATTGTTTCTGCGGGTGTTGTTGCTCTCGTTGAGCACTTCGCCCTTGTACAGCCAAACCTTAACGCCGATGCGGCCGTAGGTGGTAGCTGCTTCTGCAAAGCCGTAATCGATGTCCGCACGGATGGTCTGCAGCGGAATGGTACCGTCATGATACTGCTCGCTTCTTGCGATTTCCGCACCGTTCAAACGGCCGGAGCACATGATCTTGATACCCTTTGCGCCGAGCTTCATGGAGCGGCCGATGCACTGCTTCATCGCACGTCTGAATGCGATTCTCTTTTCGAGCTGCTGTGCAACGTTCTCTGCTACGAGCTGTGCGTCGAGGTCCGGGCGCTTAACTTCAACAATGTTGATAACGACCGGCTTGCCGAGCTGCTTCTCGCACTGTGCGCGGAGCTTCTCGATTTCTGCGCCGCCCTTACCGATGACCATACCGGGCTTTGCGCAGTGAATGTGAATGCGAACCTTGGAGGCATCGCGCTCAATTTCAATCTTCGGAACACCTGCGAGGTAGAGCTGCTTCTTCAGCGTTTTGCGGAGGTTGTAGTCCTCAACGAGCGTATCGCCGAAATCAGCTTTCTTTGCGAACCAGCGGGAATCCCAGTCTTTGATGACGCCCACGCGTAAGCCGTGGGGATTAACTTTCTGACCCATTTATGTGACCTCCTCGCTTATTCCTTCTCTTTCACAACGAGTGTGACATGAGAGGTTCTCTTCAAAATTCTGTAAGCTCTTCCCTGAGCTCTCGGGCGGATTCTCTTGAGCATCGGACCCGGGCAAACGTAGCACTCGGAAACATAGAGGTTATTTCTGTCCATGTTGAAGTTGTTCTCTGCGTTTGCGATCGCGCTCTTGAGGAGCTTCTCGAGATCTTCGCACGCCGCCTTCGGGGTGTGCTTCAGGATTGCCATTGCGAGGTCAACGGGCTTGTTTCTGATGAGGTCCAGAACGATCTCAACCTTGCGGGGAGAAATTCGGGTATACTTCAGAACTGCTTTTGCTTCCATCTTATACTCTCCTTTCTCTTAGCGGCTGGTCTTGGAACCGGCGTGACCCTTGAAGGTGCGGGTCGGGGCGAACTCGCCGAGCTTGTGACCGACCATATCTTCTGTCACGTAAACCGGAACGTGCTTGCGGCCGTCATGGACGGCGATTGTGTGACCGACGAAATCCGGGAAGATCATGGAAGCGCGGCTCCATGTCTTGACGATCTTCTTTTCGCCGTTCTCATTCATTGCCTGAATCCTTTTAAGCAGTGCGGGCTGACAAAAAGGACCCTTTTTTAAGCTTCTGCTCATGTTCTTTTAAGCTCCTTTCCGTGCCTTACTTACCGTTTCTGCGCTTAACGATGAACTTGTTGCTTGCCTTCTTCTTGGAACGAGTCTTATAACCAAGAGCCGGCTTGCCCCACGGTGTAACCGGGCCCGGGCGACCAACAGGGCTCTTGCCCTCACCGCCGCCGTGCGGGTGGTCATTCGGGTTCATGACGGAACCTCTGACGGTCGGTCTCCAACCCATGTTTCTCTTACGGCCGGCCTTACCGATCTTCACGTTCTCGTGGTCGATATTGGAAACCTGGCCGACGGTTGCCATGCAGGCATCCGGAACATTTCTCAGCTCGCCGGACGGGAGTCTCAGCAGAGCCATGCCGTTTTCCTTAGCCATCAGCTGAGCCATGATGCCGGCTGCACGGGCAAGCTGTGCGCCCTTGCCGGGATAAAGCTCAACGTTGTGGACAAAGGTACCGGTGGGGATATTTGCGAGCGGCAGTGCGTTGCCGGGCTTAATATCTGCATCCTTACCGGAGAACACCTGATCGCCGACCTTCAGGCCGTTCGGTGCGATGATGTATCTCTTCTCGCCGTCTTCGTACTGCACGAGTGCGATGAAAGCGGAACGGTTCGGGTCGTACTCGAGGGTGAGGACCGTAGCGGCCATGTCGTTCTTCTGGCGCTTGAAGTCGATCACACGGTACTTCTTGCGGTTGCCGCCGCCTCTGTGGCGAACGGTGATTCTGCCGTAGCTGTTGCGGCCGGCAGCTTTATTCTTCGGAGCCAGCAGGCTCTTCTCCGGACCCGTCTTGCTCAATGCGCTGAAGTCCGTGGTGGACATGTTGCGGCGAGCATTCGTAGTCGGCTTATAGTTAATGATTGCCATTGTGTTTCACTCCTTGTTTGGCTTTGCGGGATCGGGCAAATTCCCATTCATGCCCTTGGGGTTCGAATTACTCGAGCCGAATTAAACCATGGACTCGAAGAACTCGATGGACTTGCTGCCCTCGGTGAGGGTTACAACAGCCTTTTTCCAAGCTCTGGTGTAGCCTTCATATCTGCCCTGGCGGCGGAACTTGCCGCGAACGTTCAGGGTGTTGACCTTCTGAACCTTGACGCCGAACAGCTCTTCAACCGCCTTAGCGATTTCAATCTTGTTTGCATCCTGGCAGACTTCAAATGTGTACTTCTTATTCGCAACGCCGGTCATGGATTTCTCCGTGATGATGGGGCGAATGACGATGTCCTGCGCTTTCATTATGCGTACACCTCCTCAATTTTGGAGACGGCATCCTTTACAACGATGAACTTGTCCGCGTTGAGGATGTCATATACGTTCAGCGTGTTGACCTGTGCGGTCTTAACGCCCGGGATGTTCGCTGCGGAAGCGATGACCTGTGCATCGACCTCGGAGAGAACGATGAGCGCCTTCTTCTCGCTGCCGAGCGCCTTGAGCATCTCTGCAATCTTCTTCGTCTTGTAACCCTCGGTTGCGATGGAATCGACAACGATCATTTCGTTATCCTGAACCTTGCTGGAGAGTGCGGACTTCATAGCGAGACGCTTCACCTTCTTGTTGAGGGTGACGGTGTAATCTCTCGGCTTCGGTGCGAACACGATGCCGCCGTGTGTCCACTGCGGAGCTCTGGTGGAGCCCTGTCTTGCACGGCCTGTGCCCTTCTGTCTCCACGGCTTTCTGCCGCCGCCGGAAACTTCGGAACGGGTGAGGGCGGACTGTGTGCCCTGTCTCTGGTTTGCGAGATACGCCTTGACCATATCATTCATGACGGAAACGTTCGGCTCAATACCGAAAACGCCTTCTGCAAGCTCGATCTTTTCGACCTCTTTGCCTGCCATGTTCAAAACTGCTACTGTAGGCATTCTTTATTCCTCCTTCCCTTACGCTTTCACGCTGTCGCGCAGAACAACGGTGCCGCCGTTCGGGCCCGGAATAGCGCCCTTAACTGCGATGAGATTGTTTTCTGCGTCTACCTTGACAACAGCGAGGTTCTGGACTGTGACCTTCTCTGCGCCGAGGTGACCAGCCATCTTCAGGCCCTTCCAAACTCTGGACGGGCTGGAGCAAGCACCGTTGGAACCGCCGTGGCGTGCAACCGGGCCGGAACCGTGGGTCTCTTTAAGTCTCTGGAAGTTCCAGCGCTTGATGACGCCGGCGTAACCCTTACCTTTGCTGGTGCCCGTTACGTCGACCTTGTCGCCGTTTGCGAACACGTCAGCCTTGATGAGGTCGCCTACGTTGTAAGCGCCGCAATCGCTGAATCTGAATTCCTTCAGGGTCTTCTTCGGGGCAACGTCGCCCTTCTTGAAGTGGCCGGTGAGCGGCTTGCTCACGCGCTGCGGCTTCTGATCGCCGAAGCCAACCTGAACTGCATCGTAGCCGTCGTTTTCAACAGTCTTCTTCTGTGTGACAACACACGGACCGGCTTCAACAACTGTTACGGGCACGACTCTGCCCTTTTCGTCGAAGATCTGCGTCATGCCGATCTTCTTGCCGATGATTGCTTTCTGCATTTTGTATCCTCCTTTAGGTTATTGGTCGGATCTCTCCGACATGACCCTCCTGCCTGTAGGTTGAGCGGTTATCTGCCGAACGAAATCAGAGCTTGATTTCGATCTCAACACCGGCGGGGAGCTCTAAGCCCATCAACGCCTCAACGGTTTTGTTGCTGGGTCTCAGGATGTCGATAAGTCTCTTATGGGTTCTCATCTCGAACTGCTCACGGCTGTCCTTGTACTTATGAACAGCGCGCAGAATCGTGACGATCTGCTTCTCTGTCGGCAGCGGTACCGGGCCGGAAACTCTTGCGCCCGTGCGCTTTGCGGTCTGCACGATCTTTTCAGCTGCCTGATCGACAACCTGATGATCGTAACCCTTAATTCTAATCCTGATCTTTTCTTTGACTGCCACTTAAATCGCCTCCTGTTAAATTTTAGTTGGCGGGCGGGGTTTTTATGAACACTGGCCCGGGTGTTTCACCAAGAAGCCATATAAAAACCGGATATTCACTTTTGTGAAATCCGGGATGCTTTTGGGTCGGTGTAAAATCACAAAACCCTCATAAAAAACCATTGATCTGCCTTTTTTGTCCGGCCTGTGCGCCTTAGAAATCAACGCATGGTTCCGCGCGCCACTCCCGTAGGAGCCGCTCAGCGTATCAAATTGTGTCGCCCGGTTTGAAATCGGACATACTCCACGGAAAAACCGGCATGTCTCAGCCGCAACCTCCCGCTTCATCGCATATCTGTCGCAGTCACGCAAGTATTATTATAACAGGCAAAGTATGAAATTGCAACCCCTTTTTCGAAAAATTTTTCAGATTTTCTGCGGGTTTTTCCGTTTTTTCAATTTGCGCCGTATCTTGTGCTTTCACCCGCGCGGCATACAACCGACGAAGCAGAAAACGGGACGGTCCGACCGCCCCGTCTTTCTTTTTATCGCACACTTTCTATGTATCTACAGGCTCTACGCGCAGGAAATCCATCGTTTCCGCCGGCTCACGCCCGTCTGCAGAGAACACGAACCGCTTATCCTGCCCATCGTCCATGACCTCGAAAAAGGCGGTCGTACCGTCGGCACCGTACACAAAGCGCAGCGTCTCAATTGCGTTTGACGCGGGATCATACCAGCCGCCGTCCGCATGGCGGATCGGCCCGTCCGGAAACGTCAGCTCCCACAGGCAATCCACCGGCTCGTAGATTTTCGTTCCCTGCGCCGTCTCCACCGTAAACGACGCCCGCAGCTCCGTCCTACGCAGGAACCGGCACAGCCGCCAGCCCTTGGCCTCCAGCGCGGCGGGCTCCGCCGCCGTACTGCCCTCCACCCGCACGCCGGAGAGGGAAATATGGAACGGCAGGGGCAGCGGCACAAGCCAGAGTACAAGCGCAAGCAGCACGATGCCCACGCAGACCCGCCCGATAATTTTCCGGTTTAATTTCTTCACAGTAATACCCCTATCATAAGAAACTATCGATTTAATGTATGGGTAATCTTCACTTCCGATCCATATCTATACCGCACCGGACCTGTTGTATCCTATCTATTATTGTCAACAGTTCATTAATATTTTTGAAATATTATTTAACCCCCCTTGATAACATGTCTCTTGTTATCAAGGGGGGTTAACTTTATTTACCAGCCTGCGCGCACAACGTAGACGATCATATCGCGTCTGCCGAATGCGGTGCAGTCTTCCAGCGTATCGTAGTAGAGGTCTGCCACGATGTCACCGCACATGGCCGCTCCGCCGGTGTCCATGGCGTAGCAGTAGCCATATGTCCACGAGCCGTCCACCGCGGTGATGTACAGCAGCGAACCGTACGGGATGCGGTTTGGGTCTACGGCGACATAACCGACCTGCGGTGTAGCGCCGATGGATGTGACGGCGCCTGCCGGTGCATAGTATGCAGTGCAGGAGCCCGTAAGGCTATACTCAAAGGAGGACGGTGCGCCGGAAGCATCCGTGAAGACGTTCTGCTTCTCTTTTGTACCGCGCAGCACGACCGCGTTCTTCGCTTCCTTTAAAACTTCTTTCGTCTTGACGACGCGGTTTTCTTCCTCGCCGTCCGCATACGTGACCGTGTAGGTAACTTTGGCTTCGCCTTCCACGCCCTCGGTCTTCGTCTCCGTTTCGCCCTCATAGAGCTCTTCGGTATCTTCGTATACCGTGCTGTACGCAACAGCTTCGTTCTCGGTGATCTCTTCGGTGCGGATGCGCACAACGCGGATCACATCGCCGCTCGATACGTTATCCTCTGCCTTCACCTGCTTTTCACCCTCTGCAGTCGCGACCAGAATGCGGTCGTTCTCGCCGAGCGTAATGCCCATGGCTTCTACGGCATCCCTGTAATTTTCAGCGGCAACGCTCTTCTCGGTCGTTTTGCCGTCTGCCGTAACGGTGAGGTCAAGGTAACGCTGTACGCGGATGCGCATACCGTTTGTAAGTGCGGTATCCATGGCCGGTGTGACGGTGTCGTTTTCGCCGAGCGTGATGCCGGCGGCTTTCAGCGCGTCTTCTACGGTGCCCTCGTTGAGGTCTTCCATGCGGCGCTTGCCGTCTGCCGAAACAAACACGCGCTTTGCACGGGTGATCTGCACGGCGATGTCTGCCGTAAGCGCGGCGGTGAGATCGGCATCTGCCGTATCTCTTGCGCCGAGCGTAATCTCGTTTTCCGCAAACACGTCGGAAAGCGTTTTGCCTTTCGGGGCTAAAATCATCTGGGAGGCGTTATCCTCCTTGACAGAAACGCGCACAAAGCGCTGCACGGTGAGCGTGCCGTTCTCCGGGGAGAAGTCGTAGGTATCGATGTCCGAAACGGGCGCCATGCCCTCGGTCTGTGCGCGGGAAAGAATATCCTGCGGGTTCTGACCGATCATACTGAATCTGTATGTTTCGGAGCCGTCATATACGGTGATATCGGCGGTATTTGCCATAACCGTAACAACGGAAGAGATGCTGAGCGCTGCAACCAGAACGACGATCAGAAGGATCTTCGGCATCAGGCTCTTTTGCTGTTTTCTAACATGCCGCATAGCTCTTGCTCCTTTCAAAAAACTGTGAAGCGTTTTGCGCTTCAATTTGGCAAAGCTTCGGCGGCCACCCCGCCCTCTTGCTTTGCGTCCACTACCTTTCCTGACCTTTGAAATACGGGTGCAAAATGCCCTTTCCAAAAGTCATTTGAGAGTATAATGTGAAAATGGTAGTCTGTCAAGTTTTTCGAAAGGCTATTTTTGTGCAATATGCTGAGTTACGCATGGTGTTTTAATTTACATAACAACTCATTTGATATTTTTGAAAGCGATTATTTGCCTTTTTTACGGAACTTTTTTGCGGCGCTCTGTGCAATTTGCAAAAATTTTGCAAAGGCAAAAACATCGAACAAATTTTCTTATACCTCAATATTGTATATTCTTGCATATTCATTTCGATGAATTTCGCGAATTTTCTGCGTTTTCCCGTTTTATATCGTATATTGTTCCGAATTCGATACATTTCATGTGCTGTGCGGCACTTTTCCTTTACAGCAGAAATCTTCAAAAAATCGCGGTCAAAAGGCAGGTATATTTCATAAAAAGCGTGCTGTATTTTGGGCAGCTCTCCGAAAAAATCGCATTTGCGGCTTTGAAAAGCGGGATGTCCGTTTCAATCGGGCTGATTTTGTGTCGAAATGCGTCTCACTGTGTCCGCAGAAAAAATTATCGTCAACCGATGTATAGAATACACATGTTAAGTTTACATAACCCACGTTTTGCATAGAGTTTTGTTTCCGTGCCGCGAACGTTTTTTGATTTGCTTCTTATATATAATAGAACATCACGGGCAGCTTTTTAGGGCCGACCGTGATGCTTTATCTCATGCGTTCTGTTTCTTTATATAAGCAATAAGCTCGTTTGCCGCGGTGCGGTGTGCGCCCACACCGGGGTGGTCACGGCAGCCGCGATTTTTGAGGTCATCCGTCAGCGACAGAAATTCCGCGTTCGCGTCGCCCGTTTCCGCTTTGTAATCGTCTATGGCCTTTTGCAGCGCCGGGACAAGCTCCAAGCCGAGCATACCGTAGATCCACACAAGACGGGCGTTGGGGTAATACCCACGCAATTGCTTTAAAAACGCGGTCGCGCCGTGCGCAAAACGCGCTTTGTCTTCGGGGTTCAGCTTACCGTCTTCCGTACGGCGGTTCTGAAACGTCTCGCCGGTTGTTTCATCTGTCCAGGCAGGCTGTGAAAACGCACCGCAGTCGTTTGTACCGAGGTTGATGAAGACGTAATTCGGCTGCCATTTTGTGAAATCATACGGCTCTTTCGCGCCGAGGGCAATGTTTTTTTCGCCGATCAAAAGGCCGCAAAGCTGCCCGTAGATAGGCGGAATGGCGCTGTTTGGGTCGTTGTTCCAGCCGCAGCACACGCCCCAGCCACTCTGCGATGAGACACGGATATCGGCGTTTAAAGCACGGGACACCATGACAGCGTAGTTATTCTCTGCGCTGAAGAACATGGAAATCCAGTCTGTTTCCGCTTTCGCGCCGATGTCGCCCTCGCCGCTCGTGATACTGTCGCCGATGAATTCGATCTTTAAATTGCGCTCCGGCACGGGCAGGAATTCGCCGTCTGTTTCGACGGCGTTAATCTGCAAAACACTCTCCGGGTCGGCGTTCATGGCCTGCGTATCTTTAAAGATGCGCACGTTCTTGATCTTTTCGGGGTCCATGCCGCGGAACACGCACACGCGCTCCGTGCCCTTCTGCGCCATGCGGCGGGAGAAGAACTCGCCATTCACCATAAAGCTGTACCACGGCTCGTGGATGTCCCAATCCGCCGTAAATTCCACCCACAGCTCGCTGCCGCGCACATTAAGCTCTAAGCCCGCCGCCGTCCAGAACAGCGTGAGCGGCGTTAACGAGCCGTTTGTGCGCCCGTGCACAAGGTGCGGAACTTCGGGTAAGGTATATCGCTTGACTTCGCTCATTTTGCCTCCGCCTCGGCAAGCTCCTTCTTATAAAGATACTTGTCAATGTCTTCCTTGATATTGTCCGGAATCTTCTTTTCCACTGGGAATACCGCCGCATTGATCAGCGTATCGGCATACGTGAGCACAATCTCCAGCGTTTTGCCGAGTGCCTCTGCGGAAAGGAACTCCATAGTATCAAAACGGTTGTGGATATACGCCGCACCTTTTGCACCGTCGCGGGAGAAGTTGATTGCCGGAATGCCGTTATCCGCAAACGGGATGGAATCGGAAGAATAAATGCTCTGGCGCGTCACAGCGGAGAGGCCGTTGATTTTGAGCATGTAATCGGTGTAGTGTACGAGGGATTCCTCGCCTGTGACAGCCGCCGTGTTATAGCCGAGGATCGGTGCACCGACGTCAACGTTAATCATGAAGACGTGATCTTTCAACTCATCCTTGTGGTCGCGCACGAATGCCTTACTGCCCTCGAGTCCAATCTCCTCGCTGCCGTACCAGCAGAACTTTACGGTACGCTTCGGCGGGTGCTGCGCGAACCAACGCGCCGCTTCCATGTTGATGACAGAGCCTGCGCCGTTATCGTATACGCCTTTGGAAAATTCAACGGAGTCATAATGTGCGCCGAAGGAGATAATCTGTTCCGGATGCTCGGTGCCCTTGATCTCCGCAACCACATTGTGCGACGTGAGTGTAATGTTCTTGTTCTGTACAGTAACCTTTGCGCGGGATGCACCCTTGTTGACGATCTCCATAGCGTCCACGGTGCGCAGCTGTACCGCCGGTGCATTGCCGAACGTACGCAGCGCACTGCGTAGCTTGCGCTGATGCAGGTCGGTATTCTCGAGGTCATCGTGGATATCGCCGTCCATGGTGACGACAGCTGCGGCGCCCGCTTCCATCAGGCTGCGGTACAGCGGCACGCGCAGGAAGCCGTTGACGAGCACAATCTTGCCCTTGACATTCAACAGGTCGACCGGAAGCGCGTTTTCCACGTAGACAAAATCCGCCGTAAGGCCGTCTGCGGCGGTGCTTTCCGCGCACTGGTAACCGCGCACGGTGTAGCTCTTGCGGTACGGCTCCAGAATCTCGAAGGTCGCTTCCACTTCGGCGGATTCGATCTCAAACGGCTCAATCACGGCGGACAGACCGAAGCTTTCACACTCCGCTTTCAGGATTTCCGCGGCTTTTAATTCTTCTGAGGAGCCGGCCACGCGTGTAAAGCCGATTTTATCGAGCAGTGCGAACGCACGGCTTTCGTCATATTTTTTCAATGTAAACAACTGCCTTTCTCTTTGATTTTATACGGTATTTATTCCTATTATATAGTATACAAAATAAATTGCAAGCAATTTTGCGCTAAAATGAAAGTGTACGGCTTTAAAAATGCAAAAAGCAGGGTCATTCCCCGCTTTTAGAGAATAATCCTGCAATTTTGCATATGAATTCACTTAAAATGCTTGTGTGCAGACGAATTTAATCTCTTCGATCTCCATACCGGTCTGGCCGAAGTAGAGCTTGAGATAATTCGTGCCGCCGAACAGCACGCCGATGTCCTGCTCCGCGGTAACGACCTCGCCGTTCGTGCCGTTGATCATGACCATGCCGCGCAGGTTACCGTCGATGAAGATAGACATCGGAATCTGCGCCACTTCATTGGCGTTTGCTTTTACACGCATGACAAACTTATAGAGGCCGTTTTTCTTATAGCGGATGCCGAGAATGGTGGAAGCGCCTTTTTCCGTATTGACTACGGAAATGTCGAGCGGAGCTTCGTCATCGATGAACTGATACTCGCCGTTGAAATCGACGTAATCTTCGCTCGTCTTCTCCGCTTCTGCGGCTTCGCGCTCCTCATCGCTCATGCGGCCGAGGCTGCGCTCCATCACAGGCGAGTTCATCACGGTGCGGCAGATATTCATCGCAGAGCGCACGAGCGCGTCACGCGTCAGTCTGCCGTCTGCAAGAGCGTCGTCCAAATTATCGTGTTGGCTGTTCGAGGCGGCGTCCGCGTTAACCATGTTGAGGTCATTCTGCGCGCGTACCTGTGCGGCGACGTTCTCGCGGGTGGCTTCTTCGCCCTCGCGATCGTTGCCCTTTGCCCACCAGTCGGTCATAACAGTACCTGTGAAGCCCCACTCGTCGCGCAAGATGGTCGTGAGCAGGTCGAAGTTGCTGGCCGTCCAAATGCCGTTCAGACCACCGTAGGTGGACATGACGGAGTATGCGCCGCCCTCTTTTACGGCCGTTTCAAACGCGCGCAGGTAAATTTCACGCAGTGCGCGCTCGGAAAGGACGGAATCAATCTCAGTTCTCTTAAACTCCTGGTTGTTGCAGGCAAAGTGCTTGATGGTGCCGGTGACACCGAAGCGGCGCATACCGCGCAGCTGTGCGGCGGCGAGCTTGCCGGTGAGCAGCGGGTCCTCCGAGAAATACTCGAAATTTCTGCCGTTTAAGGGGCTGCGGTGGATATTGAGACCCGGGCCGAGAAGTGTGTCGACGTGGTTTTTGCGCTGCTCCTTGCCCTGCATGGCGAAAAGTTCTTCATTCAGCTTTTCGTTAAAGGTGCAGGCAAGCAAGGTGCCGTTCGGCAGGCTGAACGCGACGGTGCCGCAGTCCATACGAATGCCGGAGGGGCCGTCTGCACAGCAGGCTGTGGGAATGCCGAAGTTGACGAGGTTTTCCGTGACGCCGCCGAACGCGCCTGCGGTGCCCGCCGTGACCTTCGGAGAGTTCATGCCCTCGCCGCGCATAAGGCAGATGAGGTCTTCGTCGGAAAGCTGCGCTACAAAGTCTTCCAGCTCCGCTTTGCCGTCGAATACATCGCCGAGCTTGATGCCCTTGTCGCCCGTATACGACTTTGCAGGCTTTAATGCCGCCGCGCTGCGGGCCGCCATATCGTATTCGCGCTGCGGTGCGGGCTCGAATGCGATTGTGTTATTGTGATTCACCATGCGGTCAAACTTCGTGACCGGCGCGCACGCCTGCACGCATGTGCGGGTGACGGTATCTTCTTTCACTTCAAAGCTGCCGGAGAGCTTTGCGCAGCGCACGCAGCCGCCCGTGTAGACGTTATACGCGCCGCTTTCAAGCACATAGCAGAATCTGTGTCCCGTAACGCCGCTGTCGTCGTAGGACGCAAGATTTGCGATTGGGAACGTGAGCGTAAGCGTTTCGCTTTCGCCCGGCTGCAGGGTTTCGGTCTTTGCGAATGCGGCGAGGCTTCTTACGGCCTTGCCGAGCTTGCCCTGCGGTGCTTCAACGAAGACGGTGACGACCTCTTTGCCCTGCACGTCGCCGGTGTTTTTCACAGTGACTTTCTCTGTAACGGTCTCGCCGTCGAAATCGAAGCTTTCAACCGTGCGGGTGAAGGTCGTGTAGCTGAGACCGTAGCCGAACGGATACAGCACACAGTCTTTTGCGAACGTCTCAAAGTAGCGGTAGCCGACGTAGATGTCTTCTTTATAAATGACCCGTGTGGGATCACCGAAGCCCTCTGTGGACGGATAATCGCTGATGTCAAGCGCGATGGTGTCGCTCAGCTTGCCGCACGGCGTGACAGTGCCTGTGAGAACATCTGCAGCGCCTGCGCCGCCCTCCTGGCCGCCCTGCCAGACGTACAGCACAGCGGCGGGATCGTATTCTTTCACCCACTTCATATCGATGATATTGCCGACGTTCAGCAGAACCGCAACACGCTTGAACGCGCCGCAAACCTCTTTTAACATCTGATGCTCGGCGGCCGTCAAGAGATAGCTACCCTCTGCGGCGCTGTTGTCCTTATCTTCACCTGCGGTGCGGCCGATGATGACAACGGCGATATCGGACTTTGCAGCAGCCTGCTCGGCGAGCTCTTTCGTGACGGGCATTTCCTCCTGGCACCACGGCTCCTGTGCCCAGCCCATGCCCTTTTCAAACGGATGGTCCTTCAGCCAGTCGCGGTAGGTCTGCTCCAGCTCCTCGTTGACGGAAATGTCTTTGTTTTCTTTTAAAGCGTCCAGAATGTTCGTGACGTAGCGGGTATTAACTGCGCCGCCGGAGCCTGTGCCGCTCTTATAATAATCGAACTGAATTCTGCCGAACACGGAAACGCGCTCACCCTTTCGGATTGGCAGCGCCTTGTCGTCATTTTTCAGCAGCACGCAGCCTTCCGCCACAGCCTGACGCGCCAGCGCGGCATACTCGTTCCAATTGATCTTATACGGATTGCTCATTTTATTTTTCCTTTCTGCATGATCTATGCCGTTTACGGTGTATTCTCTTTGTTATAATGATAAACGATTTTGTGGATTTTATCAAGCCGCGCAGTTAAGTTTCTGTAAAAAAATCACGTGAACGAAAATTTTCGTTGTAAAACGCTTTAAAAACGGTTATGATACATATAAATAGAAACCCTTTACGGAAGGAGTTACCGTTATGCCTGCTTTTTATACCCATTATCGCTTTGGCTGCGATGTTTTAAAACAGCTGCCAGAGGACATCCGCAGCATTTGCACCGCGCACCGCGGGCTTTTTGACATTGGCTTACACGGACCGGACATCTACTTTTTCTATCGACCCGTTCTGCCGAACAAGGTGAACCGCATCGGCTATGCGGCACACAAGCGCTCCGGGCGCTACTTTTTACAGCGCGCACAGAAGGTCATTGCGTCTGCGCATGACAAAGATGCTGCCCGCGCGTATTTCTACGGGCTTTTGTGCCACTTTACGCTGGATTCTATCTGCCACCCGTACATCCACACGGCGATGAAAGAATTCAACGTCACGCACGCGGCGACGGAGACCGCTTTCGACCGCGCTTTGCTACTCAAAGACGGCAAAGACCCACAGCACTTTGACCCGTGCGGTCACTTTGAAGTGAACACGCGCAACGCCGCCGTGATCACGCCCTTCTACACGCCGGAAGCTACTGTGGCGTTGACCGAAAAGAGCATCTCCTCCATGGTATTCTACGGCCGTGTGCTGTTCACGCCGAACAAGGCGCTGCGCCGCGCCATTGACACCGGGCTTTACATCACGTTCCACCACGACGCCATTGCCGATATGATGATGACCACGCAGGACGTGCCGAGCTGCAAGCTGTGCACGGAGCACCTTATCGAACTGTACGGAAAAGCACTGGAGCTTGCGAAAACGCTTTTCCCGGCTGCGCAAAAGCTGCTCCAAAACGAAAAAGCCTCCTGTCCGGAGCTTGACCGCACATTTGACGGCTGATTTCAAATTTTCACAAAAATGCCCGTCATGCAGGAACCAAAACGTTCTGCACAGCGGGCATTTTATTTCCCGGGTTTTACCCTATAGCAAAAGCTCCCGTTCACGAAAGCCTGTGAACGGGAGCTTTGATTTTCACTTACAGATCCGATCAGATTTCCGGCTCTACCAGATGGCAGGCGCAGAAATGACCCGGACGAATTTCACGCAGCTGCGGCTTCGACTCTCTGCACTTGTCGCAGGCGACCGGGCAACGGCCGGCAAAGTTGCAGCCCTTCGGCGTGTTGATCGGGCTCGGCACGTCACCGGAAAGAATCTGGCGGTGCTTCTGCGCTTCTGCACTCGGGTCCGGAATCGGCACTGCGGAAAGCAGAGCCTTGGAGTACGGATGCAGCGTGTGCGCATACAGATCGTCGGAAGAAGCGAGCTCAACGACATTGCCGAGGTACATAACGGCGATACGGTCGCTGATGTACTTGACGATGTTGAGGTCATGCGCAATGAAGAGGAACGTCAGTCCGAGCTGCTGCTGCAGGTCGTGCAGCAGGTTGATGATCTGGGACTGGATGGAAACGTCCAGTGCTGAGATCGGCTCATCACACACGATGAATTCCGGCTCGATGGCGAGCGCACGGGCAATGCCGATACGCTGGCGTTGACCGCCGGAGAACTCATGCGGGAAGCGGTTGGCGTGCTCTTTGTTCAGACCGACCAGCTCGAGGAGCTCGTATACGCGCTCCTGACGGCGCTTTGCGTCGTACATGCCGTGGATGACCATACCCTCTTCAATGATGGAGGAAACGGTCATACGCGGATCCAGAGAAGCGTACGGATCCTGGAAAATGATCTGC
>ERZ772886.2325-NODE-2325-length-15409-cov-3.695389_pt1 | contig 15409 bp, 21 predicted proteins | sample MGYA00512128_ERZ772886 | MGnify/ENA primary metagenome ERZ772886 (study PRJEB29015, sample SAMEA2737698) | human gut metagenome | biome: human gut; feature: human-associated habitat; material: faeces | place: China | collected 2012 ... | reverse complement strand
ACGGCTGCGCTGATGCTTGAAAACAATGCGTCCCTCGAAAAAGAGGATATAATATCCCGTGCATGGCAGTATGTAACCGACTGGTGTGTGGCAAATGATAAGGCGTTTGGCGAGGATGCGAATGTTAGATTCGGTGTAAAAGAAGATGCCGGCACTTATTATGTAACTAAGTTTGCTTTAGAAGAAGCGCTAAGTAAAAAGAATTATCCAATAGAAAAATGTATGACGGGATTCTTTGAACGAGGCTATATGAAAAAATGGAACGGCAAACGCCAGAAGCAAAAACGTGTTAACGGAGTGCAAAAAAGATATTATGTGGTGCAGTTGGAAGTTGAAAATGAAATAAAACCATTGGGGTGATGGTTTTTAAGTGTTACAAATCCCAGTTCAAAAACCGCATAACAAAGCCAAATACGGAGATTTGTCACAACCGCACACGGCGCACACGGTTTTCACACACCCTCATATAGATATATAAATATATATTATAAAAGTGGGATTACCTCACATACGCGAGGAGTGAAAACCATGTTACATTGTTACAGTATATATAAATATAGTTACAGTATAGGTTTAAGCGTATCACCGACTGTATGAAGGGTGTAACACGCAGTGTTACTTACAAGAAAGGATAAAAACCATGCTTGAAAAGAATATAACCAACAAAATATTAAAGTATCTTAAAAGCCTTGACAAATGTTTCTGCTTTAAAGAACACGGCGGCAATTACGGAAGCTCCGGCATACCGGATATTATCTGCTGTTATCACGGGCATTTCATAGGATTTGAAGTTAAAACCGACAAAGGCAGAACCACAGCGTTGCAGGAAGTTCAGCTGAGAAACATTAACCGAGCCGGCGGAACGGCTGTGGTGGTCAGAAGTCTGGACGATGTAAAAAATATATTGAACGAAACGGAGGAATTATCATGACTGCTAAAGAATATTTAAAAAGTATTTCACAGCTTGATGATGAGATTAAAAGAAAGCGGCAGCGATGCAGAACATTGAGAGACGTTGCGATGAATACATCCATAAAGTATTTGGGAGATGCCGTGCAGCAAACAAGAGATAATAATCCGCTTGAAAAAATCCTGGCAAAGGTTATTGACCTTGAATGGCAGATTGAAAGAGAAGAGAGCAGACTGGTGGATTTAAAAGCAGAAGTATGGGAACAGCTGGACAAGCTTGAAGATGAAACGCAAAAGAGAATACTTTGGCTAAGGTATGCCGAAAATAAAACATGGAAAATGATTGCCAAGGATATTTGTTTTTCAGAACGTTACATACGAAAGCTGCATGCCAAAGGTCTGATTAAACTGGAGGAATTATTAAAAAAATAAAAAAAGACCATGTAGTTCCGCTTAGTTCCATACAGTTCCTTATTGCAACCGCTTTAACTTTGTGATATTATATAATCGACAGAAAAATAAAAAAATCACTCCGAAAGGATGAGGTGGTAAGAATGCCGATGAAACCGTTAAAACCTTGCCGGCATCCCGGCTGCCCGGAACTGACAAGTGATATGTACTGCACAAAGCACGCATCTTTCTATCAAAGGGAAAGCGCACACAGCCGCGGCTACAATTCCAAATGGCGCAGACTCTCAAAGCTGTACTTAAAAGCTCACCCGCTCTGCTGTGAATGCAGACATCAAGGCAAGCTTACTCCGGCAACAGTGGTTGACCATATCGTTCCCCATCGTGGTAATCAAAAACTGATGTGGGACGAAAGCAACTGGCAGAGCCTGTGCAAACGGTGTCATGACAGGAAAACCGGAAAATTTGACAGAACACCAACATATGGGTATCAGACCCCCTGCCCCAGGGGGGTCTGAATCTCAAAAATGGCTTAAAACCAAGACCGCGCCCACCCTTCGTGTGAATTTTCGCAAAATTAGCGAGGGGGGACCCCCTTCGAAATAGCGCAAAGCCTTGTGCCGACTGCGTTTAAAGGCATTTTGTTTTGCCAAAAGGTATAACGTAAAACAACGGTAAAAACCTCTGAAAACCAAGCTGTTATGCGGTTTTCGGAGGTTTTTAAATTAAAAACTTAAATTTCAAAAAACACTCAAAACTATGCGTTTTTAATGCATTTTTGAGTGTTTTTTATATGTTTTTTGAAAAACATTTCACGAAATGAGGTGAGCTGATGACAGAATACGAAAAAACGAAAATCCCCGAACTTCGGGCAAGCGGTATGGGATATAAGGCAATTGCGAATGTTCTCGGTCTTTCACGAGATGCCGTGAGAGGATTTTGCAGAAAGTATGGCTTAAACGGAAATGCAGAGGTTATGCAGAAAAACATGGAACTAAAAGTTAAAAACGGAGTGCTGTGCCTTAACTGTTCAAAGCCTATTGAATCTAAAAGCCACGGACGAAAACGGAAGTTTTGCTGCGATGAATGCCGCCGGGAGTGGTGGAAACAAAATGCAGATAAAATTAACAGGGGCAGCGACGCAATGTATCAATGTGAATGCAGTTACTGCCATAAGCAATTCATTAGTTACGGGAATAAGCACAGAAAATATTGCAGCCATGGATGTTATATAAAAGACAGATTCGGAGGAAATGAAAATGGAATTTAAAAAACTGAAGATTGACGCACTCATACCGGCAAGCTACAATCCGAGAAAGAAATTAAAACCGGGTGATGCGGAATATGAGAAGATAAAAAACAGCATAACGGAGTTTGGGTATGTTGATCCGATTATAGTTAATTCAGACATGACTATCATCGGCGGACATCAGCGTTGGTCGGTATTAAAGGCTCTGGGTTATGACGAAGTTGACTGTGTTGTAATCGAAATTGACAAAACAAAGGAAAAGGCATTAAACATTGCCCTTAACAAGGTCACCGGCGAATGGAACAAAGAACTGCTGGCAGATTTGATTAAGGACTTGCAAAGCCTTGATTACGATGTTTCAATGACCGGATTTGAACCGCCGGAAATTGACGAGCTGTTTAATGATGTACATTCAAAAGAAACAAAAGAGGATGATTTTGATGTGGATGCCGAACTAAGCAAACCTACACTCACTCAAAAAGGAGACCTTTGGCTTTTGGGCAGACACAGGCTTGTTTGCGGTGACGCTACATCGCCGGAGGTATTTGATACACTGCTTGACGGAAAAAAGGTAAATCTTGTTGTTACAGACCCGCCGTATAACGTCAACTATTCATCAGATGCCGGAACAATCCAAAATGACAATATGGCAGATAACGATTTTTATAATTTCCTGCTCGCATCCTACAAAAACATGGCAAATGCTATGGCAGATGATGCGAGCATATATGTGTTTCATGCCGATACGGAAGGATTGAATTTCAGAAAGGCATTTGTTGATGCCGGATTCTATTTGTCAGGAGTGTGTATCTGGGCAAAGCAGAGTCTTGTACTCGGACGCTCGCCGTATCAGTGGAAACATGAACCGATACTTTTCGGATGGAAGAAGAACGGAAAGCATAAATGGTTTGCCGACAGAAAGCAGTCTACTATTTGGAATTTTGACCGTCCAAAAAAATCCGAACTCCATCCGACTATGAAACCAATCGCATTGGTAGCATATCCGATTTTGAATTCATCAATGACAAATGGGCTGGTGCTTGATCCGTTTGGCGGCAGTGGAAGTACACTTATTGCCTGCGAACAAACCGACAGAACCTGCTATACAATTGAGCTTGATGAAAAGTATGCGGATGTTATTGTAAAAAGGTATATTGAGCAGGTCGGAAATGATGAAAATGTGTACCTTGTACGAAACGGAGAAAAAATCAAGTATTCTGATATACGAAAGGATGATGAAAATGAGTAAATTAACCCTCGGAAGTTTGTTTGACGGCAGTGGCGGCTTTCCACTCGGCGGACTTTTATGCGGAATTACTCCCGTATGGAGTTCCGAGATTGAGCCGTTTCCCATAAGAGTTACCACAAAACGAATGCCGTTTGTGAAACATTACGGGGATATACGAAATCTTGAAGGAGGTGACCTTGGGGCTGTCGATATAATAACATTCGGCAGCCCTTGCTAAGGTCAGGATATGTCCATAGCAGGCAAAAGAGCCGGTTTGGACGGCAGCCGTTCAAATCTCTTTTATGAGGCAATACGAATTGTAAAGGAAATGAGGGAGAAAACAAATGGAAAATATCCGAGATTCATCGTGTGGGAAAATGTGCCCGGTGCATTCTCGTCAAATGGCGGCGAAGACTTCAAAGCCGTCCTCGAAAGCGTCTGTTCCGTCAAAGAAGATAAAGCTGATATTCCTCGATATGAGAAATGGCCGAATGCCGGAGAAATCGTGGCAGACGATTACTCAGTCGCATGGAGAGTTTTCGACGCTCAATACTGGGGAGTACCCCAACGAAGAAAACGCATCTACCTTGTCGCAGATTTTGGAGGCGGGTGTGCCGAAAAAATATTATTTGAGCCGGAGGGCGTGCCTGGGTATCTTAAGAAGGGCGTCTTCCCGTGGCAAAGAGCTGCCAAAGATACTCAAAACAGCATTGGAGCGACAGGCGCAACTTGTCTAAATGACCATGGTGGCAATCGGATAGATATTACCGAAAATGTAACCGCAACGCTCCGCGCCGAGGCGCATCATCCGCCTTGTGTTATGGAGTCGGCGGGATTTTGCACGGAACATTCGGCAAAAGCAAGGTCGATAGGTTTTGAAAAAGAAGTATCTCCGACACTTCGGGCCGGTACTGTTCCGGCGGCTGTTTATGAAAACCACGGACAGGATACAAGGTTTAAGGGGCCACTCGATACCGCACCGACAGTGATTGCGACCTACGGCACAGGCGGAAACAATCAGCCGTTTGTGGTTGAGCAATGCTATGATGTGCGGTTTACTTCGGAAGGCACAAAAAACGCAAGACAGAATTGCTATGAAACCGATGTTGCAAGAACAATCGACACCGGCGGCAACGCTCCGGATTCCAACCAAGGCGGTGTTGCGGTTGTATACGGAATATGCTCCAAAGACAGCAATTCCATGAAATCGGATAATCCGCACAGTGGTTTTTATGAGGCTGACACATCACGATGCCTTGATGCAAACGGTGGAAATCCGTCGTGCAACCAAGGAGGGATGGCTGTTTGTGTTCAAGGCTCAATGATAGGACGCAAGGATGAAAACGGTCCGCAGGGCAACGGAATCAATGAGGAGGTATCGTTTACACTCAACGCAACCGATAAACACGCTGTTGCATACGGAATTGACAGAGCAGCTTTCAATCAAGGGCAGAATGCTAAATATTCATTTGCGGTTGAGCAAGAGGTTCAGCCGACAATGGTGGCAAAAGGGCCGGGCGCTGTTGCTGCGCCGACCTATTCGAGTTCAAAGGCATCGTTTTTTACGAATGCCGAAAAGGAGCTTGCAAATACGCTTGTTGCCACCGATTATAAAGACCCGCCGATGATAAATGATACAGATGATAATGCCGAATACATAGTGCGCAGGCTCACCCCCACCGAATGTGCAAGGCTGCAAGGTTTTCCGGACGGTTGGTGTAAAAACCTTGAAACGGAAAACCCCACCGATGAGGAGATTGCGTTTTGGAAAGATGTGTTTGAAACACACCGAAAAGCAATGGGAACATCAAAAAAGCCGAAGTCTGATAAGCAGATTGTAAAATGGCTTAGAAATCCGCACTCCGATTCGGCAGAGTACCGTATTTGGGGCAACGGAGTTTGTCTTAATATCGTGGAGTTTGTGCTTGCCGGGATTGTATGGGCAAATGAAAATACTGTCCAAACAGACAGCGAATAATTCTGATATTTTTGTATTAAAAATAACTTGATATGTTCCTTGATTGACGGTAACATACTCACTACCGATAACAGAAAGGAGTTTTGAAAATGACAGATAATTTCTTTTCGAAGTCTTGTTGTGATCGCTGTGGCGGAACACTTGAAAACGGCAGAATCATGTCAATGTTTAATGAAGATTGCATTTGTATGAAATGCTCGGACGAAGAGCGAAAGCAACCCGATTTCAAAAAAGCTGTTGAGGCGGATATCGGACAAATCAAGCAAGGGAATTACAATTTTAAGGGCATTGGCTACAACAAAAAATAACGGCATACAATATGCTTACATATACACAAATATATGTGTGTATCTCTGGTGGATAATGGTATTGATATAATCTCCTTTTAGAGTTAATATGTGTATAACAAAATTAAAGAAAAACCTTGCGGGACAAGGGTTTAGGAGGATTATACAATGACAGACAGAACATTAAACCAAATCGCAGAAATGAAAAAGCAGACCATCGGAGTTGAGGTTGAGATGAACAACATAAGACGGGACAAAGCCTCAAGGCTTGCCGCAGAATATTTCGGAACGGGACGATTCGAGGATACCGCAGACCGAAACGGATACTCAACCTGGTCGGCTTGGGACGAACAAGGACGGGAATGGAAATTTCAAAAAGATGTGAGCATTGCGGGAGCAGACAGCGAAAAATGTGAAATGGTGACGCCGATATTAAAATATGAAGATATGGAGCTTTTACAGGAGCTTATCAGAAAACTTCGCAAGGCGGGTGCAAAAAGCGATGCAAGCCGTGGCTGCGGAGTTCATATTCACATCGGTGCAAAGGGACACACACCGCAAACCCTCAGAAACCTTGCAAACATTATGGCAAGCCACGAGGAACTTTTGATAAACGCACTCGCAATTGACCGTTCACGCACCGCAAGATACTGCCGAACGGTTGACCCAAAGTTCCTTGAACTCCTAAACAAGAAAAAGCCGAAAACGATGTCGGCTTTGGCGGATATTTGGTACACAAGTCACGGAGCAAACTACGGCAGAAGTCAGCACTACAACGACAGTCGCTACCATCAGCTGAACCTCCACGCAACCTTTACCAAAGGAACGGTTGAATTTCGGTTATTTCAATTCGATGAACCCTCAAACGGCAAGCAAAACGGCTTACACGCAGGACAACTTAAAAGTTACATTCAGCTTTGCCTTGCCCTTTCGCAAATGGCAAAGACGGTTAAAACAGCAAGTCCGAAACCACAGCAGAATGAAAACCCAAAGTACGCAATGAGAACTTGGCTTTTAAGGCTTGGATTTATCGGCGAGGAATTCAAAACCGCAAGGGAACTCTTAACAAAGAGACTTTCGGGCGACACGGCATTCAGAAACGGCAGAGCCGCTTGAAGAATATAGTCGCAGACCTGCCTTGACCGCTACGGCGGTCTTAAGGTGGTAGAAGAATAGTTTGAGAGGAGTTTTCATTATGAATAAAAGATACTACATTGCCTACGGAAGTAACTTAAATGTCTATCAAATGCGGTTTCGCTGTCCGAGTGCAAGGATAATCGGAACGGCGGTTATTCCGAATTACGAACTGCTGTTTAAGGGCAGTAAAACAGGCTCATACCTAACCATTGAGCCGAAGAAAGATTCAAGCGTACCTGTTGCCGTGTGGGAAACCACAGCCGAGGACGAGGCGGCACTCGACCGCTACGAGGGTTATCCCGCCTTTTACTACAAAAAGGAGCTTGTGCTGCCGATAAAGGGCATTAAAACGGGCAAGCTGCGAAACCGCAAGGTTTATGTTTACATTATGCATGAGAACAGACCGATAGGTATTCCGTCAAACCAATATGTACGAACTTGCCTTGAGGGATACAGAAATTTCGGATTTGATATAGAAATATTGAAGAAAGCATATCTTTTGAGCAAGGAGAAAAGCTTGAAATGAAAGAGAATATAACACGAACAGCGGTATGCCCCAGGTGCGGAAAGGCATACACGGGCAGACCCGCAATTTCAAGAACGGACAACCAAACACCGATCTGTCCGGACTGCGGCACACGTGAGTCGCTTGAAAGTATCGGCATTGACACCGCCGAACAGGATAAAATTTTAAGAGCAATTCATGGATATAGATAAAAAACATATAAACGGACAGTCGCTTAAAAGGCGGCTGTTTTTCGTTGTATGGAGGAGGTGACACTTATGGCACAGCGAGGCAGAAAACCGAAACCGTCAGCTTTAAAGGAGCTGGAGGGCAATCCCGGTAAAAGAGGAATTAATACAAATGAACCGCACCCTGTAAAAAAAGCGCCCCCGTGCCCTAAATGGCTTGAACCCGATGCGAAAAAGGAATGGCGCAGACTTGCAAAGCAGATGGAACAGCTTGGAATATTAACAGAAGTGGACATGACCGCTTTTGCAGGATACTGTCAGGCGTATGCCCGGTGGAAAGAAGCCGAGGAGTTCATATCACGGCACGGCGCAATTGTGAAAACACCGTCCGGGTACTGGCAGCAGGTTCCACAGGTGTCAATCGCACAGACATATTTGCGGCTTATGAACAGATTTTGTGAACAGTTCGGATTAACACCATCATCACGCAGCCGTATTGCAGCTGATGCATCAAATTCGGACAGCGATGATGATTTAATGGAACATCTTTTGACTCTGGGCGGTGGTAAAGCTGATGTATGACGAAAATAAGGCAAAACGTGTGATAAACTTCATAAGCAGTTTGAAACATACAAAAGGAAAATGGCACGGGAAGCCGTTTGACCTGCTCCCCTGGCAGCAGGATATTATAAAAAACGTATTCGGAACTGTGAAAAGGAACGGTTACAGACAATATAACACAGCGTATGTGGAAATTCCGAAAAAGAACGGTAAATCGGAGCTTGCGGCAGGTGTCGCCTTATATCTTACCTGCGGCGATATGGAATGGGGCGCTGAAGTTTACGGCTGTGCGTCCGACCGTCAGCAGGCAAGCATTGTTTTTGATGTTGCCGTGGATATGGTTGACCAGTGCCCGGCACTGAAAAAACGGATAAAACCCGTAATGTCGGTAAAACGGCTTGTGTATAAACCGACAAACAGCTTTTATCAGGTGCTTTCATCGGAAGCGTTTACAAAACACGGACTGAATATTCACGGTGTTATTTTCGATGAACTCCATGCACAGCCGAATCGTGATTTGTTTGATGTCATGACGAAGGGTTCCGGTGACGCAAGAATGCAGCCATTGTTTTTCCTTATAACCACAGCCGGAACAGACAGAAACAGCATATGCTTTGAACAACACCAAAAAGCAGTGGATATTTTGGAGGGCAGAAAGATAGACACCACATTCTATCCTGCAATATACGGTCTGCCGGATGATGAGGATTGGACGAGTGAGGAAAACTGGTATAGGGCAAATCCGTCACTCGGGTACACGATAGATATTGAAAAGGTACGAAACGCATATATGAGTGCCAAAGACAACCCGGCAGAGGAAAATCTGTTCCGACAGCTGCGTCTTAATCAGTGGGTTAAACAGTCCACCCGTTGGATGCCGATGGATAAATGGGATGAATGTAATGAGATAGTGAACTTATCACTTTTAAAGGGACGTGAATGCTATGGCGGACTTGACCTTTCAACCACACTTGACTTAACGGCATTTGTGATTGTGTTTCCGCCGAGAAACGAAAATGAAAAATATATTATTGTTCCGTATTTTTGGATACCGGATGATAATCTTAAAAAACGAGTGAACCGAGACCATGTTCCGTATGATGTGTGGAAAGCGCAGGGGCATATCCGGACAACACAGGGAAATGTGGTTGACTACCGCAGAATAGAGGCGGATATTAAAGAAATTGCAAGCGAGTTTGTTATAAAAGAAATTGCATATGACAGATATAACGCAACGCAAATCATATTAAATCTGATGGACGAAGGTTTAACAATGGTGCCGTTCGGACAAGGCTTTAAGGATATGTCGCCGCCGACAAAGGAGATATTCACGCTTGTGCTTAAAAACAAAATTGTGCATAACATGAATCCGGTTCTTAGGTGGAATTTTGATAATGTATGTGTTGAAACCGATGCCGCTGAAAATATAAAGCCGTCAAAGAAACACTCAACAGAGAGAATAGACGGTGCGGTCAGTACGATTATGGCGTTGGACAGAGCCGTGCGCAACATGAATGTGAACACATCATCGGTTTATGATGAAAGAGGGGTTTTGGTTATTTGAGGAGGGATACACCATGAACATCTTTAAATCATTTTTCAAATCACGGGATAAACCGCGCAATGCGTCTGTCGGAACAAGCTGGTTTCATATCGGCAGGTCATGGTCGGGCAAGGCTGTGACTGAACGGACGGCATTGCAGCAGACTGCGGTGTATGCCTGTGTTCGTATCATAGCCGAAACCATAGCCAGTCTGCCATTGCATCTATATAAATACACGGATAACGGAAAAGAAAAAGATTGTACGCATCCGCTGTATTATCTTTTGCACGACGAACCGAATCATGAGATGACTGCTTTTGTTTTCAGAGAAACAATTGTCAGTCATCTTTTATTATGGGGAAATGCTTATGCACAGATTATCCGAAACGGCAAAGGCGCAATCATTGAACTGTACCCATTGCTGCCGGATAAGATGGAGGTCTACCGTTCGGATATTACGGGAGAAATATATTACATTTATACAGATACCAAAGGACAGAGGCATACTTTAAGCAACACGGAAATTCTGCATATTCCGGGACTGGGTTATGACGGACTTATAGGCTATTCACCGATTGCAATGACTAAAAATGCAATCGGTCTTTCTATTGCGGCGGAGGAATACGGTGCGAGATTTTTTGCAAATTCAGCAAATCCGAGCGGTGTATTGGAGCATCCGGGAGTTTTGAAAGATCCGAGAAAGCTTCGTGAAAGCTGGAACGAGGTATATGGCGGAACAAGCAACTCTCACCGTGTGGCGGTTTTGGAGGAAGGCGTAACCTTTAAAGCCATATCCATACCGCCCAACGAAGCACAATTCCTTGAAACACGCAAGTTTCAGATAAATGAAATTTGCCGGATATTCAGAGTACCTCCGCATATGGTGGCAGACCTTGAAAAGTCAAGCTTTTCAAATATCGAACAGCAAAGCCTTGATTTTATTGTAAATACCATAAGACCGTGGCTTGTAAGGATTGAGCAGAGTATCTGTCAAAAGCTTTTGAGCGTGAATGAAAAAGGTGTATATTTTGTAAAATTCAACGTTGACGGAATGTTACGGGGAGATTTTGCAAGCCGTATGAACGGATATGCGATTGCAAGGCAGAACGGCTGGATGAGTACGAACGATATACGGGAACTTGAGGATATGAACAAAATACCGACAGAGCTGGGCGGTGACAGATACCTATGCAACGGGAACATGGTAGATTTGACAAATGCAGGCGTATGGACGCAGACAGGAGGAAAAACAGAAAATGAATAAATTTTGGAACTTTAAGAAGGTAACAAATACGGCAGACAATGAGGATATAACTGAGAACATCCTCATTTTAAACGGCCCGATTGCAGAGGAGTCCTGGTGGGGTGATGAGATAACACCCAAGCTTTTTAAATCCGAGCTTGACAGCGTAGACGGTGATTTAACGGTATTTGTAAATTCACCGGGCGGAGATTGTTTTGCTGCAAGTGAGATATATAACGCACTTAAAGAGCATAACGGTAAAATTACCGTAAAAGTTGATAGCCTTGCTGCGTCTGCGGCGTCGGTTATCGCTATGTCGGGAGATGTTGTTTTAATGTCACCTGTCAGCATGATGATGTGTCATAATCCGAGCATGATGCTGTGCGGTGAGGTTTCGGAGTTTGAAAAGGGCATTGATTTTCTGAACGAAATCAAAGAAAGCATCATAAACGCATATCAGAACAAAACTGGATTATCGAGGGCAAAAATATCAAAGATGATGGATTCGGAAACTTGGATGAATGCAAAGTCTGCGTATGATTTAGGTTTTTGTGATAAAATCATGTATTCCGATAACGATAAGCTGAAATCGGGAACGGACTTCATATTCGATAAAAAGAGTATGGTTACAAATACGGTTTCCGCTATGCGCAAAAAACTGAAAAGGATTGAGAAAGAACCGCAGGGAGCCGATATTTCTCAATTTGAAACAAGATTAAATTTATTGAAATAACAGGAGGATTTTTTTATGAGCAAATCGGTTGAATTAAGACAAAAAAGAAGTGAATTATGGGAAAAAGCAAAGCTGTTTTTGGATAATGCCAAAAGAAACGGTGATGTTTTATCGGCAGATGACAGAGTGACATATGAAAAAATGGAGCAGGAGATTGTAGATCTCGGCAAAGAAATCGGGATTATCGAAAGACGCGAGGCGTTAGATCTTGAAATGTCCAAGCCGACAAGTGCGCCGATCAGCACAAACCCAAATACAAAAACGGAAGAAAAAACCGGCCGCAGCTCAGATGAATACAAAAAATCATTCTGGCTGGCAATGCGGAACAAGAAAAATCCGTATGAAGCGGTAAATGCACTGCAAATCGGAACAGACTCCGAGGGTGGATATCTTGTGCCGGACGAGTATGAAAGCACGCTTATCGAAAAACTGCACGATGAAAATATTATCAGACAGTATGCAACGGTCATAAAATCATCAAACGGTGATAAGAAAATTCCCGTTGTGGCTGGATACGGCGAGGCAACGTGGACGGATGAAGAAGCGGCATATACCGAATCGGACGATTCATTTGGAGTAATCACACTTGGTGCGCATAAGCTTACCTCTATTATAAAGGTATCGGAGGAGCTCTTAAACGATTCTGCATTTGATCTTGAGCAATATATCTCAAAAGAGTTTGTAAGACGCATGGCAGCAGCGGAAGAAAATGCGTTCATAAACGGCACCGGAACAGGCAGACCTACCGGAATATTGCAAACAGCGGAAACTGGTAAGACCACAGCGGCGGCAGCGGCGATTACAGCAGATGAAGTTATTGACCTCTATCACAGCCTTCGCTCACCATACAGAAAAAATGCTGTGTTTATTGCCAATGATTCAACTGTAAAAGCAATCCGTCAACTTAAAGACTCAAACGGAATGTATCTGTGGCAGCCGGGACTGAAAGAGGGACAGCCGGATACTCTTATCGGCAACAGAATTATATCTTCTGCATATATGCCCGAAATCGGAGCAGATAAAAAGCCGATTCTTTTCGGTGATATTTCATATTACTGGATTGCCGACCGCCAGGGCAGAACCTTCCAAAGATTAAATGAACTGTATGCTGAAACAGGACAGGTGGGATTCAGAACCTTCCAGAGAGTGGACGGGAAGCTTACTCTTGCAGAAACAGTAAAAACGCTTACTTGTAAGGCATCGTGAGGTGAGCCGATATGCACATAAAAATATTGGTATCGTGCAGCGGACTTGATTTCACATACAGGCAAGGCGAAGAAGTCATTGTTGCAGAGGATTTAGGAAAGGATTTAATTGCCGGAGGACTGGCAGAGGCAATTATAGAACCAAAACCGAAAGAAAAACAGAAACCAAAGGCAGGTGGAAAGGCAAATGCTGAAACTTGACGAGGTAAAGGGATTTTTAAGGATAGACCATAATGAGGAGGACGGATATATTTCCGTCCTTCTGCTTTTGGCAAAGGAACTGTGCGAGAATTATTTGAGAAAAGACATCATCGAACCGATGCCTGAGTCTGTGCGCCAGGCACAGCTTTTGGTTATTTCGCATTTTTATGAAAACAGGAGCGGCGGCAGTGTGCCGGATACAGTATACAGACTGCTTGACGCATACAGAAAGGAGCAATTCTGATGAACTTTTCAAAATTAAGGCATAGAATTATCTTTTTACAACCTACGGATTTGACCGAAAATTCTATGGGTGAAACGGTGCCGAGATACAAACCGTTCAAGCCGTATTTGCCGCTTGATTTGCAAGTAACCGATAACAAGGTTTACCTCTCCCATGACAATGACGGCAACGCAATTCTTATCGAAAATAACGGACAGCCGCTTGCACACAAGCTTGCACTGTCGAAGTACTCTGTTGCGGCATTTGTCGCACCTACCACCGGCAGAGAATATGAGGAAAGCCAAAAAATCCGTGCCGAAACAACATACAAAATATCTACACGGTTTTTCAGAAACATCACATCGTCTATGCGTATTCTCTACAATAACCGTGAATTTGAGATAGTGTCCGTACTTGACCTTAACGAGCGGCATGAGGAGTTACAGATCATAGCCGCCGAGAGAAATACACATACGGCACAGAATTTTAATAAGGGTGATTACGATGGCAAAGAATGACGGAACATTCGGATTTGAGGACTTGCAAAAGGCTTTTAACCGTATTGAGCAAAAGTATGAAAACAAGACAGACGCCATGCTTATGGCAATGGCGAATGTCACAAGACAGCGTGTACGCTCGAAAACACCGACGGGCAAAACAAAAAAGCTGAAAGGTTCATGGCGCACAAAAAAGCCTAAGACCTTCGGCAAGGCGCGTGTTGCCCGTGTGCAGACTGAGAACCGGTACGGTCATGTGGTCGAAGAAGGACACATCGTCGTCACAAAGTCCGCTCATTCGTTTCGGAGCAGAAGCTCCAAAAGCTCATACGCTCCCTTGCTCCTCCTCTCCCCAAAAACGCACGCGTTTTCGGGGACCCCATATACAACAGGCGGCTCGACAGTCGGCAGAAACGGCAGAAAATTAAATGTCTTGCAAAGAGGTCTCAGAGGTATTTCGGTCGGCGGTAAAACAAAGGGCGAGAAAATGATTGAAGATACGGTCAAAGAACTTAATGCAACCTTTGAGAAAAATGCAAAAAAACTGCTTGATGATTTAACGAGCGAGGTGGAGCTGTGATAACGATAAAAGATATACAAACGGCGGTTTCAAAACTGCTCACAAAAAACAAATACTCGGTTATTGCGTCTGAGGTCAAAGAGGGCTTTCAAAAGCCGGCTGGCTTTATTGAGGTTTTCCCTGTGAGCGTAGCGGCGGAAAATAGATTTTATGAATTGGTTACCCTGGGTATTGAGATTTCATATCACCCCTTGATGGAAACAAAAGAAGAACTCATCGTAAATGCCGAGAAACTGAAAAATATATTTTTATATACTCCGATTAAGGTAAAGGACAGGTTTTTATCGGTCAATGAAATAACCTTTGATTCCGACAAGAGCGTCCTTATCGCATATTTTGAATTGGAGTTTTTACAGGAAACAAACACAAAAACGGCTTCAATGCCGAAGATGAAAACACTAAACGAAAGGACAGTGATTGGAAGTGGGACTTCCGAAGATTTTAATTGAATTTAAGACGCTTGCAGAAACACTGATCGCACGAAGTGAGCGCGGCATCGTGGCTGTTATTCTGAAGGATAACAGCAATACAACAAAAACCGTCGTATACACAAAAGAAAGCGAGATTGTAAAAAGCCATTATACGGCGACCAATCTTGCATATCTGTCTCTTGTGTTTATGGGCGGCCCGTCAAAGGTGATTGTGGAGCGTGTGCAGACCTCCGATAATATTTCGGATGCGCTCGAAAGGCTTAAGAACAAACGGTGGTATTACCTTGCCGTTCCCGGCTTGGG
>ERZ772886.2324-NODE-2324-length-15413-cov-21.333247_pt1 | contig 15413 bp, 12 predicted proteins | sample MGYA00512128_ERZ772886 | MGnify/ENA primary metagenome ERZ772886 (study PRJEB29015, sample SAMEA2737698) | human gut metagenome | biome: human gut; feature: human-associated habitat; material: faeces | place: China | collected 2012 ... | reverse complement strand
TATCCGCAAGTGACTTTGCTATGCTGTAAACATAGCTCGGTGAGTTCACCTCATTGTCACCGTAAAGGTGAACATTTTTGTCAAAATCAAAATCATAGAAGCTATCGTCTGTTACCCACTTCTCGTTTCTGAAAAGGTCAAAGGATTGTCTGCGGAGGTAAATGACCTGTTCATCAGAGGTTGTGGTGAAGTTGAAAAGAATCTCGCCCGTTGCGTCTGCGCCAAATCTTGGGGAAGACTCATCACTAAGGTTGTCATATGTGCCACTGCTTTTGATATTCACATCAAAGAAGTTGCTGTTTTTTTCAAGATAAGATGTCTTTGAGGAAGTCGGCATAAGCATTGCAAGCGCACCCACAAGGGTAACGAAAACCGCCGATGCCGCCACATAAGAGCCGTTTATAACAAGGTCTTGCTTGCTCTCGTCTGAAACAAGTCTGCTGTGCACCATAAGAGCAATGAACACAGTGAGCATTATGGTTATGTCAAGAGTATCCATTGAATCAGCACGCTTTCCGTAAATAAAAAACGGAAAAAGCAAAACGAGCATCGTTCCAAAACTTCTGTATCTCACAATGGTGAAATAATAAAGCACCGAAATGATAAAGAAGCCTAGTCCCACAAACAGAAAGTAGAAATATTCATCTATCTGACCTATCTCCTGCCTGTTTACATAAAACCAATTGATAAATGATTTTCCGGAATGTTCAAATCCAGCACGAAGAAGCTGAAAGCCCAAAAACAGCACTGCCGCCATAAGGGCGGTATAGACAAGACCCCGCAGGACTTTTTTCGGCTTCAGCCACTCAAAAAGAGCGAACAGCAGACATTCATAAACCACATATCCAAAAGTATAAAGTCTGACATTGTCTACAAGATAGGTCTTAAAGATTATGTTCATGACCACTGCTCCAAGGAGCAGTGGCAAAGCATATTTTGAAAGAATATTCACAAGGGTGTTTTTTATCTGAGCAGTTTTAGTATTCAAAAGCCACACCCCCTATGTCATTTTACGAAACTCGAAAGTTTCGTCTACAAGCCACATATTTTCTGTCTGCTTATCAAGACCGCTAAGACGTGTCACTACAAAAGAGCCGTTAAATTCTTCCATAAGAGAAGAAAATTCCCCCTGAGAAGTTGCCATGCAGGCTGTGAAGCAGATAGGAGCTGTCTTGCCTATCTCATGAGAAAAGGCAAAACGTTTTTCCTGCGGATATGGTGCTATTGCCGCAAGGTCGTTTTGAAGCTCTATTATATCACCTGCCTGCTTTATTTTCATGCTTTTCCAGCCGTCAAGATAATAATTATACTCACTCTCAAAGCCCTCCATAATAAGCATTGAAAGCATTGCAAGGCTCGCTTCGACTATATTATCGATATTCATAGCAAACATGGGGTCATGATTTTCGCTTGGTATATCAAGGAAAAACGCCTGACTTGAAGCCGTGACCTTTTCATCAAGGCGCACCATAAGCTCGTCACGCTTTGAAGAAAGCTTCCAGTTTATTCTTTTCAGCGGGTCGCCTATCTCATACTGTCTGTGGTCATAGCCCGGAACGCCTGTAAGACCAAGTGCATTTTCATCTGATTCGCTTTCGTTATCGTCAAATGAAGCGTTCTCGGAAGTTGCTTTAAGAAGCTCTGTTTGAGAGCCAGTGTCAGGGATATTCGGCATTATTTTTATTTTTCCCACGGCTTTTTCATAACGTGAACTGTCAAGGTGCAGGGTGATTATTCCAAGATAGTCATGCAAACGTATGCTTTTTATTTTCACTGAGCCAAGACCTGCATAGCGTGTTTTCAGCTTAACGCTGACGCTTTGCTGTCTGCCGCCTGCCACAATAGTTTTAAATTCAAGTGGGCTTACAGCACCGATATTATCTGAACACTCTGCCGTTACCTCAACAACGCATGATGGAATAATGCGTATTGCATTTAAAAGCATTATGTCAGCGTCAAACTCCTCGTTCTTTGCACTTATTTCTGTGGAAAGCTTTATGGCTGCCACAAGTTTACGCTTGGTAATGAGAAGTGCCGCCAGAGATATCACAAAGGCTATAGCTAAAAGATAAAGCACAAGCGTACCACCGCTTCCGTTTATATAAACTCTAAGCAGTATCGCCACCGCCACACAGGTAAGATAACCTAAAAGATTTTTCATGGGGTCATATCCTCTATTTCTCTATTGCGTCAGGTGATTTTACTGTAAGAGCGATATTTTCAAGAGCTTTCCTTTCATTTTCAAAGGCGGATTTGCCTTTTGGAGAAAGCATAAGTCTATGTGCAAGAACGTCAGGCATAACAGCCTTGACATCATCCGGCATGACAAATCCTCTGCCCTGAACAAAGGCATAAGCTTTTGAAGCTTTAAGCAGTGCGATGCTTCCACGGGGAGAAACGCCAAGCTTTACATAATCTGAATTTCGTGTTGCGGTAACAAGGCTCAGGATATATTTTCTCACGGAAAGCTCTGCGGTTACATTTTCAGCGTAGCCCATAAGCTCACGGACGTTTTCAAGGGTCATGACAGGCTGGATATTCTTTGCAAAGCCTGATCTTTCGGCTCTTGACATGATATCGAGCTCATCATCATATGAGGGATAGCCCATTGATATCTTCATAAGAAATCTATCCATTTGGGCTTCAGGCAAATGATAAGTGCCGTAAGTTTCCACAGGGTTTTGTGTGGCAAGCACCATAAATGGCAATGGAAGTTCATGAGTTTTACCGTCAATGGATATCTGATGTTCTTCCATGACTTCAAGCAAGCTTGACTGAGATTTTGGGGAGGCTCTGTTTATTTCGTCTGCCAAGAGGAAATTGCACATTGCCACACCCTCTTTATACTCAAGCTCATGGGTTTTCTGGTCTATCATAGAAAAGCCAACGATATCGGACGGCATAACGTCAGGGGTAAGCTGGATACGGTTATATTTGCCGTCCACTGACCTTGCAAGGGCTGATACAAGCTGAGTTTTGCCTACTCCAGGCACGTCCTCGATAAGAACATGACCGCCGCAAAGCATGGCTGTGATTATTTTAAGCACAGAGTCTGTCTTGCCGACGATAACTTTTTCGATATTATCTGTGAGAAGTTTTACCTTTTCGTTCAATTTTTTTATCCCCCTTTTTATCAGGTGTTCTGTTTGGTGTGAGCGATATCATTTTTCTTTTTAAAAGCACCACATTTTCGATACCTGTGGTATGCGGGAACATATCAACGGGCTGGATAAGCTGTGCTTTATAGCCTATTTTTGCAAGAAGCTTCAAATCACGCTCGAGAGTTTCTATTTTACAGGAAACGTAGACTATCTTTTCAGGTCTGAGTTTGCCCAAGGCTTCAACAAATTCTTCTGTTGTGCCTGCTCTTGGAGGGTCAAGGAAAACTGTATCACAGCTCTCACCTGCCTGCGCAAGCTTTGTCATGAACTCACCTGCGTCCTCATTATAAAACCTGATATTGTCAAGCTTATTGAGCTTGGCATTTGAAACTGCGTCCTTTACGGCTTCGGCATTAAGCTCAACGCCTGCCACGTCTGCACCGCTTTTTGCAGCGATAAGACCGATAGTACCTGTTCCGCAATATGCGTCGATAACTTTATCGCCTTTTTTAAGCTCCGCACAGGAAACTGCTTTAGAATAGAGCTTTTCGGTCTGCTCGGGGTTCACCTGATAGAAAGAATGAGGCGAAATTCTGAACTTACAGCCGCAAAGCTCATCGGTGATATAGCCTTTGCCGTACATTATGATATCACGGTCGCCCAAAGTAAGAGGGGTCGTGCCTTTATTGATGTTCTGAATGATAGTGGTTATATACGGGTGTTTTTCCGTGATAGCTTTAACGAAATTTTTCTTTGCAGGAAATATGGGGGTAGCTGTAACTAGCACGAGCATTACCTCGCCTGTTGTTTGGGAGGTACGGATAAGGGTATGCTTAAGAAGACCCTGATCGCTTTCCTCGTTATATGGCAGGATTCGGAAGTCAACCATAAAATCTTTAAGGGTAGCGACTATTTGCTGTGCTCTTATATCCTCCAAAAAGCAATCGTCAGTTATTACCATGCTATGGGTAGAGGACTGATATACTCCTGAGACGATACGCTTTGAGCTGTTGACCTTATAGACAGTTTGGACTTTATTGCGATAATTATAGGGGTCGTCCATAGTTATTATCTGCTGAGGTCTGCAAAAGCGGCTCAACATTCTATCGGCTTTTGCCTGCTTCCATTCTATTTGCTGGGCGTAGACCTTATCCAACTGACAGCCGCCACAGCGTTTAAAGCAGCTGCATTTTTTCTCGCCTGTTGACTTATCAATAGTGGTATGTTTATTCATCACATTTACTCTTTTCATTATGTATAAATTTTATTTTAAGTATACCATTTTATATGAATAATGTCAACAAACGTGGCTATAACATTTATATTTAGCAGTATGCTCATGAGGTATAGCTAAGGTGTGTCGGTATAAATATTCAATTTTCAAGCTTCAGACGGAGTGCAGGAAGTGCTTTTCTGTGCGATCAGAACCTCTCATCGTGTTCACCTAACTCACGTTGACAAAATGTTTCCTCATACACTGTCGCTCCGCAAGGTTTCCGATTTGTGGTGAAACCTCTTCTACTTATACACGAAAAGTGGGTATTTTGTTGCAGAAAAAATGCAACAATTGCAGAAATGTTGCCAAATTAAATTATAAATCATTTGTTTGCACAAATTTGGGGTGGGGGAATTGGGGAGATTGACGGGAAATTAATTCACTTTTTAAAATATGATTTCATAATTTTACAGATAGCAGTGTTGTTTTCTTTCTTAATATCTTCAAAAATTTCATTTGTAATTACATTTTTCAAAACTATATTTTCTTCCTTTTTTACAGCCTGAAAAACAGCACACACATTTCCGTCATACAGATACGCAAATGTCCTAACTTCTTTTTTATTTATTAAAGACGCATTTTGCTCAGTTACAAAATCTTTTATTATATTCTTTGGTATTGTATAAAATTTAAAATTCATTTTTCTAGTTACATCTTTAAGATTACAAGCAGATTTTGTTTTTACACATATTAACACCAATGATACATTACTAATGAACAAAAGAACGTCGCAAAAATAAGGAATGTAGCCATAGACTAGAAATATCGCAATATTAAAAATACCAATTAATAATATAAATACTGACGATAAAAAGAATTTATCATATTTAAACAAATATATTATGATTGCTATAGTCCAAATAAAAGCACATAGTATATTTAGAAACCTTAACCACTCAAGTGGACCATACTTTGCCGAGATGGCATAAACAACCAAAATGAGAATTATTACTATAAAAGCAATAAAAGTATAAAATAAAGGATATAAAATCTTTTCCTTTATTTTTAGCTTTTGGTTCACTTTTACAAAGTTAAAAGGATCAACTAAATCATCTTCGCCTAATTTACTGATATAACAATCATAATCAGCTAATTTTTTATATAAAAAATCACCAATTTTCTCTTTTTCGTGATTATCTATATAAGCCTTTAACTCTTTTCTTTCTTTAATATCAACGAATAAATATGCTTCATAAAATTTGCTGTAATCTAAAACCGGATTATCTAACAATTTTATTAGATCAACAATTTTTTTAATAGCCTTGTCAGCTTGACGATCACATTTGTTCATATCCAAAATTATTGTTTTTTGAAGCAGTTTAAAAATACTTACAACTACAAAAATAAGGATACTCGTATATATAGTATCCTTATCCAATGTAGGTAACAAAGCTACATATTCTTTCAAACTCATTATTTTATCCTCCTTGATGAAAACATTTTATTGTAAAGACTATTATAGCACTAATTATCTTATTTGTGGGGAAAATTTTTGTACACATAAGCAGAAATTTGAATAAAATATTATATTTTCATTACGATATATCACAATGCGATAGTAAAAAATTCAACACTTAAGAAAAGACAATATATACAACACATCTTAATATCCGTGACATACAGATTACTAACCATATTCTAACGTGGAGCGTGACTGCTTCTCTATGGTCTGCGCCACGTAGTAGCTCAGATTTCAACTCACAAGCTCACGTGGAGCGTGACCAAGTATTTCCGTGTCGCTGATATACTCCTTATCATTTCAACTCACACGCTCACGTGGAGCGTGACGCTTATAAAGCCAATGACACCACGTCATAATGGCATTTCAACTCACACGCTCACGTGGAGCGTGACACTATATCTTTATCTATTGGAATTGATTTCAAATCATTTCAACTCACACGCTCACGTGGAGCGTGACCATAAAGCGATCTTAATTCATCAGTAGCACAGAATTTCAACTCACACGCTCACGTGGAGCGTGACCTTCCTGCCCCATGTACAACGCTGCTTCCTGCACATTTCAACTCACACGCTCACGTGGAGCGTGACATAAATGACATTCGCAACTATCAAAAGTAGCAGATTTCAACTCACACGCTCACGTGGAGCGTGACCGTGACCGCTGGCTTGCGCTGTGGCAGCGTGCAATGCATTTCAACTCACACGCTCACGTGGAGCGTGACCTGTTCGCTTATCATCATCACCGACCCACTTATTATTTCAACTCACACGCTCACGTGGAGCGTGACGCGGTCGTCCTGCATAGCACGCCGCCATAAACCATTTCAACTCACACGCTCACGTGGAGCGTGACACCCAGTTGGCACAGTTTTCACGGATAGTCTTGATTTCAACTCACACGCTCACGTGGAGCGTGACTAAAGATGTGATTTTTCATGATGTTACATATGATAATTTCAACTCACACGCTCACGTGGAGCGTGACTCACGTTATCAAGCTGATGAAAGACGGCTCTTGAATTTCAACTCACACGCTCACGTGGAGCGTGACGGATATACTGATTGTATCCTGTATGCCACGCATATTTCAACTCACACGCTCACGTGGAGCGTGACGCGCTATGCGGTGTAAGGTTCTCGCTTACGCGGATTTCAACTCACACGCTCACGTGGAGCGTGACTTGTATTTCATGAGCCTGTTGAAGCCTATGGTCATTTCAACTCACACGCTCACGTGGAGCGTGACGAACCGCTTGAATGTCACCGCCGCACTCATGGAAATTTCAACTCACACGCTCACGTGGAGCGTGACGATTAATAGATTTAGTCAGGGCAATAATTACAACAATTTCAACTCACACGCTCACGTGGAGCGTGACACGGAGAGTTCGCCAATGGCACAGCACAACAAGCATTTCAACTCACACGCTCACGTGGAGCGTGACGGAGGACGTGGCAACGCCGCGACCGCCGCAATAGATTTCAACTCACACGCTCACGTGGAGCGTGACGCGCACGCGTCAAGCTGTATATAAGGACGTTGTGCATTTCAACTCACACGCTCACGTGGAGCGTGACATTTCATTTCAGCATAACGGCGAATATACCAATCATTTCAACTCACACGCTCACGTGGAGCGTGACAGCATTGACTATATAGCAGGATTGACAAATGACATTTCAACTCACACGCTCACGTGGAGCGTGACGGTATCCCGTATTATAATATATACAGACAAAGGGAATTTCAACTCACACGCTCACGTGGAGCGTGACGTGCCGACCCCTGATTACTTCGACCTTGACAATCATTTCAACTCACACGCTCACGTGGAGCGTGACGACCCACCACCAGAACCAGAAGCGGCACTCGCAGGATTTCAACTCACACGCTCACGTGGAGCGTGACGACGTGAAATATGATAATCTTCACAAGAAACTAAATTTCAACTCACACGCTCACGTGGAGCGTGACCACGCAGCTGCATTTCCCACCTTACCCAGTGAGAATTTCAACTCACACGCTCACGTGGAGCGTGACTATTCGACATCAGTAACTAAACCAACAGACTTAAATTTCAACTCACACGCTCACGTGGAGCGTGACTAGCCGTTCCTGTCCGTGGCAGCTACTTTTCAAGATTTCAACTCACACGCTCACGTGGAGCGTGACATAAAATATCCAACATCAACGAATGAATATATTATTTCAACTCACACGCTCACGTGGAGCGTGACATTCTAATCTTTTATTCAGAATATACGATAAAAATTTCAACTCACACGCTCACGTGGAGCGTGACGATCAGACTTGAAATCGAATTGTGCATTAACAGATTTCAACTCACACGCTCACGTGGAGCGTGACTGCCTGAATCAGCCATATCAAAGCAATCATTGATATTTCAACTCACACGCTCACGTGGAGCGTGACCGCCGAATTATTTTCCACAGGAATAGCCGTGGAAATTTCAACTCACACGCTCACGTGGAGCGTGACGGTCAAGCTGATACAGAAAAGAAATCATATCCCTAAATTTCAACTCACACGCTCACGTGGAGCGTGACAGGCTCTTTCTTGTGACTATCTACAGTATCAACATTTCAACTCACACGCTCACGTGGAGCGTGACTCCTCGTTCCTGCACTGCCCTGCTCTCCGTTAATATTTCAACTCACACGCTCACGTGGAGCGTGACAACTGGAAAACGCCGCCGTATTTCGATAACTGGCATTTCAACTCACACGCTCACGTGGAGCGTGACATGCTCTTTCCGACCTCGTTTCAAAAAAGAAATATTTCAACTCACACGCTCACGTGGAGCGTGACTCACGCAACTGAATCTCCCACCTTACCCAGTGAGCATTTCAACTCACACGCTCACGTGGAGCGTGACGTAAGACCAGCAGAGATTGCACCATCGGCAAGAGATTTCAACTCACACGCTCACGTGGAGCGTGACCATATGGCTTTGAACCATTATAAACATACGCACATTTCAACTCACACGCTCACGTGGAGCGTGACGCATAGCCAGACTAACGAGAGAAAGAAAAGCATATTTCAACTCACACGCTCACGTGGAGCGTGACACTTGATGTTGTGTATATCTGGTGCTTGCTCAACGTGATGCGGACTTATTGTTTTATTTAATGGGTATCGGTTTGATTTTGTTCACTGTTCATTCACATATAGCATGGCATTTTCATGCGAACTTACTAGGGATTTGTGGATCACTTGGGGTACGCTGGTCAAAATATTAGGACGCCTTCGGGGTCATAGGTCTCTTTGGTGCCGTAGTGTTCTATTCTATGCTTCCAATTGTTGCCTAAGTAATATATCCGCAGACTATCATGCTTTGGGTCTATTATTTTCAGAAGTTTATCTTTCACTTTCAGAAAAGTGCCATAGTCTACGTCTATTTCAAACACGCTGTTCTGCACTCGCTGACCATAATTTTGACACTCTTTCGACACTTTTCTCAGCCTTGTTTTACCCTTATTATCTGTTGTTGATACATCATAGCTTACTAAGGTCATCATTTATATCACCTCTATTTCAGCAAATAGTTCGGGTACTCATCTAGCTCGCCACGGATATATTTTGCGAGAAGCGAGCTTTGCACATATGGGAGTAGCCCTTGCTGTATCTTTTCGCCCAGATATGGGTGGACTATGCTTGTGCGCTTACGCTCCTGCCATGCGGTGAGGACTTTTTTCTTGCCCTCTTTGGAGAGGTATACTGCGCCACTGACCTGAGTTTCAAAGTCCTCGGGCTTTATCATTTTCAAGTTTATCATGGTAAGCACAAGACGCTCCACCACGCAACGAAATTCCTCTACAAGGTCACAGGACAGGCTGCTTCTGCCTGAACGCAGGGCGTGGTAAAAGCCGAGGCAGCTATCAAGTCCTACGCTTTCAAGGGCTGATGTATATGATGAAATTGCGATAGTATACAGAAACGAGAGCATGGCGTTTACTCTGTCGAGGGGTGGGCGTTTGGTGCGGTTGGCAAGGTAAAAATCTTCTTTTTGGTGGAGTATCAGTCGGTCAAATATATCAAAATATGCCTTTGCACAGCTTCCCTCTATACCCATGATGATATCTTTATCGGAAGTTTCATAGACGGTCTTTATGCCGTTTTCAAGATATTTTATACAATCTGTAAGCGCTCCGTCACTGTTTATATCCGGGTTATCGTGGAGCGAACGTCTGATAAGATAACGTGTATTTGAAAGCTTTGCGGCGACAGTATTCTTGATAAGGTCGAGCTGAGGAATAGAAAAAAGCTCAAACTGCTCTTTTCGCAGATAGACGTTGCCCTTTGTTTTGCCCTGAACTCTTGCGAGAAATTTACCTTGAGGAGAAATAAAATTTACGGCTATGCCATACTCTGCGCACTTGCCCATAAGCGCAGGTGAACAGCCCGAATAGCTAAAAATATAGATATCCTCTATATTAGTAAAAGGCACACGGAACTTCTCGCTGTCCTCTGCCCTGCACACTATGTTTTCACCGTCAAGTGTGAGGTAGGCAGTTTCTTCGAGAATATAAAGTGAATTGAGCAGTTTACGCATTGTTTTCGCCTCCGTTCATGGAGAAAATCGTATTTTTCACGCTATATTTCTTCACTTTTGGAAGGCACATATCCGACAGTGAACAGCCTGAACATTTCTGACCTTTTACACGCTTTGGAATAATATCCGCTGCAAGTATCTCACGCATTTTTCCAAGATAGTCGCAAAGCATTTTATCATACTCTGCGCCCTGAGTATCAAAGGGCAATTCTGATCGTCTGCGCACATCTGCATAGTACAGAAAACATCGGCTATTGCAATGAAATACGTTATCCACGCAAAGCTTCTGCGCATAGACTTGTATAGCGTCGGTCTGATTGAACTCCCCTGCTTTGGGTCTGGTGGGTTTATACTCCACAATTTCCACACGGAATGTGCCGTCCAGGGTATCTATATAGTCGCCGCATTTGTCACGGACGAACTCGATACAATCTACAACTCCGAAAATATTGTACTTAGGGTCATCATTATACACTGACACGTCACTTCGGACGATCTTATGCTTATTTTCAAAGTTGCGCTCGCCGCTGTGGACGTTCTCATGGAGGAGGTTTGCTTTGACGACAAAGGCGTTTTCAGCCCAGTCGTCATTAACTTCTAAAAGAGCAAACCTGCGTGGACAATACATATAATGCTGTATGTCACGGATATTGATAGTTACATCTTCGCTCATCAGAGCTTTTCAATAAGGGTAACGCCCTCAGGCATATCCTTATCTATGGAGATATCATAGTCTGAGTAATGTCTTGGAGTTGTCACGCCGTCTTTGAGCTTAACTGACACCTTGTCAAAGAGGATATGTGCAGGGGCATTGCCCAGGGCGGAGTCATGCTTGAACACGATAAGCTTACGCATACAGAGCTTTCCTCTTGCGGCGCTTCTGTCATGCTCGAACATATTGATGATAGATGTCCAAAGAAGCTCAAGGTCGTCCTCACTAAAGCCTGTTATCTTCTGAGCGAGCATTGCGGAAACATAGCCCTCGCCACGATAAAGCGCATATGGGATTATGCTCTTTTTGCCCATTTCGGTATCTCCAGTTTTCTTTCTCTCTTCTGTTGTTTTCGCTTGCCTTGTGATAGAAATATTTTGTGCAAAAACAGGGTCGATACTTCTTGCAAAGTTGAGCTGGACAGGTCCTCTTACAATGCCGCATGGATCGTCGCCCGTACTCATTACTGCGCCGAACGTTCTTACGTCAAAGTAGTTCTGACAGATATAGTCACGAGCCTGACGCTGTATGTCAGCAGGAGTTTCCTTTCCGCTTCCCTTTAAACCTAGCTCTTTATAAGCTTCGGTGAACTTTGTATTGAGGGCTCTGTCTGCCTTGATGAGGATATTGTAGCCTGCTTCGCCCTCTTTGGTAAGCTCCACAAAGTTTCTTATCTTTCTTTTAAGGCACACGTCTGTAACGATGCCAAGGCTTGTTTCAGGGTCTGTTCTAGGCATATTGCCTGCGTCAGGGTCGCCGTTTGGGTTGCCGTTCTCAACGTCAAAAAGCATTACAAATTCATATCTGTTCTTGATTGCGTTTTCCATAATATTTCGTCCTTTCTTTATTCTTCTGATTTTGCTTCAGGTTTAACTTCAGAATTTTCTTCTGGCTTATCCTTTGACTTTTTTGTGTAAAGATCTCTGTACTGCTGTGTATAACCTACAATAAATCTGCCCTGATCGTCATTTGAAAGAGTCTGAGGAAACTCACCATTCAGATCATCTATTATCTCAAGGCACTTATCATTGTAGTAATTACGAAGTTTCGAACTCTCAAACTTTTTCAAATGATTTTGTGAAAGCGAATAGAGTTTAGGAAATACAGTTGCAGGTCTTGAACAAGCTGATGAGAAATAAGTATCTTTGATAGTTGTGTTAATTGTTGCCTTTGAAGAATCCTGCTGGATCTTTTCAAGCACTGCGAAAAGTCTTCCGCAGAGATAAGCCTGATTTTTGTTTTCAAGGTCTAATGACATTTTGATCTCCTCCTTATTTTGCTTACGGTTTATGCAGCCTTTTATCAAGCCTGCCCTTGTATCATTGAGTTTTATAAAATGGTTTTTTTCCTCGTCACTGTCGGTCTTGACTCTTGTTATTACTGTGGAAAGCAGTTCGTCAGGGTATCTTGTGCCTTTGAGTATTGCTTCAAAAAGTGCAGCGGTGAGAGGTGACGGAACTTTTTCTTTAGACGATTTTGGTGAGATAAGCTCACGCTTGATACGTTCAATGCTTACTTGATGCTGACCCTCAGTAAATGAGATATCCTGCTGATGTTTGAGTACATTATCAAATATCCTGCCGAACTTATCGTGGAAGATGAACTTCTGGGATATTCTTGAACTGTTTGGGGTAAAGCCTGCAACGTAAAATTCTACGTTAGGGTCATATGGCATATCGGCTGTTTTGCCCTGTTTAAGCTGAGTCATGACAGTGTTTATGTTTCGGTCGGCTTCGGCCACAACGGTTTTATTTAATTCGTCCTCAAATCCGCTGAACATACCGGCAAACATATTGCATTCTTCTGCATCGTTCTTCTTCATTGCGAAATAGACTATTGTCATATCGTCAAAAGTCTTGTAATGGCTTCTGTCAGCAAGCAGAGAATTAAACGCAGAGGTATACATTTTCATGGCTTTCTCAGAAACATTGCTGTTGTAGGACTGCTTCTTGCCATAGGATTCAAAGGCAGATTCTTTCATGCCAACGAGGACACAGCCTGAGGACATTCCACCTTTGATACCCTTTATTTTATCATGGATACGGGCTTGCGGGAGCTTCTCACCAAGAATGGAACAGGTGGATAGTTCGGTATCGTCACTGTCGCTGTCGGTGCTGAGCTGGGCGAGGTAACCTTCATAGGCAGCTTTGAATTTGCTGTCATTGTGAAGTTTTATTTCAGGAGAGCCGTCAAGTCCAAACTCATAGTAGGAGCTTGAATACTCCTTGCCTAGGGCAAGAAGATGTGGGTTTTGGGTCTCCTGCTCAGGTTCCCATGTACGTATAAAGTTAAGATAGGCTTTGCAAATAGGTGAGTCGATATTTTCAAAGAACTTCTCATTCCATTCGCAAAAGCATTTGTGCGATTTTGCCGCTTTGTTGGTAGCATCTGTAGGGGTCAAAGTTCCTTTATCATAGTTCAGACCGAATATGTAGAGTGGTCTGTGTTCGATCGTGTTTTTGTCTATGCCCGGTTTCTGCGTTCTTACAGGAAGCTGTTCCATTACTGGATCATAGACTGTTTTTGTCTTTTTATTTTTCAGAGGGATAATTCGAGGTACTCTCAAATCGTTTATTGCGGCTATCTTGCCCTCGGGGGTAAGAAGAATTTCAAAGTGTATGGCTTGTTCACAATAGCCTGCAGGAGTTTTATTCTCCTGCAAAGCACTGTAATCGCACAAGGCTTTAATCAGCATTTAATCTCCTCCCTGTATTTTGCAACATCGATAACACCGTCTATCATATGCGGACGGTAGAAAACTGCGTCGGCCTTGTCAGAAAACTTAGGGTCATTCCAATCATTATTGACAGGCTTGCCTCCGTCCTCAAACTTCATGCCGTAAAGCATAAAGCCAAGGTCTTTATCACCCATATTTTGCGGTGCTATCTGCGTAAGGTCAAAGTCGTCAACAAGTTCAATACTCTTTATTGCAAATTCACGGCAGCCAAGGCATGGCTGTCTGAAATGCTGGCCGTTTCTGAGACGTCTGAGCATTATGTTATAATGCTTCTCATCAGATTCGTCTGGGTGGTCTGATTTAAGATAGGTACGTTCAAAGCTGAACTCTATCCCGTATTTCACATTTTTCAGCACCATTGCCGCTCGCTGACTTCGTATCTCCGAGGTGTACATCTCCGCCGAGCCTCCGCCTTTCATTTGCTGTTTCACTGATGATAACAACAGCTTATCTTTGACCTCGTTTCGTCGGATATTGGTAAACTCGATAGGGTTGAACACCACTATTTTGTTTATTTGGTAGCGCACGGCAGGCTTCCAATACACCGATTTGATAAGCCCCTCCAATGCGCTTGGGGTGGGTACGTCGTAACTTACCCGCTCAACTTTCATTTCAGGTCTCGAGAAGCAAGCATAGTCACCTGTCACGATGATCTTAAAACCATAGCTCATTTTTACATCACTCCTTTTAAACTTATATTAGTATTAGGTACATTGTTTTTTGCTCTACATATATGATACTCCATTATGAATAAAATGTCAATAGTTTTCATGTATAAAAAAAGTGTCGGATTTTCGGCATATTTCACAATTCCACGTTCAATGGTTTGTGGTATAAAAAAGTTGACTTTTTAAAATAATGTTTGTATAATATATTTGTCTATGCTTTATGCATATGTGAGTTGAAAAATATTCGTATTCGGTACGATATGGAATGCAGCAAGTGGCAGACTGTCTTGGTGGCAGCCTGCCATTTGTTTTAGATGAAATAATCCTGCATTGCGGCTTGGGTGTTCAAACCTGTTTCATTATTATAATAGCTTTGATTTTCAAGAATGAATATGCCTGTGCCGTGGTCTTTGAGAACACCCTGAGAATAGAGATCTTTGAAAACGTTCATATAGACGGACACTGAATATTTCTGCAATGCTCTTCTTACTGACATATCACCATTACGCAAGGTTTCAACAAGTTCATGGCAAGTCTGGTCGTTAGGATCGTCGATAACGATAGAGATAGTGTCGGCGGAGATGTATTCAAACTGCATTGCATAGCTTCGGAATGGTATGCTGTATGGTGACATCAAGCCTTGGCGGTCGAATGAGTTGCTTTGTTCGTTATATTTCGCAATAGAGTTTTCAGCTATACGACTTTGGTTGAAGTCGAAAATGCCGTCGTAATATTCTTTAATACAATCATTGGAAGTTATGTCTTGGTACTTTTCCAGTAAACCTTTAGTCTTGTTAATTCGCATGGCAAGGTCGCTTCCCTTGCGGTATGTTTCGTCAATGTCAAAAACGTACACATAGCCCTTGGCATCTTTACCC
>ERZ772886.2312-NODE-2312-length-15491-cov-8.296450_pt1 | contig 15491 bp, 9 predicted proteins | sample MGYA00512128_ERZ772886 | MGnify/ENA primary metagenome ERZ772886 (study PRJEB29015, sample SAMEA2737698) | human gut metagenome | biome: human gut; feature: human-associated habitat; material: faeces | place: China | collected 2012 ... | reverse complement strand
AGGAAGAAATCTACCATAGAATGAACAGCCGTTTCACTCTGTCCCACCCCGACGGTTTCCACAAAAATCTTATCGAATCCGGCAGCCTCGCAGAGTACAATCGTCTCACGCGTTTTGCGTGCCACTCCTCCCAACGAACCTGCCGAGGGGCTAGGGCGGATAAATGACTTCGGATGTACGGAAAGCTGTTCCATACGCGTCTTATCTCCTAAGATACTGCCTTTACTACGTTCGCTACTGGGGTCGATAGCCAACACAGCCAGCTTTCCTCCTTTTTCAAGCACGTGCAAACCGAATACATCTATCGAAGTACTCTTTCCCGCGCCGGGAACTCCGCTGATACCTATACGGACAGAATTTCCGGAATGAGGCAGGCATTTCTCTATCACCTCTTGTGCTACGGCCTGATGTTCCGGTTTCACACTTTCCACTAATGTCACAGCCTGACTCAAAATAGTAATGTCGCCTTTCACAATCCCCTCAACAAACTCCGCCACCGAAAGCTGACGCTTTTTCGGCTTACGTTTCAGGTAAGGATTTACAGACGAAGGCTGCTCGATGCCTTTGTTGACAACAAGCCCTTTGTATTCTCCACTATTTTCAGGATGTTCCATAGTCATAGAATTTAGCGTTTGATATTGATTTCAACTTTGGGATTCAACGGGTCGTTTGTAATCATAAGAATGCGTAAATGATGCTTCTTATTACCGACGTCACGTTTACGAATCGTCACTTTCAGTTTCGTCATTCCGTCCGGCGGCAGCACGGTCTTTTTCAGACTAACGCCCACAGAAGAATTAAACACCTGCAACTTACTGATTACTAACGGAGTCTTTCCGGCATTAGCAATCAAGATATTGTAGCTGGCTTTCTTTTTCTTTATCAATGGTACACTGAGGTCTATATTTGTTTCCGAAATACGGATAGCCGGCGCGTCCAACGAATCTTTCGCCGTCATCCGCGAGAAATCGGGAAGTAGAATAGCCGAAACGGGAATTTCATTATCCTCACTGACCTTATCACCGGCAAAACGGGAGAGATAGACGGAAGTCTGTGTCAATCCGTAATCATTCAGTTGGCTGGCGTCCAGCGTCAGTTTGACAGTTCCTTTCTTTCCTTTGAGCAACACTTTAGGTTCCGCCTCCATTTTCAGGTAAGGAGGAAGATGCATCAGTACCGGTTCATAAGGACGGTCGGAAAGGTTGGCAATGCTGAACGTCATAGTTGGTTGCTGTCCGCGATATACATCGGGGAAGGCAAATTCATCCCGGTCGATACGGATATTACCGATAGCGAAAGGATGAGTCTTCGTATAATCCTTTATTTCCTGCACCACTTCACCCGTAAACTTCAGATAAACCAGATTCGGAGTAGCATTGCTATAAATACCGACCGACTTCTCGAAACGTCCCAATGCTTTGGCATCAAATGAAGCCTTTACAATACCTTTCGCTCCGGGAGCAATCGGTTCTTTTGTCCAGTCGGCCACGGCACAGGCACAAGAAGTGGTGACGTTGGTCAGCACCAAAGGCTGATTTCCGGTATTGGTAATGGTATACTCCACTGTCACCGGACGTTTCCATTCTATTTGTCCGAAGTTGTGCGTCTCCTTATTAGAAGAAATACGAGGTTGGGCGACAGCTGCCAAAGTGACAATAAGCAGAAAAAATATAGATAGTAAACTACGTTTCATGTGATATATTTTATTTTGGTGTACAAATGTAGGAGTTTTAGATGAGATATGAAACGTATTGAAAGGATTATTAACGGTGAACGTTTACCGTTCACCGTTAATAAGTTAATTATTTCACTTCTACCGTCATTGAAGCCGAATGAGAAGCATATTCCGGCGCATAGGCACATTGCATGGTTGCCAGCCCCGTTTCGTAAGTTCCCGCACGACTGACACGGTAACTATATTCCAGTACATAAACTCCCTTCCCCAAGTGATCGAAGAAGAAATTGGTAGAAGCATCTTTAATGTCCACATAATAGCCGATTCCGTTATTCCAGCGATAACCGGAGACACTGCCGATCGGCTCGAAACAAGCGCCACGCTGATCTTTCAACTGTACAAAGTCCATTGCACGGTCTACACGGATACTCAAACGGGAAACAACCTTATCACCTACCTGAAGCACCGTCTTTGCCGTGACCGGTTGCAGCTGAGGGGTATCATTCACCGTACGTTCCATATATAATTGTTTCTGTACATTTAACTCACCTCCCTGTTGCTTCACATCCTTGATCGGCGATTCATATTCTGCATAAACAGCTCCCCAGGCAATCCCCGGATTTCTCTTTTCCACTTCAATCTTGCGGGCATCCATGACATTCTTCTGTGTAAACGAACGTTTGATATATCCCAGTCCCGGCACCGTAGTCTTGCTCGGACTCACCGTTTCCAGTACTTCATTGGCAATCACAATCCGTACATCGCCCTGATTGTCAAGCAAATTAGTACCTTTCATCAACAGTGCATATACCGCATCTGCCGTAGTTACAGGGGAATCCCATTGTTGCGTCTGCTTCTGTTTCAACAGCCAGAGTTTCATTTCTTCCACCGTTTCGCTGTTTCCGCCGATCAATTCCAAAGCTTCCATAACGTCTACATGAGCCTGCATCCTCATTCCTCCCCACGCATAAGGATTCTCGTTGAAAGCGAAGAACATCCCCTGTTCGTCCGTCTTTGTCAGATGTTCTTTCAGAGAAGCAACAAATTCCTGCGCTTCTTTCTTTTGTCCGGCTTTATCGAGCACGATAGCAGCAATCGCCTTCGTATTCATTGAAGCTGCCGGAAGCAACTCTTTCACTTTAGAAAGATAATAAGCATACGCAGCTTTATTGGCAGCAGGAACCTGTCCGCCGGAAATAGCGACAATATACAGATATTGCAGGATAGAGCCCGACACTCCTGTGAACTTCACTCCTTCTTTCTGTGCTTTAAGAATATTTTTGTATTCTTCCAAAGCTGATTGGTGAAGATAAGTCAACGCCTTTTCCTGTAAAGCAAGTGCTGGTCCGTTCAACTTCTCACCGGTCAGCAGAGCAAGGCGGGCATTCAATTCGGCAATATAGGCCGTGACATAACCGCTGCCGTTCATTCCTTTATACCATGACCAGGCACCGTTGGAATTTTGCAATTCCTGCAATCTGGTCAGTGCAGCGATATTATTGTTACGGATATTATTCAAGTCGAACAGTGTAGCGATACGCTCTTTCTGCTGTTCTTCAGTCTGTGCTTCGAGTACCCATGGAGATTCGGACAACAGAATATTCTTCACTTCCTGATTCTTTTGCAAGTTGCTCAAGAAGGTTTCCTTCGTACCGCCCTGAAGTCTCCAGCTATCAAACACAGCCTTGATGCGTGGGCGACTGTTCATTATATACGAAGCCAATGTATTCGCATAGTAGGCGGTAGCCCATGAAATAGCGTTATTATTGACCGGAAGGCTCAAAGAAGGCAATGCCTGAATAGCATACCAAGCAGGATTTCCGGTAAATTCAATCGTCAGTTTACGGTCTGTTGCCGTTTTATTATGCCGGTTGAACAAACTGTCGAGCGAGAAGGTGCGAGTTTCTTCTCCACGTATAGGCATGGGCAGTGTCTCTACCAAATGTTCCTTGTTGCTGAGTACCGGAACCAATTGTTGCTCTCCGTCGCTAAATGTGCCGCTATCGGCTATCATCCGACAACCCAGTACCTCGTATTTATCACTGACGGTAAACATGAAGTTCACACCAATTGTCTTGCCTGCCTCAACGGAGAACTTCTGTTTCTGTGTGTCGACAACCTTCTCCGTCACCGGATCGAAAAGAATCATGCTTACTGTTCCTGCTTGCGGCTTGCCAGTCATATTAGAGACAGAGGCAGCAATAGAGGTCTTATCGCCCACACGCACGAAACGTGGCAGATTCGGGGTCAGCATAAATTCTTTACTGGTAATAGCTTCTCCGTCCAGCGTTCCCATTAACATTCCCTTGGTGTGAGCATATCCACGGAAATTCCAACGTGTCAGACTTTCGGGCATAGTGAAAGAGAAAGAAACCTCTCCCTGCTCATTGGTACGGAGTTGGGGATAGAAGAAAGCAGTCTCGGCAAGATTTGTACGCAAGCCGGCAGGAGCTTCAGGAAGCGCTTCTTCTCCGGAAGCGGCATCGGCCTTTCCTGCTACCATTGGCACTAACTCCGATTCAAACATTGTATCCGCAGCATCTTCGGAAACTAGCGCCGATGGATATCTCACCGCATTGCTCCGGCTTACAACGCTGCCTGTCACCGACATTTTCTTTTGCACTGCATATCCTCTGACCACTACTCCATCAGCTATGGATTCTGACATCGCATATGCATTTCTTATATCAGGCTGCATAGCGAATCTGTCATACAACATTGCAGGTACTTTGAGAGACTTACGATCCCACCAATAATTGTAGGAGTTATTTCCAACATATCCGTTCATCCAATCGGAATAAGGAAGCAGTTGCTGGTAGTAAACCCGGAAATCCTGCCGGCGGTTCCAGATTTTATCAAGTGAGGCATCATACATCGTCGCCAACATTTCGGCATGAGCAGCCTGTCCCTGCGGTGTCTTGATTGTCAGTTTCCATTCCTCTTTCTGTCCGGGACGCAATTTATCACGGAATACGTCCCACTTCATCACCAATGTCTTGTCCGGCAAACGTTTTCTCGCCTGAACCCGTTCCTGATAAACCTGTCCGTCCCTCACCATACAGAAGTTCACGAAGATACCGTTACCGTAACTTTCCTGATACGGATATTGAAAACGAACAATCGTATCGGACAGATTCAGTGCCTTGCTTTCCAGCAGTTTATCACCGCAAAATACATTCATCATTATATAGGTATCCTTTTCCGAAGTTCCGAAATAGAATACCGCCGGATGAGCAGTGTCAAATTCCGTATTCTCTGCATAGAACCACACGGCGGACTGAACAGGCGGACGTTTGTCGTCAGAAGAGAAAAGAATCGTATTTGCTTCCGCCGTCACTTCTTTTCCCTGGTTATCTTTCACCGTTGCCTTCAGCACATACGGCCCGGAAGAAAATTTCCCCCAATTGAAGGTCATTTCCTTATTAGAAGTAAACGTTCCGGTTGCAACCGGTTTCTCGCCCAGTTGCTTGTAGTCCTTATCTTTCGCCGGATATAAAGAGTATGTACCTTTCACTTCCACAGGCTGTCCGTTCAGATTCTGTGCTTCAAACACAATGTTGAACGGCCTATCCTTGCAAATCTTTTCTTTCAACTCCGTCTGCAAAATCAATGAACGCTGTCCTGCCGAAATCATCTCCGTAGACGACTGTGTTTCACCTGCCGCATTGGTAACAGTCGCTTCAACAGAATAACGATAATATATTTTATCATTATTCTTATAATCTGCACTTTCTTCCAGGCGAACCGGGATCGTAAATTCTCCGTTCCCGTCGGCAGTCACTTCACCCGAAGCAATCTGTACAGCCTCCGAAATCCTCCAGAAACTGCGAACAGAACGCTTCACCATATACTTCACCGGAAGGTCCTGAAGCATCACACCGCTATAAGACTGTATCTTGCCTTTTACCTGCACTTCATCTCCGAGTCGGTAACTTTCCGTTTGCTTTTCAAACGTAATATCGAATGTCGGGCGTTTATAATCCTCCACACGGATATTCGTTCTACTTTCTCCCGCCGTCAAAGAAAACATTCCGTTCAGACAGGCCGAAGGTAATGCGAAATCGGTGGTAAACGAACCGAATTCATTGGTACGTACCGACTTACGCCCCACTTCCTGATTATTTGTGTCCAACAAAGTGACAGTATAATCTTTACCGGGAAGCACATTGGCTGTATCCGATTTCTGCATATAAGCAATACCTTTCACATACACTGTCTGACCGGGACGGTACAAGGAACGGTCGGTCAATAACGTCATACTTTCCGTCGCTTCATCCTCATCATCGTAATAACCGTAGCTTCCGCCGTAAATACTTCGTTTCGGCATGGCTGTATCCACGCCTTTCGAAGCTTTCAAATATCTGTATTCGGATTTCCAGGGGAACACCACTTTTCCTTCTTCTCCCGTCGTAAACTCCTGCAACACTTTTTCGTCATTACTATACAATATTATCTTTGCGTTGGGTACAGGATGCCCGGTTTGAGCGTCCAAGGCCGCCACTTCATACTGTTGCCCCGGCAAACGGCACGTCAACACTTTGAAGCGGGTCACGTTAAACTCACTTTCACTATCCCGCTTGGCACGAATATCAGGAACAATACGCATGACGTAAGCTCCCACTTCCGGGGACTTGAAAGTGAACACCGTGTCCTGCGTCCGATAATCTTCCGGACGAAGAACCGAATAATGCTGTTCCTTCACCAACTTCTTCGCTTTATTAAAAAGGCGTACCGTAAAACCGTCCAGATTCTTATGCGAAGCTCTCAGTTTAATTTCTTCGCCGGGAAAAGCCTGGCTGATCACATTGACATTCAAATAAGGAGATAGAATCTCCTGCCTCAGATTCTTCAAAGCATTAATCCTATGGTAAGACGGATAAAGTCCGATTGCCTCGTCACACAGTTTCAAGGCACTTACCGGCTGGTCTTTTTCAATTGCAAACTGAGCTTGCGCCAAATAAACTTCAGCACATATCGGTTCCGATTTGAATTTGCTTTTCAGTTCATTCAATGCAGCCAAATAAGGATCTTGCGTCAGTCCTATCAACCCGTTTTTAGCCTGGAAGGAACGGAACGCCTGATCCGCCATGCGTCGCCACTGCAAATAGTTGAGCAGTGCCAACACGTATCCTTCGTTCAGACCGGCTGCCTGATAGGCGGAAATCATATTTCCATAGATAGATATAATATCCTGTTTTACCGGATCCGAAGAAATATCGCCCGGTAATGTTCCGCTACTAAGTCTTTCTATCCGGTTCAAGGATTCTATGCCACGGGAAGCCAACAAATGATACATATCATGGTGATAATATTCACTAGTCTCCCCTAATTCCACAAAAGGAATATAATCGCGTGAGGACGTTTTGAGCAGCAGCACAGAGTCTGCCAGAGCCTCTTTCACATTTGTCCGCACTTTCTCTACGAATATATTTGCTGTCCATTCGCGTAGATCTGCGGAAGGAGCTTCCTCCACGATTTCCGTCCTTCTCCGGAGCTCCCATTGGTTATTGGCTGCATAATCAGCATAGATTCCCGCTATCAATGAGTGCAATATAGCACGGTCCATAGGCTGTTTAGTTTGTTTCGCCCATTGTTCCAGCCCGGTCAGACCGACATAAAAACTGTCGGGAGTCACTATTTCTTGATATTTCATCCTCCACATATATGCCTTCAGCATCTGGGCGGAATTCTTTTCTTTTTCTCCCTTCCGGTAAATCTCGTCAGTCAATTTTATTACTGTTTTAGGCAAACTCTTTTTTCCTGCCTGTTCTACTTCTTTCCATAATTTGTCGAAACTCTGTGCCTGCACTGCCGGAATCACTCCCAACCATAACAGCACCACCATACAAATCTGCCTTATTTTCATAATCTTTCTAGTTTAAGTTCGCTATAAGTCTCACTGTATAAATAACAAAGTAAAGAAATAAAGTTTAAACAATCATCTTTTTTTGAATAAATATAATAGATTTGCACAATCATAACAGATATAACAACCACAATGATTGTGATCATAAAACAGAGTTATCGCCGTTAATCCTCTCCTAACAAATTGTTTATGATATAAAACTGACACTACGCCTTAACACTGTTGGTTTCGCGGCTCGAAACCCTGGTTCCATACGCTGGAAACTTCAGTTTCAGTTACTTGAAACCATTAGTTTCTTACCGGTGAAACCATAGTTTCTAACTGATGAAACTTTAGTTTCAAGCAAAGGAAACTAACTCGGACGGTAACTGTTTTGTCGTACACAACCTTCTTCTATCGAAAAAACAGTGAATACAATATCCGGGACTTATAAGAAGCAAAAAAAGTGGGGATAACGCTTTCAATAACGTATCCCCACTGCAAACTTAGCTAATGTTCTCTCTCTCATTTTTCAATTCTGTACCCCCATGCAAGCATTTCGTTACGACCTACTTCACTGAGGATTTTTCTAACTAAAGAACTTATTTTCTTCATAATCTTTAAACTTTTAAATTACTAATACTTGAAAACTAAAAAATTAAGCTTCCTCGTTCGGGCGAATATTAATTGTTGAATATCCCCAAACATGTACGTCGGCTTCGCCGATCTTTCTAAACAATCTTTCTAACCTTTTCATTTTGTTATCCTCTTATTTACATGTTATACAACACAAAAATACAGCCTTTGTTTATACATTGTACTCCAAAAAGGAAGAATTTTATGTTTTATAGCATATTTATTGATTTGCATCAATTAATTTATTTGTTATGAAGTAAAATCGTAATATTTAAGGCAGCAAATATGACAAAAAGGCACGGATGACATTTCATCCGTGCCTTTTTCTATAAGAGACCTATTATATAATAGGAAAGAATAGCATTTATTTCATTGGAGTCTGTTCCAAAGTTGCAACGAGGAAGTCATAGAACTTCTGTACAGTAGGAATCAATGCTCTTTCGTCCGGTGAATGTGGTGAGCGCAAGGTAGGACCGAAGGAAATCATATCCAATCCCGGAATAATGGCACCGATAATACCGCATTCCAAACCTGCATGAATCACCTTCACCGCAGGTTCCACGCCAAACTGCTGCTTATATGACGCTTTCATCGCGTGCAAAATCGGAGAATTCACATCGGGCTGCCAACCGGAATAACCTCCTGTCATCTCTACCTTCATACCTGCCATAGAGAAACAAGACTCAAGACTGGTAGTGAGATATTCCTTCATACTATCGCTGGAGCTACGAGCCAAAATTTTAATTTCCGCTTTTCCACCGGCAATTGTTATAATAGCAAGGTTGGAAGAAGTCTCTACCGTATCGGGAACGGTCGGAATCATACGGGTCACACCATTCTGACAAGCAAAAATAGCGTCAATCAGATTGTCCTGAATTTCTTCGGGCACTTGACCTGCCGGAACTTCCACACGTTCTGCCGTGAAACTGATCGGAGTCTCAATCGTCGAATATTCTTCATTGAACAGGTCTTCGCAATATTTCACCAAGCCCAACAATTCTTCTTCATTCTCAGCTGGAATGGTAACAACCGCGTGTGCCTCCCGTGGAATGGCATTACGCATATTGCCGCCTTCCCAACTTGCCAGGCGTGCTTCGTAACTGGCAACTGCCTCGCGGATAAAGCGAACCAGCAATTTGTTGGCATTGGCACGTCCTTCATTGATTTCCAATCCGGAATGCCCACCACGCAAGCCTTTCAACGTAACCTTAACAGCGATATCGCCTTCTTCGGGAGCTACCTCCTTATATTCTAGTGTAGCAGTGACATCCATACCGCCTGCACAACCGATATACAACTCGCCTTCATCTTCCGAATCGAGATTCAGAAGGATTTCTCCGTTCACTGTCCCCGGCTTCAGACCGAACGCGCCGTACATACCGGTTTCTTCGTCTTTGGTAATCAGTGCTTCCAGCGGACCATGTTTCAAATCTTTCGCTTCAAGCACAGCCATGATAGCAGCCACGCCAAGCCCGTTATCTGCTCCCAGCGTAGTTCCTTTGGCCTTTACCCAGTCGCCATCTATATAAGTTTCAATAGGATCTTTTTCAAAATCGTGCACCGTATCGTTATTCTTCTGCGGAACCATGTCCATGTGTGCCTGAAGAATCACACCTTTCCGGTTTTCCATTCCCGGAGTTGCCGGTTTACGGATAATTACGTTACCTGCTTCGTCTACAAAAGATTCCAGTCCCAAGCCTTTTCCGAAGTTAATCAGAAATTCTGTTACTTTTTCCATGTATCCCGACGGACGGGGAATCTGTGTCAACGAATAAAAATGCTTCCATACGTTTTGTGGAGCTAAAGAAAGAATAGTACTCATAACAAATCTATTTTTATAGTGATTACTTTCGCTGTCTATTGGTCAACGACAAAGCCGCCAAACCATATACGCCCAACAAAACTACTAAAAAGGTTTGAATCCCGTGCACAATCAGAGCAAATATTCCGGCATCTGTTTCATTTACTCCATAAAGCATCATCATCGAAATGACCGCAAAATGCCATGGACCCGCTCCGTTCGGCGTAGGCACAATCACTGCAAAAGTACCGCCTACAAACATAACCAGCGCCGCCAGGATACTCAGATGAGCAGTAAAAGCGAAGCAATAGAACGTAAAATAGAAGTGAAAAAAATAACATCCCCAAATAGCCAATGTATAAAAACTAAAGAGAGGTATATTGCGCACTCCTTTCAATGACATCACACCTTCCCAAATATTGAGCACAAAACCTTTCACTCTTTCATAAAAGAACAACGTCTTCCGTAAATAATAAAGAAGCATTCCCACTCCGATAAAACAGAACAGGACGATATAGAACCACACGGAAGTCAGCAGATGCAGGAGCGAAGGTATCTTGGTTCCAGTCTGCTGAAGAAAAGTAACAAATATCGGCAGCTGAAGCAACACCGTGACGCCTGTTATCAGAAGAATTGTCAATGTATCGACCAGCCGTTCTGTAACAACCGTTCCGAGCGACTTGGCAAAAGAAACATTATCATATTTGGCCAGCACGCCGCAACGGCTCACTTCTCCGACCCTGGGAACTATCAGACTCGCGGCATACGATATGAAAATAGCATTCACACAATCACTCCTTTTCGGGAAAGCTTCCAACGGCTCCAACATCTGCTTCCACCGCCAGCCGCGAAACACCTGTGCGAGCACCCCAAATAATAACGAAAAGAACATCCACCACCAGTTCGTACCGTGCAGCAACACCTCACCCACCTTTGTAAAATCAAAGTTGTGATATACCCAAAATAGAATAAAGCCGCCCAAAACAATCGGTAATATCAGTTTCAGCGTCTTCTTTAATAGTTTCTTCATGCTTAATTCTTCATTAGCTTCGCTGACACATCTATTTATTTTTTTTAAATAGTGGTACGTTCTTCATTTAAAAGAATTACCTTTGTCGGCTGCAAAAGTAATTATTTAGTTGGTAAATGAAATTAGTAAAGCCTAAAAAGTTTCTCGGACAGCACTTTCTGAAAGATTTGAAAGTGGCGCAAGATATTGCCGATACGGTCGACCCCTTCCCCGAACTGCCTATTTTGGAGGTAGGACCGGGCATGGGAGTATTAACCCAGTTTCTGGTGAAAAAAGAACGGCCGGTGAAAGTCGTGGAAGTGGACTATGAATCGGTAGCTTATCTCCGCGAAGCTTATCCGTCGCTGGAAGATCATATCATCGAGGACGACTTCCTGAAAATGAATCTCCACCGGCTGTTCGACGGCAAGCCTTTCGTACTGACAGGTAATTACCCGTATAATATCTCCAGTCAGATATTCTTTAAAATGTTGGATAACAAGGATATTATCCCCTGTTGTACGGGCATGATCCAAAAGGAAGTAGCCGAACGTATTGCCGCCGGACCGGGCAGCAAAACTTACGGTATCCTCAGCGTATTGATACAGGCATGGTATAAGGTAGAATATCTGTTCACCGTCAGCGAACACGTATTCAACCCGCCGCCCAAAGTAAAAAGCGCCGTTATCCGCATGACACGCAATGATACGCAGGAGCTTGGCTGCGACGAAAAGTTGTTCAAGCAGGTTGTGAAAACGACTTTTAATCAACGGCGCAAAACGTTGCGCAACTCTATCAAGCCGATTCTGGGAAAAGAGTGTCCGCTCACAGAAGACACATTATTCAATAAACGCCCGGAACAGCTATCGGTAGAAGAATTTATCGATCTGACCAATAAAGTGGAAATAGCGCTGAAAGAGATGAACCTTCAGCCGTAAGTTGTAATTCGTAATTTGTAATTGACAAGCAGATGAACGAGGAATACATTGACAACGTTAAACACCTGATTGAGCAAAAAGACGCCGACCAGGTAAAAGAGCTTCTCGCCGACCTACACCCGGCCGACATCGCCGAATTGTGCAACGATCTGAACCCGGAAGAAGCCAAGTTCGTCTATCGACTACTCAATAACGAAACCGCCGCCGACGTACTCGTCGAAATGGATGAGGACGCCCGTAAGGAACTTCTCGATATGCTTCCTTCTGAAACAATCGCCAAGCGGTTTGTGGATTATATGGATACGGACGACGCCGTAGACCTGATGCGTGAACTGGACGAGGACAAACAGGAAGAGATTCTTTCGCACATCGAGGACATCGAACAAGCCGGAGACATCGTCGATTTGTTGAAATATGACGAAAATACGGCCGGTGGTTTAATGGGTACGGAAATGGTGCTTGTCAATGAGAACTGGAGTATGCCCGAATGCCTGAAAGAGATGCGCCAACAGGCGGAAGAACTGGACGAGATTTATTATGTATATGTCATCGACGACGATGAACGCCTGCGAGGTATATTCCCGCTCAAAAAGATGATAACGTCTCCTTCCGTATCCAAGGTAAAACACGTGATGCAGAAAGACCCGATTTCAGTACACGTGGATACGCCGATAGACGAGGTGGTGCAAGCGATCGAGAAGTATGACTTGGTGGCTATCCCCGTGATCGACAGTATCGGCCGGCTTGTCGGACAGATTACCGTTGACGATGTCATGGACGAAGTCCGTGAACAATCGGAACGTGACTATCAGTTGGCTTCCGGTCTTTCGCAGGATGTAGAAACGGATGATAATGTTCTCCGCCAGACAACGGCACGCCTTCCGTGGCTACTGATCGGCATGATCGGCGGAATCGGCAACTCGATGATATTGGGAAATTTCGATTCGACCTTTGCCGCTCATCCTGAAATGGCTTTATACATCCCGTTGATCGGTGGTACGGGCGGAAATGTCGGAACGCAATCGTCAGCTATCGTCGTACAGGGCCTCGCCAACAGTTCGCTGGATGCCAAAAATACATTCAAACAAGTGACAAAAGAAGCGGTGGTGGCCCTAATCAATGCTACTATCATTTCCCTGCTGGTATATACATATAATTTCATACGGTTCGGTGCAACAGCAACAGTCACCTACTCCGTATCTATCAGTTTGTTTGCCGTAGTGATGTTTGCCTCTATTTTCGGTACACTGGTCCCCATGACTCTCGAAAAACTTAAAATAGACCCCGCCATTGCAACGGGACCATTTATAGCTATTACAAACGACATTATCGGCATGATGCTCTACATGGGAATCACCGTTTTATTATCATAAAATCAGAATAAACGAAAAAAAATAAGCAAAATAGTATGAAGTAATCGTTTTATTTCATTAATTTGTGACCCAAAACTAATATACAATGATGGACGCTCATGACACTAATCAACCCTTGAACCAAGGGGAATTAGAAGAAGAAAAGAAAACAGTCGAGGTTTCTGAAGCCATTACAGAAACTCCGTCTGAAGAAACGACTGCCGAAGTTCAACCTGAAGCAGCTCCTAAACCTGCCACAAAGGAAGACGTACTAAACCGATTGAAAGAGCTTGCACAAGACGCAGAGAATGCGAACAAGCAGGAAATAGACAATCTGAAACAATCATTCTACAAGCTACATAATGCCGAACTGGAAGCTGCTAAAAAACAGTTTACCGACAACGGTGGCGCCGAAGAAGATTTCGTTCCCGAAGAAGACCCGGTGGAAGTGGAATTTAAACGCCTAATGGGGGTAATCAAAGAAAAACGAAGCAAACTTGTAGCCGAGCAGGAACGTCAGAAAGAAGAAAACCTTCAAGTCAAACTTTCCATTATCGAAGAACTGAAAGAATTGGTAGAATCGGGTGACGATGCCAACAAGTCTTACACGGAATTCAAAAAGCTCCAACAGCAATGGAATGAGACGAAGTTGGTTCCGCAAGGCAAAGTAAACGAACTTTGGAAGAATTATCAATTATACGTAGAGAAATTCTACGATCTATTAAAGTTAAACAACGAATTCCGCGAATATGATTTCAAGAAGAATCTGGAAATAAAGACGCATCTTTGCGAGGCTGCCGAAAAGCTGGCTGATGAAGAGGATGTGGTTTCTGCTTTCCACCAACTCCAGAAGTTGCATCAGGAATTCCGTGATACGGGTCCGGTAGCGAAAGAGTTGCGCGACGAGATTTGGAATCGTTTCAAAGCAGCTTCTACGGCTGTAAATCGCCGTCACCAGCTACATTTTGAAACGCTGAAAGAAGCGGAACAACATAATCTGGACCAAAAGACCGTTATCTGCGAAATCGTAGAAGCGATAGAGTTCGATGAACTGAAAACATTCTCAGCTTGGGAAAACAAGACACAAGAAGTCATTGCCCTGCAAAACAAATGGAAAACTATCGGTTTTGCTCCCCAAAAGATGAACGTGAAGATATTCGAACGTTTCCGCCGTGCCTGCGACGACTTCTTCAAGAAAAAAGGAGAATTCTTCAAGAGCTTAAAAGAAGGCATGAACGAGAATTTGGAAAAGAAAAAAGCGCTTTGCGAAAAAGCGGAAGCCTTAAAAGACAGTACTGACTGGAAAGCAACTGCCGATACCCTGACGAAACTCCAAAAAGAGTGGAAGACAATCGGACCGGTAGCCAAGAAACATTCGGACGCTGTTTGGAAACGTTTTATCACGGCTTGTGACTATTTCTTTGAACAGAAAAACAAGGCTACTTCTTCACAACGCACTATCGAAGTAGAAAACATGGAGAAGAAAAAGGCATTGATCGAAAAGTTGTCGTCCATAGACGAAAACATGGATATCGAGGAAGCCAGCACACTGGTACGGGATCTGATGAAAGAATGGAATTCTATCGGTCATGTACCATTCAAAGAAAAAGATAAGTTGTACAAGCAATATCATGGATTGATCGACCAGTTGTTCGACCGTTTCAACATTAGCGCTTCGAACAAGAAGTTAAGTAACTTCCGGTCAAACATCAGCAATATACAAGGTGGCGGACCACAATCTCTATACAGAGAACGCGAAAAGCTGGTACGTACTTACGAGAGTATGAAGAATGAACTCCAGACTTACGAAAATAACCTGGGTTTCCTGACTTCCACCTCAAAGAAAGGCAGCAGCCTGTTAACCGAGTTGAACCGTAAGGTAGAAAAGCTGAAAGCAGATTTGGAACTTGTATCACAGAAGATTAAAGTAATAGACGAATCTATAAAAGCAGAAGAATAATCTTTTTGTAAAGAAAGTTGCTACTGAAAATATAAAACAGGCTTTATGTTCGTTGAACAATAAAGCCTGTTCTTCTTTATTATTAAATGATAGCATTTGACGCCTTCAAAAACTGTCACCGAATTAGTCTACATTATCTTTAAATTTCAAGCGGGCAAAAAATGATAAAACCCCGCAAGAACTAATTCTTAGCAGGGTTTATTCTAATTAACCATTGTTTTTTGTTGGGCTACCTGGATTCGAACCAGGAATGACAGGACCAGAATCTGTAGTGT
>ERZ772886.2304-NODE-2304-length-15533-cov-5.792738_pt1 | contig 15533 bp, 9 predicted proteins | sample MGYA00512128_ERZ772886 | MGnify/ENA primary metagenome ERZ772886 (study PRJEB29015, sample SAMEA2737698) | human gut metagenome | biome: human gut; feature: human-associated habitat; material: faeces | place: China | collected 2012 ... | reverse complement strand
TGATAAACGGTGAAATCGAGTACAGGCCCATAAAACCCATGACCTTTGAAGAAATTTCCCACTCCGCCAGCCGCAGGTCCGATAAGGCTTCCGAGCGGACTTATAACAGAGCGTTGAAGAAAATGAGGGACCACATTTTGAAACTGCAGAGGTGACGCTTTTCCTTAATTTACCGATGGTGAACTTCATTTAACACTTTCTTTACCGTTTGCTGGGTGATTCTCGGCGAAAATGGCAGCAAAGTGATGAAAAACGCAATATTCAATTGAATAATTGGCAAAAAGTGATATAATGTGTTTGTAAAACCGGGCACAAATATGTGCCTGTCGACTATAGTTGTTTGTGAAACCTGTTAATACACGAAAAAAATCCACTTAACAATGCCCAACAAGGTTCCTTGCGGGAAGACCAGCGCGATATCTGATTATGCAGAAGCAGAATTACTATTTTACTGCTGCAATACGGATGCAATTTGAATAACTCGATGGAAAGAATACAAAGCTTGTTGTTAGGAGAGAATGTCGAAATGGATACAAATCACATCGCTCAAGTACTTCAGGACAAAAAACTTCGAAAGCATTTGAATACAAAGATCAACCGTCAGTTCAAAACATGTCGGTATATTGGCGATATTGTAATAAGTGAGGATGAATATATCCTTCTTAAGGCATATCTTCGCAGTATTTGCAGAAAATATCTGAACACATCCGAGAGATATATCACTAGCCCAATCTTTGCGGTTGCGCTGGTTCAAATCGGCATTCATAAATATGATGGTCGGTTTTGGCCCCATGTTGAGCGAGAAATTGACATGGAATTGCCGGGTTCATACCAGAAATGGATTGGACGCAGCTTCTATAAAACACTCGAAAAATACAACAAATACAAAGTAGCAGAGAATGAAATGATGAACAATATTCTTCTGCACTGCTTTATAACAAACTATTATGCGAGTGACCTCTTTGATTTCCTTTTTGCATATTATCAAATAGACTTAGAGCGTGACCTTACGAGTAATAGTAAGGAAATGCGAGATTATTTGATGCAATCTATGGCGAGCGGGGAGAATACAGCCAGAGCATATAAAATCAAAAAGCACACATCTGATGCAGTCGCATTCAATACGAGAGGCTGTAAAATTCGAGTTGGCAAAATTCTGCGGTTTATGGATAATGCTCTGTTCTATGGACTGTTCCCAAGAACATCACAGAATCGGATTGCTCAACTGTTTTGCAAGTGGGCTGACGAATCAAAGAAATTCGATCAAGCAAAGAAAGCTATTGCGGGATTAACTAAAAGAGGAGAAAAAAGATATTGTTCTCCATATTTGCGTTACAATGGAAATCAAAACCGTTTTGAACTTGTCTTGCCGCCGCAGTATATTCACTTAGCAACAAATGAGGAGTTACCAAACCTACACTGGAAAATTGCCTTTTCCAATGTTGAAAAAACTCTTGAAGCCGAACCGGAAAACTGTGTAACCGGTTGCAAAACGCGAATCGTTTCCGATATTTACATTCCTTCCGATAATATTTTCGACAGCATCCGAATTGAACTTATCAAGAATGACGCAGAGGTAATCCATAAGTTTACCAATATCAGAGCAGCGTGCATTCGTTTCTTTGATAACAATTGGGAGTTGATCCATTATACAGACGCTCTGCCGATTGGGGATGCGTTTGCATTTACACATACAGAGGATGCTTTGTATACAGATTCTGACGCTGTTTATAACTGTGAATATCTAAACGGACTGAATCTGTACAGTATGGAACTGATTAAAGGGGATATTATTCGACTTCCCGATGGACGAGCTTTGCCGGTGGGGAGCGCGCTGGAAGACGGTCTTTTGAAAAACAACCTGAAAAATGGTGTATATGTCATGCGCGAAGGAGTAAAATACCCCGTTTTTTCCGCCGTTCCATCAATCTATTTTCGCATGTCACCTACTCAAGAGAGAGGAACACTGATTAGAATTAATGAGGAAAAATATCGCTTTGATATTGCACGAGCAATAAAATGTAATACGCAAGACAAAACTGATGAATATGGCTATATTCTTAGGCTGTCCGACTATATTAAAACGGATGGCATTTTCCGTGTGAATATAGATATTCCCAACTCCAGAAAAGCTAACGATTATTCTTTTGCAGTAATTAACCAATTTGACTACAAGTATGAGGACGCCCCCTTTATTTACAAAAAAGAGGGCAAAATCACATTCTCTAGCACTGGAATGATCTTGGGCGATGAGCACTCTGAGCATATAGCCAACAACAGCTTTGTGTTTAGAATTGACCCCGATATTGATTACTTGCCTTTCACTTATCAGACTGCTAACGAGAATTTGGCGCTGCGTGTGTATCTTCCGGCTTTTAAGTGGAGATTTGACGATGGGGCTTGGCATACGGAAAGGCCAGAAGAAATATGGCATGCGGAATTTCCCAAGATGATTTATCTGAAGTTCCCGGATGATACCGTTTGCTTGGATATGCCTCCCCTGATGACGGATGATAACGAAGATGCGGAGTACAGCATAAAAGTTGAAAAAAACAAGGAAAAGCATCTTTTTGTCTGCGACACGCGAAAGATGTTATCGTGGTTTGGATTTGAGGATATTATCAGACCCTTGAGTCTGCACTTTGAATCGATATCGTTCGTGTTTTTGCGGGTTATCACACACTGTTTCTTGGCAAACTCGGAATGTGAAATTGTTGAAGATCGTCCCAACCGAAAGTTGTGGTTCAAGAGCAGTATTATTGGGTTTTCCGATTGTGTAGCCGATCTTTATTTAGATGGTATCCTGATTGCTGAAAAAGTCGAAGTGAAAGCGAATGGTTTTAAACTCAGCATTCCATTCACCAGCGGCAAATACCGAATTGAATACTTTGAAGCGGACGAGGAAGATGATTTTGGCGCACCCGATTATAGGTTATTTGACACTAAAGAATGTAATTATAAGAACACGAAGGATTTGAGCGGCAAAACAATTCAGATTGCAAGCGTTACTGAGCGTAGGCAAAAAGGATCCATTTTTTCTTCGCCGGAATATGTCCTCCGCGGAAATGTGACAGTTTCAAATATTCAGGCAATCCCCAATGAGATAGATAGCTTTACAGGTGTTCTCTCGTGCGATACATTGACACCACTCCAAATCAAAGTCACTTTTGAAAATCCCAACAATATGAAAGTGGGCGCACTATATTTTTGGAGTGATGAAGAAGATGGGTACATTGAATTTATGTACGACAAAATAGAGGGTATCCTGGTGCTGTCTGAAGACGAAAGCACCAGCTCATCGGAAGCTAAAAACAGATATTTGGTGCTCTACGAAGATAGCTACTATTACAATTTCCGGATTAAATAGAGAAAGGGGTATGGTCGTGGCTTTTTCGCCTGTTACTGCATCTAAGCATATTAAGGAAAAATACTATCGATATTTAAAAACAACATTCAAAATGGGAGAGCCCTATAAGAAGGAATACGAAGCCCTGCTTGAAAATCAGGATGCATTTGCAAAAGGACCCTACCTTGATGTTACGGATGCTTTCGAAAAAGGCAAGTGTATTGCAGAGCTAATTGAAGAAGGGATTCTCCCTAAAAGTTTTTCCAAAATAAACATGAACATGACCAGACCTCTGTACCTACACCAGGAAAAGGCCATAAGAAAGGTCGCAACTGAGAACAGAAATCTTGTCGTTTCAACAGGTACCGGTTCTGGTAAAACGGAAAGCTTTCTCATCCCCATACTGCGGGAGCTTGCAACGGAGGCCGAGGCAGGAACGCTTTGCCCGGGTGTTCGTGCATTACTTATTTATCCGATGAATGCTCTTGCTAACGATCAGACGGAAAGACTGCGTTCTTTATTGTCTAATTATCCGGAGATCAAATTTGGTGTTTATACCGGCCAAACAAAACAAAAAGATGCCGATGCAATTGAAGATTACAAATCACTAAATAACGGGAACCTACCGTGTGAGAATGAGCTTATCTCAAGAGATCAAATGATAGCGAGTCCTCCACACATTCTCATCACAAACTATGCGATGCTTGAATATCTAATGGTGCGTCCAAGAGACAGTGTATTTTTTGACGGAGAATTCGCAACGCACTGGAAATTTATTGTTTTTGACGAAGCCCATGTATATAGCGGATCAACGGGAATTGAAGTGTCCATGCTTTTCAGAAGGCTAAAAGCGAAGCTTGGCAATCAAAAAATCACTTACATTCTAACCAGTGCAACCTTGGGCGGAAAAGAGGATAATAAGCAGGTTGCAGAATTTGCAGAAAAGCTCTGCAGCGCACCGTTTGACAGCAGTGACATCGTAAGGGCTGATCGAATCATCCCATCAACAAGTCATGATATATCCGCCTTGCCGATTCAGTTTTACGAAAAGATTGCCTATGCAATTGATATGAATTGTCCCGATTCAGAAATCTTGGAAATCATCGGCAAAGCCAAAGAAGGGGTACTTGAAAGCGAGCTGTACGATTTAATCGTGCATGACCAAAATTATTGGAGAATACGCTCGTTGCTTTCCTCTCCGGAAACAGTAAGACAGGTAGCGGACAGCATGAACTGGACACAGAAACAATTGTCGGACTTTGTTTCCGTGGCATCATTGGCGGAGAAAAATGGCGGAAAACTGTTTGATGCCAGATACCATATGTTTTTACGTGCCACCGAGAGCGTGTTTGTGACGCTTCCGCCTGACAGTCATGTCATGCTTCATCGAAGCACAAATAGATATGATATGGCTACGAACACAAGCTTTAAGGTGTTTGAAGCAGCTACATGCTCGTTCTGCGCCGCTGTTTATCTTGTTGGAAAAATAGAAAATGGCAAGTTGGAGCAATACAATATGTCTGATGACATATCGACAAAAGAATTATTCCTTCTTGCGGATAGTATTAATGACACGGACAACGACCACATATTGGAGGACGAAGGAATTGAGGCCGAGGCCTATCGTATTTGCCCATACTGCGGATCCATTCACAAGGATGGTGCAAAGACACACTGCGAGCATATCACAACATCCTATGTAAAGGTATACCGCGTAAAATTCACGACAGAAAGACATACATTGACAAAGTGCCTGCATTGCGAAAATGTAAATACTGCCGGAGTCCTTAGAATGTTTTTTAGTGGTCAGGAAGCATCCACAAGTGTTATTGGCACGGCGTTGTTTCAGGAATTACCCTCCTATAAAGTGACAGTTCAGAAGCATGATGCCGATGATGAGTTTGGTGACGATTTCGGCTTCTCTGAAACGATTAAAGAAAAAACAGCGAAGCAATTCATCGCGTTCTCAGATAGTCGTCAGGCTGCCGCCTTTTACGCAAGCTATCTGAACATATCGTATAATGACATTCTCTATAAAAGGCTTATTGTAGAAGCGCTCAAAAAGAGGGAGGCATCAGGCGGTCTGATGGTTCCGTCTTTTGTCGACCTGCTGAAGACAGTTTTTGAAAAAAACGATATCAAAGGAAGAACCTCGTTTGATGCTGATTCTGATTTTGGCATTCAAAAAGAGGCGTGGAAAGCGATTCTCGCTGAACTGGTGGACAGCAATGGAAATACTTCTTTATCGCATTTTGGCCTTATCGGAATTGAGACCGATGTTTCGGGAAGCTATAAAAAATATCACATCAACGAAAACGAATTCCGTTCGCTCTGCAGCATTTTTGCCGCGTCAATGATGACGGATGCAGCTCTAAAATACGATGCTCCGTTAAACGAAAGCGATTTGGAAGATTTTACTCATGGCGGAGCGGAGTATTCTTATACTGTTTCAGAATCCGGAAAACGGAAGAAGGCCTTTATTCCATCTAAAGCAGGACTATCTAATAAACGGGTCGATTATCTGCAAAAGATCACAAAAAAGAAGGGTATTGAGCTTTCTTTAGATGATGCAACGGACTTCCTGAAGCTGTTGTGGGACAAGGTTTTTGTACTCAGAGGCATAGTGGTTCGTGACAGCGGAACATCATATAAGGTGGACACCTCAAAAATCAGAATCACAAATTCCAAGCCTTGGTTTATATGCAAAAAATGCAGGCGATTAACCTGCCACAATATTGAAGATGTTTGTCCGACATACCAATGCGATGGTGAGCTGATACCAATTGATCCGTCAATTGAGTTTAAGGAGAACCATTACTACCGCTTGTTCAACGATATGGAAATCCGATATCTTCGTATTGTGGAACACACTGCCCAACTTGACCGGGATATGGCATACGAGTTTCAGAAGAAATTCAAGCAGAAGGAAATCGATATTTTGAGTTGCTCTACCACCTTTGAAATGGGCGTTGATGTGGGTAGCTTGGAAACAGTCTTTATGCGTAATGTGCCGCCGATGCCTTCTAATTACGCCCAAAGAGCCGGACGAGCAGGCCGAAGCAAGCAGTCAGCGGCGTTCGCCCTGACATTTTGCAACAAAAGCAATCACGATTTCTCCTATTTTCATGATCCTACCAAGATGATCAAGGGCAAAATAGCTCCTCCAAATTATGTTGTTGAAAATGATAAGATCGCAATTCGGCACCTATACGCATCTGCTATGAGTTTCTTTTGGAAAATTCATCCGGAATTGTTCAAGACGATTGGCCAATTCTTACGCAAGAACGAAATGGGAGAAGACGGTTTTGAGTGCCTTAAAAACTATTTATATTCTGAACCGAGTAGCCTTCGTGACTATTTGACCACATTTTTGCCTGCGGTGCTGACAGAAAAATTTGATGTTGCCCATTTTGGCTGGGTAGCATCCCTTATAGGAGAAAAAGGCGTTTTAACTGAGGCAATTCAAATGTATCAATATGAAATTGACTTGTTGGAAGCTGTAAAGAAGCAACGCATAGAAAAAGGGACCTATGTGGACGGTATTATTCAGCGAATTGCCGCATATGAAAGGGAGGATATCCTTTCGTTCCTTTCGCGAAAAAATGTACTTCCTAAATACGGTTTTCCCGTCGATACGGTCGAGATGACGGTTACCGATGCAAAAAAAGGAAGAGGCTACGGACTTCAGCTTCAGCGCGACCTGTCTATGGCTATTTCGGAGTATGCTCCTGGTTCCCAAATAGTTGCAAATAACAACCTGATAACAAGCCGTTACATCAAAAAGATACCAAAAATCGGATGGAAAATGTACAGCTATATTCAGTGTGATGAGTGCCGCACTTTGAATATCAAGCCATTTGCCGAAGATGAACCGGGAAAGGATGGTATAACGGAATGCTGCCAATGTCATAAGAAATTCACATCATCTCCGAAAGTATTTTTGATACCAGCTCAGGGTTTTATTGCAGATGGAAATATGATTCGAAAACCGGGGCTCAAAAAACCGGAGCGTACATACAGAGGCGAAATCTCTTATGTTGGATTCAACAATAGTGTTCAAGAAAACACTTATAGCATTGGTAACGCCATCGTAAGTGTCAGATCAAGCCAAAATGATGAAATGGCTGTCTTGAATAAAAGCCCCTTTTATGTATGTGAGAACTGTGGATATTCTGAGGTAGATGAAAATCAATTTACCGGCATAAAGAAAAAGAAGCACAAAATAAGCAGTGGTTACCCGTGTTCAAATGAGCACCTACGGCTTTTTTCACTTGGGTATCGTTTTCTTACCGATGTTGTTAGAATTAGATTTGACAATTATGTTATCGAAGATTGGGAGCATGGGCTTTCCATTCTGTATGGGTTTCTTCGAGGTGCTTGCTCTTATTTGAATATCGAAGAAAATGACATTTCCGGTTGCTTGCAGTATGAACCCGTTGATGGACGACCCAATTATTCGATTGTCGTTTTTGACAACACACCTGGTGGCGCAGGTCACGCCAAGAGACTTGATAATGAAAATGCGCTTCATAGCATTCTGACTCACACTTTAAAAATGATGAAAGGATGCGTTTGCGGAGGAGAGGTTGGAGATTCTTCCTGCTATTCGTGTTTGCGCAGCTACAAAAATCAGAAATACCATGATTTGCTTAAACGAAAGTATGTAATTGAGTTCGTAGAACAAATTTTGGATGAGCACATGTAAACTCATTTGCATTGTAGCACAGAGCTGGCAAGAATACTCTTACCGGCTCTGTGCTTATGCCTTATGTATAGATAATATCTGCCTCAACTATTTCAAATGCTCGGCTGCGGACATTATTCATCCGTTTGACCCATTCCATTTGGTCGCTGGCTTTCAGCGTTTCCGTAATGCCCTCTGCATCTGCCATTTGTTTTACCAGCCGAAGAAAAAGTTCTTCTGCCTGTCGGTCAATATCCACAAGATAGGCATTCAATTCACCGCTGGTCAGCAAATTGGCATATCGTCCACGGTGGTACCTCTTGAGATAGCGGAGATGCCGCTGTCCCCATATACCGACCGGCTCGCGTTCTTCCGGCTCATCTTCTCCGGCAATCAGATAATAGTCGCCAACCAGCTCATACTTCAGCCCAGTGTGTTCATCCGTGACAAATCTTTCCATTCGTATAACCTCCTGTTCCTTTCTGCAATCATTGTAGCAGTAGGAATAGCAGAAATCGAATGTGTGGACAGCAAAAAATCGCCGTCTCGGGATCACTCCCAAGACGGCGATTTTCTGTTGTGGATCAGAGCGAACATTTCACGGCGAAACCGCCGCTGAAGAAATAGGTGTTCGTCCAATACCTGTTTGGTGGAGATGGCGGGAATCGAACCCGCGTCCGAAAACCGGTTACCGGGGCTTTCTACGAGTGTAGCGGCTCTTTTGACATTCCCTCCGCGCACCGCCGAACAGCAGGCTTTGCGCATCAGTAGCCTTTAGATCATGACGGGCTTAAAGGCGTGGGCCCGTTCACGTGCACCGCTAAGTGACGCTCTTATCCCGTCCGCGGTCCTACGGGTAAGAACGGCTGCTTAATTAAGCAGCAACAGCAACTGTATTGTTGTCGTTTAATTTTAAGTTTGCGGATTTTATAGCGGTCCCGCACCGCTACTCGCTTACCAGGGCTTCCAGTCCCCGTCGAAACCTTTACATCCCCATATAAAAAGCGATATTGCTACCGCTTTTATCTGTTTTTCTCTTTCAGCGCACGCTGAATATCGCGTTGGGCATCACGCGCGGCCATATCGGCACGCTTATCGTAGAGCTTTTTGCCCTTGCACAGACCGACCTGCACCTTCACCCGCGAACCCTTAAAGTACACGGAAAGCGGGATGAGCGAATAACCGACGGTTTTGGAAAGGCCAAAAAGCCGCATGATCTCGCGCTTGTGCATGAGCAAACGGCGCACCCGCATGGGATCGCGGTTAAAGATGTTGCCCTGCTCATACGGGCTGATATGGCAGCCGTTTAAGAGCATTTCACCGTCCACAACAGAGCACCACGCGTCCTTTAAGTTGCATCTGCCCTGCCGCAGCGATTTCACCTCTGTGCCGCAAAGCTCAATGCCCGCTTCAAGGGTCTCCTCCACAAAGTAGTCGTGGTAGGCCTTTTTGTTCTGGGCAATCGTTTTAAATTCTGTTTTTGCCACTTGGCCTGCCTCCTTCTGCTTTGTGTGTGATTTACTATACACCACTTTCGCGGTTTTGTCAACGCGAAATCGATTTTACAACTCCTGTCTGCCCTCAATGGCGCGGGAAAGCGTCACTTCATCGGCATATTCGAGGTCGCCGCCGACCGGGATGCCGTACGCAAGACGCGTTACGCGGATACCGAGCGGCTTTAACAGGCGCGAAATGTACATGGCGGTCGCTTCGCCCTCAACGGTCGGATTCGTCGCCATGATGACCTCCTGCACGGTGCCGTCCTGCACGCGACGCAAAAGTTCTTTTATTTTGAGCTGATCCGGCCCGATGCCGCCAAGCGGCGAAATGGCACCGTGCAGCACGTGGTAGGTCGCGTGGAACTCATTTGTGCGTTCCAGTGCGAACACGTCGCGTGGGTCTTCCACCACGCAGATAACCGAGCGGTCTCGGCTTTCATCGCGGCACACGGGGCAAAGATCGCCGTCCGTCAAATTGCAGCACACGGAGCAGTAATGGATCTGCTCATGCGCGTCGATGATCGCCTGCGCAAAGCTTTCGGCATCCGCTTTATCCATATTGAGCACGGCATACGCAATGCGCTGTGCGGACTTATGTCCCACGCCCGGCAAGCTCTCAAATTTATCGACGAGCCGTTCGAGCGGCGGTACGTGATAACCGGCCATTAGAGGATGCCCGGAAGGCTCATGCCGCCGGAGATTGCGCCAAGCTTCTCCTCTTTCTCGTTTGCGGCTGCGCGCAGTGCTTCGTTGACGGCAGCAGCGACGAGGTCGCCGAGCATCTCGGCATCATCAGGGTCGATGACCTCCGGCTTGATGTCGATATTCTTTACTTCCATTTTGCCCGTTACGGTTGCGGAAACGGCTCCGCCGCCTGCAGCCGCGGTGTATTCCTTCGCTTCGAGCTCCGTGGTAATCTGCTCCATCTGCTCCTGCATCTTCTGTGCCTGGCGTGCAAGCTGCTGCAAATTTGCGGCTCCGCCGCCGCCCATACCCTGCGGTAAACGTGCTTTCATAGTTAAGACTCCTTACTGTGTGGTTTTTAAATTTATTTTTCTTCGATCTCCACGCCGGCTTCGCGCATATCGTGCAAAAAGGCGTCGAGCGGATCTTTCGGTTTTTCGCCGTCCGCTGCGGGCGGCTTATAAGGGCCGAGCTTATACACACGCCCGGTCACCTGCTGAATGGCCTCGCGGATCTTTTCTCTCTGGCTGGCACGTTTCAAGAGATCAAACGCAATCTGCGGCGCTTCGATGAGCATGTAGTCGCCGCTGATGTACGCCGCTGAGCCCTTGAATGCCGACGCCACCGACTTTGAGTAATTTTCCATATAGCCGATAATGTCCGACCAGCCGTCGAACGGCTGCGCATTTTTTGCAAGCTCCTCTGTGGACTGCGGCTTGTCCTTTACCGCGGGTTGTACAGGTGCGTTGTTCTGTGGTGTCTCGGGCTGTTGTACCGGTGCTGCCGGTGCTTCAGCCGCGGGTACACTCGGTGCCGGGATGATGGGACGGCGCAGGCCGCCGCGCTCCAAAGCTTCAATGCGGCGCAAAAGTGCTGCGGGCGAGGTATCCATTTCCGGCGTGCAAAGACGGATAAACGTCATTTCCATTTCCGTGCGCTTATTCATAGTCTTCATGCGCGACTGCGCGGACTGGAACGCATCGAGTGCGTGCAGAATCGTTGAAAGCTCCATGGAAAGCGCCGTTTTGGTCATGGCTTCCAGTTCTTCGCCAACGGCATTTACAAGCCCGCTTGCGTCCTTCATCGTTTTGATGAGCATCAAATTGCGGAAAAATCCCGCAAGCTCCTCGCACAGCCTGCCCATGTCTTTGGAAGACTTATACAGCGCGTCGATCTTTTCGAGTGCCGCGGTGCGGTCGCCCGTGCGAATGCACTCGGCGAGTTCAATTAAGTGCCCACGCCCCGCAAGGCCTGCCGTTTCCGCAACGAGCCCATACGTCACATGCCCGTCGCTGCGGCCGATGCACTGATCCAAAATGGAAAGCGCGTCGCGCATGCCGCCGTCTGCCGTAACGGCGATGAGCATCGCGGCATCGTGGTCGATTGTCACATTTTCCTGCGTGCAGACCCACTCAAGGTGCCCTGCGATGTCCTCCGGTGCGATGCGGCGGAAGTCAAAACGCTGACAGCGCGATAAAATCGTCGGCAACAGCTTATGGACTTCGGTCGTCGCCAAAATGAAAATGACGTGTGCGGGAGGTTCTTCGAGCGTTTTTAAGAGGGCATTGAACGCCGAAACGGAGAGCATGTGCACCTCATCGATGATATATACGCGGTATTTCGCCGTAGTCGGCGTGAAGTTGGATTCTTCAATGAGCGCGCGGATGCTGTCTACGCCGTTGTTGCTCGCGGCGTCCAGCTCTACAACGTCCAAAACAGAGCCGTCATCCAGTCCTCTGCACACGTCGCACTTGCCGCATGGATCGCCGTTTTGGGGATCCAAGCAATTGACCGCCTTCGCCAGAATTTTTGCGCAGGTCGTTTTTCCAGTGCCGCGCGAGCCGGTGAACAGATATGCGTGCGAAATGCGCCCGGCCATCAGTTCGTTTTTTAACGTGACCGTCACCTGCGGCTGACCGACGACATCGGAAAACTGCTGCGGACGATATTTTCTGTATAACGCTTTATACAAACGGCGGCGCTCCTTTCTTTGTGGGTGATAAAAGAAAAAGACGATTGGAACGTAGAATATGTGAACGGACAGGCAGCCTGCATCGCACCAGACGATCCGCTTAATGCTGCTCGGTCCCCCGCCTGACATGGTTCACGGTGTCTCGCCGCGCAGACCTGTCCGCTCGCATATTCCACGGTATATCCCAACCGCCTTGGCTTTTTCCGTGCGCGGAACATACTTGACCGCGTACTTTAGTATTATACACGTTTTCCCTTGAAAAGGCAAGCAAAAAATCGTATAATTTTGTATATGTTCATATTTGTAACGCGCACATGGGATTTTTTGCAGATTCTGCGCGGCAAAACGGGAAAGGATGAAAGAAAATGAAGATCAGAAATGCAGAGCTCTGTGACCTGCCCTATCTGCTTGAGATGCTGGAAAACGCGAAAGCTTCGCTGCGGGCGCTCGGCATCGACCAGTGGCAAAACGGCTACCCGAACGAAAACACCCTGCGTGAGGACATTCAAAATAAAATCTGCCGTGTTGTGATAGACGACGAAAACAATATTCTTGCAAGTGCCGCCGTGTATGTGGGCGACGAGCCGACATACCACGAAATTTATAACGGCGCGTGGCAGACAGAAAACAAAATCTACGGCATCGTGCACCGCATTATGGCGGCAAATAATGCGAAGAAGCGCGGCGCGGCATCGTTTTTGATGACCTACTGCGCGAAACTCTCGCTTGAAGCGAGTGTCACCTCCATGCGATGCGATACGCATCTCGGCAACATCATCATGCAGCACACGCTCGAAAAGAACGGCTACATTCGCTGCGGCATCATTCACCTTACGGACGGCGCAGACCGCTTTGCTTACGAAAAAGTTCTGAAATAACGCACAACAGACACAGGCCCCGACGAGCATGACAAAACGCTCGCCGGGGCCTCGCTCATTCTATTTTGTTATTTCTTTCATCCGGTAAAATGACACCTTGCGGCATCATCGAAGTGCGCGGCTTTCGTCGCGCCGGTCAAAATGCTTACATAGAGATCAGGCCGAATGCGTTCATGACAGAGCTGATAAGGATGATGGCTGCAAAGACCGGGCAAAGATACTTGATCATCATGACGAAGATCTTCTTTCTGCGGAACGTGCCGCCTTCTTGCGTCATTTCTTCTTCAATACGGTCTACACCGATCACGCGGGAAACGAGCAGGCAAGTCGCAATAGCCGCAATCGGCATCATAACGGAGTTCGTTAAGAAATCAAAGAAATCGAGGAACTGCATGCCGAGAATCTTTACGGCATCGAGCGGGCCGTAGCCGAGCGAAGACAGCGTGCCGAGCGCGAGCATAATGATGCCGATGACAACGGTCGACTTTTTGCGGTTCCAATGGAGTTCATCTTCAAACGTGGAAACGGCGCTTTCCGTCAGCGCAATAGAGCTTGTGACCGCCGCAAACAGCACGAGCACGAAGAACAGAATGCCAACCACCGTGCCGAGGCCCATGCTGGCGAACACCTTCGGAATCGTGATGAACATCAATGACGGGCCCGCCTGCAAGGTGTTCGGGTCGCCGCTGGAGAACGCAAAGACCGCCGGGATGATCATAAGGCCGGCCATAATGGCAATGGCGGTGTCGAAAATCTCCACATTGCGCGTAGAGTCCTCAATGGACGTTTCTTTTTTCATATAAGAGCCAAACGTAACAAGGATGCCCATGGCGATGGACAGCGAATAGAACATCTGTCCCATGGCGGAAACGACCGTCATCCATGAGAAATTCTCAAGGTTCGGCACAAGGAAATACTGAATGCCCTTCAGTGCGCCGGGACGTGTGACGGAATAGATTGCGATGATGACAGACAACACGACAAGAATCGGCATCATGAATTTCGATACACGCTCAATACCGTTGCGCACGCCGGCAAAAATGATGGTCAGCGTGATGAGTGCAAAAACGATAAAGCAAATTTCGGCGGACATGCCGTCCGAGATGAACGTCGAAAAATATCCGTCCTCCGCAAGCTTTGTTCCGTTGCCGCAAATGTACTCAAAAAGATATTTGATGACCCAGCCGCCGATAACGGAATAATAAGGCACAATCAGGATTGGGATAATGGCGTTAATCCAGCCGCCGGCTTTTAATGTGTGCGACTTTGTGAACGATGCAAATGCACCCACAGGGCTTTTGCGCGTCATGCGGCCAAGCGATGTTTCTGCCACGATCATCGTGTAACCGAACGTCAGCGCAAGCAAAATGTAGATCAAAAGGAAAATGCCGCCGCCGTATTTTGCCGCAAGGTACGGAAATCGCCAAATGTTGCCAAGACCGACCGAAGCGCCGGCCGCAGACAGCACGAACCCGAGCTTACCCGAGAACATGCTGCGATTACTGTGATGTTTCTTCATTACTTATCCACCTATTTTCTGCGAATATTCAAACACAGCCGCCGGTGAAACCGTTTTCCCCCTTCAGTTTCACCGGCGTGCTGCATCAATACGTTCAGCATACCACATGGGCCGCAAAAATGCAATATCTTGCTTTCACAAATTCATTTTGTGTTTTCTGTTTATATTATGCCTTATTATCGGCGCTGCGCTTTTTTCACCCAGTCAAGCGCCACCCAGCCGCCGGCTTTGAGACGGCCCCAGCCTTTTGCAGAACCCACACCTGCGCTCTCCTCTACAACCGTATAGCGCTTCGTGTCTGTGATCTGCCCCTGCACGTCATAATTCGTACCCGGACCCTTGCGGATATTGAGCGCGTCTGCAGCGTCCTTGCGCACTGTATACGCTTTGAACGGTTCATACACAATTTTGCCGTTTGAGGCATACACTTTATAACCCACAGGGCATGCGTTTTTCGCGTTTTCCAACATTGCATACGCGCCGATCTGGCTTTTTGCGTCCGACCAGCTTGTCCGCACGCGGTAAAGCTGCTTTGGCACGGGTTTCGCATCGGTCTTTGTCTCCTTTTTGTCGCCCTTCATTTCGCTTTCAATCATTTTTAAAAACCGCGCCCAGCCCTTGTCGAGCGTGCGGTGCGGACAGTATTTGCCGTCGAAGTCCTGATGCTTCTTCAGATGGGACGTATCCCAACCGCGTTCCTTCAAAAGCTTTGCGATATACTCTGCGGCGTTCTTCTCGGCTTTATCGAAACGCGTGCCGCCCGAAAGCGAATAGCAAATCTCGATATGAATACCATGTGCATTGCCGTCGCGCTGCCCCGCAGCAAACGCACCTCTACTCAGCGGAATGCCGACAACGATCTCCTTGTCATCGACCGCCGCGTTAAACGACGTAGAGCTGTCGTTGCGAATCATATACGCGACTTCATTCGCGGCGGAAGCATCGTTCGCC
>ERZ772886.2301-NODE-2301-length-15585-cov-4.339472_pt1 | contig 15585 bp, 13 predicted proteins | sample MGYA00512128_ERZ772886 | MGnify/ENA primary metagenome ERZ772886 (study PRJEB29015, sample SAMEA2737698) | human gut metagenome | biome: human gut; feature: human-associated habitat; material: faeces | place: China | collected 2012 ... | reverse complement strand
TTGTCAAGGCTTTTAAGATACTTTAATATTTTGTTGGTTATGTTTTTTTCAAGCATGGTTTCATTTCTCCTTTATAAGAGTAACACTCATGTTACCGTTCGTATTGCCCTTTTTATTACCGAAAACCTTAGGTAAATACTATATTTATTATATTGGTAATATAATAATACGCTCTCCACACCTCGCGCATGGGGGAATTTCACATATCCTATTTTTATATTTTTTATTTATATATAGGTGTGTGTACATGGTGTTGCCCGTATTATCGTGTTACCGAAGTCTGCAAGCCATTGGTTTTACTGGCTTTTTATAAAATCACGGTAACACTTAACTAAGTGGATTTATACTATTTTCATCGTTTCCCGTTGGTATATCAATCACATAATACCAGTTTTGAACGCCTGCATTCTTCTTTTGTTTCTGCCGTTTCCCGTTCCAGCGCTGCATATACCCGCGTTCAAAGAACCCTGTCATACACTTTTCAACCGGATACCCGGGTTTCTTTAATGCGTCATACAGCGGAGCCTTTGAAACATAGTATCTTGACGCACCTTCTTTAATGCCAAACCTCTGATTTGCATCATCACCGAATGCCTTGTCATTTATTACACACCAGTCGGTTACATACTGCCATGCACGGGATATAATGTCCTCTTTTTCGAGGGACGCATTGTTTTCAAGCATCAGCGCAGCCGTGTTCACAGCATCGCTAAAGGCCTTTACTTCATCGTTCTCCCAAATCCACATATCTGAGTAATAATCACCGAGTGCGATAATCGCAGCATTATCAAGGTGTGTAGCAGAGGACAACTTGTCCTTAATAGCCGTTTTGATTTTTTCAAAATCATGCTGCACCATATCTTTTCTTAAGTTCCTTTCATTGCACAGCCTTTCAACGAACTTTCGCCCGGCGAATCCGTAATTCTTTTCACTGATATTATGCAGTTCGGACGCAAAACCTTTGTCGTCAACAGGGACTCCGTGTATCTCCATAACACGGGTATTCATTCCGTCATGCGAATCGTCCGAAAGAAGAGGTTCCTCTGCCGTTGATAAAACTATCAGCCGCCAGTTTGTCATACTTTGAATACCGCCTTCCTTGCTGCCTCTGATTCTTCCGAACCCATTCGATAACCCATAAACAATCTGTGCCATAGGCAAGCGGTTTTCATTTGCAAGCTGCCTCTCATCAAGTCCATAGAGAATATTTCTCAGAGTATCGGCCTTTCTCTCCAAGCCTACCGCCGTTGCATTAAAGCTGCCCATAAGCTTTAACGGATCGCCCCAGACAGAAATCGCCATCTTACACGCCGCTGATTTACCGCTTGTTGTATCATGCCAGATATTCAAGAAAAACACACGATGTGATAACGGTTTCAAAAGCACCGATGCAAAGGATGATGCAAGCATAAATCTGCCGTAAGGGTTCTCTCGGAGTTTTGCGGCATATTCAAGCCACACATCAAAGCTGCCTTGTTCTGCAAGACTTTTATGTATTTCGTTTGAATCTTCAAAATCCGTTTCAAAGCAGATATTGTTCTTTGCGGTATAGGGAAAGAATGATGTATCATCAATCCAACCGAGCCGCTCTGTCGATTTCATAAGCGGAATATTTTTAACATTTGCATTCTCATAATCATATAAATAATCCACCATATCCGAGGCGTTCTTTGAAGCCACCGGAAATCCTCTGTCCGCACAGCTTATGATGGACGACTTGTTAAAAGCCGCCGATCTTGTCACCACAATACTTGTCCACACATTATCTCGGTAAAACGATAGTTCAACCTTTTCCGAACACGCGTCCACATTTTTAAATCTCTTTGTGATAACCACCGGAGACGGACACACCGTGACAACAGTATTGCCATCCTTTGAATACACAATTTTCTGTATCCCATGCTCCATTGTAACATTCCAGTTTGCGGGCTGAACCGCACCGTTTAAAGCGATTCCGTCAAGATTTAAAGGCATAGCAGTGTCCTCAACCACCGTATATGATTTGTTTTTAAAATTCACTGCCGCCTCAAAGTCCTTTATCGGGCATTTACCTTTAATCTTTAACTTGAATTTTCCATATGCCGCAGGAGCATTTTTCTTTGCATATGCCATAAGCTCAATTGTTTTGTTATCAAAAATCATATCCTCAGATATGTCACTGTCGGCAAGTTCCTCTGCCTGTTCCGCCATGCTCAAGACAGCATAGGCAACCGGCGCTTTAACGCTGCAATCTTTACAGTTCTTAAAACCGAGTCTTTCTTGTATATACAGGCAGGTATGCGGTTTATGCTCATTTATTGCATGACGGATTTTATCATCGGTTTCAGCTTTGCTGTACCTCGGATACGGCTTTGAAATCTCATGTACAAGTTCCACTCCGTTCTTTGTAAGCGACATATTTGTGACAAAAGCATACCATTCGGGTTCTGAAAGTCTTGCTGCATTTTCCTTGCAGTATCTGCAGAACTCGCATTTGTCCATAAGCCTTTGACCGCTGCCGACTTCACCGTTAAACTCTGCTCGTAAACCTTCACTGTAATCGAGCATTTTAATTTCCGGCAAGTGTTCGGTCAATTCTGACTGCGTATACTGAATTTGCGGTTCAAACTTTATACACTCAACGAGTACCGGCTCCTGTTTCGAATGATAAAACCCCGGTATCCTCATGCACCGACTTTCGTTCTGACACATTGAATCCCCTGTGAATTGTTTTACCAAACGAAGCTGTATTTCACGAAATTTTGATAATTCCGAATCTTTCATCAGCCAGTAACAATGCAGTGATTTCTTTGTTTTCACAATGATTGACGGCGGGAGAGCAAATGCATTGACTTTCTCCTGCTGTTCTTTAAAGCTCCCGGTATCCATCTCAACAAACTGTGCATTTATCCTTGTTATTTCCTCATCGGTATGCCCTCCGCAATTTACAACAAAGAATATGCCGCGGTGTTTTTCGTTGTGCTGTTTAAGAGTCGGAAGCAAAACGTCAATGTTTTTTAGTTTTTCCGTGTATTTATTCCCTTTGTATTCCGGATCTTCTGCCTTGCGGTCGGAAAATACACGGATACAAGCCTCGTCATTCTCCGAATAAAATGCAGATAAAAATGTTTTAATGTCCATATCATTTTGCCTCCTTACACTCAGTATTAAAATATCTTATTGGAATACCTCTTTTTTCAGCAAACTCTATTTCTTTTGCCATACCCTCGGTTATCTTTTCTCCAAATACCCACAATTCATGGCATCGTTTAAGCATTTGCAGTCCAAGAGCCAGTCCCATTTCTCTTTCTTCACTGATTTCATCATTTAAGAATTGTGTTAAAAACAAATGCGGCACTATCGGAACAGCTGTTTGCCTTGAAACAAATCTTGCATACTGCTTTGCATTTCTAACATTCGTTTTTATGTCACCCTTATACGGACTTGCTATGTATATCCATTTCATAAACCACTCACCGTTTGCAATTTTATGCTTTTTCTTTTCTTCCAGCTCCAACTTATGCATAACGGCATATGATGTCGGGTCGGGATATTTCTCTGAATTAAAGTAATTTGCCATGTTACAGTTCCTCCATATTCCCGAAACTGTACCCCTTTGCGCCCTCTGCTTTAAGTGGCACATCAAATTCCGGAAAAGGCCGCTGTTCCATGCACTCTTTTATGATTGTGCAAGCTTCATCGACTTTGTTTTTTGGCACTTCAAACAAGATTTCATCATGTATCGTAAGCAGAGGTTTTATGTACGGGTATTCCTCAAGCTTTGATAAGATTCGTACCATTGCAAGCTTTAAAATATCTGCGGCAGTTCCCTGAATCGGAGTATTCAGCGCACACCGCTGCCAGTAGGAACGCGTCCCCATATCCGGTGAATGTATGCCTTTTAAAATTCTCCGTCTGCCGAATGCTGTTTCCGAATATCCGCAGTTTGATGCGTCTTGCTTTGTGTTTTCCTGCCACTCTGCTAACTTTGGATAACCATTTTTAAGACTTTCGATAATGTCTGTACATTCCTGTTTTGTCTTTTCAATTCCTGCTTTTTTGAGGTTTCGCATAAGCCCGTTCGGGAACAATCCGTAAAATACACCAAAATTACAGTTCTTCGCAATTGAGCGACGCTCCTTGTAGTGCGGAACGTTTTTGTCTATGGCATCTTCAAAAGAAATTCCATATATTACGCTCGTTGTCTGTGCATGAATGTCACCATCATTTCTATATGTTTCAAGCATTTTAGTGTCTCTGCAATACCATGAACCCACACGCAGTTCTATCTGCGAGAAATCAAAATCAATAAATATGTGTCCCTCATTCGGTATCAGAAAGTTACGGATACCGATTGGATCATTATCCTTTCTCGGCATATTTTGAAGATTAGGATTCCTCGATGCAAACCGCCCGGTATCCGTTCCAAGCTGAAAGAATGAAGTGTGTATACAGCCTGTGGAGCTATTTACCGCATTTAAAAATCCGTCAATATACGTTGATTTTATCTTGTTCCATTTGCGGTAATCATGAACCAAATCCAATAATTGTACAATTTCAGAGCGGTTAAGCATACACCAATCCTTTAAAAGTATCAGGCTTTCTTCGTCCGCGGCCGCTTGATACTTTGCCGTGGTTTTCATAACCGGAAGTTTTAAATCCTCATACAGATATTTCTTAAAAGCGTCGGTTGACGCATTTGCTCCGAGGTCAATTTCCGTACCCGTGAATTTATGTATTTTCTTTCGTATCTCGGTGATTTTTTCTTCCGCTTCAAACTGTTTTTGATACATCAATGCTTTATCAACCTTTACACCGTGATATTTCATAATCCCCGCAAACACAGCTGTCGGTGATTCAATATTTTCTATGATTTTTCTGTGTTTTGGAAGATTTTTATCAAACCATGAATTGAACAGCTTGTACAATTGCAGTGCATAATCGGAGTCGGCACAGGCATAGCGTATTGTTTCGTAATCCTCCGGGTTCAGCTCATCAAAATGCTTACCGGTAGTGACTTCTTCAAATTTGGGGAGGTCAATCTTCAATAGTTGCGGAACAAGCGTTTTTAGTCCGCTGTCCGAAAGTGTACGGAACTCTGTTTGTGACTTCATTGTCATCATCGCCGCAAGCAAGGTGTCATACACCGGCGGTTTTATGAGGATTCCGTTTGCGTATAAAAACATTGTCTCAAATGCAAGGTTGTGTGCAATTTTTACGGCATTGCTCTTTGCAATCTCATTTAACAGCTTAAACATATCGATATTTAAACTTGTATTTTTATGAGCAATCGGAACATAGATCCCCGTTCCGGCTTTCACTGAAAACGATACTCCGACAATGTGTGATTTATGCGGATCAATTGCTGCCATGGTTTCCTCTCTATATTCATCATTTGGTGCGGTTTCAAAATCAAAGCTGATAATATCTGCATTTTTTAAATACTTCTTTACATCATCTGTGTTTTTAGCTAATTTATATTCAAACATTGTATTTTCCTTTCCGTGAGTATATCGGGGCAGTATATCTGCCCCAATCTGCTCACTGTTTATTTATTCAAGCGGCTGTATGACTTCGCCGGTTTCTGTATTGACTATCGGCTGCGCTGGTTCTTCCGTATCCATGAAATCAACATTTCTTGTAATCGGTCTTATGCTTTCTCCGAATTTTTTTAGAATTTCGGCATTTTCCGGTGACAGTTTCTCCACTACCGCAAACTGTACCTGTGAATATGCGATACCGGTATTGTTTGTTGCTTTTTTAAGCGTAAGTTTTGTAACAACCCCATAGGAACGAAGTCCTTTTGTTACAATGCGTTTTGCAAGATAATCTGATAACGATTTCAGTGATGTCGGCGGTATTGTTACAACCACCGGATACAACTCTCCGCTGCGAAGAATGTATAACCTATGCGCATTTTTGCACGCTTTACTTTGTCCGTCCTCACCGCTTCCGAATTTGTTATACGGGCATTTTGCACATTCGCCGCCGGGAGTCCCTATGCCGATGCGGTTATCCGTTGAATAACAGTTCGGCGCAACATTCTGCCCGTTATATTTCTCCGTCCAAAAGCTGTTTAACGGATAATGGTCGACTATGACGCCGATAATCTCTTTTTCACTGTCGGGAGAATCGGGATCTTCACCCGGAACTTCAAATGCCAAGCCACCGCCGGCAGGAATTTTAATTTTATCAAGGCTTACATTTAAGCCGTTCAGCTCCTCCATAATACCTGATGTGACATCATTACTCATGTTCGGAATTACATATCCGCTGTTCGTTTTTATTAATTCACTACTCATAATTCAATACCTCCGTAATTTTATGCTTTTCTTAAATTAACCGTAACTTTATCAAATACATTTACCTTGCCCTCAAGCCAATCGGGAATTTGGTCATCATTATCTGCCATCTGCTCCTTTACAAATGCCGACAGCGAATTGGCGTTCACCGTTTCGGTAATCAGTGAACCGTATCCCTCGTTTTTGAGCGCCTCATACAACTCTGCTTTATTCTCCTTAACAGCTGACGCATACAGCTTTGTGCAAAGATAGAATAACGTACCGGAACGATTGAAGCTCTGTGTTTCGGAGCTTGCCATTTCCAGTGACAGCTTGTACTCCGTTTCTTCAATTTCCGCATTATTTTTCTTTGTTTCCTCTGCAAGCTCTGCCTTAAGCTCTTTTAATTTCTTAAGCTTGTCAGCCAACATAAACATCTCATCTGTCATTTTAAAATCGACCTCCAATCGTCTACAATTTTTGTTGCTATATTTTCTTTCTGTTCCAATGCTTTTAACACAGTTTCATCAACCGTATTCTTCACAACAAGATGTATATACAGGCAGTTATTCTTCTGCCCGATACGGTGAATCCTTGCTTTCGCCTGTGAATAATCGGCAAAGTTATATGAAAGCGAATAGAACACCATTGTGCTTGCAGCAGTCAGCGTAAGTCCCATTGACACCGTTTGCAGCTGCCCGACAAATACCATACAATCGGGATTGTTCTGAAAAGCATCGACTTCTGCCGCTCTGTCCTTTACCTCGCCGCAAATATGTGCATACTTGATTTTTTTCTTATCAAGCATTTTGCATATTTCTTTAATTTCGGGAATAAACCGTGTGATCACCACAAGCTTTTTGTTTTCAGAAATTGCGGTATCGATAATATCCTCAAGTGCGTCAAGCTTTGCCGAGGATATCTGCTCGTACCGCTCCGATTCCTCATCCGGGCGAATAAATCCGCCTGTTATCTGCTGCAAACGCAGAAGCCTTGTAAGGATATTTGTTGCAGTAACTGCCACAGGGGCTCCCTGTTCACCCTTTGAAAGTTCCATATAGCTTTTTTTCACAAATGATTTGTACAATTTTTGTGCCTTGTCCTCCAAAGTAACCGGTCGGATTTCATCAATTGTATCAGGCAAATCAAGTGCTTCGGCTTTTGTAACACGGAACGCAATGCTGTGCGCTTTCTTCACAAGTTCCGGAAGCTTGCGCCAGCCAATCGGCTGATTGTACGTGCCCAGTACCGCATATTCATTCTTAAAGGCATAAAAGCTTTTGCCGAATATGCTGTCATCCAAGACCTTATATTGCGAGAAAAAATCTAACGGGTTATTTTGTACCGGTGTTCCCGTTAAAATCAATCTGTATTTGCATAGTTTTGCAACTCGGTATGTTGCCTTGCTCATTTTTGCTGTGGGATTTTTTATCTTGCTGCTCTCATCACAAATGAGAAAATCGGGGTACCATGCTGTAAGCTCTTTTTCTATCAAGGGAACACTGTCATAATTTACAACGGCAACCTCTAAGCCTTTATGCGGTATGGTTTTTAATTGATCCGTCTTTTTTGCAGAAGTTCCCGTCAGCACCGAAAGCGAATACGGAAAATCCGCAAACTTTGAAAACTCGTCCTCCCATACAGCAACGATGGATTTCGGTGCAAGAATAAGCAGACGCTTTATTTTCCCCGTCAGATATGCTTTCCCGACAATGGCAACTGAGGTTATGGTTTTTCCCGTCCCCATTTCCATGAGCAGTGCAAAACCGGGATACACGCCGTTGTTACCGATAATGCCCATACTCCGGCAGGCAAGATTGTAACCTTTAAGCTGATGTTCATATGGTGAAACTTTAAGCGGTGCCGGAAGGAGCGTTGTATCATCGGCAGTATTTTCGGATGCAAATCCTTGACGAATATCCGCAAGCTCGTCCGATAATTTACACCCCAGCAAGTCAAGCGTTTCAATGTTCTGCTGTGAAACCGGAACACTCCATGCCTTTTCCTCCGGATGCCACTGCCGACCGGGTATTTCTTTTATGCTTTCTTTAAAAATATAGCTGTCGTATAACAGGATTTTGCCGTCTTTAATAACTGCGTGCATCTTTCGCCCCTCCGTTCTTTTGTTCCTGCAATTTCCGAAGATTATTTGCCAGCCTTTTTGAAACCACGCTTATTGCAGTTAAAAGCCCGATAATCTCCGCATCCGTTTCTGTTGCAGACGCTGCATTTTGAATGTTCATACTGTTTACCTCCTGTGTTTTTTTAGAGAAAGAAAAATCCCTCTCAATACTTAAAGGAAAGTATGAGAGGGGTTGAGCGAAATTATTTTTTATAAATTCATAATTTTTTTTAGTTTTTTAATTATAGCTTGCCTTCGCGAATTTATTGTCCTCTGCGGAATACCAATTGATTTAGACACTCTTCGTTCTGATTTTTCATTAAAATATAACTCATTAATCAGAGAACGCTCATCATCCGTCAGTGTTTCCAACGCTTTCATCAACACTTCAAGCATTAAATTATCTTCCGCAATATCCTCCACAAGTTTTTGATTGTCAGAATATATATGCTCCATTCCGTTTTCAGTCATATATTCCAAAGAAAATTCCCGCATTTGTCTGACTTTCTTTTGCTTTGCTTCACGCCACTGCGGACGTTTATATTCACGATATACCTCCTCCGTCACAGGCATAACCTGTCCATCATTAAGCTTTATGTAATATTCTTTTTTCATGTCCTTTCCTCCGAAATTTGATTAGTTTTTTAATCAAATTTCGGAGACGGCGCACGAATTGGGTAATAAAAAAAACTCAATTTCAACTTTTTATTGAAATTGAGCTTTTGAGCTATAAATGGGAATTAATCATATTTTTTATTAGCATTAGCTTATATGTTTTTTATTTCAACTTTTATTATTTTTGTTACTTTCTTTTATATTGGTTTTTATGAGACTATTTTTATATCATAATTCCCTGCAAATATTTTTTGTACGTATCATCACTTATCATGCTTTTATCATTTATGATTAAGTCACGAATAACACCCGGACCTTTTTCTTCACATGTTTTCAAAATGATATTTTCTGCCTCTGTTCCGCAAAAACCAACATCCAAACCGTTTACAATCGAATTAAACTTGCATATTGATTTTATACATATATGTTCTTTTTCTCTCGAAGAATACCAAAAGCAGAAACAATTCTGAAGAACTGCATGGTCTCCCAGCAAAAAGCCCACAGCAAACTGGTCGCTGTAACAAAAATCAAACCAGTTATTCGGTTTAAGCTCATCATTTATAAAACCGCAGCTGTTTTCATAATCCTCATAGTCAAGTGTATAAAGCGGATGGATATTTCTGAGCATATTTCCGCTTGATTTAATCCATACTCCGACAAATACATCGGCAATCCTCATATTGGTAAACGTATTGTCCCAGCCTTCAACCAATAAACCAATTGAATCGCGTTTTTTGTTTCCAACTATATTCACCCCAAATATATCAGCGTCGGCTGAACCATTGTTTGCACCTTTTTTAACGTGAATACCTATTCTTGTATGCTTTATTGATACATTACGAATAACTGTTTCTCTTCCGCCGTCTATCGAAATTCCGTCAGCAACTCCAGCTCCGTCAATGATTCCACCTTCAAAAAAGTAGTTACTGCCGGCTGTTCTTATATCATTTGCAAAATCTTTTCCGCCGAGTCTTACCAATGCGCCGTCACCATTCCAGTTTTCCATCGCAATAATTTTAGCATAATTGCTTAATTTCAACGATACACTTTTTTTCGGATCGGCAGGCATAAATATCGGTTTTGAAAGATAATACTCTCCGTCGGGGAAAAATATTGTTCTGTTCGGATTATTGTCAATAACTTTCTGCAATTCCTCCGAAACATCTCTTTTTCCGTCATTGTTTATAAAATCCGTTACAATTATATATTCCATTTATTTTTCCTCCGTTTTTTCTGCTATAAACCTTGTCATATTCTTTGCAATTTCCTGAATACCGTAAACCCCCGGATGCACTTCATCTGCGGATATGAACGACATATTTCCTACCAAATCCAATCCTTTTATATATGTAACATTATTTTGTCCGCAGTTGTCGACCGCTTTTTTTATTTCATTTCTCCAAAGTGCCGATTGCTTTCCGTCTTTGTAATCGTCCCAGCAATATATCGGTGAAACGGCAAAAATCGGTTTATCGGGATTTTCCTTTGCAATTTTTTCAATGGCATATGATACTTTTTGTACTATCTTATCCTTTTCCCAATCGAGCACATTAACTCCCATAGAAATAATAGCCATATCCCAGTTACCTTTTTTACCCTCCTCTGCAATATAATCAATCATTTCTTTTTCCATTCTGCAATGTCCGGCAATTCCGAGATTTCTCGTATCCACGCCCAAATTATATCCAACTTGAGCAAGCCAGCCCTGTTCTGCTCCGCCGCCCAAATCATGCGTTATTGATGAACCATATGCAAAAAGTGTACGTTTGGGCATCTCTTCCGTTTTAGGCGGACGAATGTCACCGTCAATTTCGAAAATTTCAAATTCACCCGTATGGATTATCACACGCACAACCTCTGATGAAAACGGCTGATGAAATTCTTCGGCAATCCTTTTTAATGTTTCTGAATTTTCGGATTTCTTTATCGTAATTTCGGTTATTTTTTCCGTTATATATCCGCTTTCAAACCATGCACCCTGAATGTTTCCCCTAAATATCTGAAATTTCCCTATTCCTCCGAGAGTTTTTAGTTTTAAAATAGCATCACCGCTTTCAATAACAAAACGAAGTTCTATTCCCGTTGATACTCTGCACATTCTTCGTGCATCATCGGTTTCAAGTGCGTTATACACAATTTCGGGAACACGTCTTATGACAATCCCTCCGTTTTCTCCGTCAAGTATCTGTGCGCATCCATGTATTTCAAAATTTTTATACAGCATAATCATTCTACCCTTTCCGATAATTTTATTTCTGCCCCGTTTTCTTCTATGTGATATATCACCGCTCTTTCAAGCGGCGAATCATTCGGACAGTGCATAACAAACATGACAGTTCCGTCAAACGCTTTAAAAATCATGCCGTGTCCCCCATGATGAGCAGACAACGGTATTTCATCGGCAGTCCATTTGCCGTCAATATCACCGTTATCACTCCGCGACACAATTTCCGAATACCCCTTTTCCGTGAATGTAGACCAAATGCAGATTAATTCGCCGTTTTTCATTCTGTACAAAAACGGCCCGTCGGTTATTTTTGAGGTCTCCTCAATCATATCTACCGTTCCCAAATAATCAGATGCTTTCCATAAAAGCTTAGGTTCGCCCGTTGCTGTTTTTAAATCCACCGAAAGCTCCATAGAGCAAATTGTTCCGTCACCTATCTGCGTCCATTCATGGCAAAAAACAATATGCGGCTTTCCTTTCTTATCAATATACAGTGTTCCGTCCAGACACTCCCAATTTTTCGGTGTTATTGGTGTATCGGTCAGTGGCTTGAATTGTCCGTCAGGCTTGTCCGATACAAGTATCTGTGTTGCACGGTGGCGATTTTCCGATTTAAAGCTTGCAAACATATAAAATCTGCCTTTGTGCTCATGCACCTCCGGCGCCCAGAAATCTATGTCCGCCCAAAAATCTACAGTTTTTTCAAACACGGTTTTCGGTTCGGACCATTCTTTTAAATCATTGCTTTTGTATACACAAAAATTTGTTGGATTTGTTTTTCCGTACATATAGTACACGCCTTTATAAGGCAGTATGTACGGGTCTCTTATGCAAATGTCCTTTATATCCATTTTCGTACTCCGTTTATAATATTATTTTTAAAATATCCGTCAGATTGTTTGCTCTGTAATCGCACATATCTCCAACGCCTGCTTTATCAATATTTCCTCCGGATATACCAATACAGCTAAATCCCGCAAGTTTTATTGACACCACACCGGCAGAGCTGTCCTCCACTCCAATCACTTTATGCCGCTGTTCAAACGGAATACCCAGTCCCACTCTTGCAGTTTCGGCATAAAGCCACGGATGCGGCTTCGGTTCAAGCTCGCCGAGTGTTCCTGTCTGACCTTTTCTTAAAGCCTGTCCGGCGGTGATGATGCTATCATAAAAATCTACCGGGTCACCCATATCAAGCTGCTTAAATGCCGAGATTATCTCCGGCATTGCCTTTTCATAGAGTCCGCTTGTGACAAGTCCTATCTTTATACCCTCTTTTTTAACTGTCAACAAAAACTCTTTCAAGTTCGGTGCAGGAGTAAATGCGTTCTGTTTTCCTCTGCCTTTTAAAATCTCGTCCATTTCATGGTTTACGATTTCAAAATAATACTGCCTTGCAAGCTCCAAGCTTTCGCCTTTTGCATACTTGTCAATCATATACTGCAAATGCTCCGACACACTATGTCCCGATATAAACGGCTCGTCCTCTGCTTCTCGCTTGAAATTATCGTTTCCCAAAAGTCTTGCGGTTGTCCTTTCAATAACCCACATCCAAAAGCTCTCACTATGTACAGATGTGCCGTCCAAATCCATCAAAATTGCTTCAGCTTTCGGCTTAAAATGCGTTTCATACATCGGATAAATTGCAGGATAGCCCATGCCGCTTTTCACAACACATAATTTCTTATCGTCAAATTCGACTATGTCAATCTTTTTATCGTCCGGAGTGAGGATTTTCCTCACTCCATCCTTTCCTGTTTCAAAAAAATCACTTTTTAATATCTCATTCATATTACTAATTCCATTCGTCAAGCCAATTTCTTACCAATATATCATTATCGGATATATTTTCTCCTGTTATATAAACCTCACGGCCGCTTTTCGGCAGCATATCGAAATAATTATCGCTAAAACTCAAATTCTCTCTGCCCTTTACGGAAATATTGACTGTCCTTGCATAATTTTCGGTATTTAGAATAAGCTTAACTCCGTTTTCGGTTTTTTGGGTTTTATATTGCAACTTCGGTTCAAGCCATAAAATATCTTTCCACAAGGTATCAAACAGACTTGTTTCCTTATACGAATTTCCGATTTTACCTCTTGCATACATAAACTCATCACTTTCGGCGATGTTTTCAAAGCAGTGCAGACTTTTTGATGAATACGCCGAAATTGTGCCGCTGCATTTTTGAGAAAATTTCACCTTTCCGTTTAAATCCATAATACCGTATTCAACCTCGTACTCCGTATCTTTATTCAATTCGTTTACAATATAAACTTCATAACCCTTTACCGTTTTTACAATAATAAGATTTTCACTTGCATATGAACGCTTCAGAGCGTAATATGCCGGTGATGGCTGCAAATAATAATCCACTGCAGACCATGTGCCGCACGGCCATATATCATTAAACATCCATGTCATTGTTCCGGAGCAGCCGCCTATTCTCGTCTTATGATATTCGCAATCGGCACGCAAAAGCTCGCTGTGCAGAACAGAGGATTTTTTACAGAAATCATATAAGTCGTCAATTTTTCCGAAAAGCTTCTCCGCCGCTTCATATTGAATCTGCGGAAAGGTTTTTCCCGTACCGTCATACGGATTTCGCATAAAATGTATATCATATATTTCATTCAGCGGCCACAGCTTATCCTTTGGAATATATTTTCTGAGCGATTCCACAGGCGGAGCGCCCTGGATTGCAATTTCCGATACAAGCGCTGCGTCAAATTTCTTTAAAGCGTCTCTGAAATTTTCCAGTCCGACAGCATTCGGATTTTCGGGGCTTATCATAGATGTCTGATAGCTGTTGCAGTGACTGTCTCCGCTGCTCTGCGTATTTCCTATATCGCCGTATCCCCATGGGCTTGACGGGAAATATGGGCGTGTTCCGTCAAGGTGGTCAACTACACCTCTTATGTAATAATAAATAATTTTATCACCGTATTTCTTGTTTAAGCCGTGCGAGCCTGTTTTTTCATTTCCTCCGCAATACAGCACCAGCGAGGGGAAATTTCTCAATCTGCATACCTGATATTCCGCTTCTTTAATTGCCTTTTCCACAAATTCGGGAATATTGTCCGGCATTCCCGGGGCCGTTCTCCGGCGCCTGCTTTTTGGCGGCGGCATTGCCAGCTGTCTGTTTCCGGGAAAATCCCGGATGTCACATGTCCTGTTCCTGCTGTTGGTACTTGCAGAAACAGCTGTCGCACATGCCACCATTCCGGATGGGTGGTGGTTCCTGCTTCCGGGTGTCGTTTCCGTACTTCTTCGTCTTTCTTTTAAAGGAGGGACAGAAAGCGGAAAGGGTGGAAAAGCCCTGCTCTCCCTTCACGCCACGGACGGGACAATTATCAGATATTATTACTGGTTCTCCAATTTCCTTGTCTATGGAGGAGCCGGTTCCGGCAAGACCAAATCCATAGGCAAACGCTGATGGAACAGTACATCAGGTCCGGATTCGCCGGTTTCATCTATGACTTCAAGGATTTTGACTATACCCGGACTGCATACAACCTGATCAGGAAACACGGATACCCCCATGAGTTCTATTATGTAAATTTCACGGACATGAACCGGACTTACCGCTTCAATCCGCTGGACAGGAGGAATATAAAGGACAGGACGATGCTCATGCAGTTGATGGAGGACGTACTGGGCGCGTTGATGCCGCCCACATCCAAACAGGACGAATGGTATACGGGCGCGCTTGGCATCCTGAACGGCGTGGCGTACAGGCTTTGGGATGAGTTCCCGGAATGCTGCACGCTGCCGCATATTTTCAACTTCGTGATGAAGGCCGATACGGAACAGCTTCAGGAATTCCTGAAGCTGAACGATATCAGCGCCATGATGGCGGAGGCGTACCTCAAGGCGGAAGGCAGTGAGAAAACACAGGCCTCCTATGTGTCCACTCTCAGCAACTATGTGGCAAAGCTGACCACCAATGAGAACATATGCTATGTGCTGACAGGGAATGACTTCGACTTCAATCTGATTAATCCTGAACATCCGAAACTTTTTGCAATCAGCAACAACTATGCAACGGAGTCGGTGATATCCCCCGTCATCGCCATGGTAATGAGTATCGCCTCGCGCTCGTTTTCCATGGAGAACAGGGTCCCCTTTGTATTTATCCTGGACGAGATGACCACCTTCAAGGTGCGTGACTTCGAGAAGCTGCCTTCCGTCCTGCGCGAGTACGGGGCGGCGTTCCTGCTGCTCACCCAGTCCGAAGGCAAGCTGGAGAAACTGTACAGCAAACTGGACAGGTCGTCCATTGAGACGAATTTCGGAAATATCTTCCTGGGCCGCACACTGGATGTGGAGGCATTGAAATATTACCCTCTCTTTTTCGGGA
>ERZ772886.2247-NODE-2247-length-15833-cov-16.263341_pt1 | contig 15833 bp, 12 predicted proteins | sample MGYA00512128_ERZ772886 | MGnify/ENA primary metagenome ERZ772886 (study PRJEB29015, sample SAMEA2737698) | human gut metagenome | biome: human gut; feature: human-associated habitat; material: faeces | place: China | collected 2012 ... | reverse complement strand
TATTTTAAAGAATTTAAAGCTAATTACTAATGAGAAAACAATTACATATCATATTAAGGCTTGTTATGTTCTGTTGTATCTTGTTGTTTGTGTCTCAAGAGGTAAGTGCGCAGATCACTTTCTCTGTAAAGAATCAGACAATACGCCAGACGATACGAGTAATTGAGAAGAAGGCTGATTACAGCTTCTTTTATACGGATAAGCTTCCCGGATTGGATCAAAAGATTTCATTGAAAGTGGACAATGAAAGTATCGATTCGGTTTTAGAAAAAGTTTTCAAAGGGTCACCTATTAGTTATAAGATAGAATCGGGCAAGCAAGTAGTGCTTACCCTGAAAACCGAACAAAACGCCTCCCAGAAAGGAGATAAGAAAACAATAACCGGTGTTGTAGCCGATCGGAGGGGGGAACCTTTGATTGGTGTTACCGTGAGAGTGGAAGGAGAGAATATTGGGACCGCTACTGACATCGACGGACGTTTCTCTTTGGAAGCTCCCATAGGGGCAAAAATCAGTTTCTCCTATATCGGTTACGTTTCCCAGTCTCATACGGTCAATAAACAGAACATCTATAATGTGTCTTTGAGCGAAGATTCGCAAGTGCTGGAAGAAGTTGTCGTGGTGGGATACGTGTGCGCAAGGGCGGCGACTATGTGGCCCAGATGATCGAGATGGCGGGCGGTGACTATGTGTTTGCGGACCTGACCGACAACGGCAACAACCTTTCCACCATGAACCTGCCGCTGGACGTGGATGAGACCTATGATGTGGATACCGGTTACTATACCGTCCACATCCAGATCAAGGACGGTGCAGCCCGGTTTGTGGATTCGCCCTGCCCGGATCACATCTGCGAAGGCTTCGGCTGGCTTTCCAACGAGGATCAGACCGCCACCTGCCTTCCCGCCCGTGCAGTGCTGACCATTGTACCTGTTTCCTGACAAAAAGGAGTGGTTTTGAATGATGGATGAAAACGATCGTTCCCACGAAGACCGCCGTTCTCTGCGGCACATCAGCCGCAAGGAAGGCTCCGATGATACTGCGCCCATTGAGGTGGACAGCTCGGCGTTCTTTTCCGAGACTCCTCCGGAACCGCCGCAGACCCCGCCGCCCAAGCGTCCTTCTGCCCAGAAGCCCACGCACAAGCATCACGATGCACCGGTACCGCCGCAGGCGCATCCGCCCGTGGACGGAGCCGTGGCAGTACCTTCCAAATGGGGGAATATTTTGCTGATCTTACAAGGCCTTTTAAGTGTTCTGGCTCTGGTGCAGCTGTGGCGCACCCAGATGCTGCCGGTTCTGTATCTGGTCATTCTGGCCGCGCTGCTGGCGCTGCTGTGGCTGCTGGTAAAGCGCTGTCAGGAGTACAACGTTCCCGGCAAGGTGGCCCGGGTATTTTCGGTGTTCCTGTGCGCTGCCATGGCGCTGGGCTGCTTCTGGGCCCAGCAGGGCCTTTCTGCCCTGGGCAGCATGACCTCTGGCCTGCTCACCGGTGCCGAGGCCAACAAGATCACCAAAGAGCCCTTTGTGATCTACCTCAGCGGTGTGGATACCCGCGGCGAGCTGACCGAAAATGCCCGCAGCGACGTGAACATCCTTGCTGCCGTGAACCCTGTCACCAAGCGGGTGGCCCTCGTCAATACGCCCCGCGACTATTACGTAGACCTTGCCGGTACCAGCAGCAAGGACAAGCTGACCCATGCCGGTCTGTACGGCGTGGAGACCAGCATGGAAACGCTGGGCAATTTGTACGGCGTCAACGTGGATCATTACATCCGCATCAACTTTGCAGGCTTCATCAGCATCATCGATGCGCTGGGCGGCGTGGATGTCTACTCCGATCAGGCGTTCACCTCGGTGGGCAGCCCCGGCTACTACGACCCCACCACCTTTGTGGAGGGCTGGAACCATCTGGATGGCAAGGCTGCGCTGGCTTTTGCCCGCGAGCGCCACGCCTTTAAGACCGGCGATGTGCAGCGCGGCATCAACCAGATGAAGGTGATCGACGCCATGCTGAACAAGATCAAGTCCCCGGCGCTGCTGATGGGCTTTACCAAAATTCTGGACGCTGTTGCCGACAGCTTTGTCACCAGCCTTTCTACCAACCAGATCAGCGCGCTGGTGCGTATGCAGCTGAGCGATTTTGCAGAGTGGAATATTGAACGCTACACCGTTACTGGCACCTCCGGCAGCAGCACCAAGTGCTACTCTGCCAAGGGGCAGAAGCTCTATGTTATGAAGCCGGACGAAGCCTCTGTGGCAAAGGCCAAAGAGATGATCGCGGCGGTGATGGGCGGCGAAGGCACGGTAAGTTCCACCACCCAGACCCCGGAGAAGACGGACGTGTACACCCCCACCACTGACCCCGATGCCGCTGTCTCTGTGCCCGAGACGCCCGCCGACAGCGTGATCGTGGAAGTACCGGCGGAAAGCGTGCCGGAGCAGCCCGCCGAACAACCGGCAGAGCAGCCCACCGAGCAGCCCGCGGAGACGCCCGCCGAGCAGCCCGCTGCCACCGAGACGCCCCAGCCGGAAACGACTGCTCCCGCCGAGGGCGGCAGCACCGAGACGCCCGCCGTCAGCCTGCCCACGCAGGAGCAGGTGGAGCAGGCCGCAGGCTCGCTGTACAGCGCCGCCTCCACCGTGCTGGACGCCATCCTGGGCGCAAGCGGGAACTGAGCAACCCCGTTCCGTGAAAAGGCAACCCGGGAAAATCCGCAGATTTTCCCGGGTTGCAATTAAAAATGATTATTCCGCTGAAAATGCCCAAAGCGCACGCGGCGGGCATTTTCAATAGTCTTGCATGCAACAAAGAGGTCACTGCACAAATCCTGTGCGGTGGCCTCTTTTTACGTTGCTGCAACAAAAAAGCTGCCTGCAACAGCAGACAGCGCAAAAACACAAAAGGGAAAACGAGATAGACCGTAAGCCGGGTTCTGTATTAAACGACGATCTGTCTAGGCCTGCCATTGCTGACAGGCTCGTGCCGCCTTCGGGACACGCGAGCAGCGCTGTACGTCCCATATAGGCGTTGCTTCCGGTAGGGTTTACAAAGCCGCATGGTCACCCATGCGCTGGTGAGCTCTTACCTCGCCGTTTCATCCTTACCGCATTGCTGCGGCGGTTTGTTTTCTGTTGCACTTTCCCTAAGGTCACCCTCGGCTGCCGTTAGCAGTTACCGTGCTCTGTGAGGCCCGGACTTTCCTCAGAGCGGTCAAAGCCGCCCCGCCGCCGTATGTTCCACTCGTTTTCCGTTCCTCATGATACCATAAAAAAGTAAGATTTGCAAGTGAAACGGATTTTTGTTATAATATCATTTGTGTTTTTGTGATTTTTGCAGGGGGAGGGCAGGCCATGCAGCTGTATTTTGCCGTGCCGGATACGGCCACCACCCACGATGGGGTGCTGGTGCGCAGCTTTCTGCGCCAGTGTGCCGTCTCTACGGATCTCGCCCGGGCGGTCAAGTTCCGGGGCGGCGGCTTTTTTGCGGACGGCGTGCCTGTGCTGGCAAACCGGCGCATCTACCCCGGGCAGATGCTCTCCTTTGCGCTGCCGCCGGAGGGGGATGGCGTGACCCCGCAGCCGGAGATTCCGGTCAAGGTGGTGTACGAGGATGCCTTTGCGGTGGTGCTGGAAAAGCCGCCGCAGCTGGCGGTGCACCCCACCCTGAACTACCCCGGGGGCACATTGGCCAACGGTTATGCGGCGTGGGCGGCTGCCCACGGCCACAGCCCGGTTTTCCGCCCGGTGAACCGCATCGATAAGGACACCAGCGGCCTTGTACTGGCGGCCAAAAACGCCTACGCCGCGCCGCTGTTGGCGGGCAGGGTGACAAAGCTGTATTATGCCATCGCGCAGGGCGCGCTGCCGCTGGGGGAAGGGGTGATCGATGCACCCATCGGCCGCCGGGGCGATAGCATCATTGGGCGCTGCGTTACCCCCGAGGGCAAGCCCAGCCGCACCGAGTATACTATTATAAGGGGAGAAAACGGCCTTAGCCTTGCAGCCTGCGTGCCGGTGACCGGGCGCACCCATCAGATCCGGGTGCATTTTGCGTCCATCGGCCATCCTCTTGCCGGGGATGATCTTTACGGCGGCAGCCGGGAGCGCATTGCCCGGCAGGCGCTGCACTGCGCCAGGCAAAGCTTTGCCGTGCCTGTATACACCCCGCTGCCGGATGGCATCCGGGTGGAAATGCCTTTGCAGCTGCGCACCGTCACAGTGGAAAGCCCGCTGCCGCCGGATATGGAAGCGCTCTTTTCGTGAAAACTGCGTGAAAAAATAGCCAAATTTTATGTAAGCGCTTGTTTCAAACCATGCAAAGTGTATAATAAAAAGAGAGCGTATTGTGTACAGGCCCTGTTGGCCTTTTGAACAGGGGAACGTACACCATCTAGCTGTTGTGTTCCGGGCCGGAAAAATGCCCTGCAGCAGCGCAGGAAGGAGAAAAATCCCGTTGACTGAAGATAAAATAAAGGAGCAGCAGCCTGCTGCGCAGCCTGTACGGCAGCCCCGCCGCCAGAAGCTGCGCTCGCTGTGGGCGCAGTTCCAATGCCGGGGCGTGCTGCGGCGGCACAGGATTCGCCGCAAGCGTCAGCACCGCTGGGAAAAGCTGTGGCACAAGCTGCTGCACAATCCCATAGCACCTATGGTGGGCGAGACGCTGTACGCCATCGGCTTTTCCGCCGAGTATGCCGTGGTCCGCACAGGACGCCGCTTGCAGCATGGGCTGCGGTGTCTGCTGCAAACGGTCAGAGAACTGCTGAAAAATATCGCATCCATGGCCTTTCCCGGGGCGGCGCAGCTGCTGCGGGATCTGTTCGGCCCGGTAGTGCTTGCCCTGCGGGGCACCTGGGCGCTGCTGCGCCACGCACACCGGGTACGCAAGGAAAACGGCTTTGGCGCTGCGCTGCGCGCAAGCGGCCACTTTCTTGCCCATGGCATCGCTGATAACATCCGCCTTGTGCCCCGTATGGCTATGTATGTGCTGCCAATGGCAGCGCTGGCCGTTATGGTGACGGTGTTCCAGACCACCATCCGTCAGCCCTACGCCTTGGAGGTGCAGGTGGACAATGAGACCGTGGGCTATGTGGCCAACGAAGAGGTGTTCAATTCTGCGCTGGAAGCCGTGCAGCAGCGTATCAATTATTCCGGTGCGGAGCAGGCGCGTTTTACCGTGGAGCCTACTTATTCCGTGGCCATCGCCCACGACGTGATGGACGAAAATGGTGTGGCTGACGCCATCCTTAAGAATTCCGGCGACCAGATCAGCGAGGGCACGGCTTTGTATCTGGACGGCGAGCTTACCGCCGTGTGCGCGGACGGCACCAGCCTGCAACGATACATCAGCGGTCTGCTGGAACCCTACGAGAACCCCGATGACCCCAACACCACCGTGGGCTTCAACAAGGATGTCACGCTGGAAAACGGCATCTACTTCACCGAGAGCTTTCAGGAGGAAGCCGAGGTGGAGCAGCTGCTCTCCGGCGTGCAGCAGGCGGAAAAATCCTATACGGTGCAGAGCGGCGATACCATCTGGTCCATTGCCCAGAAAAACGGCCTGACCGTGAAGGAACTGTGCGATATGAACACCGGCTTTGCCGCTAATGGGGAAAACGGCCTGACCCAGAACTCCAAGATCCTGCCCGGCGATGCATTGACCGTGGTGCGGGAGGAGGAGACGCTGGAGGTGCGCATCACCAAGGTGGAAAGCTGGGAGGAAGAAATCGCCTATACCACCGAAACCACCAAATCCAACGAGCTGAACTCCGGTACCAAGCGCGTTACCCAGACGGGCGAGAACGGCATCCGCACCGTGACGGCACAGCGGGTGTACGATGCAAACGGCAATCAGCTTTCCCAGCAGATTTTGAGCACTGTGGTGACCAAGGAGCCTGTGACTGAAAAAGTTACGGTGGGCACCAAAAAGGTGTCCTCTGGTGCATCCTATATCACCGGCAGCGGACAGTTTATCTGGCCGGTGCCCGGCTATCGGAACTGCTCCCGCTGGTACGGCGGCAGCCACAAGGGCGTGGATATCTGCGCCGCCGCCGGTACGCCCATTTACGCTTCGGCAGGCGGTACGGTGACCAAGGCCGGCTATAACCGCGCCGGTGCGGGTACAGGCTACGGCAACTCCATCATCATCAGCCACGGCAACGGCTACACCACCTTGTACGCCCACTGCCTGTCGCTGGTGGTGCACGCCGGTCAGTCGGTCAAGCAGGGTCAGCTCATCGGCTATGTGGGCAGCACCGGACGTTCCAGCGGCAACCACTGCCACTTCGAGATCCGGCGCAACGGCTCTTACATCGCACCGCAGAACGTGTTCAACCGCAGCAAATATCGGTAAATAGCAGCAAGGGCTTTTCCGCAGGGGGAAAGCCCCTCTGCTGTATCATGAATAAAAAGGAGAGATCATCTATGTCTACCCCTCACATCAGCGCAGAAATGGGCGATTTCGCCAAGACAGTCCTTATGCCGGGTGACCCCCTGCGTGCCAAATTTATTGCCGACACCTTTTTGCAGGATGTCCGGCAGGTGACTGGCGTGCGCGGGATGCTGGGCTTTACCGGCACCTACGAAGGCCGCCCCATCAGCGTGATGGGCAGCGGTATGGGGATGCCCTCCATCGGCATCTACTCCTACGAGCTGTTCAACTTCTACGGCGTGGAAAATATCATCCGCATCGGTTCTGCTGGCAGCTATACCGAGAAGGCCAAGCTGTTTGACACCGTGCTGGCTACCGGTGCTGTGAGCGAGAGCAACTACGCCCGGGTGCAGAGCGGCTTTACCGGCAACATCACCCTGCCCAGCGCAGCCCTGAACGAAAAGCTGCGTGCCTCCGCTGCAAAGCAGGGCATTCCCCTGATCGAGGGCAACATCCATTCCTCGGATGTGTTCTACCGCCAGCCCTCGGACGCAAAGCCCACCTACTGGGAAAAGCTGCGGGACGAGGACGGCTGCCTGTGCGTGGAGATGGAAAGCTTTGCTCTGTTTGCCAACGCGCAGGTGCTGGGCAAGAACGCCGCCTGCCTGCTGACCATCTCGGACAGCTTTGTGGCCCCCGGCATCACCACCGCCGAGGAGCGCCAGAAGAGCTTTACCGACATGATGAAGGTCGCTCTGGGCGCAGAGTACTGATCGCATAACTTTCCAGCGCGGCTGCCGCCCCAAGGCACAGCCGCGCTGTTTTTGCCCGTAAAAGGAGGAAACAGCATGACGAAACTGACCATGGAAGAAAAACAGCAGCTGATCCGCATGGCACTGGCCGCACGGGAAAAGGCCTATGCGCCTTACAGTGATTTTATGGTGGGCGCTGCACTGCGCGCTGCGGATGGCCGCATCTTTACCGGCTGCAACGTGGAGAACGCCGCCTTTACCCCCACCAGCTGCGCCGAGCGCACCGCCCTGTTCAAGGCGGTGGCGGAAGGTGTGACCGCGTTTACGGATATTGCGGTGGTGGGCAGCCGCCGGGGCGAAGTGAACCGGCAGATCACCTCGCCCTGCGGGGTGTGCCGTCAGGCACTATTCGAGTTTGGCGGGCCGGAGCTGAACGTCATTATGGCAAAGACCCCGGAGGACTTCATTGAGCGCAGCATGGACGAGCTGCTGCCCTTCGGCTTTGGCCCCTCCAACGTGGCGGGCAACAGCGCCGTGGAAGGAAAGTAACTGTCCTTCTGCGAAAAACAGCGCAAGCAGGGGAAATTTGGTGAATAAGCATTACTTTTTTATAAATTATACAAGGGATTTGTAAAGAATTTGTAATCGGAAATTGCTTGCATCTGTCACTTCCACCCGCTATACTTGAGCCAGTAGATGTGCCAGAGTGCACATTTCATTCATTTGACGCAATTTTTTAAAATAAAAGGAGAGTTTCTTATGAAGATTTCTCGTCGTAACTTTCTGGCTGTGGCCGGTGCTGCTGCCGCTGCCGCTGCTCTGACCGCCTGCGGCGGTTCCTCCGCTTCCTCTACCAGCACTGCTTCTTCCGCAGCTGCCAGCTCTTCCGCTGCTTCCGGCGCAGCAGACGGCGCTGAGAAGATCGCTAAGGTCGCTCTGACCTGCGATACTGGCACGATCGATGATGAGAGCTTCAACCAGGCTTGCTGGGCTGCTGTTTCCAGCTACATGGGCGACAACTGCCAGTACTACATCCCCGATTCTGATGCTTCCGATGAGGATCGCGAGACCATGATCCGTCAGGCTGTCAACGACGGCGCCGACGTTATCGTCTGCGTTGGCTACCTGTACGGCGCATCTCTGGCATGGGCTGCTGAGCAGTACCCCGACATCAAGTTCATCGCGATCGATGTGACCCAGGGCGATATCGGCACCGACAGCATCCCCGCCAACTGCTACTGCATCACCTTCAAGGAGGAGCAGGCAGGCTATCTGGCAGGCTACGCCGTTGTTAAGGACGGCTACACCAAGCTGGGCTTCCTGGGCGGCATGGCTGTGCCCGCCGTTATCCGTTACGGCTACGGCTATGTGCAGGGCGCTGACGCTGCTGCAAAGGAGCTGGGCACCAACATTGACATCAACTACTTCTACGGCGGCCAGTTCTACGGCGATGCCAACATCACCTCCCGTATGGAGGGCTGGTATGCCAACGGCACCCAGATCGTCTTTGCCTGCGGCGGCGGCATCTACACTTCCGCTGTCGAGGCTGCTCTGAAGAACAACGGCTACGTTGTGGGCGTTGACGTTGACCAGAACTACATCGGTGCTAATGGCGTTGAGAAGGACGGCTACGCTTACAACCCGTTCATCACCTCTGCCATGAAGGGCCTGTCTGAGTCTGTCAGCACCGCTCTGGGCGACATCGAGGCCGGCGAGTGGAGCAACATCGCTGCTACCAACGGTAACTTCGGTCTGGAGGATGGCGACTATGTTGGTCTGCCCACTGCTGATGACAGCTGGAACTTCAAGACCTTCACCAAGGACGAGTACGAGACCCTGAAGAGCAAGATCGCTTCCGGCGAGCTCGTTGTGGACAACAGCTCTGACGACGCTACCAAGCCCACCGTCAGCGAGTTCACCAAGGTCAACTACATCCAGTAATCGCTATCCCGGAATTACTCCCGTAATAGGGGCGGGGTGCTCATGCAGGGGCACCCCGCCCTTTTTGTATGCCTGTGTGGGAGAAACAGGTAGGAAATCATGCAGACCGTACAAAAGTAATACTTTTACTTGTGCTTTTTGACAAAAAATCAAAAAGCCGTGTGCAAACTGCAAAAAATCAGGTATAATGGGTTGTAGTATAGAAAAAGGTGTCGTTACGGCACGAAAGGAGAGTGAGCAGATTGGCAGAGGATTATGTGATCGAGATGCTCCACATTACCAAGGAATTCCCCGGTATCAAGGCAAACGATGATATCACCCTGCAACTGCGCAAGGGCGAGGTACACGCCCTTCTGGGCGAGAACGGTGCGGGCAAAAGTACGCTGATGAGCGTGCTGTTCGGCCTGTATCAGCCGGAACAGGGCAAGATCCTGAAAAACGGCAAGGAGGTTGCCATCCGCAACCCCAACGATGCCAACGCACTGGGCATCGGCATGGTGCACCAGCATTTCAAGCTGGTGGAGTGCTTCACGGTGCTCGACAACATCATCTTGGGTGTTGAGGACACAAAGCACGGCTTTTTGCAGAAGGACGAGGCTCGCAAAAAGGTCATGGCCCTGAGCGAAAAGTACGGTCTGAAGGTCGACCCGGACGCGCTGGTCAGCGACATCTCCGTCGGCATGCAGCAGCGTGTCGAGATCCTGAAAATGCTCTACCGCGACAATGAAATTTTGATTTTCGACGAGCCTACGGCGGTTCTGACCCCGCAGGAAATTGACGAGCTCATGGACATCATGCGCGGCTTCAAGGCCGAGGGCAAGAGCATCCTGTTCATCACCCACAAGCTCAACGAAATCATGGCAGTCTCTGACCGCTGCTCTGTCCTGCGCAAGGGCAGGTATATCGGCACCGTTGACATCAAGGACACCACGAAAGAGGAACTGTCCAAGATGATGGTTGGCCGCGACGTGCAGTTTGCCGTCGATAAGAAGCCCTGCGAGGTCGGTAAGCCGATCCTGGAGGTCGAGAACCTCGTCGTGCCGAGCAAGGTCCACAAGAACAATGCCGTCCGCGGCGTCAGCTTCAACGTCCGCGCGGGCGAGATCGTCTGCGTTGCCGGTATCGACGGCAACGGCCAGAGCGAGCTGATCTACGGTATTACGGGCCTCGAAAAGCCCACGTCCGGCACCATCAGACTCGAGGGCAGGGACATCACGAATGCCCCCATCCGCGAGCGCAGCAAGGCCGGTATGAGCCACATCCCGGAGGACCGCCACAAGCACGGTCTGGTGCTGGATTACACGCTGGCCGACAACATGGTTTTGCAGCGTTACTGGCAGCCGGAGTTCCAGAACCACGGCTTTATTAAAAAGAACGCCGTATTGCAGTACGCCGAGCGCCTGATAAAGCAATACGATGTCCGCAGCGGCCAGGGCCCTGCGACGATTGCCCGCAGCATGTCCGGCGGCAACCAGCAGAAGGCTATCATCGCCCGCGAGGTCGATAAGGACCCGCAGCTGCTCGTTGCCGTGCAGCCCACCCGCGGCCTTGACGTCGGCGCGATCGAGTATATCCACAAGCAGATCGTGGCCGAGCGCGACAAGGGCCGTGCGGTCCTGCTCGTCAGCCTTGAGCTGGACGAGGTCATGAACCTGTCTGACCGCATCCTCGTGATTTACGAGGGGGAGATCGTCGGTGAATTCGACCCGAAAAAGACCACTGTCGAGGAACTGGGCCTGTATATGGCCGGTGCCAAAAAGCAAGGGGAGGCGAAAGCATGAGCAAACAGAATAAACAGCCGCTTCTGCAGCGTCCCGCCGTTGTAGGGGTCTTGGCCAGCCTTTTGTCTATCGTCGTCGGTCTGGTGCTGGGCTTTGTACTGCTGGTCCTGCTGAATCCCGGTGCCGCCGTGGGCGGTATGAGAGCTATGCTGGCCACCGGCTTTTCCAGCATGGACAAACTCGGCAAGGTGCTGTACCAGGCGGCACCCCTGATGATGTGCGGCCTGTCCGTCGGCTTTGCGTTCAAGACGGGCCTGTTCAACATTGGTGCGTCCGGCCAGTACACGATGGGCGCTTTCTTCTCGCTGCTGTGCGCCATTCAATTCCAGCTGCCGTGGTACGTCTGCCTGCTGGCGGGCGCTGTCGGCGGTGCGATCTGGGGCATTTTCCCGGGCCTGTTCAAGGCGTATTTCAACGTCAATGAGGTCATCACCGCCATCATGTTCAACTGGATCGGTATGTACCTCGTCAATCTGCTGCTGGCCAACATGCCCAATATGCTGGCCTCCGGCTGGGGCGCGTCTAACTCGGACCGCACCGCCGCGCTGAACGTTGCAAACCCCGGCGCGATCCTGCCCAGGGGGCCTTTTGCGGCACTGTTCGGCAACTCGAGCTGGATCAATATTTCCATCATCATCACGATTATTTTTGCCATCCTCGTCTGGGTCATCCTGCAAAAGACGACCTTCGGCTATGAGCTGAAGGCCTGCGGCCTGAGCCGCGACGCTGCCCAGTATGCGGGCATCAACTCCAAGCGCAACATTGTGCTGTCCATGGTCATCTCCGGCGCGCTGTCCGGCATCGGCGGCGGCATCTACTACCTGGCCGGTACGGGCCAATACGTGCTGGAAAAATCCATCCTCGGCATGGGCTTCAACGGCATCCCTGTCGCCCTGCTGGCCAGCTCCAACCCCATCGGCACGATTTTTGCGTCGCTCTTTATCAGCTATATCCAGGTCGGCGGTGCCGCCATGCAGCCCGCCTACTCGTCCGAGACCATTGACATCGTCATTGCCGTCATCATCTATCTGGCGGCCTTTGCCCTGCTGATGCGCGGCATCATTACCAAGGCGGTCTCCGGCCATAAGGGAAAGGAAGGTGCTGCAAAATGATGATCGCTGCCAACATTATCAGTATGACCATTTTGTTCGCAGTGCCGCTGCTGCTCGTCGCCATGGGCGGCATGTTCAGTGAGCATTCCGGCGTCATCAACATCGCACTTGAGGGCATGATGATCATTGGCGCACTGTTCGCCTGCTTTACGCTGCAGGGCCTGGATCAGAGCGGCTTCGGTCCCGCACATCCGCAGCTGTCGATGTTCATTGCCATTCTGGTGGCGGGCGTCACCGGCATGATTTTTTCGCTGCTGCTGGGCTTTGCGGCCATCAACCTGAAGGCCGACCAGACCATCGGCGGCACGGCGCTGAACCAGTTTGCGCCCGCCTTCGCCGTCGTCATGACCTGGGCCATCCAGGGCCAGGGCCTGACCACGATCTTCATTCCCAACTGGGTGCGCATCACCCGCGATACCTTCGGCCTCGCCCCGGTGGACGGCCCCAGCTTCTGGAACAACCTGATTTTCAAGTATTTCTACCTGACGACCCCCGTTGCCATCGTCCTGTTCATCGCGGCCTACATCGTGATGTACAAGACCCGCTTTGGTCTGCGGCTGCGCGCCTGCGGTGAGCATCCCCAGGCGGCGGACTCCGTCGGCATCAACGTCTACAAGATGCGCTACGCCGGTGTGTTGATCTCCGGCTTCCTGGGCGGCGTCGGCGGCCTGGCCTACACGCTGGCAGCCGGCTCCGGCTTCAACTCCGACGTTGGCGGCTACGGCTTCCTGGCGCTGGCCGTTATGATCTTCGGCAACTGGAAGCCGCTGCCGATCCTCGGCGCGTCGCTGTTCTTCGCGCTGTTCAAGGTCATTGCTGCGCTGAATGCCACGCTGACCTTCCTGCCGAAGTTTGAGGGCGTCAAGGAAATTTCGAACTTCTACCAGATGCTGCCGTATATCGTCACGATGATCGTGCTGATCTTCACCTCCAAGAACTCCCAGGCCCCGAAGGCCGAGGGCATTCCCTACGACAAGGGCAGCCGTTAATCACAAATCACAGCAGGCCGCCCGGTATCCCAGCCGGGCGGCCTGCCTTTTACAAGGAGAAAAACTATGCGAATGTACGATATTATCGCCAAGAAGCGCGACGGCGGTACGCTGAACCATGAAGAACTGTCCTTCGCCGTCAACGGCTATGTGGCAGGCGATGTGCCCGACTACCAGATGTCGGCGCTTCTCATGGCCATCTACCTGCGCGGCATGACTGACGAGGAGACCGCCATGCTGACCGACGTCATGGCCCACTCCGGAGATATGGTCGATTTGTCTGCCATCGCGGGCATCAAGGCCGACAAGCACTCCACCGGCGGCGTCGGTGACAAGACGACGCTGGTCATTGCGCCCATCGTGGCGGCCTGCGGTGTCAAGATCGCCAAGATGAGCGGGCGCGGCCTCGGCCACACGGGCGGCACGATTGATAAGATGGAGGCTGTCCCCGGCACCCGCACGAGCCTGACGCAGGAAGAATTTTTCAGACAGGTCAACGAGATCGGCATTTCGGTCATCGGCCAAAGCGGCAAGATTGCCGTCGCCGACAAGAAGATGTACGCCCTGCGTGATGTGACCGCCACCGTCGGCTGCATCCCGCTGATCGCGTCCTCCATCATGTCCAAGAAGCTGGCCGCCGGTTCGGACGCGATCCTGCTCGATGTCACGATGGGCGATGGCGCGTTCATGAAGGACCTGGACGGTGCGCTGGAGCTGGCCCGCCAGATGGTCGCCATCGGCACGGCGCATGGCCGCAAGGTCGCGGCGCTCATCACCGATATGGACAAGCCTCTCGGCCACAACATCGGCAATGCACTGGAGGTCGCCGAGAGCATGGCCGTTCTGCAGGGCAAGGGCCCCGCGGACCTGACCGAGGTCTGCCTGCAGCTGGCCGGCAACATGCTGGTGCTGGCGGGCAAGGGCGATATGCCTACCTGCCGTAAGCTGGCCGAGAGCGTCATTGCCGACGGCTCCGCGTTTGAAAAGTGCTGCCAGATGTTTGCCGCGCAGGGCGGCGACATCAGCGTACTGCGCGACGCCGACAAGTTCCAAAAGGCAAAGTACAGCTATGAGCTGACCGCCCCCGCCGACGGCTATATTTACAAAAACGACGTCGAGAAGATCGGCAATGCCAGCGTGCTGCTGGGCGCGGGCCGCATCAAGAAGGAGGACAGCATCGACTTTGCCGCGGGCATTACGATGCACAAAAAGCTGGGCGACTACGTCAAGGCAGGGGAGAGCATCTGCACGTTCTATGCCGACGACGAGAGCCTGTTTGCCGCAGCCGAGGAAATGTACCGCGGCGGCCTTGTCATCCGCGATGAGCCGCCGACGCTTCCGCCCCTCGTCTACGCGCGCGTAACGAGTGATGGCGTGGAGCGGTTCTAAATTGAAACACCCGGGAGGGATTCAGCCCTCCCGGGTGCTTCATTTTTACGCACTGTTTGCTATGGAATAACGGTTCAGGTATCTGACAACTCTACCACCAATTTGGCTTCGGTGGCGGCAATGGCAAGCTGGAGCTTATTCTCTAAGTTCGTCTTTTGCAGCATATTGATGACGTGGTACTTCACGGTGGATGGCTCGATGCCGAGTTCTTTTGCAATCTCGTTATAGGACAGCCCGCGCACAAGACAGCGCAGGACCTTCATCTCTCCTTTGGTGAACTCGGCGCTCATGGCAGTGCCGATCTCCACGCTGGGCGGTGCATCGGGGAAGATATGCTCCCCCGCCATCGTGCGGCGCACGACCTGCATCAGGGTCCCTTCATCGCCGTCCTTATACCACAGGCTGTCCGCGCCCGCGGCTTTTGCGCGTGCCAAGACCTGTGTGTCAATAAGCGAGGTCGCCACCACGATCTTGATTTCCGGATGCGCTTTTCGTATCTTTTCGGCGGCGGCCAGACCGTTTTCGCGGTGTTCGGTCTGCACATCCATCAGGACAAGGTCGATGTCCTCGGTATCGCACAGGATCGGAGCCTCTGCAGCGCCGGGGATAGACACAGCAAGCTGATACCCGTCCTCGTTCTGAATATAGCTTTCAAGCAGGCTCCGTACCAGCTTTTGGTCCTCAACGATCATAACGCGTATCATAAGTGCTCTCCTTATCGGGCAGGGTGACTTCCAGAACAAACACAGGCAGGGAGTGTACGGTTACTGTACCCCCTGCTTTTTCAATACGGCGGCGGAGCGAGGAAAGCCCGCCGCCTTCCTTTATCTTCGCCTTGGGCGGCGCGCCGTTGTTCGTGATGCAAAGGTGCCATGCCTGTGGCCGATGCTCGGAATCGGCGTACAATTCCGTGGCGCCCGCATGCCGCACAGCGTTGGAGGTACACTCCCGCAGGATCAGTGCGTAGAGCTCGCGGGTGGCGCGTGCCGCAGGGTACGCACCGCGCAGCTGCACGGCTGCGCCCAGAACAGCCGCCCGCCTTTGCATATAGCTCAGCGGGTCCTCTGCAGCATTCTCCTGCCGGGCGCGGCATAGCAGGGAGATGGAGCTTTCCCACTTTGCAGCTTCGCTCTTGATCCGGGCAAGGTCATGCTCATGCCGCAGCGCGCGCCGTGCGGCAAGCAGGGTATGGCCGATGTCGTCATGCACCCGCATCTTCATTTTCAGGATTTCTTCCTCCCGCACAATGTCGGGCATATTGTCATATAAGCGCTTTGCGCGGCGGTTCGCATCGGCAAGGCGCTCGTTTTCCTGCTGCAGTGCAGCATGCAATCTAGCCAGCTGGGTGACATCGGTGGCCATCACCTCGGTGTACGGTATGCCGTATTTGTCCTGAACAGGGCGCACCGCAAAATGGTACACCGTCCCGTCCGGGAATGCGTAGATGCGGGCGGCCTCATCTCGCAGCCACGTGTTTAAGGCTTTGAACGCTTCTTCCGG
>ERZ772886.2236-NODE-2236-length-15881-cov-13.026539_pt1 | contig 15881 bp, 19 predicted proteins | sample MGYA00512128_ERZ772886 | MGnify/ENA primary metagenome ERZ772886 (study PRJEB29015, sample SAMEA2737698) | human gut metagenome | biome: human gut; feature: human-associated habitat; material: faeces | place: China | collected 2012 ... | reverse complement strand
CCCCTCTTCCACCACCGCCTACGGCGGCGGTCCCCCTTCCCCGGAGGGGAAGGTTTAGCGCTTCCCGTCCGGGCGCTGCGGCGGTCCCCCTTCCCCGGTTGGGAAGGTTGGGGGGGAGTTATCCACAGCCCCTGCCGTGGGGCGATTTGACAAAGGGGCGATCTTCTGTTACAATAAGCATACCTAGGTAGTTCATTTTAATCAACTGAGTTTTGGAGGTACTGCTATGAATCAAACGGAACGAATTCTTCGCCATTTACAAACCTTCGGCGCCATCACCAGCCTGGAGGCCATACAGGACTATGGCATCCTGCGCCTGGCTTCCCGGATTTCGGACCTGCGGAAGGAAGGCCTGCCCATTCGCAGGGAGATGGTCTCCGGCCAGAACCGGTACGGCGAGGCCACCAGCTTCGCCCGGTACTCGCTGGAAAGCAGAGAGGAGGGATGACCGTGGGGAAGCCCGGTGTTATGTTTTATTTCAATATGCGCCCATCCTCCCGGCTGTCCGATGCGGAACGACTGCAACTATACGACGCTGTTCTGGACTACGGCAAGACGGGACAGACCCCCAGCTTTTCCGGTGCCCTCAGCGTTGCGTGGGACTACATACAGCCAACGCTGGACGAGGACAACCTGCGCTACGAGGAAACCAGGAAAAAAAGAGCAAGCTCCGGGTCTAAGGGCGGCCTGGCAAAAGCCAGAAATGCTAAGCAAGCCGCAGCAAAACTAGCAAACTTAGCCAATTCAATTCAGTTCAATACAACTGAATTGAATAAGAAGACAGGGGAAGATCCCCCGAAGGATCTTCCCCCTGTGCAAGGGCAAACCGGGGAGGCCGCCTTGGTGGGCGGCTCCCCTGCCCGGTTCTACTATGACCCGGTGCAGGGCAAAGTCATCGACAGAGAGGAGACCCTCCAATGAATTCAGAACAGTATATTGCCGGGGCGATCCTGATCTCCGGCGAGCAGGTCCTGGGGGCCATCCGGGGGCTTGTCACCGCCGGGTGCTTCCGGCTTGAGAGCTGCCGGGCCATCTTCACAGCGGGAGAGTCCCTGCTGGAGCAGGGGCAGCCCATCGACCCGGTCTCCGTTGCCGCCGAGGCCAGGCGGCAGGGCGTGGAGCTGCCGAATTCCCTTCTGGCAGAGCTGATGGAGATCGTCCCCACGGCGGCCAACTGCGTGGACTATGCCCACCGGGTGGCAGAGGACGCCCGGAAGCGCCGCATCAAGGAGCTTGCCGGGCGGATACAGAGCGACACGGTCTCCACCTCGGATGAGCTCCTGGCGGCCATGCAGCGGGAGGCCCAGGCCATCCAGGGAAGCAGCTTCCAGCGGGGGCTGCTGTCCCCCAACGACACCCTGCGCCGCTTCATGGATTACGTGGTGAATGCGGGAAAGAACCGGGACAACTTCCTCTCCAGCGGCTTCCCCGGGCTGGACAGGCTCCTGGGCGGGGGCTTCATCCGGGGCGGACTGTATATCCTGGGAGCCCGGCCCGCCGTGGGCAAGACCACCTTCGCCCTGAATCTGGCCGATAACATGGCCGGAAACACCCTGCTCGTGTCCCTGGAAATGTCCCCGGAGCAGCTCACGGCCAAGCGCGTCTCCGGCCTGACGGGGTATCCCGCCGCCCGGCTCCTGTCCGGGGACCTGGAGGACGAGGACCGGGTGTGGGAGGCCGTGGCCATGGCGGCGACCGTCCTGGGCCAGAAGGGGGTCTATGTGAACAACCGGTATGACCTGACGGTGCAGCAGATCCACCTGCTGGCCCAGAGCGTGCCCCAGCTCCGGTGCGTCATCCTGGACTACCTGGGGCTCATCCAGCCCGCCAACCGGACCGGCTCCACCTATGAGCAGGTGTCCCAGACCAGCCGGGAGCTCAAGCGCATGGCCATCTCCCTGAATGTGCCGGTGGTGTGCCTGTGCCAGCTGTCCCGAAAAATCGAGGACCGGCAGGACAAGAAGCCCCAGCTCTCGGACCTGCGGGACAGCGGCGCCATCGAGCAGGACGCGGACGGCGTTCTCTTCCTCTACCGGGAGGACTACTACACCGGCCCAAGGGCCAAAGGCGCACCCTCCGACGTGACGTTGACCGTGGCCAAAAACCGCCACGGCCGGACCGGCGAGGACAGCTTCCGCTTCTGGCTGGACACCGGCACCTTCCGGGAGACCCCGGCATGACGGGCGGGAACGGCCCTTTCTATTTTTCCAGGCACTCCCGCAGTTCCCTCAGCCATCCGGGGACCGTGCGCCTTACCCGGTTGGCAAAACAAAAGGGGCTGTTACCCCTTATATTGGCAGCAGCACGCAGTCCTCAGCCGAGGGCGGAGCTTCCGCTATCCGGGTTTGGACGCCAGCCGTCCATGAGCTTGTCATTCTCCATGATAAAGGGAGTCGCCGTATCCTGTCCCCATGAGGTGTCATATTTTCCCATAAGATAATCGCTCAGTGCCCTTCGGTTCGCAAATCGCAGCAGCCGGTAGGGCTCCTGAAAGGCAACTTTTTCTACAAAGTACAGCGTCCCGTCCTCCGCCGTCAAAAGGACGCCAACATGCCCGACAAACAGCAGAGATTCCTCCTCCGTGGGCTTATCATGGAAGAATACCGTGATAAGGCGAATCCTTTCATTCTCCTGAAAGGCAACGCCGCGGGATGCCCATTCCTCTTGTACGGTTTGCACATGGCGCTGTATTTCCGTGGTATCCTCCGCCTTCATGGAGGAATACAGTGCTTGGAAATCCGCAAGGCTGCTTCCGCCCAGCGCATCGGGATCTGTTTTCAGCGTCTCCTCGTCCACAAACAGCACATCTTCACCGGCATTGATTGGAGCGTCTGCGCGCACAGAGAGGAAATCCCCAAACAGGCTCATGGCGGTGATCCGGCAGTTATAGCCCGGAAACGTCCCGTTCTTCGCCGTCCATTCGTCCTGCATGGTATAAGGGTCGTATTTCGGCTCCGCTTCCTCAAAGCCATCCGTGAGCCATTCCTGCTTCACGCTGTCATTAAAGTGATCCACACGGCGGAAAAAGCCCTGAATACGCCCATCTGACACGCCTGCGTCGGAGAGCAGCTCCTGCAAAAGCTCCCTGGAACCACTGTCGTTCAGGTTCGTGTATTCCATTTTTTCCAATGCCGGAGGCTGCCCGGCTGCGCCGCAGCCTGCAAGTACGGCGGCAATCAGCACAACACATATGATAAAAGTGATTTTCCATCGTGATCTCATGGTTCTGATCCATCCTTTCTTTGGCGATTGCTCGATTCGCTGAGGTTATTATAGCACAGGATCATAAATTTTATGTTAAGATACCCCCTCTCCCCTGGGGTCATCAAATAACAGCCCGTGCAAAGCGGTACTTTCCAGGCTCTCCGCCGTCCTGGATTGCACAGCAGGGCCACCAGCCGCCGCACAGAGCAAAAGCCGGGAGCTTCACAGGCCCCCGGCTTTTCGTTCATTCAGTTGTCCAGATATGCCCGCAGCTCTTTAAGCCACTGAGGGGAATTCTCCCCGACTGGGCGCAATTCTCCGTTGCGGTACTTCGCCACCAGAGCAAAGCCGTTGTCATTGTCGTAGAATTCCGCTTCGTCGCAATAAGGAAGCACCTTTGTGACAGCTTCCCAGCGGGAAGCAAAGCGGCGCTCTACATCCTGGGTTGGAATATCATGCCCGCCACGCTTTACACGGTTTGCAATGCGGGAAACGCTTTCGGCGGCGCTGTCCAGACCGATATAGTACAGCCGTACACGGTAACCCTTTTCCACCAATTCCCGGGCTGTGGCCTCTGTGTGGCGGCCTGAGAGGGTGGTTTCCTGGGTAAAAGAAATACCCTTGTCGATGCAGTCCCGGATTTTCTTCAAAGCGGCCCTGCCCCCTGCAAGGGTGTTCCCGCCCAGCTCTGCGGTGATCTTGTCCACGTCGATGATGATTCCCAGGTCTGAGCGCTGCTCTTTCAGCAGTCCCGTGAAGCTGGACTTGCCCACGCCGTTCACGCCGCCGATGATGGTATAGGTTCTCATGCCTGGGCCTCCTCTGTGGCGGTACCATCCCGGGATACCGTCTCTGTAATAGCCCGATTGATAAAAGCGTTCAGGCTTTCACCATGAGCCTCTGCATGGTTTTTCAATCTGTCTCTATCGCCTCTGGGAACTCTTAGCTGGATTTGATCGTAGTTTTCTTTTTTGTATTTCGCTACTGCCCTTCTGTTTGCGTCGCTCTTAATCGCCATATGCTCATCTCCTTTTGTGAGTATTGTACCATTTAGTTATACTGCTAGCAATATAGCATATTGCACAATTTTATCATATTGCTAGCAATACTGATTTGTTGGTTATTCCGTCTTGTATATTGCTAGCAAGCAGACAAGGCGGAGAAAGACAGGCTTCCCGTGATCCCCTTCCACGGGCTGCGCCACACGAAAGCCACCTTGCAGATCGCCGCCGGTACAGACATCCGCACAGTATCGGCCATTCTGGGCCACCGGGAGACCAGCACCACCATGGACATCTACAGCCACAGCCTGCAAACCGCAGAGCAGGAAGCAGCAAACAAAATCGAGCAATTACTGGAAAAGCAGGCGTGAAAAGTTACCAAATAGTTACCAAGCCCCAAAACGCCAAAAATCTACCGTCTTAAAAAGTTTCAAAAATCATAGTAAAACCCGGTAAACATCACGTTTACCGGGTCAAAAACTGGTGGACCATTCGGCCCCGTATCCGAACTCCCGGCTTCTACAAATGATGTAGAAACACGATATGTTTTTGTCGGAACTGCTGACAAATTGTAAGCGGTTGTGATTTTGAAATAGCCCGGGTCATCGTCGTAAACTGTGACGGAGTTGACAAACAGGTCTATGAGCATCTTTTTCTGGGTTTCCAGCGGGACGGCCTGCTTACGAACGGATTCCAGGTAGTAGACCACCATGTCCTTGGTTAGGTGGATGACGGAGTGCTGCTCTTCCAACAGCTGGGCGGACAATCCTTTGCGTTGGGACTCCAATTCTGCAATCCTGGATACCAGCGTGTCAGGGGCCATGCCGCTGGTCTCTATAGCCTTGGTCAGGTTACGCACCTTGCGTTCAATATCGGCGATCTGCTCCCGGATAGCGGGGATGTTGGTATTCTGCTGTATTTCCTCTTCTGACTGGCGGGCGGCGACGGTAGCGACATAATCAATGACATCATCCGTCAGGACCTCCAAGGCATCCTGGACAACGATATCCTCTATCCAGTCCTTCGGGACTGGCTTTTTATTACAGGCCCTTCGGATTTTGCGACCTGCGCAGGAGTAGTAATTGTAGGTATGGCCGTTCTTGCTCCTGCCACATTCTCCGACCATCTGAGAGCCGCAATGTCCACAGAAAATCTTTCCCGCCAATAGATACGGCACCTTGGCTTTTCCCCTGGCAGGGGCTGACTCATTGACTTTCAGACGAGCTTTTACCTTCGCCCACACATCGTCTGTGACAATTCTCGGAACAGAATCTTCCTGGCGAATATCCTTGTATTTGTACACGCCAATGTATTTCTCGTTTCGGAAGATATTCTTGAAACTGCTTTTATTAAATTTAGCACCCTTTGCTGTACGGTAGCCTCTGGCGTTAAAATCATCACAGATGGCGGCTACAGTATCCCCGCTGGCGTATCTGTCGAAAGCCTCAGACACCAATGGTGCGGTTAGTGGGTCAATCGCCCATTTTTTGTTTTCGATTTTGTAACCAAGAGGAACAGAACCACCCAGGGCGTTCCCTTTTAGGGCGCTTTCCCGGTTGCCGCGGATGATTTTCTCCCGGAGTTCGTCGGAGTAATATTCATTCAGCCCCTCCAAGACAGATTCCAGGAGACGGCCCTCCTTGGTGGCGGAAATGGCCTCCGTGGCGGATTCCACGCCGCAACCGTTTTTGTACAGAAGGGCACGGGCGGCGGCGCTGTCCTGACGGTTCCGGGCGAAGCGGTCAAGCTTCCACACGAGCACGGTGTTCCATGCGGCCCGCTTGCTGTCTGCAAGCATCTGCTGAAATGCTACACGTTTTGCCATGCTGGTATGGGCAGATATGGCCCGGTCCACATACACGGCGGCAATACGGTATTCTTGCCGGATACAGTATGATATCAATTCCCGGAGCTGGCCCTCTATGGACTGTTCCGATTGCCGGTCGGAGGAATAGCGCATATACAGGCAGCAGGTGGCCACGCAGTCTGTAGACAGCGCAGAAGGATTCTCCGCAAACTGCTGCCTTTCCTCCGGAGTCAGCGCCGACAGGTCAATGGGCATTGCTTGCATCCCGTTTCCTCCTTTTTGCGTTTCGCCTTGCCACGGTTCGGACGATATACAAGCACATTCCGATAATGGAAAAAGCCGCAACGTACACAATTGGGGCTGTTGTGGTGCCCCTAATTAGGCCTAGATTTGGATTCCTAGCGTCCAATGTTACATATACCATCAGGAGAAAACCAAACAGCACAGAAAGACCAGATGTTACATAGGCAATTTCCTTCCAGTTACTACGGACTGTAGAAATTTCATTTTCAATTATGTGGCTTCTGTCTTCCAGCCTGGATATGGCTTTGCCCTTCTCAGCAATCATTTCCTCTTTGTGGGCGAGCTCGGTTTTTAGCTGCGCAATTTCAGCGCTTTGGTCTTGCCTTGGCGGTGAAATCTCCATCAGCTCATCAAGAGAAAGGCCCAGATCAATGGCTATGGCCGTAACATCATAGATGCTTGGGCCGGATAGATGCCCTGAGAAAAATTTTTTGACGGTAGATTCGCTCAGCCCGGTGCTGTCTATGATTTGCTGGTTCGTTTTATGCTGGTCTTCCTTGGCGTTCTTCATTTTCGTAGGAAGATTTTCGCAAATTGTAGAAATTTGCTGAATGATTTGCTGGTTTGCCATAGCTTGCCCCCTTACATTTCTAATACAGAACGGTGGATTTTCCTGAGAGCACCGGAATTTCTGATGTGCGTATTTACGAAATCTACCGTCGCAGAGTACCATAATGGTACGCCAACCGGCAAGGGATAAACGCATCCGGTGGCAGCCCCGCTGCCTTGTGGCACGGGCGGCGGGGCAATTATTAGTCCGTTTTATCGGACATTTCAAGTGCTATACATAAGGTATGAATTGAACGTACATTCGGTAATAACTAGTAAAGGGGCGGCGACAATGTTGGAAGAGGTTTTGGAAATGTGGGAACAGCTGAACGAAGAGAATAAGAGGAAGATACTTACCCTTGAAGCTGCTCTTTTATCAACTCAGCCATTGCAGAACGAATCTGCTGCTGATGCTCCGGCGTGAGCATGGCGAAGTATCTGGCGAACTCCTCGGTTTCCTTGTCGGGAGCCGGGGATTTTTCCGTTTCCGTGGGTTCCTCGGAGAAGTAGGAGTCAGGAACACCGAAGTAGTCGGCGATTTTCTTTAATGTGTGTGGCTGTGGAGTTCCACCTTGCTTCCAGTTCGTAACGGTAGAAGACCGAATTCCGATCTTCTTTGCTACTGCATTCGCACTGGAGTTTTCTTTTGTGCATAGCTCCAAATACTTTGTAAAAAAAGACATGATAATCCCCCAAAAACTGTCGGTTCATACAAGATTGTTATTTTCGAGAATTAGATATTGACTTTCGAGATTTTCGAGATTATACTAATGCCATGAACACCAGTTCACGAAAAATGAGTACAAAAATCCTCGGGGTAGGAGCCCCATTTTTCAGAGGTTCCGGCTCCGGCGAGTGGCGAATGGTTTATTTGTTTCAGCAAAACCAATATAGCATACGCCACTCGGAAAAGCAACCGTTTTTCTGAATTTTGTTCAAATTCACCAAGAAAGGAAGGAGTGTTTTGAAAGTTGGAAACCCAGGCAACCATGCCCCGGACACCCAGAGAGCGGGTGCAGAAAGCGATGTTTATTCGCATGACCGTGACCATGAACAAGCTGACCTACGGCTGGCTCATTCAGGAGCTGGAAAACGAGGGATTCACGATCAGCAAGACCACCGTGAGCAGCGCTCTGGCGGGGAGCCTGGTCAGCCCGAAAACAGACGAGTTCCTGATGCGGGCGGAGAGGATCTGCAAGCGATACAGGCAGAGCTTTCCCACCAGGCAGCAATCCGGGACATAGGCAAACTGACCCTGGCTTTTGTAATGGCCGATATTGGGGCCTACGAAGAATGGTTTTTTGAAAAATACGGTGTGAAGCCGGAACTGTGAAAGGAGATTTTTATGGCAAAGTATAAGGTTGGAGATAAGGTGCGGATCGTGAGTGAGCTGCCCGCAAGCCCTCGTTTTGTTGATTCGATGTTGCAGTACCTTGGCAAAACGCTGACTGTATCAAAAGTTGAGGAAGAAACGCTTGGAGCAATCTACAGGTTTAAGGAAGCGACATATCCGGGAGGCATTGCACCTATAGCGGCACTTCTTTGTTCCAATGCAACCGGAAAGTGGGCGTTCATCGAGGAATGGATTTCCGGTCTGGCCGAAGAGCCCAAGGAACATAAGGAAGCCACCAGTGAGCCTATCTCCGTACATATCCGTTTCTGCGGTGCCCTGACCGTGGCAGAGCTGATGAAGGGCAGCAAGGTCGTGAAGGTTGCAAATGCCCGGTGCAGCCCGAAGGACACCTACGACCGTGGCGAAGGGGCCAAGGTCGCCGTGAACCGACTGTTTGAGAAGAAGCAGAAGGATGTGGAGGAGACGGTCAATCCAGCGAAGAAGTGGAAGGCCGGGGACAAGGCAGTTGTCGTGGGGCAGAATGGCGTTCCATATCACTTTTTCCACATTCCTGAAGTTGTCGAGGTTATGCGGGTAGACCTGAGAGACACCTGCCTATGTCGGAGCTTGTGCGATTATGGCCGTGTCCAGTGGGTCAGAATGGATTGCCTGAAGCCATACAAGGAGGCCAAAAAATGATCATCAAGGATGCCACACCGGAGGAAATCGCCGCCATGCGGGAACGCATCAGCAAGCGGCAATCTGACCGGCGGTATGAGATGGAAATGGACCAGGCCGTGGCCATGGCCTGTAAGGCCAACCGTGTCCCTTTCGTGGAGCAGGGCAAGGAACCGAGCCTGGAAAGCGTCATCGTTGCAACAGGCATGATGGCAACCGCCGGGGCGGCGGCAATCCTGGGTAGCACCGGTGCCGTGCCTATGGGTTACGCCGTGACTGTGGCTGGTGTGGCTATGGCCGGGGCCGCTACACAGGTTGCAAGGGAGGTACAGAAGTGAACATCCCGGAATGCTACGAGCCGTGGAGGCAGGCGGAGGCCAGAGAATCCGACTGGGACAACTACCTCTCTCGGTTCCCGGTATGCGCCCACTGCTGCTCCCCTATCACGGATTCCAAGCTCATTTACATCGCGAAGCACGATGAATTCTATCACCTGAGCTGCATTGAGGCGATGGAGGAATTCAACGAGGCTGCGGAGGTGGAGTGATGCTGAGAAAAATTCCCACCTCCAATATGAGCAAGGAAGAGTGGACGAAGCTCCGCTCCTTCACCATCGGTGGGTCGGATGCCGCCGCTATTCTGGGGCTGAACCCACACAAGTCCCCATACGCCCTGTGGGCGGAGAAAACCGGTAAGGTCATTCCGGAGGACATTTCCGAAAAAGAGGAGGTACGGCTTGGCACAGACCTTGAGGACTATGTGGCCCGCAGGTTTATGGAGGCCACCGGCAAGAAGGTCCGCCGGGAGAACTACACCGTGTTCCGGGATGATATGCCCTACGCCCACGCCAATTATGACCGCCTTGTGATCGGCGAACGGGCGGGGCTTGAAATCAAGACCACCAATGCCATGAACCTGACGAAGTTCAAGAACGGCGAGTTCCCGGCAACCTACTACTGCCAGTGCGTTCACTATCTGATGGTCTCCGGCCTCGACCGCTGGTATCTGGCGGTTCTGGTCCTGGGCATCGGATTCTATGTGTTCACCATTGAGCGGGACGAGAACGAGATCGCCGCCCTGAAAATGGCAGAGGAAAACTTCTGGGACATGGTTCAAAAAGACTTGCCACCGGAAATCGACGGAATGGATTCCACCATTGATGCGGTCAACGCCGTGTTCCCGGTAAGCGAGCCGGGCACGGAAATTGACCTGACGGGATGCGCCGCCGATCTGGCGATATTGGACGAATGCGGACAGCAAATAAAGGCCCTTGAGGCGAAGAAAGCCGCCGCCCAGGCACGAATCATGGAAGCGATGGGCACCGCCGAACGTGGCGGCTACGCCGGTTACTCCGTGAGCTGGAAGAGCGGGAAGCGGCAGACCTTCTGCCGGAAACGGTGGGAGAAAGACCACGGGAATATCCCGGAGGAATATTTGAAAACATCGGAGAGCCGGACTTTCCGATTCAAGAAGGAGAACGCGTAAATGGAAAACATGATTCAAAATGCCGCTGCCTCTACCCAGGCAGTTGCCAAGAAGAAAGCCCCTCAGTCCATTCAGGACTACATCACTGTGATGGCCCCTGCTATCAAGGCGGCGCTGCCCAGCGTTATGACCCCGGAGCGGTTCAGCCGCATAACCCTGTCTGCTTTGAGCGCCAACCCGAAGCTCAAGGAATGCACGCCGCAGTCCTTCTTGGGAGCCATGATGACTGCCGCACAGTTGGGTTTGGAACCCAATACCCCTCTTGGACAGGCCTATTTGATTCCCTTCAAGAACCATGGACGGCTGGAATGCCAGTTCCAGTTGGGCTACAAAGGCCTCATTGACCTGGCCTATCGCTCTGGGGAAGTGTCCATCATCCGAGCACACACGGTCTACGAGAATGACGAGTTCCAGTATGAGCTTGGTCTTGACCCGAAGCTGAGGCACGTTCCCGCTAAGAGCAACCGGGGTAAGCCCATTGCCTACTATGCCATGTTCAAGACCAAGGACGACGGCTACGGCTTCCAGGTCATGAGCATGGAGGACGTGACGGAACACGCCCGTAAGTTCAGCAAAAGCTACGGGAACATGGCCAAGGCGGCCCTTAAAAAGGAACTGTCCAAGGAGCTGACCGCCAACCTGGCAGAGCTGAAGGATGCCTACGAGCATGAGAAGGCCCGCGCCAAGGCCAGCGGCACCGAGCTGCCTACCCCGCCGGAGGCCGGTATTGATGCCAAACTCGAGATGCTGATGACCGAGTGCGACGGCCACGCCGAGACCGAGGACGCCGAAATTCTCCATGCCCGCAAGCGTTTTGAGGAACTGTGCGAGGAATTTACCCCCGAGGTCAAGCGCGAGGCGGAGGTTGTTCGCAATGCGGGCGGCCTGTTCATCATCGGCACCGAGCGCCACGAGAGCCGCCGTATCGACAACCAGCTGCGCGGCCGTGCAGGCCGTCAGGGAGACCCGGGTGCATCCCGCTTCTTCCTGAGCCTGGAGGACGATCTGATGCGCATTTTCGGCGGTGACCGCGTCCAGAGCCTCATGGATTCCCTGGGCCTCGACGAGGATGTGCCCATCGAGAACAAGCTCATCACCAACACCATCGAGAGCGCCCAGAAGAAGCTCGAAGCGTCGAACTTTGCAATCCGTAAGCAGGTGCTGCAGTATGACGACGTCATGAACCAGCAGCGCGAGATCATCTACAAGCAGCGCCAGATGGTGCTGGACGGCGAGGATATCTCCGGCAAGCTGCACGAGATGATGCGCCAGGCCATCGACGATGCCTGCACGAACTATCTGAACGGCGAGACCGCCGACGACTGGGATTTTGCCGGGCTGCGCCGCCACTTCATGAACTGGCTGTGCCTGCCCACCGACTTCAACTACACCACCGAGCAGCTGGGCGACCTGACGAAGGAGGGCATTGCCGACGAGCTGTACAAGCGCGGCATGGACATCCTGACCGCCAAGGAGAAGCGCTACGGTGCCAAGACGATGCGCGAGCTTGAGCGCATCTGCCTGCTGCGCAATGTTGACAGCAAGTGGATGGAGCACATCGACAACATGGACCAGCTCAAGCAGGGCATGGGCCTGCGCGGCTACGGCCAGCATGACCCCGTGGTCGAGTACCGCATCGAGGGCTTCGCGATGTTCGATGAGATGATCGCGTCGATCCGCGAGGATGCTGTTCACATGCTGCTGACGATTGAAATCCGCCAGCAGAACGCCGAGCCGAAGCGTGAGCAGATCGCCAAGCCCACCGGCGATAATGCGCCCGGTGATACCGGTGCCAAGGCCCCGGCCCCCGTCCGCGTGACGAAGATCGGCCGCAACGATCCCTGCCCCTGCGGCAGCGGCCTGAAGTGGAAAAAGTGCACCTGCAAAGAGTACCACCCCGACCTGTAAGCAATACAAAAGGCGCTGCCCGGGATAAGGCGGCGCCTTTGTTGTAGGGGGGCGTCTTAGACGCCCCGCAGCATGGCCGCTCTCTCCGTAGGGGCGGATTCCATATCCGCCCGCGGAGGGGTCAAGACCCCTCCCCTACAATGCTTTTTTGAATGGGTAGAGTTGTAGGGGCCGCACATGTGCGGCCCGCAGCTTTCCCGCAAACGACCGCTTATTTTTATGCCGCGGGCCGGGCATGCCCGGCCCCTACGGTGGCAGCGTCTCTGTAGGGGCGAACATGGTTCGCCCGCCCGTTCACCACTTTCCCTTTTAACGAGGTAACATCATGAAAGCCCGAATCATCCGCGAACCCCGCTGCGCCTTACTCTGGCGCATTGACGAAAGCTACCCCAACTATGCCGCCATCGCCCGCGCGGCCAGGCGCTATGACGTCAAGCTCCGCCCCGTCGCGGACGGCGACCTCGGCGGCATCGTCGGGGACCTCTGCGCGGGCAGGCCCGCCCCGGCGTTTGCGCCGCTTATCGCGGTGCCGGACCGCCCGGCCATCATCGTCAGCGGACTGCGCCATGACAACGGCGAGTTGGGCGCGTTCCTTGACCTTATCAAAATGGGCGGCGCGTCCATTCCGGTGCGCAGCATGGTCACGCCCACCAGCAAGGGCTGGACGCTGGCAAACCTGCTGCTGGAATTAAACACCGAGCATGAGACCGTGCAGGGCGGCAACGCATGAAGCGCCGCCTGACCGCGCTGCTGCTGGTACTGCTTTGTCTGCCGCTGACCGCCTGCCAAAAGCAGCAAAATTTGTACAGTGCCACCTGGTTCGACCTGTTTGACACTGTCGCCATCGTGCAGGGCTATGCCGACAGCCAGGACAGCTGGAACGCCCAGACACAGGCCATGTACAGCGATTTACAGCGCTATAACGAATTGTTTGACATCTACCACCACTATGATGGCGTCATCAACCTGTATGATGTCAACGCCCGGGCCGCCGCTGCGCCGGTGCAGGTCAGTGACGAGCTGTACGCATTTTTGCGCTGGTGCAAAGACACCGCTTACCCTGCCGCCAACGGCGCGACGAACATCGCCGCAGGTGCGGTGCTGCGCCTGTGGCACGATGCGCGGGAAAGCGACTCCCCTGCCCCGCCAGACGCGGACGCCATCGCGGCGGCGCTGGCGCATATCGACATAGAAGATCTGGTTCTGGACGATGCAGCACAAACCGTCTATTTTGCTGACCCGGAGATGGCGCTCGACGTCGGTGCGGTGGGCAAGGGCTACGCCGTGGAGCAGACCGCCCGGGCCGCACAGGCCCGCGGGCTGACCAGCGCCCTGCTGAACATCGGCGGCAACGTGCGCGCCATCGGCACAAAGCCCGGCGGCAAGCCCTGGACCGCGGGTGTTGAGAACCCCTGGGGCGATGACCCCGCGTACATACAGGCTGTCGAACTGGCCGACGGCGACAGCCTGGTCATCAGCGGCGACTACCAGCGCTACTTTGAGTACGACGGCGTGCGGTACGCTCACCTGATCGATCTGACGACGGGCTACCCTGCCCGCTACGTCAGCAGCGTGGCCGTGCTGGCCCGCGCCGACACCGGAGGTCTGGCCGATGCGCTTTCCACCGGGCTGTTCTGTCTGCCCGAGGAGACCGGCCAGGCCCTGGCCGCGCAAAACCACTATGCCGTCCTCTGGATGCACCCTGACGAGACCACGAGCCGGAGCGCAGACTGGCCGCAATAAAAACAACCCCCGATTGCCTGAAATCGGGGGTTATATATTTGCTGTAATTTTATACAAACTGTATATGCGCGGGCACACGAAAAAATCCAGAAAGGCGCAGAGAAAATCAAGAAAGCGGAAAGGCGCTCGCTCCACTTCGTTCCGCTCGCAATCCGCCTAATCTCCAAGCCAACTCCAAGAACATTCCAAGTCCACACCAAGCAAAATCAACGCATTATCTCATGTTTTCCCGCATGGGACAGAATGAGAGAGGATTGGAAACAAAAAAGAAAGCAGGCCCCGGAGCCGGATGGCGGAGGGGCCTGCGTGTGGATTCTTAACTTGTCTCTTTGTCCTTCGGTGAACGCCCTGTATCATAGTAATATAGAAAAGAATATAAGTCAATATGTGACGATAAACTGTAACTTTTATAAATGCACTTTTAAATTAAAAGCACTTGACAATACTGCCCGTTTAAACGTATGCTATATGTAAAGAATAACGAACGGATAGGAAGTGTTTTGCCATTTTGAACTACGAGTATAAGCCGAAGAAAACATCGCAGGAACTTGTTGCGATGCTAAAGGATGAAAAGGGCATAACCTTTTCCATTATGTCAGAGACAGAGGCAGCAGAATATCTTTCCAAGAGAAATAATTATATGCGGACGGCCTCTTATCGAAAGAACTATGCAAAGCATGAGACCGGCGCGCAGGTCGGAAAGTACATCAATCTGGATTTTGCCTATCTTGCAGAACTGTCAAACATTGACTTCTACTTACGGGAGCATCTCTTGAAGATGTGCATTGATATTGAACATGCACTGAAAGTGGCACTGCTGGCAGAGATTGAGCAGAACCCGCAGGAGGATGGCTATAAAATCGTATGCGACTTTTTGGAGAAGTATCCGCAGGTAAAGCGCTCGATTGAGCAAAAAGCAGATGCGATATTTACGGGTGACTTGATAAATAAATACTTCAATTTATGCTATGTGGTGGATAGCAGGACAAATGCTTGCTCGGTAAAAATCATCAATGTGGACTGCCCTGTTTGGGTGTTGGCGGAAATCATTAGCTTTGGCGATTTGATAAAGCTGTGTGAGTTCTACAGCACAAATTATCGTCAGTTCTTTGCAGTGGCGCTGGATAGGAGCATTATCAACCCGGTAAAGAGTCTGCGGAACGCCTGCGCCCATAATAATTGCCTGTTTACTTCGCTTAGGCCAAGCAAAACAACCAGACCGCCGCAGGTGATTTCCAGAATGGCAGCCAGTATTCCGGGAGTCGCAAAGGTTGAAAAGACGAAAAAGCTCTCAAGTAGACCTGTGTTTGAAATCGTCTGTATGCTTTATGAATACCAACTACTTGTAAGCCCAAAGGTACGGCAAAATCGTATGGGAGCATTAAAGCAGTTTGTTGATGGCCGAATGGTAGAGCATTTGGACTACTTTTCGGGAGAAAAGGGCAATCGTTTGGTAAAATCCACCTTGCTCTTTATAAAAAATGTGGTTGACTTTTTCGCATAATAAGCATATAATATCAATGTAATCAAAAAGATACTATATCTTTTGTGAGAACGCCGTTACTGACGCCGTTCTCATTTTCTTTTTATAAGTAAAAAGCAGCCTGTGGAATGAGAAATCATTTTACGGGCTGTTTCGCTTATACGGGCATTGCCTCTCGCAGTTCCCTTTTATACTTGTAATATGTATTCCGTGCGATGCCAATGAGCCTGATACAATCTGCATCGCACAGCGTTCCGTCAAAATCCCTACTATATTTCCTAATGGACTCCTTGCAAGCGGCGACTTTCTTGACAACCAACTTACGGCCTCGCTCCTGCCCTATCTGCTTGCCGTTTAGTTTGGCGGTCAGCATTCCCTCTCTGGTGC
>ERZ772886.2235-NODE-2235-length-15888-cov-5.518853_pt1 | contig 15888 bp, 13 predicted proteins | sample MGYA00512128_ERZ772886 | MGnify/ENA primary metagenome ERZ772886 (study PRJEB29015, sample SAMEA2737698) | human gut metagenome | biome: human gut; feature: human-associated habitat; material: faeces | place: China | collected 2012 ... | reverse complement strand
AGCCAGAGGGATTCCGTTTCTTTCCGGAGGGCTTCGCACCTGTTGCAGGAACTTTACTGCAATTCCGGCGACGGCAACCGTTTCGGATTGCAGGCGTGGTACGTCCATTCGTCGCGCGGCGTCCCGATGCTGTCGGTCGACCACAAGGAGGACGACGACTACTCCAACGTGCAGCGCGAGCAGACGCTGCGCGGCATCTTGCAGTGGGATCATCTCCGCGAGAATTGGAAGGTAGGAGCCAAGGCGGAGAAGATAGAAGATCAGATAGCGGAAATCTTTCCGGAAGCCAATTCGAGAAGTCGCTCGGCAACGGCAACATGGCGCAGATGATCCGCTCGCGCAGCCGGATCGATACGTTTTTCGGCCAGGTCGAGGGCGAATATTCCGTCGGCGACAAGTGGCTCTTTACGGCCGACCTTTCGGTGCACCAGCATCTGGTCGAAAGCGTCGACAAGAACGTCCTGCCGATGAAAGATCCGCAGCAGCTCGGCGGCAACCGCAAGAAGGTGCAGGTCGGCTACGATCAGGGGCGCGTCGAGCTGTCGGGTTACGTTTCGGCCAAGTACCAGCCGACGGACCGGCTGGGGCTGTCGCTGGCGCTGCGCGAGGAGATGTTCGGCGACGACTGGACGCCGGTCATCCCCGCCTTCTTCGCCGATTACGTGCTTTCGCACCGCGGCAGGGTGGTGGCCAAAGCCTCCGTGTCGCGTAACTTCCGTTTCCCGACGCTCAACGACCTCTATTTCCTGCCGGGCGGCAATCCCGACCTGAAAAAGGAGCACGGTATCAGTTACGACGGCGGCGTTTCGTTCGCCGTGGGGCGCGGAGGCTCCTACTCGCTGCACGGCGAGGCGACATGGTTCGACTCCTACATCGACGACTGGATCGTCTGGCTGCCCACCTTCAAGGGATTCTGGACTCCGAAGAACATCAAGGAGGTGCACGCCTACGGCGTCGAGTTGAAGGCGGGGCTCGACTGGCAGCCGGCGCCCGACTGGCAGTTGAACGCCGACGGCAATTTCTCGTGGACGCCCTCGATCAACAACGGCGATCCGGTCGACTGGTACGACAAGGCGATCGGCAAGCAACTGGTCTATATCCCCGAATATTCGGCTTCGGTGACCGGACGGTTGACTTACAGGTCGTGGAGGTTCATTTACAAGTGGTGTTATTACAGCGAACGCTTCACCACGTCGGACAACAGCATGAAGACGAAGATCGGCCGCGTGAAACCCTATTTCATGAGTGACGTTTCGCTCGAAAAGGCCTTTTCGCTGCGATGGGCCGACTTCACGGTCAAGGGGGTGGTCAACAATCTCTTCAACGAGGAGTACGAATCGGTGCTTTCGCGTCCGATGCCGCGCCTGAATTACGAACTCTTCCTCGACATCCGGCCGCGCTGGGGCAGGAGAAGGTAGAAGAGGCGTCGCGGGAACGGCCGGTCTGTTTTCGGGATTGGGCAGGGGTGCGAATCCTGCGGGACGGCTCCGTATGCCGCGGGCGGGCGCTCCGGCGCGGTTTTCGTCCGGATATGCCGGAAGTAGGGGGGCGGTGCGGTCGCCGGACCGGATGCGGCGGGTTGTTTTCACCGCGGCGGACGGCCTTCCCCGCCTCGAAACACGGGGTGCGGGGCGCGGCGGACAAAGAATTCTTTCAGAGCCCTTCGTGGGCGCAGACGCGTCCCAGCTGCGTTTCGATGATGCGCGCGAGTTCGTATTCGGGCGTCTGGTCGCTGACGGCGTTGTTGACGGCGCCGCCGGTGGCGGTGCCGAGCGTGAAGAGCTTGTCGGTGCGCGTGGCGTAGAGTACCGCATTGAAATCCCCCATCGGCGTCTCGGTCGACGCCTCGGTCGGTGCGGCGACGACGGCCGCGATCTGTTCGTCGTGTTGCGCCATGCGTTCGATGAAGGCGAGCAACTCCTCCTCGTTCTCCAATCGGGGTTGCAGCCAGAACCGGTTTTCTTCTTCCGTTCCGGTCTCGAACGGGCGGCACAAGGCGAAGCCGTAGTGCATGGCCGTGCGTTGTGCCAGTTCCTCTGAAATTCCGTACAAAACGATATTCATAACTCTACGTTTTAGAGGTTTGTCTTCAAAAATTCACCGGTCGCTTCGATCCGCTGCGGCGCTCGGCCTGCCGGCGCAGTTCGCGGGAGCGGATTCGCCGTACCGGAGTACGACGGTATTCGCAGCCTGTTTCCCCGAATCCGTCCTGTCCGGAAACGGGGCGGACGATGTGTCCGGACGGCGCATCGTATCGCTGCAAAGAAACGAAGAATGCAGTTCGACCTTTTCGTTAAGCCGAGCGCAGAGCCGAACTTGTTCGCGCTTTGCCGAGGCGGGAAAAGGAGCATGAAAATGAACGACGATCTGGCAGCCGATGCGATTTGCAACCGGAATCGGATACCCTGTCCACGAGGTTCTCCGACGTCGAATCGATCTGGCAGGTCTTCTGACTGACTCCTGTTTCCGAAGCCTTCCCGATCCGTGCGGACCAGTGGCTGAGATGTTCGTAACGTCGCGGAGCTTCACAGCAGCGGGACTGTCCGGGATTTGCACCCGATTCCCTTTTCATTCCGTCGTTTTGCGAACGGACGGAAGACCAAATCTGGGGCAAATATAGGGATTGAGTCCGAAAAACGGTTCGAAAAGACGAAATTTTTTCGAAAAATCCCGTTTCGAGCCGCCGGATCGACTAATTTTGCCGTATGAATTTTTCATACCGATATCGTGCCGAAGATTCCGCGGTTGAGCTGCCTGCGGCCGATTACGTCGCCCGTTTCCGCGATGCGCAGCGGATTGCGGAATATTGCCGCGCCTGCCCCAGTTACGGGAGCAGCTGGGGTTGTCCGCCCTTCGGGTTCTCCGTCGAGGAGTATCTGTCGGGCTATGCGACGGCGCTCGTCGTCGCTACGAAGATCGTGCCGGAGCAGGAGGGACTGCCCTTGTCGGAGGCAGGCCGACTGATGCGTCCCGAGCGCAAGCGGATCGAAGCACGGCTGCTCGATATGGAGCGGCGCATCGGCGGCCGTTCGTTCGCCTATGTCGGCACCTGTCTCCATTGTCCGGAAGGCAGTTGTACCCGTCCCGACGGGAATCCGTGCCGTCATCCCGATCGGGTGCGTCCTTCGCTCGAAGCGTGCGGATTCGACGTCGGCCGCACGGCACGCGAACTTTTCGGCATCGAGTTGAAATGGGGCGTCGAGGGGCGTATGCCCGAATACCTGACGCTCGTCTGCGGATTTTTCCACAATGCGGGACATATCGTATGGAACGGATAAGGGCGGTTTTCAACTGGAGCGGCGGCAAGGATTCCGCCCATGCGCTCTGGCGGGCGATGCGGTCGGGCGACTACGAGATCGTCGCGCTGCTGACGACCGTCGACGGCTCGACGCGGCGTTCGACGATGCACGGCATTCCGGCGGCGTTGTTGCAGGCGCAGGCCGAACGGATCGGGATTCCGTTGTACCGCCTCGATCTGGCTCCGAACGGCGATATGGCGGATTACGGAGCGGCGATGTCGCGTGCCGTGGCGCATTTCGGGGCGCGGGGCGTGACGCACTTCATCTTCGGCGATATTTTCCTGCACGACGTGCGTGCGTACAGGGAGAGGCAGCTCGCGCCGTTCGGCATCGAAGTCGTCGAACCGCTCTGGGGAGAATCTTCTCAGGAGGTGATGGCGGATTTCCTCGCGTCGGGGTTGAAAACGGTGGTCGTGACGACGATGGACGACGGATTGGGGCGTGCCGCCGTAGGGCGTGTCGTCGATCGCGATTTCGTGGCGTCACTGCCCGCCGGAACCGATCCCAACGGCGAGAACGGCGAGTACCACACTTTCTGCTACGACGGGCCGATCTTCGCTTCGCCCGTGCCGTTCCGGCTCGGAACGCCTTTCAGCCGCAGCTACGACGTCCGGCTCGACGACGGGACGTCGAAGAGCTACGCCTATTGGTTCGCCGATCTGCGGGAGGCGTGATTCCGCTTTTCGCGGCCGGACGAAACACGGGATTGTGTATTTCCGTATCTTCTTCCGCGATCGGTTTCGTCCGATGTGTTTTTCGGTCGGAACGGAGAGCGGTTGTCGCAACAGCCCTGTCGTTTGTTGTAGGCCGTGAGCATCCGGCCAGCTTTTCCTGCTCTTTCAGGTAGTCGCTCATCAGGGCTACGGTCGCTTCGTCAGCGCGTTTCTCGCCGGTGATCTTCTCGATTTTCCGGATTATTTCCTATCTTTGGCTGCGCCTCAGATACTCCCGCTCGGCAATGTTCAAATAAATTTGCATTGCGTTCGGCTTATTCGTATCTTTGTGCATAAAGCTCCTGGCCCGATGCGAAACACCGGACGAAACATAACGGCGTCGTTGCTCCTGTTACTCTTTGTGGGGTATTGGAGCAGTGTCACGTTGTTTCCGCATGTCCACCGGATCGACGGACACGTTTTCGTCCATTCGCATCCCTTCTCCGGCTCTTCGGGCAATCCCGGTCACAACCACACGCCGCAGCAGTTCCAGCTGATCGCGCACCTGTCGTTGCTGATTGCCACGGCGGCGACGTTCGTCGCGCTGGTTTTCGGGCAGGCGGGAGCCGCTTTTGTCTTCGGAGTCCGGAAACCCGTCGCGCGGCGCGGTATGCCGGTGCGAGTCTACGGCTTGCGCGCACCTCCCCTGGATTGATGTTTTTGCGAATCTGAATGCGGAGCGGACGTTTTGTCCTGTCTTCGCCGTCATTTGTTGTATATTCATCAAATCCGAATCATCCAATGAAAAAACATATCATCGGAGCACTTGTCGTGCTCCTGTTGCCTGCGGTGTGCCTCGCCGCAGGAGAAGCCGTCGTGAAAACCGGAAAACAAAGCGATGCGAATATTACGGGGCATGTCGTCGATGCGAAGAGCGGCGAGCACCTTGCCTATGCGACCGTCGCCGTGAAAGGTACGACCATCGGGTGTGCGACCGACGCCACCGGACACTATTTCCTGAAAAACCTGCCTTTGGGACGTTTTACGCTCGTCGCGTCGTCGGTGGGCTACCGGTCGGCCGAAACGACGGTGGAGATCGTCGCCGACAGGACTGCCGAGGTGAATTTTTCCCTGAACGAGGAGGCGCTCGCAGTGGAGGAGGTCGTCGTTTCGGCCAGCCGTACGGAGACCAACCGGAAGTTCTCGCCTACGATCGTCTCCGTCGCCTCGACGAAACTGTTCGAATCGACCGCGTCGAGCAACCTGGCTGAAACGATGAATTTTCAGTCGGGATTGCGCGTGGAGAACAACTGCGGTAACTGCGGTACTACGCAGTTGCGTATCAACGGATTGGAGGGGCAATATTCGCAGGTGCTGCTCGACAGCCGGCCGATTTTCAGTTCGCTGGCTTCGGTGTACGGGCTGGAACAGCTGCCCGTGGCCATGATCGAACGGGTCGAGGTGATCCGCGGCGGCGGGTCGGCTCTGTTCGGCGCCAACGCCATCGGCGGCGTGGTCAACATCATCACCAAGGAGCCGCTCTACAACTCGGTGACGCTGGCCAATACGACCAATATTTCGGAGGACGGTACGGCCGATTTCAATACGTCGCTCAACGGGTCGTTCGTCTCCGACGATTACAAGACGGGCGTCTATCTCTTCGGGATGATCCGCGACCGCGACTCCTACGACCGCAACGGCGACGGCTTTTTAAGAATGAATCTTGCCTGCCCGAAAACGCAGGTGGAAGACGGACTGCGCCGGTTGAAGGAGAGCGTGGAAGCGTATCAGAAGCGGTATGCAGGGTAAAAGGCCTGATTTGAAATAACGTGTTCATTCAATGCTTTACAGGCATGAAATGATATAAGGCATAACTATTGGATATGAAAAGCGGTTCTTTATATAATAAAGGAAGATTGATGATTTTCTTATACAGTGGAAGAATAATAAAGATCGCCTGCCGCTGATTATAAAAGAGGAATGCGTTAATATAGGATTAAATCAAGAGAAGCCTTATAAATAAAGGGTTTTGAATGATTTAAGTCCTATTTGTTTATGAACCCTTGTATTTTTCTTTATGAAGTTATGAATTTTGGATTGACATATTTTCATATGACAGTTAATGTAATATTAAAGACAGGCAACTTGAGTGTCTGCCAAGCGGCAAAGTAAGGTGTTGTGTCAGAGAGCAGTGCCTTATGCACTTTATAAGGGTTTGACATTTACCACAATCTGGCTAGAGGTTAATCCTCGAAAGAAAATGTTAGAAGGGCTCTGCTTATGCAGAGCCTTTCTTAATCTAAGGAGCAAGTGGTCGATATCTGTAGATGGTTACGAGAATAGTATCAAACAAAGGGCGTTCCTTTTTGTAAGGGAGCGTCTTATTATACTAACCGAAAATAAATGATTTTCACTTGAAAAGAGGTTTTGACTGTGTTTCAGTTACATTAAGAATCTCATTTGATAAAAAAGATTGTTTTCATCTTATGGGGCTACAATATCTCGTAGACAGACCTGAATTGAGCCGAGACAGAGGCAGAGTATCTTATGGAAAACAATATGGAGAGCAGGAATCTATTTCTGTTTTTATCTAATGATGAAGGAGATAATTATTTCTGTCGTTCATTTTTCCCAGAAGAAAAGATGGATTATTCAAAAATATCTGCCAAAGAGGGTTGTTATTGTGGTATCATAGATATAATCTCCTTTCGGGGCATGGTTTATGGTTACTGAACAACTCCATTATATCACAAACTGTGAGGAGATTTTTATATTTAACAACCACCAAATGCCATGTTTATACGGCTTTTGGCGTTTCGCAAACGCCTATATAAAATATATTACAGAGGAGAGCGCATGGAAAACAGTTATCGTTATTTTAAAAATGAAAAATGTAAATATTTTCCGTGTCATAAAGTGGAAAAGGAGGCAGAGTTTAACTGCCTCTTTTGTTACTGTCCGCTGAATCAGTACGAAGACTGTCCGGGCAATCCGCATTTTATCACACGTGAAAGCGGCAAGAAAATCAAAGACTGCACGTATTGCACTTTTCCGCACCAGCCGGAAAATTATGAAAAGGTTGTGCGGTTTTTATCTGAGAAGATGCGGTAAAATCAGGAATAAGCAGTTACAGCATCTTTAAAATTTTGAAGGATTTGCTCGTGCAGTTCGCTGGGCTGAATAATAAGCGCTTCTTTTCCAAATTTAAAAAAGTAGTTTGAGGCTTGACGCCGTGTACAGTTAAAAGTATATAAATTTCCATCCTTATGAGTGTAAGATGGTCGTTGATGCAGGATTGTCTGATACATGGAAATGCCTTTATTTGTAAATAAAACCTCAATATCTTCGGTGGGACTGTCAAAATAGGCAGCACCGGTGGCTTGGATTTTTTTACGAAAAGCTTTCTTTTCACTTTCTGTTATTTCAAATTTTTTTTCGGTATTTACAACAGACAGAATATTTGAAATTCTAGGACTCATATCAACATAGTTTCCATTTAATCCATCTTCACGTGGACTGCTTTTGCAGATAACATAGGTGTATCCGATAAAAGTGTCAATTGTAAGCGGCATTATATAATAAAAATCATTGGTATACATTTCGATACAGGAAATGGTGTTATTTTTGATACAATGATTTAAGGTGTTAAGAATATCTTTTTTGATAATACGGTCACGCTCGGTATCTTTCAAATTGGCATAAGATTCAAAAAGGGCAGAAACGAATTTGCCGGGGCTTTGGTAAATATCTATAATAATATCGTTACAATGTTGTAATAACTGTATCGACTGTTTGCTATAGTGAATATTTTTTTGAATACCCTTTGGCAGTTTGCAATATTTATTTTGAAAACTGTAAATCGTATGTTGTTGAATGTCCTTGAGGATATCCGGTTGTATCGTTCTGGATTCTGTTACGGAAAGATGCCTGCTTAAAATTTTGTCGTAGATATCAGTTTGTTGATTTACATATTCGACTGGGTTAGCAGGCAGGACAGACCAACCGTTTTCAATAATTAGATTTGTTAGTGAAGAAAGCGAAGTTAAATGATATTTTTCAATATCGCTTAAAAGTGTTTCATATGTTTTTTCAGAAATATTAATATGTTGTCGTTCTTCTAATGGAAACCATTTACTCATAAGTACCCCTCCAATCATTTAATAAAATAATTGTACCATATACCTGTATAAATTAATAGGATATTTTAAAGATAAATACAGCAAAATGAGCATTTTATATTGATAAACCTGTATAAAAAATAATTTTAAATATACATTGTAAACTCAAAGATATAATTGTATGATTAATTTATGACATGAGGAGATAATTTCAGATAAGTTCGGCATTAAAATGCCGGGAATGGAGGAACGTATGAGAAAGAGTATTATAATCACATTGATGTTTGCAGTAGTAACTATAGCTTCTGTAGGTATGGCTGCCTGCAATGCTTCATCAAACAATGCGTCTACGGAGCAGACAGAATCCGTATCAACGCAGAGTTCAACAGTAAAATCCACATCGTATGCTGCCACAAAGTCTTCTACGAAAGCGACAACAAGGTCTGCAACATATGCGTTGACCAAAGCAGCTAACTCTACGAAAAAATCAACAACGAAATCAACGACTAAAGCAGCTGCCAAGCAGGGTTCAAAGAAAAGTAAATACAATTCATATGATGATGGATATAATGCGATTTACGATGATGATGATTATGACTGGGAGCGGTATAAGAAAGATAAAGATTATGCAGACGGTGTAGATGATGCAATGGATGAACTGGATTGGTAAAGGAGGGGACAAATGCTTGCAAAATTAGAAATGATATTAGAGGGTGAGGAGATTGATTATCGGAATTCTTCTAATTTACAAGGCGTTTTAATGGAACGGATAGATACGGAATATGCTGAAATACTGCATGAACAGCGGCTAAATCCGTATAGCCAGTATCTGATAAAAAATGAAAATCAGTATATATGGTGTATTCAGACATTGAATGAAGAAGCCTATGAACAGATGATTCAAAAAATGATAAGTCAGGATTTTTCGGAATTTCAGATAAAGAATAAAAAAAGTGCTATCCGAATCACCGAAAAAAAGCTGAATATACAAAAGAAAGCCAATTTAATGGAACAGTTTTATGAAGAACCGGGAAAAAAATATTACAATATTGAGTTTATGACACCGACATCGTTTAAAAGAAACGGTCAGTATCAGATATTTCCCGATTTAAGTCTGATATACAGAAGTCTGATGAAAAAATATAGTGCATCGACAGAAGAGCTGGATATGTATGATGAGGATACGCTGGAACAGCTTGTGGAAAACAGTGAAATTACACGGTACAAATTGCAGAGTATCGGATTCCCAATGGAAGGAATTACAATACCTGCCTATAAAGGGAATATTACTGTGAAAATGAAGGGAAACGATACCATTTCAAGATATGCAAGACTGCTGTTTTCTTTCGGGGAATATTCAGGCGTAGGAATTAAGTCGGCGATTGGTATGGGGGCAATGAAGTGTTTTGACCGGAAAAAATAAATGCTGTACAGGAATAGCGGAATGGAGGAACAATGAACGAAAAAGAAGTAAAAATCGTAATTGCGGGACTTTTACATGATATTGGAAAAGTCATTTACAGAGAAGGCGGGGACAGCAGAAAGCACAGTCTTAGCGGTTATGATTATTTAAAAACAGAAACGAAAATGACGGACAGTGAAATTTTAGACGGCGTAAGATATCATCATGCACAGCAGTTGAAAGGTGCGGGTATCGGGAAAAATTCGATTGCATATCTGACCTACATGGCGGATAATATCGCATCAGCAACGGACAGGCGTGAAAAAGACGAGCAGGAGAGCGGATTTGAAATTGCAACGCCGCTGGAAAGCATTTTCAATATATTAAACGGTAATCATCAGAAAATGTATTATAAGCCGGATTTTTTAAATCCCGATACAGAAATTAATTTCCCAAGACAGGAAAAACAGATGTTTGACAGACATATGTATCATCTGATAAAAACGCATATGACTGAAAATCTGAATGGCGTTGAGTATAATAATGCTTACATTAATTCACTGCTTGAAGTGCTGGAAGCCAATTTATCTTATGTTCCGTCTTCAACCTCAAAAAATGAAATTGCGGACATATCGCTGTTTGACCATGTAAAGCTGACGGCGGCAATGGCTTCCTGTATTTATCAGTATTTAGAGGAACAGAAAATTACGGATTATAAAAACGAATTGTTTACCAATGGAAAAGCATTTTATCAAAAAGACGCATTTATATTGTATTCAATGGATATATCGGGAATACAGGACTTTATTTATACAATCCATTCGGAAAATGCGATGAAAATGCTGCGTTCAAAGTCTTTTTATCTTGAAATCATGATGGAGCATATTATTGACAGCCTGTTAGAGCGGTTAAATTTATCGAGAGCCAATTTGATTTATTCGGGAGGCGGTCACTGTTATCTGTTACTGCCGAATACACAAAATGTTAAAGATAAAATACAGCAGTATCATACGGAAATCAATACATGGTTTTTAGAGCATTTTCAGGTGTCACTTTATATTGCGGGCGGATACAGTGTATGCAGCAGTGATTCATTGAAAAATGTACCGGAGGGCAGTTATGCACAGATATTTAAAAATATCAGCCGGATGATTTCAACACAGAAGGCTTCAAGGTATACGGCAGGACAGCTTATAGCATTAAACCGGAAAAAGGAAAGCGATTACAGCAGGGAATGCCGGGTGTGCAGACGGATTGAAAGCGTTGACGAAAATGGTCTGTGTCCACATTGCTCAGCGTTAAAAGAACTCTCCGGCAAAATTTTAAATGAAAAATACGCATTTTTTACAATCCTTTCGGAAAAAGAAGATAATGCGCTTGAGTTACCGCTGGGGTATTATTTAGTAGCGGAAGACGAAAAAGAATTGCAGAAACGCATGCTTATAGGGGACAGCAAATATGTACGTACATATGGCAAGAATAAGATGTATACGGGCAAAAATGTTGCAACAAAGCTGTGGGTTGGAAATTATCATTCCGATTGTAATACGTTTGAAGAAATGGCAAAGAAGTCAGAAGGAATCGAAAGAATCGGTGTATTAAGAGCTGATGTTGATAACCTTGGAACAACTTTTGTGTCGGGATTTAAAAATGCACAGAATCACGACCGGTATGTAACGTTATCCAGAACAGCGGCATTATCCAGACAGCTTTCACTTTTCTTTAAATTATATATAAATACAATCCTAAGAAATGGTGCATATGTTATCCGCAAATCCGATAAAGATAAAACATTGCGGAATGCGGTCATCTGTTATTCCGGCGGAGATGATTTATTTATTGTAGGAGCGTGGAACGAGGTGATAGAACTGGCACTTGATATCCGGGAAAAATTTGCAGCTTATACAGAGAACACACTGACAATTTCTGCGGGAATCGGCGTATATAAGCACGATTATCCAATCAGTGTTATTGCAAATGAAGTGGCAGATATGGAAAGCATGTCAAAATCAAGAGCAGACAAGAATTCTATTACGATTTTTGATGACGGGGCAGTTCATACGGAACTGGATAGGGAAGGATTTCAGATTGAAATCGGTGACGGAACATATAGCTGGCAGGAATTTCAGGAGAAGGTATTGGAGGAAAAGTACCGGTGCATTGAGAATTTCTTTGATATGTCAGATGAAAGAGGTCTGGGATTTTTGTATAATCTGCTGGAGCTGATACGCAGACCAGAAGAAAAGATTAATTTTGCAAGAATTGTTTATGTTTTAGCAAGGCTGGAACCGACAGCAGATGCAGACGAACAGCAAAAAAAACAGTATGAGGTATTTTCAAAGAATTTGTACCAGTGGGTAAATACGGACGGAAAAGAAAGCCCGGATATCCGGCATTTAAAAACAGCAATGCAGTTGTATTCATATATTAGAAGACAGCGCGAAGGTGAAAAGGAAACGGAGGGAACACAAAATGAGGATTAATGAGGAAAATTATGTTGCAAAAGCGGAAAGTGTTATTTTAGAGCTGAAAAAAAAGATACCCAAACAGAAAGAAAAAGACGGTATGGTAACAAATTCAAAAATAAGAAATCTTTTATCCATGTCGGCGGATATTTACAATCAGGTGTTAGACTGTAAAGATGATAAACTGCCACAGGAGCTGAATGGAAGAATTGAGTATCTCAGGGTGCGTTACATATATGAGGCAGGACGTGAGCCAAAGGTGAAAGACCTTGTAATACAGGGCGAGCTTCTTGAAATTATGAAAGAAATACAGGGCAGTAAGAAAAATTACATTTTATATTATCATTATATGGAAGCTTTGGTGGCATTTAAAAGATTTTGGAACGAAAATGATGATTAATGGCATAGAGTGCAGAAACGCTTGAGAACAAGGCTGCCGTCAGCTGCGATAGTGCCGGAAAGAACGCTCTCGTCCGCAACGGTGAAGCCCTCGCGAGCCTCAGGTGCGTAGGTAGCGGTCGAGCCGGTGGTACCGGTAAGCTTCTCAGAAGTGGGATCGCCGTAAGTGCCGTCGGTGCCCATTACATAGGTGTTGACGGTGTAAGCGGTGTCACCTGCTGCTGCGAACACTGCCTCGAAGGTAGCGTCTGCGGTACCCATAATGCCGACTGCGGGTTTCCAACCTGCGAAGGTATAGCCTTCCTTGGACGGATCCTTGGGAGCGACGATCTGATCGTCAACCTTCGTGGGAACCTTGGCGTACTCTTCGCCGTCGACTGTGAATATTGCGTTGTAGGTCATCTTGTCGAGACCTGCGACTGCGTTGTTGATAGCGGTTGTTGCCGCATCGACTTCACCCTGCTGGGTGTACTTCTTGCCGGAGACATCTGCCGCAAGAGCCGCTGCAAGAGCATTTCTGCTCTCCTCGGTGTATCTTGCTGCGTAGTCGGACTCGGCCTGCTTAGCCTGAGCAGCCTTGACTGCCGCGTCATAAGCAGTGTAATCAGCACCGTTCTCGGTCCACTGGGACTCAAGAGTTACATCGTTAGCGGGCATGGTCGCGGGAGCCGCGGGTTTCCAGCCGGCGAAGGTGTAACCGGTTCTTGCCTCGGGATCTGCGATCTCAAGAGCTGCGCCGTAGTAGACTTCGGTCGTTGTGCCGTCAACAGTAAGCTTGTACTGGTTACGGCTGTAGTAAACCTTGAGAACAAGGCTGCTGTCAGCTGCGACTGTACCGGTGAGAACGCTCTCGCCTGCAACCGTGAAGCCCTCGCGGGCATCGGGGGTAAGAGTTATCTCTGCGCCGGTGGTTGCTGCAACGTTCTTGGAATCGGCTGCGCCGTACTGACCGTCAAGACCCATGACATAGGTCTCAACAGTGTAAGAAACTTCGCCTGCGGAGAACTTAGCATTGAAGGTGAGATCCTCAGTGCCCATGGTTCCGACCTCGGGATCCCAACCGGTGAAGACATAACCTGTCTTGGAGGGATCGTCGGGCTTGGCGATAGCTTCGCCGACCTTTGCAGTAACAACCTTGTATTCAGCGCCGTCAACATAGAAGGTGGCTTTGTAGGTCATGAGCTCAAGAGCTGTGACCGCATCGTTGATTGCCTTAGCGGCTGCATCAACTTCACCCTGCTGGGTATACTTCTTGCCGGAAACATCCTTCGCAATGGCATCGGCGAGAGCCTGTCTGGACTCTGCGGTGTAGGTCTTGTCGAAGTTTGCTTCTGCCTGCTTAGCCTCAGCCGCTGCCTTAGCCGCGTTGTAAGCGGTGTAGTCAGCGTCGTTCTCGTTCCACTGGGAAACAAGAGTTACATCGGAAGCGGGCATGGTTTCGGGAACATCTCTGTCCCAACCGGCGAAGGTGTAGCCCTCACGAGCTGCCGGCTCGGCAACACTGATGGCTGCGCCGTAATAAACATTGGTCACATTGCCGTCAACAGTAAGCTCAAGCGAGGTGACAGGAATAACAACATTGATTACACTAATTGCGTATGCCTTAGTGTATTCTCTGCCCCATTCGTCAACAACCTTAACAGTAAGGTTAAACGTTCCCTTGTCAGCCGTCTTTGTAATATTGATATCATTACCGCTTACAGAAGCTTTAACGCCGTTTTCATCGCTTACCGCAATATCGGTTGATTTAACCATTGCGCCGTCATTAAGTGCAAGCGAAAGGGTAGCCTTTTGAGTATCCTCAGGTACCTGAATAAGCGCTGTTTCGCCAATAACGGTATCGCCGTTTTTAACATTAATTTCAGGCACGATAAATTCGTGGCCCTCAAGCGCTGTTGTTGCGGCTACAAGAGCATCACAAGCAGCGTCAATCTCTGACTGAGGAGCTTGCATATTTGCATAAACCTCATTAGCCTTGTCAAGTGCGGCAGTAAAGGTATTAGCGTAAGATACCTCATAATCCGTCGGGTTGATTTTGCTTGCCTCGTCGATAGCCGCCTTAAGCGCAGCCGTATCCCACGTGGTATATGCCTTAATTGTTGCGGTGTATCCACCGTCCTTAGCGGTAACGGTAATTGTTGCACAGCCCTGAGTAATGAATGTAACTACACCGTTTTCATCAACTGTTGCAATGTCTTTATTATCAGATACATATTTGCAATCTTTGATTACGGAAATATTGCCGCCAAGTTCAAACTTAGGCGAAAGAGTAACTGTTTGAGCAGGAGCGCCGAATACCTTTTCGTCGGCAAAGCTGATACCTGTTACTCCGTATCTTACAAACGTAACCGTTACGGTTGATGAATAACTCTCGTCTTTTTCATTTGTAATTGTGCAAGTAATATCCGCAGCCTGAGCCGAAGCTGAATTGTTAGTTACAACACCGCTCTCGCTTACGGTAACGTTGCTGTTAGATGAACTCCATTCAACTGACTTATAAACAGAATCCTTAGGCTGCTCATTAGCAACAAGACTAATACTCTTGCCGTTTATGAATGTGCCTGTGTAGCGGAAGTAGCCCGGATTTGGATTTGTTACGCCTTCTGCCTCATAGTAGCCGATTTCCACACCCTCACTTGCAACGTAAGGAATGAGTGAATCGTATGCATCATTAAGCTTTTTAAGCATTGCGTCAGCTTCAGCCTGTGTAGCCTTGCCTTCGTTAATCATTGTCTTAGCCTCAGCCACTGCGGCACTCAATACATCAAGACTTGCTTTGGTGTATGTATATGAATCCTTAACCTCTTCAATAAGAGCGTTATATTCACTCTGCTTTTTGGCAAGAGTGCTGAAGTCTGTCAAAACAGTGACTTTAACCTTATCTGTAAATCCGCCGTCAAACGTTGTACCTGTAATAACAGCCTCACCCTTTTCAACAAAGGTAAGCTTGCCGTCATTTGATACCTTGACTGCATTTTCATTGCTTGAAGTCCATGTGATATTGCCAAATTCAGGTGAACCCGAAAGTGTATATTCAAGCTGAGTTACATCATCGGTAGCGTAATAGGTAAGTTCCGATTCCTTAATGTCAAAGCCTGTTGCAATTTTGTCACTCATAGTAACATTGATAGTCTTTTCAAAGGCTCTGCCGTATTCGTCTGTATAAGAAATCTTAACCTTAGCCCAACCGCCGTTGCTTCTGTCTGACGGTGTAAGCGTAATTGAACTGTCGCTTATTGATGAATCCATCTTATATGACTCAACAACGCTCCATTCAACCGCTTGATACATTGCGCCCTCAGGAAGAGCTGTTGAGGTCAATGTAATCTTATTATAATTGTTATAATTTGTATATTTATCGCCTGAAAGATTTATCGAAATTGAATTGTTATCGCCGATTATTCCGTTTTCTGCATCCTTATATCCGCCTACAAGCGGCTTAGCTGCAGTTTGATAAGTAATCTTCGCATCTGTTACGTGAACATACGGGTGCTCAATCATAGCCTCATAAGCCGCAACAAGATTTTGAGTTATTTCATCAATCTTTTCCTG
>ERZ772886.2231-NODE-2231-length-15908-cov-4.264682_pt1 | contig 15908 bp, 7 predicted proteins | sample MGYA00512128_ERZ772886 | MGnify/ENA primary metagenome ERZ772886 (study PRJEB29015, sample SAMEA2737698) | human gut metagenome | biome: human gut; feature: human-associated habitat; material: faeces | place: China | collected 2012 ... | reverse complement strand
TTGTCATTGGAATCGAAGGTGATGCTCATGCCGGTGATGCTGTGGCCGTCGCCGTCAAAGCTGCCGGTGAACGGCTGCTTCTGGGAGCCCATCGGGGTCCACGCTTCGGTCAGCTCGATATTGGCAGTCAGCTTGCCGCTGATGGCGGTATCGCCGCCGTTGACCTTCGCTGCGAACCACTGCAGCTGCTTCTCGCTGGCGATGCTGTAGACGCCGCTTTCGTCCTGCGTGGGGATCGCGGGGTCCTTTTCACCGCAGCGGATGCAGGCACCGTCAGCGCCGAAGGTGTGGCCGAGGGCCGGAAGCTCTTCCGTGCGGGTCTCGCCGTGCACGCTGCAGGAGAACGTCTTGACACCGGCCGTCGTGCAGGTGGGCTCCGTCGTGATGACGCCTTCATTCCACTGACAGGGCTGTGCATCGCCGCTGGAGAGGACGATCTTTGCCGTTGCGGGGGCGTAGCAGGCGTCCTCCGTGCCGTAGTTCGGGTCATAGCCCAGCAGGTAATAGGTACCGGCCTTCAGCGAGGCCGTGTCGAGCGTGTAGCTGCTGCCTTCGCTCGTAAGCTCCTGCTGCTGTTCCCAGTTTTCATTGTAGAGCTTCACATTGAGACCGGTGATCGGCTCAAAGGACTCCGTGCCGCCGTCGGACACGGACTTGGTGTCATACTTCTGCGTTTCGAATGTGATCTTTTCACCGACCTTGGCGGTGTAGTCGTCCTTGTCAAAGCGGGCGAATGCGCCGTAGGTCCAGAAGCTCCAGTTGGAGAACATGGCCAGATCGATCGTGTCGTTGTCGGACAGCAGAATGTAGTCTGCCGTGGATCCCCAGCCCGCAGACATCAGGGGATAGACGTGGTTGCGGTAGTACATGAGGTTCTCGTCATGGCCCCAGAAGTTCTGCATGTACATGGACGTGGCGCTGCCGGAGATGAGCAGCGCATTGCGCGTATCCTCATAGGAGCCGCCGAGCATGTCATTCACGCCTTCGCCGCTGCCGGTGAATTCCAGCAGGCCGGATGTGCCCTTGCCGCAGTCCTTCTCGGCCACGCCGAGGTAGTAGCGCTCGAGCATATAGATGTAGAGGTGCAGGAGCGTCGGGCGCTGCACGATCTCGTTGTCCGTATAGCTTCCGGAGCCGTTCTCCGTGTGGTAACGGTTAAAATCGTCCAGACCGTACAGGGACAGGGGGAAGTACGGGACCTTGACCTCCAGATGCGACAGGATGGTGCCGCCGTCGTCCTTGCCGATGATCGGTGCGCCGTCGCTCGAGATGGTCACATAGACGGTGACGGAGGCCTGGTCGGTCTCGTCATAGCCGTACTGGTTCTTGTCGCCGTCCTCCACGGCCTCGACCGTGATGGGAACGGTGACTTCGGTGCTGCCGCCGCCCGTGCAGGTAGCGGTAATGCCGATGCGGAATTCCCCTGCCTCGGCAGAGGTGAACTGCAGCGTATTGTCCTTGATATAGACCTTATCGCCGTAATCCGCCTTCAGCGCGAAGCTGAGAGCGTGCCCGTTCGGGTCGGTGAACACCGTTCCGAGCGGGAGCTGGTACAGCGCACCGACCTTGACGGGATCGGGCGCCGGGGTACTTACCGTGATGTCGCAGTTCGCCGCGAAGACCGCGGGGATCATCGACAGAAGCATGGCAAGCACCAGCAGGATGCTCAGGATTCTTTTCATGCTGTTTTCCTTTCTTTTGGGAAAGCCATTGAGGATACGATTAGTGGCTTCCCGATTTTATTTATCCTTAGACCGTGTTCGGTCCAAAAGATCAGCGCAAAGCCCAACGGGCGGGCCGCAAAAAAACAGCCTGACAGGAAACTACATGGGAGACATGGAGTTTTTGGCAAGCTGCTGCATCGTGGGGCGGGTCGGCGGCACCCGACCCGCCCACAGGAGGAGAACACCCGGTCATGCGCAGCGGGAACGCATCCGCTGCCCCGAATCGGGCACAAAAAAACGGCTGAAAGGATAGATAGACTATCCCCTCAACCGATTCGGGCAAAGTAATGCATCACAGTAGGTCTTCTGGGTCGCGCATCCGGGAGCAAAGCCCCCACGGCCGCTGCCCTGCCTTCTCAGGGTTCCCCAATGACCGGCTTTCGCCGACGGGCAGCGGACTCAACGCTCACAGCGACGGTTATCCCAGAGGCGCAGCGCGCCTCCCTCGGGGTATTATCCCCGTTCCCTTGTTTACCCGTATGCCTGACGGGGTCGCCCCGCGCCGTTGCGTACATACGGTCTCTGCAAGCAGAATATTCAGTTCATGCCGCACAGGCTTTGTGCGGACTACTTTGATTATAGACCATGCGGGCGCGCCTGTCAAGCACCGAAATCCGTATTTTTTTAGCGAATGCGGAAACACACACCGGAACGGGCTTGACAAAAAAATCGGCCCTTGTTATACTGAGAGCAATGGAAGCTTCAAGTGCTTCCGCTGCCGTCCGGGCAGCGGGAGAGGATAGGGAACCGGGTGAGAATCCCGGACGGTACCGCCGCTGTATGCGCGGAGGCCGCGTGCAGGGCGAAAGCCGGTCATTGGGGAACCCTGAGAAGGCGCGCGCGGCCGTCGAGGCGTGAGTCAGAAGACCTGCTTGGGGAGGCTCTGCCCGCATGGTGCGGGAAACGGGGCGCTTTGTTGTGCGCAAATGCGGACGCTGCAACGATTGTTGCAGTGTCCTTTTTTTCTGGGGGTCGTGCCATGAGACGGAAAACAATCTGGGGCCGGGTCTGCACGGCCGTGCTGATCCTTTCGCTTCTGGCCGGTGCGGTGGCTGTCGTGTTCACGGGCGGACGGGTGCGCCCGCCCGATCCGCTGCCGGAGCAGGCGCAGGTCCTGCAGCCGGACCGACAGGAGCGCGGCGGCAGCGGCGGCACATCGGACGACGTGCCCCTCACGCAGTCCCCGGAGCCGACGGAGCCGTCCGAAGAGCCGGACGAGACGGAAACGGCCGAGCCATCCACGGAGCCGGACGAGCCGACGGATGCGACGTCCGCCACGCAGACGACACAGACGCCCGAGCCGAGCGAGGAGCCGACGCGCAGCACCGGCGGCGGAACGGAGCCGACGGAGGAGCCGGGTCCTGCCCCCACGGAGGCCCCCGGCCCCGAGGAGCCGCATATCGTGACGGACCTTGTCAGCCGCGTCTGGCGCTCCGGTGAGCTGGACGGCGATACGCTGCGGTTTTATGCCTATGCCGCGGGCAGCGGAGACCTGAGCCTGCGGGTATATTATAAGGAGTCCGGCTCCACCGCAAACAACGGCACGCGCCTTCTGCCGGCGGACGACCGGAACTTCTCCGTCCGCCTTACCTTAAATCAGTCCTATACCTTCTCCTTATATTTATATCGCGACGGCCGCCGCGTCGGCGATGCCGCGGTCTACTATGTTTCCTATCGCGCAAGGCTTGCAGACGACGATCAGCCCGAGATCGGCGATGCGCCGCCCGTCATCACGACGAGCCGCGACGGCCGGACCGATCCCGTCTCCGTGCAGACGATGACGTTCGTCGTCTGGGCGAGGACGGGCACGGACGGTTCACCGATCTACACGAGCCATCTGCAGGTCTCGATGGACGGCGAACTGCTGACGAACCCGACCGGCAGCGCCGCGTCCGGCTATGAATATGTGCTGCGCTTCTCCGCGCCGCTCGTCGGCGATGAGCGGGAATACACGCTGCGCATCCTTGCGTGGGACGATGCCGGAAATTCCGCCATGCGCACCGTGAAGATCGTCTATCAGACGGTCTCGGAGGGCGACGACATCGGTGAGGCGACCATCCGCATCGACGCCACGACCGTCGGCCTCGGAATCGTCGACGAGGAGACCGTCCGCATCAAACAGGGCGACACGGCCGCGCAGACCGTGCTGCAGATGCTGGAGGACTGCGGCTATGAGGCAGGCTATGACGGCCTTGCGGAAAAGAACGGCGGTTTTTATCTCATGCGCCTGACGCGCGGCGACCTGCTGTATCGCGCGCAGGTGCCGGAGCGCCTCTGGACACTCATCCAGCGCGACGGCATCTCACTGACGGGCGCGCCCGGCCGCGACAGCCTCGGCCAGCACGACTACACCTGGGGCGCGGGCTGGATGTATGATGTCAACGGCTATTACCCCGGCAAGGGCCTGTCGGAATGGATGCTCGGCGACGGCGACGTGCTGACGCTGCGCTTCACGCTGGCCTGGGGCAAGGATATCGACGGCTTCGGCGCGACGGGCGGCGGCTACGGCGTGCTGTCCAGCTACTGCTATGTCTGGCGCGACGGGCAGGAGATCCCGCTTGGCCACGACTGGCAGGAGACGGCCCGTGTCGAGCCGACGGAGACGGAGGACGGCTATGCGGACTATGTCTGCACGAAGTGCGCCGAGACGCGCCGCGACGTCCTGCCGAAGACCGGAACGGTCGACCCGACGGATCCCACGGAGCCGACCGATCCGACCGATCCGACCGATCCGACCGATCCCACAGAACCTGCCGACCCGACGGAGAACGAAAACGAGAGGAGCATGTTCCTTGAAACGAATGCGGAATATTCTGATCCTGCTGCTGTGCGCTGCACTGCTGGCGGGCTGCGGCGCAAGATCGGCGCCTGCAAAGGCACTCGAGGGCTGCCGGGCACTGCTCGGCGTGCGCGAGGGCTTCCTGGAGGACCGCGCAGCGGAGCTGGCGGGCAGCTCCATCGGAGACTGGCTTGCCATGGCGCTTTCGGCCTGCGGAGCGAACGAGGGCTATGACGCTTACCTTGCCGCACTGGAGCAGCATGTCACGGAGCGCTATGCCGAGCAGGGAACGCTTGATGCGCTCATGGCGACGGAGTATTCCCGCACGATCCTGACCGTCGCCATGCTCGGCGGCGACCCGAGCGCCTTCGGCACGCGGCCGGACGGCACGACCGTGGACCTGCTGGACGACGGTGTGTGGAATTTTGCGGGCGAGCTCGGCGCGCAGGGCCTCAACGGCCTGATCTTTGCCCTGCTGGCGGTCGATGCCGGGACCTATCCGGAGCCGGAGCGGGCGAAAAACACGCGCGCCGGGATTGTGGAGGCCATCTGCGCGGCGCAGGAGCCGGACGGCGGCTTTGGCCTCGTTTCCGGCGCTTCGGAGGCCGATATGACGGCCATGGCCCTGCAGGCCCTTGCGCCCTATGGCCAGGACGAGACCGTGGAGCGGGCGCTTGCCTGGCTGAAGGAGCAGATGCAGCCGGACGGCACGTTCCTGGCCTACGGCGAGCCGAGTGCCGAGAGCTGCGCGCAGGTCCTCCTTGCGCTGGCCGCGCTCGGCATCGACCCGGAGCAGGAATTCGGCAGCGTGAACCCCGAAACAGGCCTTGCAGAATTCCGGCAGGCAGACGGGAGCTATGCGCACCTGCTGACGGACACGGAAGGAAATCTCATGGCGACGGAGCAGGCCATGCTGGCCCTCTGCGCGCTGGAGCGGCTGCCGGACGGCGGCTGCATATACGAATCGAAATATCGGGAGGCGGCATGATGGAACAGAAACAATATGAGCTTGCGGCGCAGGTGCTCCGCGAGGTGCAGAAGGTCATCCTCGGCAAGCGGGAGATCGTGGAAAAGGTCCTGATGGCCGTGCTGGCGCAGGGCCATGTGCTGCTGGACGATGTGCCCGGCGTCGGCAAGACGACGCTGGCCATGGCCTTCGCACGCGCGCTCGGGCTGGAGACCCGCCGCGTGCAGTTCACGCCGGACACGATGCCGTCGGACATTCTGGGCTTCTCCGTCTATGACAAGCAGGCGGGAGCCTTTTCCTACCAGCCGGGCGCCGTGATGACGAACCTGCTGCTGGCGGACGAGATCAACCGCACGTCCACCAAGACGCAGGCGGCCCTGCTGGAGGCTATGGAGGAGCGCCGCGTGACCGTCGACGGGAAGACGCATCCGCTGCCGCAGCCGTTTTTCGTGCTGGCGACGCAGAATCCCGTTGGCTCGGCCGGAACGCAGCTCCTGCCCCCGGCGCAGCTCGACCGCTTCCTGCTGTGCCTGAGCATGGGCTACCCCGACCGGGAAAGTCAGGTGGAGCTGATGAAGGAGCGCCACCACGCCGACCCGCTTGCGCAGGTGCGCCCCGTGACGGATGCCGCCGCGCTCTGCGGCCTGATGGATGCCGCCGCCATGACGTTTGTGGCAGACGCGGTCTATGATTATACGGCCCGCCTGCTTGAGGCCACGCGCTGCCATGAGAGCCTGCAGCTCGGCCTAAGCCCGCGCGCCGGTCTGGCCCTGTGCCGCGCGGCCAAGGCGCGCGCGTTCCTGCATGCGCGGGACTATGTCCTGCCGGAGGACGTCGCGGAGGCTGCGCCCGATGTCTGTGCCCACCGCCTTGTGCTCGCTCCGCGCGCCCGCCTGCATGACGAGACGGCGCGGTCGGTGCTTGCCGAAATTCTCGAGCGCGTCCCGCAGCCCGCGGTGCGCGAATTCAAAAGCTGATGCGGAAGCGAATGCTGCGCGCCTGGCTGCTGTGGCTGCTGGCGGCGGCCTGCTGTGCGCTGGCCTTTGCTTTTACCCATGCCGGGGCAGCGCTGGCCGCGCTCTGCGTGCCGGTGCTGGCGGCGCTGGCGGGATTCGTCGTGCTGCGGTGCAGCAGGCTGCCCGCGCTTTCGCTCCGGCTCCCGGCAGGTGGGCGGAAGGACGGCGAGATCGCGGGCGAGATCGTGGCCTCCCGCCGCGCGCCAGGCCGCGTCCTGTGCCGCATCGAGGTGCGCAATGACCTGACGGGCGAAATAACGGAATTTTTCGCGGAGGAACGCTTCTCGTTCCGCGCCGAACACTGCGGCCGCCTGACGGTCCGCATCCGCAGGGCCTGGCTCCTCGGCCTGCCGGGCCTGTTTGCCCGGAAGATCCGGACGGACGCGGCGGCGCATGTCACGGTCCTGCCGGATACGTTCCCGGCCTCCGTCCATGTGACGATGCCGGAGGTGCAGAGCCCGGACAGCGACACCAGCAGCCCGGACCGCCGCGGAAGCGACCTGACGGAGCCGTTCCGCCTGCGCGAGTATGCGCCGGGCGACAGTCTTCGCCAGATCCACTGGAAGCTCTCGTCCAAGCTCGATCGCCTCGTGATCCGTGAGCCGGGCATGCCCGCCGCGCGTACGCTGCTCGTCTTCTGGGACCGCAGCGGCGATGCCGCCGCGCGCGATGCGCAGGCGGAGGCCGTGTTCTCCGTCTGCCAGAGCCTGAGCGAGCAGGGCTATGCCTATCAGCTCGGCTGGCCCGAGGGCGGCACGGTCCGCTTTGCGGAGGCTGGCTCTACGGAGGAGCTGCTGCGAAACCTGCCGCTGCTGCTGCGCGGCGGCGCGGAGCCTCTGCAGGAGACCGGCGCGCTGCGCGGATTCGGGAAAATTCTCTATTTCACGGCCTCGCCGGACCCGGTCTGGCGCAGCCTGACGGCGGGTGCGGAGCCGGTCCTGCTGCTGTGCGGCGTGCCGGAGCAGCCGGATGTCCGCTGCATCTGCTATACCAAAGAGGACTATGCTGCCGCGCTGCAGCAGCTGGAGCTTTGAGCATGAAACGAACGAACGGTTTTCAACTGGAACGTGCCCTTGCCGGGGGGCAGACTCTGCCGCCGTGGGCGGCCGCGCTGTGCGGCGGCCTGTGCGCTGCGGGGGCGCTGACGCTGCTGGCGGGGTCCTTCCCCGTGCTGCCTGCGTGGGCGGCCCTGCTGCTCGGCCTGCTGCTGGGAGCCGGGCTTGCGCTCCTGCCGCAGCGGGCGTGGCTGACGCCTGCGCTCTGCGGCGCGGCGGCGCTGTTCTGCCTGTGCGCCCATGCGCCCGTCACGGCGGGCCTGCGGCAGCTGGCGGACTGCGTGCGCCGCTGGCTGACGGCGCGGACCGGGTACATCTATTTGACATCTTCTGGCGGAATGCGGCAGGGCCTCTGGGCCTTCCTGCCGCTCGGCTTTCTTTTGGCGCTGGCCTCCGGCCGCTGCGCCCGGCGCGGGAGCGTATGGTTTGCGGCCGTTTCGCTGCCTCTTGCGGCGGTCGGCTGCGCCATTGGGCTGTTCCCGTCGTGCTGGGGCCTGCTGCTTCTGGCGGGCGGCATGACGGCCCTGCTGCTGTTCCGCACGGACCGGGGACGGACGGCGGCCCTGCTGCTTGCGGGCTGCCTGCTGCTCAGCGCGCCGCTCGGACTTCTCTCCCTGCCCGAGAGCGGGGCCGGGGCGGCGCTGGCCCACGGGCTGCATGCGCTGCGCTATGATGCGGCGGCCAACTCCATGCCGGAGGGAAAACTGCACGATCTTTCCGCGTGGGAAAAGAACGGGACGCCCGCGCTGCGCGTGACGATGGAGCAGCCGCAGCGGCTTTACCTGCGCGGCTTTGTCGGCGAGGTCTATACGGGCCGGAGCTGGCAGCCGCTCGATCCGCAGACGCTGGCGGACGAAGCCGGGCGCTTCTATTGGCTGCATGAAAAGGGCTATTATGCCCAGAGCGCAGTCGGGACTGCGGCGGTGCTTGCCGGACAGACGCAGGTGCAGACTGTCACGGTCACGAATCTTTCGGCCTGCGGCGCGCAGGCCTATCTGCCGACGGGCCTTGCGGACAACGCCCTGCTGGAGCCGGACCGCATCGGCGACCGCGTGGCAAAGGCGCCGGGGAAAACGTATTCCTGTTCCTGCGCCGTCGGCGGCCTGCGCGACTGGTATGCCGCGCAGCGGGCGCTGGCGGACGATCCGGACGGCGCGGCGCAGTGGCTCACGCTGGACGAGGGCTACCGGGCGTTTGCCGAGGCACAGTTCCTTGAGCTTACGCCGGAGGCGGCTGGAGCCGCGCAGGCACTGCTGGGGAGCGAAATGCAGGGGAAGACCCTGCCGGAGATCCTGCAGGCCATCCGGCAGACGCTCACGGAGCACTTCGTCTATGACGAGAGCGTCTCGACGCAGAACGGGACGCAGGACTTTTTCCAATATGTTCAGTCCGTCACCGCGCGCGGCTACAGCGTGCACTATGCGACGGCCGCCGTGCTGATGCTGCGCTATTGCGGCGTCCCGGCGCGCTATGCCGAGGGCTACTACCTCTCCGGACAGGATGCGGCCTCTGGGGAGCAGACGTTTGAACTGGATGAGACGCATGCCCATGCGTGGGCGGAATATTATCTGACCGGCGTGGGCTGGGTCCCGTTTGAGGTCACGCCGGGCTATGTAGAGGCCGAGGACCTCGGAGCAGGCGGCGAGGCGGGTGGAAAGCAGTATAAAAACACGCAGCTGCCGCCCGTTGTGGAGCAGCCGGAGCAGCAGGCCCCGCAGGAGGAGACGCAGCGCAGCTTCCGCTGGTGGCTCGCTGCGATCCCGCTTGCCGCGGCCCTCCTCGCGCTCGTCCTGTGCCAGCTCTGGCGCAGACGCCGCCTGCACCGCCGGATCGCGGCCATGGCGGCGGACGAGCCGCGCGAGGCCGTGACGCAGCTCTATGGATACGCCGTGTTCCTGCTGGCGCGGACCGGTGCGGCCCCGCCCGCAGGGCTGGAGCAGGCCCGGCAGGACAATGCCGAGGCCATGTTCAGCGGCCACGATATTCCAGCGGAAAAGGCCGCTGCCATGCAGCGCTTCGTGCAGGAGGTTCTGCAGGCCTGCCGGAAAAAACGCAATCCGCTCCAACGGTTCGCGGACCGCTGGTTCCATATCTGGTATTAGGTTTGAAGGAGGCAATGCTTATGAAGTCCATTCGATTTCTTGCCCTGCTGCTGTGCGCAGCGCTGCTGCTTCCGCTCGTGCCCGTGCATGCGGCGCAGAGCGGCGGGAGCTTCTATCTGACGGCCTCCACGGCCGGGCAGACGCTCATTGAGCCGGTCGCCGTGCCCTATACGGCCGGGCAGACCATCCGGGATGCCCTGCGCGGCAGCGGTTATGCCTTCGGCGGCATCGATACCGCGTTCATCACGGACATCGAGGGCGTCGCGGGAAACTTTACGGTCTATTATGACGGCGGCGCGTATTCGCTCGATGCGATTGCCAGCCCGGAGACCGTGACGGCCGTCGTCTTCTCCGAGCGCGAAAGAGGCTTTCCGGCCCTGCTGGACGCCGTGACGGAGCTTGCCCGCTTCCGGGAGCGCACGGACCATGTGCAGAATTACCCGGTGGCGCAGCAGGCCTATGCGGCGGCGCTGTCCGGCCTGCGGACGGCGGACGAGGCGGGCCTGACGACGCTTCTTGCCGCACTGCGCAGCGCCGTGGCGGAATACGAGGCCATTCTGAACGGCACAAAGTACCCCGTGACCTTTACGGACACGGCCGGGACGGCCGCGCAGCTCACGCTGACGGACAGCTACGGCAATGTGACGCAGGTACAGGGCCTGCGCGCCGAGGTCGTGGCAGGGGAGTACACGTTCAGCCTGTCTGACGGCGGCGCGAACCGCGTCGACGGCACGCTGACCGTGGCAGGCGCGGTGGAAAAGCAGGTCGCGCTGCCGACGGGCGACTGGTTCGGCACGATCCGCCTCCACAATGCGTCCGGCGCATCCGCGGGTGCCTATCCCGGCACGCAGGATGAGAAGACCCATACGGCACAGTTCCGCGTGGAGGACTTCCGCACGCTGGCCTATCTCTATGCCGAGCGCGGGGTGGATGCCCCTGCGGACGCGGCGCTCTACAGCTGCTACATCGGCCAGAACGGCAAGGACTACGGCGACGGCAGCCAGCCGTCGAACCGCAAGAGCTGGTCGAGCTATCAGACGGCGCTCGTGTCGCTGCTCACGGCCGGAATGACGGACTGCGAGGTCCGGCTCGAGGCCCGCAGCGCCTCCGGCGCGGATACGCGCATCCAGTCCTATATGCTCCGTCTGCATCGCGTGCCGACGCTGGCGTCTCTTGCTGTCTACGGCGAGGGAACGCGCCTGCCGCTGACGTTTGATCCTGCCGCGACGGAGTATGCCGTGACCACGGTCTCCGACCGGCTGACGATCGAGGCGGTCCCGTTCGGTACGGAGGGCTATTCCGTCACGGTGAACGGCGGCACGTCCGCAGAGGTCCCTGTCGGGACGATCACGGTGCAGGTAGCCCACACGAACGGAGAGCGCACCGCCTATACCATTGCGGCGACGAAGGTCGACTCCGTCGAGGTGCGGATCACGGTGCCCGCGGGAACGGACACTGCCGTCTTCAATGCGGCGGACAGCGAGATCGCGTCCGTCGGCAGCGGGACCTACCGCCTCATCCCCGGCGAGCGCTATACCTGGATCACGACAAAGCAGGAATTCTATCATGCGGCGGGCAGCTTTGAGGCCGCTGCCGGTCTCACGGTGCAGGCGTCGGAGCCGGACACGACGGACCGTCTCAGCGCGCTTGCCTCCTACAGCGCGCGCAATCCGAAGAACGGTGTGAGCTATGAGAGCGACGTGCCGTTTTCGGCGGCGCAGCACCGCTATACGCTGACGGTGCCGGATGCGAACTCCACGTTCTATCTGCAGGCGACCCCGACGGGCGGCTATGCCGTGAAGGCGCGCTACCTCCGCCAGACGACGAACACAGGCACGAACGGCACGCAGGCGGAAATCAACGTCACGGCGACCGTCGATCCCGCGAAGACCGCCACGGCCTGCGGCCAGAGCCTTGCGGCGAGCGGCTATTCCAACACCGTGACGCTGCGCCTGAGCCGGACGGCGGGCAGTGTGGAATATTATCAGGACTACACGCTGCTGCTGCGCCGCCGCCTGACGCTGGGCGGGCTCAGCGCCGCCGTGGACGGCGTAACGCTGAACCTGCTGAATGCGAAGGGCGAGGCGCAGAGCTTTGACCGCGATGTGACGGAATACTGGACGCGCGTCGACGTCAGCGCCCGCACGCTGGACTTCACCGCCTCGTTCCGCAGCCTGCCGACGGAGACGAACCCGAACAGCGGCGGCTATCTTGCGGACATCAACGGTACGACGTATGCAGAAGCGCCGTCCGCCGCCCTGACGCTCGATCCGGAAAAGACCGCAGAGGATGTGACCGTGACCGTGCACCATGCAGACGCGGCGGCGCTCCCGGCGACCTATACGCTGCATGTGCAGAAAACGGAGCCGACGATCGTGACGTTCGTGACGGAGCCGAAGGATGCGACCGTCTTCCTGACGAATGAGCAGTCCGGGCGGCGCGCGGAGCGGGCCGCAGACGGCAGCTTCGCCCTGACGCCGGGCGACCGCTACACCTATACCGTGACGGCAAAGGGCTATGTCGGCACGACCATCCAGCATTACACGGCCCCGGAGCAGGCGGAAACGGTCCGCGTCACGCTGCAGAAGGCGGCGGAGAACACGGGCCTGCAGCAGCTTCCTGCCCAGTGGCCCTCGTTCCGCGCGGATGCCTATAACAACGGCGTCATCGACGCCAGAACGCCCGTTTCCTCGGAGAATACGGTCCTCTATTGGGCCACGCAGCTCGGCAGCGGCTATTCCTCCGATGCCTGCGGCTGCCCGATCATCGTGGATGACTGCCTGTATACCTACGGCGGCGAGACGATCTACAAGCTCGACAAGCGCACGGGCGAGGTGCTTGCGCGGGGCAAAATGGACCACAAGTCCAGCTTCGCCATCAACTCGCCGACCTATGCCGAGGGCATGATCTTCGTCGGCCTGGCAAACGGCTGCGTGCAGGCGTTCGATGCCGTGACGCTCGAGTCTCTGTGGCTGTACGAGGACCCGCTCGGCGGCCAGCCGAACTGCCCCGTCACCTATGAGGACGGCTATCTCTACACCGGCTTCTGGAACCGCGAGGACGGCAACGCAAATTTCGTTTGCCTGACCGTGACGGATGAGGACCCGGCGAAGACGGATGAGAGCAAGCTGGCCTCGTGGACCTACACGTCCCGCGGCGGCTTCTACTGGGCGGGCGCTTACGCCTGCAAGGACTTCGTGCTCGTCGGTACGGACGACGGCGAGGCGGGCTACACGACGGGCCATGCCCGCGTGCTCTCGTTCGACCCGCGCAGCGGCCGTCTGCTCGGCGAGCTGACGCTGCCGCAGACGGGCGACCTGCGCAGCTCCGTGACCTTCGTCCCGGACAGCGAGGGCGGCCTTGCCGGTACGGCCTATTTTACGACGAAGGGCGGCTATTTCTACGGCCTGCATGTCGAGGCCGACGGCACGTTCACGGAGGGCTCGCTGCGCGCGCTCAAGCTGGCCAATTATGCCAACGATCCGAAGAACCCGGCCATGAGCACCTGCACGCCGACGATCTATAACGGCCGCGCCTACATCGGCGTGTCCGGCACGGCGCAGTTCGGCGCGTATTCCGGCCACAACATCACGGTCATCGACCTTGCTTCGATGTCCGTTGCCTATTCCGTCCGCACCCAGGGCTACCCGCAGACGAGCGGCATCCTGACAACGGCCTATGAGGCGGAGAACGGTTATGCCTACGTCTACTTCTTTGATAACTATACGCCGGGCAAGCTCCGCATTCTGGCCGACAAGCCGGGCCAGACCGCGCCGGTCCTCATCACGCAGGAGACGGACGAGAGCAGCGGCAAGCATGTCACCTATGACACACCTTATGTTCTGTTCACGCCGAGCGGCGCGCAGGCGCAGTATGCCATCTGCAGCCCGGTCATCGACGCGGACGGCACGATCTACTTCAAGAACGACTCAGCCTATCTGATGGCTGTCGGCAGCACGATGGACCGGCTCGAGGTCACGGCGCAGCCGGAGAAGACGGTCTACCACGCCGGCCAGACGTTTGAGGCCGCCGGTATGCAGGTCACGGCCGTTTGGCACAATGGCGTAAGGACGGATGTGACGAAGCTCGTGCAGTGGTCGACGGACCCGCTGACGCTGGACGACAACGACTTCCAGATCACCTATTCCCATGTGCTCTATCAGGACCGTGACGGCGCGCCGGGCACGGCCTATGCGGCCCCGGTCGGCCTTACGGCGCTCGATGTGCGCAAGCATATTTACGACCGTGTGGAGACCACGCCGGAGGGCCACCGCGGCACCTGCAGCTATTGCGGGCAGACGGACGAGGCATTCCAGCCACATGAATTCGTCTGGGTCATCGACCGTGAGCCGACGGAGGAGGAGACCGGCCTGAAGCATGAGGAGTGTTTCTGCGGCTACCGGCGCAGTGAAAACACCGAGATCCCGAAAAAGGAGCATGAGCACACCTATGTTGCCACGGTCGTCGCGCCGACGTGCACGGAGCAGGGCTACACGCTGCATACCTGCACGTCCTGCGGAGATACCTACCGCGATGCATGGACGGCTCCGCTGGGGCACAGCTGGGATGCAGGGCGCGTGACGGTGCCCGCAACGGAGGACACGGACGGCGAGCGCACCTTCACCTGCACGCGCTGCGGGGCCGAGCGCACGGAGGTCATTCCGAAGACCGGCGAAACGCCCTGCGACGGCGGCGCAAATTGTCCGGGCAGACGCTTCACGGATATGCCGGCAGCCGGGAACTGGGCACACGCAGGCATCGACTTTGCCCTGAAGCAGGGCCTGTTCAACGGCATGTCCGCCACGACGTTCGAGCCGGACGGAAGCATGACGCGCGCCATGCTCGTCACGGTGCTGTGGCGTCTGGACGGCAGCCGCGCACCCGCCGGACGGAACACGTTTACCGACGTGCCGGGCGGCCAGTGGTTCACCGATGCGGTGACCTGGGCGGCGGAAAACGGCGTGGTCAACGGCGTGGGCAGCGGGAAGTTTGAGCCGGACGGCCGCGTGACGCGCGAGCAGATCGCAACGATCCTGTTCCGCTATGCCGCAAAGCGCTATGATACCTCCGCGCGGGCGGACCTGTCCGTCTTCCCGGATGCCGGACGGGTGAGTGCCTATGCACGCGAGGCACTGGCATGGGCCAACGCTGCGGGCCTTGTGAACGGCACAGACAACGGCCACGGCCTGATCCTCGACCCGCAGGGCGATGCGACCCGTGCACAGGTCGCCGCCATTTTGATGCGGTATGTAAAAAATATCGTCCGCTGATACTAGAATCTGATAAAAAGCTTTAAAAGCTTTTTATAGCGCCGAGGGCGCGTCAGATTCTGCATGAGACGGCGCAGCGTGCGTCAGCACGATGCGAGTGTGCGTAGCACACGGGATTCCTGATGAAATGTTTTAATCAGGAATCAGTATGAGATGGCGGCAGCGAGAAAACCCCGCAGGAGAAAAGCCTCCTGCGGGGCCGTTTTATATCCTGTAAGGCGGTCGGTTGACCCGGCTGTAAAATGGTTTGCGTAGAGAAATGTAAAATTATATAAGCTCCGAAACATATGGAACTGTCGGATAAAATTTTCAAAAATTTTGAGGAAAACATATTCACTTTAGCATGTTTTGCCGTATAATAATAGACGCTGGTTGCCCAAAACAACTTTATCCGGCCGCTGACTGAAAACGTTTCTCCCGGCGGACGAGCGCCGGGAAGACAACAGAGCACGAAGAGAGGAGAAAACTTATGATCACCGCTGAATCCCTGTTTTTTGCGATTCTGGGAACGACCCGGGCCGAGATCACTCCCTCCGTCCTTGCAACGGAGATCACTGCCGAGCTGCTGTTTGACGAGAACCTCGGCTTTGACGACTTCCGCATCACGAAGGATGTGTATCCCACCGTTGCCAAACTCCTGCGCCGCAGCTCCGATTCGGTATCCCGAAGCGTCGAGCGCATGACTGCGCGCCTGTGGCGCTGCGGAAGCCCGGAGCAGCTGCGAAAAATCACCGGGCAGGAGCGGCTGCTGCCGCGTCCCGCCCGGGAAACGATCCTGTATCTGGCGTATTATCTGTACCGCTGTCTGTATTTCCATCAGCTTTCTGTGAATTATCAGACGGTACCAGATACTGAGTGTTTGTCATGCCATCCGGCAACTTGACCGCAGTAAAAGCAACACTGTAGTAGCCTCTTTTGCCGGGTGCCTTAATTTGATTGCCATTTTCATTCTCTGTATCAGAGCCATCTTCCGTCTCATCCTCGCCCTGCATGAA
>ERZ772886.2227-NODE-2227-length-15915-cov-3.336192_pt1 | contig 15915 bp, 16 predicted proteins | sample MGYA00512128_ERZ772886 | MGnify/ENA primary metagenome ERZ772886 (study PRJEB29015, sample SAMEA2737698) | human gut metagenome | biome: human gut; feature: human-associated habitat; material: faeces | place: China | collected 2012 ... | reverse complement strand
TAACGGCCAGCACAACGCCCATTGCGTTGCCGTAACCATAGCGGTAGAGCTTGAACCGGCAGCTACCGGGCGGACGGCGCTTTTGGTCAGTATATTATGGTGTTTCCACAAAAGGACATGGTCATCGTCACCACAGCGGAAGAAATCGACGGCACCCGAGTCTTCCCTCTGGTGGAACAATACCTGCTTGCGAACTTGACAGATCCCCAAAAGGGGCGGGATGCTTGGGCCTATGAGCATTTGCAAAAGGTACTCTGCCAATGGGAAGCCCCTGCTGTGTATGAGCCAAGCTCCTCCTATTTGCAGGCCTTGCTGCAGGACAAGATATACCTCTTAAAATCAGTGGACAGCCAGGAGCAGCACCAGCTCCGGCTGCAGCTGGCAAACAGCCGGCTGGTCATTGCCGTGGACGGCATCCAGTCTCTGGAGAGCTCCTGCGTAACGGATCGGCACGGGGAGACGACCTTTGCCATTGAGATCCCCAGCAACAGCCCCCTGCGGGGGCCGGAACAGCGCTCCCGGGCCTGGTCCTACTCTGCCCACCACACCTGGGTGGACCAGGATACCCTGCTGCTCACAGTCTGCTGGCGGGAAACGGGCCATTACCAGACCTGGAAATTCCAATTCGATGGGGAGAAGCTCTTCCTGTGGGTCACCGACGGGGTGAAAGGGATGTTCCAGCTCTTTGGCGCCACCAGCGACCGGAACGTGTGCTTCCGGGACAGGGTGTTCGTCGGGGAAACGCAAAAGTGATCTTGCTTCGAGCAGGCAGCGTGAAAAGCGCTGCCTGCTTTTTTTATAACTTCTCCACTGCTGCGGTTTTATGCTATAGCTTGCTGCTCACGCTTTCTTTATCACGGTGCCCGAAAAAGCAGTTGATTTTTTCCACAAAAAGTGTATACACAAAATTGAATATGGCAAGGTGATTTTTGTCCCAGCAGTCTACGGGAAAGATAGGAGAGAATAAGGGTATGCAAGAAAATCGAGTTGCGAAAAAAGGTCAGCAAGGCCAAGGGGATAACGGCTAAGCTTGTTTCGGCAATTGTTATTAGTGTTGTCCTGGCAGTGTCGGCGCTGCTTGTAGTAGTCTATTCCAGAGTGTCTAACGCATTCTTGACAAAAAGTGAAGAGCTGCTTCAAGCCACTACAGGTAAGACTATCCAAGAGACCAGCGCGTGGATGAACAGGACCCTTACAATGCTGGAAACACAGCGGGATACCATCGAATACGGAGATATGGACATCCCGGAGATGGAGGCATACATCAAGCACACAGTGGACCAGAACGAAGCCTACCCCGCCGGGCTGTACGTGGCCCTGACGGATGGCTCCCTGTACCACGCCAGCTTTGTACCCGGCCCGGATTTCGACGCCGCCTCTAAAAGTTGGTATCAGGATGGCATCGCCTCGGAGAAATTTATTTTGGGCGATGTGTACTTTGACGAAGACAGCCAGTCCTATGTGGTTGGCGCCTCGGGCAGGCTGAAAAGCGCGGACGGCGCGGTGCGCGGCGTAGCGGCCGCCGACGTATACCTATAAAGGGGTGGTATCATGGATCTGCAAGGAATGCGGGTATCAGCTTTCGGCAGACGAATTTGAAGATGATTATGTTTTTTGGTTCTGTGATAATTGCGATGCTTATTTGAATAACCAAGAAAACTTCGACCGTGGTGCTGATCGTCATATTTGCAGAAACTGCGGCTACGAAAATGATACCACTTTGGATAATGTTAAGGGTATCTGCTCTGACTGCGGAAAGGTTATTGCAGACCAAGAAGCAACGCTATGCCCAGAATGTAAGCAGAGACGTGAGCAGAAGGCAAAAGAGTGGCTTGCGAAAGCAGGAAAGGTTGTAGGCGTTGTTACCGCGGTGGCGGGAGCAGCCGCATACTTGGCATCACAAATCAGCAGCGATGACTCAACAGAAGATGATACAGATGGAGTTTCCCTTAAAAAGGACTGACTGAGATCTGCAAGCGAGGATGAACTCCGAGCAAGAAAAAAAGAAATCACTGACAGCACGGATTGGCGTTCTGGGTCCATTTTAGATGGGAATTTTGACGAGGAAATTGAAGCACTGGACGCTATCGATGAAGAAATTAATCAAAGGGCTTGGAATCAGTATAATAGCGAAGACCACTCTAATGAAAGTTACGGAGTTCATCGTGAACACGGTTGGTATTTGCCCAACGACGATTAAAAGTAATGTGTTTATGCAATTCTTTTCGCTGGTACAAAACAGAAAGTCAAAATGCCAGAATGACATTTTTAGGTGTTAGCCCGTGAGAGTTCAACTAATTCTGTGTAAACTCTAAAAGTGAGCGTTGCACATTTTAACGAAAGTCACACTTTTTAACGATTTGTCCGCAAGATGTGCATTTGGTATCAAAATAGGTCTTTACTTTCACGCCAAAAGACCTATCGGAATTTTCGATGGGTCTTTTATTTTACAAAAAACAGGGATAATTCTTGTTTTTATCGGTAAAAAGGGAGCCTGAACGCGGTTTTCATGCGCGCAGGCTCCTTTTCCGTTAGAATTTAGATATTCAGTGTTTTTGCGATGACAGTGAGCAGCTCACGGGTGTGGTCGGCGCTGTGCTCCCAGTACATGACGCCGAGCATGCCCTTTTTCTTGACGTACTCGCACTTGCGGCGGATGGCCTCGGGGGACTCGAAGCTGATGAACGTTTCGCCGTTCCAGAGATATGCGGCTTCAGCGTCCTCGTCCCAATATTCCGTGTAGTTATGCTCGCGGCGGAACTCCTCGGTGAGACCGTCGTAGTTCGGGCCGTACATACCGGCGCTGGCTTCCTGCAGGAGGCCGTTGTTGACGTTTGCGGCGCCCGTGTAATGACGGCAGTAGAATGCTGCGCCGACGACGAGCTTATTGTACGGCACACCGGCGTTGTGGAACAGCTCGACGATGTAGCGCGTATTCGTATTGCTCGTATCGCCGCGGCTGGCACTGAGGGAGGCGTGGTGGCCGGCCTGATGCGTGAAGCCGTTGCGCATGTCGTAGGTCATGAGCTGCACGTAATCGACGATCTCGGCGACCTTGTCCATTTCGGTGTTTTCCGGGAAATAATCACCTGCGCCGACAGCGGTGGAGACGATGCGGTTCATGCCAAGGGCGTCGCGCAGAGCTTGCAGGAGCTTTGTGTAGTTCTGTTTATCGCTCGAGTCACAGTCAATCTCGGCTTGGTCGCTGCATGGGTATTCCCAGTCGATATCGATGCCATCGAGGTGATACTCCTCCACGGCTTTGCGGCAGGACTCCGCAAATGCGTGGCGGCCTTCTTCGGTACGGGACATGAGGGAGAAGCCGCCCGCGCCCCAGCCACCGACGGAAAGCACCACGCGCAGAGCGGGGTTCCAATCGCGGAACTGCGGGATGAGATCGAGATGCGTCATCTGGTGCAGATCCAAAAGGCCGTTTTCGCTGATGAGACCGAACGCAAGGTTCATGTGGGTGAGCTTCTGCACATCTTCGCGTGTAACTTCCGGCAAACCGTCGTTGACGGCGTAGCCGATCGAATAATACTTCATGAAAATTCCTCCGAAAAATTGATAGGAAAACGATTTTCCTTTTTAATTATACCACTTTTCTTTCGTAGTAGATAGTAGTAGAATAAAGAAAAGCGAGGAAACTTTATGAAGTATGATTATAACGCATTGATGAAAGAAATCTACGAAGAAGTGCGTGCGCTGGGTATCCCAGTCTCGGGCAATATCGAGCCGGAGGTGCAGATCAACACGCGCGCAAAAAAACGCTACGGTCGCTGTATGCGATTACATGGCGAAAAATATGAATATCGAATCGAGGTCTCAGCGTATTTGGAGGACAAGGACGAGAATTGTGTGCGCAGCGTTTTGGCGCACGAGCTTTTGCACACGTGCCCGCGCTGCATGAATCACAAGCTCCTTTGGAAGACATACGCAGGTAAGATGAACAACGCGTATAGCTACTGCATTACGGCAACGACGAAGGAAGCACTTGTGGAGTACGAGGAGAAACCGGTGAAATATATGCTGCAATGTACAAAATGCAGAAGGCAGTTTCCGCGCATGAAACTCACGGCAGTGGTGCAGCACCCGGAGCGGTACCATTGCGGCTGCGGCGGCAAGATCATTCGTCTGTTCTGATGACGATTCAAGTAAATTAAAAGAAACCCGCATTCTGTACCGTTAAAGGCACAGAGTGCGGGTTTTGCAAATCAATAGGGGATAGCAAAAGGGAGACCTTCCGACGAAAATCTCCCTTGTACGCTGATATTAGATCTGCACGATCAGTCGCTGCTGAAGGGCAGGAGAGCGAGGTGACGAGCACGCTTGATAGCGACTGTCAGGCCACGCTGATGATGTGCACAAGTTCCCGTAACTCTTCTGGGGAGGATCTTGCCTCTTTCAGAAATAAAACGGCGAAGCTTGGCAACATCCTTGTAATCGATGTAATCCGCTTTGTCAACGCAGAAGCTGCATACTTTTCTGCGGCCCTTGCGACCACCGCGGCGATTATCTCTCTCCGGTCTGTCTGCCATTGCGAAAGCCTCCTTATCTTAGTCGTTGTTGGATCATCAGAACGGCAGGTCGTCGTCCCCGATGATCTCCTCGAAATCTCCGCTGTTACCACTTGAATAGGTGGGAGCGGGTTCGCTGTAAGCCGGGCGCTGCATTTCATTTCCGGCTGCGTTGTTACTTCCGTAATTATTGCCGTAAGACGGGGCGGAGGGGGCACCGTAATTTGCGCCGCTGTCACTGCGTTTGGAATCCGCAAAATTGACATCGTTCGCAACAATCTCGGTCGCCTTGCGCTTATTGCCGTCCTTATCTGTATATGTGCGTGTCTGAATGGAACCGTGAACCGCCATCATCTGGCCCTTGCGGAAGTATTTGCATACAAAATCCGCGGTGCTGCGCCAAGCGACAACATCAATGAAATCAGCCTGACGTTCTGTGCCGGACTTAACATAGGAGCGGTCTACCGCCAGCGTGAAGCTGGTAACGGCAACATCGCTCGGGGTGTGGCGAAGCTCAGGATCGGCAACCAGTCTGCCCATAACAACTGCAACATTCAACATAGGTAACAACTCTCTTTCGTTTCAAAAAACTTACTCAGCAGCGGACTCGTTTGCTTCGACAGCCTCGGCTGCGACAGCCTCAACGTCGATCGGCTTCGGCTCAGCGGCTTTACGCGGCTTTGCAGCAGCGGTTGCAAAACGGGGATCCTTCTTCACGATGATGGAACGGAGAACGCCGTCAGTGATCTTATAGCGTCTGTCCAGCTCAGCGGTGAAGTCCGGCGTGCTCTCGAAGTTTACGAGGGTGTAGTAGCCTTCGGTTTCCTTGTTGATCGGATACGCGAGTCTTCTCTTACCCCATTCGTCAACGCTCTCGACAGTGCCGTGCTTTGCAATCAATGCCTTGAACTTTTCGACCAGCTCTGCATTACCTTCCTCACCGAGCTTTGCGGAGAGAACGATAACGGTCTCGTACTTGTTCTTTACTACCTCTGTCATGGTTTGCACCTCCTTTTGGACTTTGGCCCCGTACTTTTAAACGGAGCAAGGATTGTCATTTGTGTTACACAAAACGCATAAGCACAAACTAACAAAAGTATTATAACATAAAAATCCGCAAAGTCAAGAAAAATCTTGGAACTCGGCGGATTTTTGGAAAATCAAATTTGATATAGGCGCTTTGTGAAGTTGGATGACTTTACAAAGCAAACGAACTTCACATACGTGTAATGTGAATCGACTTTATGTTCAAAGCGTTTTGGCAAGCTCTTTAAGGTAGGCGCGGAAGCTTTCGCCAATCTCGGGGTGCTTTAAGGCGACCTCTACCTGTGCCTGCATGACGCCGAGCTTATTGCCCATATCATAACGCTTGCCTGTGAAATCGACGGCGATCATGCTTTCGGTGCGGGCAAGCTCACACATGGCATCGGTGAGCTGAATCTCACCGCCGGCGCCGGGTGCGGTGTGGGCGAGAATGTCAAAAATCTGCGGCGGCAATACGCAGCGGCCGAGGATGGAGTAAAGCGACATAATCTTATCCTTACTCGGCTTTTCGATCATATCGGTGCAGGTGAACCAGTTATCGTGCAGAGGCTCTACCTTGAGGGAGGAGTAGCGCTGAATGGCTTCTTCGCTGACCTCTTTCACGCCGACGACACCCTTGCCGGTCTCGTTATAAGCGCGGATGAGCTGGCCACAGGCGGGATCTTCGCCGAGGATGACGTCATCGCCGTAGAGAACGGCAAATGGCTCATCGCCGACAAATGCTTTGGCACAGGAGATGGCGTGGCCGAGACCTCGCGTCTCTTTCTGGCGGATGTAGGTGATGTTTGCAAGGTGCGCAAGGTTCACAACTTCATCGTACACTTCTTTTTTGCCGCTTGCGAACAGACGCTCCTCAAGCTCCGGGGCGCGGTCGAAATGATCTTCCATGATGGATTTGCCGCGGTTTGTGATGATGAGAATATCCGTAATGCCGGCGCGGACCGCTTCCTCCACAATAAACTGGATAGCGGGCTTATCCACAATGGGCAGCATTTCCTTGGGCATCGCTTTCGATGCCGGGAGCACGCGTGTGCCAAGGCCTGCTGCGGGGATGACAGCTTTTCTGACGGTTTTCATAAATCAATACCTCCAAATATACTTCCTATTTTCCAAATGTGTTTTATTTTAAACGACATTACCGCGTGAAGCCGTAAGCGGTAATGTCGCTTTTAAGCTGGAATCAAGTCAAAAAGAGCGGGATCCAACGCAGGATCATGTAGCAGGCGAGCAGGCAAAACGTTACGACAACGTTCACGCCGCCGCGTGCGGTGTATTCTGCGGAAAGGTCGGTTTCCGTATTGCTGACGCTTTTAATCTCCTGCACGGTGCGGACGCAGTGATTTAAATACATGCGGTTTGCGCGCACGCCGACGAAGATCATAATGCCGAGCATCAGGGCGCTGCACAAAAGCGGCAGGCAGAACAAAAGATACTGTGAGGGGTTATCCATCAAGTACTGCGAAAGCAGGTTTGCAAGCTGCACGTAGCTGAGATCCGATGAAGACACGCCGGCGTTATCGATGACGTGCGTCGTGATGGGGTTGACGACGAAACACGAGAGCATCAGGTTTGCGATATATAAAAGGAACATGATTGTCGTTGTGATGATGCCCGCCTTGTACTGCTTGCGATACAGGAGCCAGCCGCCGGAGAACAGGAACGCGCTGAAATTGAACTTGCTGCGCCCGAAAGACTTAATATTGCGGAACACGGAAAGGTAATACGCCGTATTCTGCTGCACGACCTTGCTGACGTCACCGTAGGTGACGTTATCCGCAACAAATTCCGCGGGATTTGCGCCGCCCATGGGGTCGAACGCGAACGGCACGCCGCCAAAGCCGCGGCTCTGATAGTTTGCGCTGTTTTGCGGCGGGGGATAACTGCCGTACGGGTTATTGTAATGGTTATAGCCGTTCGGATTGTTCGCGTTATTCGGATTTTGCTGCGTGTTGTAGCCCGTGTTGCGGTGTTCATCCGGCGCGCCGGTGAGGGAAGTGCCGCAGATGTTGCAGAACAGCGCGCTGTGGGCGTTTAAGGTGCCGCAGTTCGGGCATTCCTTGTCTTTAAGCTCACTGGCCGTGTTCGGCGCGTCCGGCGGAATAGGCGGCGCCCAAGTCTTACCGCTTTCGTGCAGATCTGTGAAAATGCACGCACCTTTTTCTTTATAGCAGCCTCTGTGGTACGGTGCACCGCAGATCGGGCAAACGACGATATCGTCATTTTCCGTAAACGGCTTGTCGCACACGGGACACTTGATGCCTTTGTAGTCCAAAACAGAACCTCCAAAATTCGGTTGGCAATATTCGAAAGACGGTCAGAATACTGCCAGAATTATTTTCTTATTCATATAATACTACAAAATGTCCGCAATCGCAATGCAAAGCGTGCAAATTTTCAGACTGTTAATAATTCAGTGAGAAAACGAAGTAAAACTTCAAGAAAGGCTAATATTAAAGATTTCAGCGAAACCGTGCGGTTTCCCGCATTTTTTCTATTTACAAACGGCGGGTTATCTATTATAATAAACAGAGATTTGCGCACATTTAAGCTGAACGCCGCCGTGAAATGGTTGAAGGCGGGTTTGGACGGATATTTTTGAAAGGTAACGAAAACGTATGCTGCAATATGAAGTATTAAAACATGAACTGAATGAAAAGCAGGCGGCGCTGGATGAATTGAAGGACGCGCTGGGCCTTGAAAGACTGCGTGAAGAAGTGGAGATGCTGGAAAACAAGGCGGCCGGAGGAGGAAAAGGAAGAAGCCGAAGCAGAAGAAAAGGCTGACGAGGAATAAAAAAACGGACACGATTGATTTTTTTCGGTCGTGTCTTTTTTTGTGCCTGCACAGAATCTGCACAGAAGATTTTGCAGAAGACTGCTGCGTTAAAGCAGAAGGACGAGACGTATCTGAACCTTGTTTCCCGCTGCGAAGATACGCTGACGCTCATTGAAATGGGCAATGAGGAAGAAGACCTTTCTCTTTTGCCGGAGGCACAGGAGGAAGTGGAGGCCATCGGCAAAGAGATTGAGACGATGCGTCTGACAACGCTTCTCACCGGCGAATATGACAGTAAGAACGCGATTTTGACGTTCCATGCGGGTTCCGGCGGCACGGAGGCACAGGACTGGGCCGAGATGCTGTTCCGTATGTACAACCGTTGGGGTGAGCGTCACGGCTTTAAGGTTTCTACGCTCGATTACCTTGAGGGCGACGAGGCGGGCCTGAAGAGCGCTTCCATCCTTGTCGAGGGCGAAAATGCTTATGGCTTTTTGAAGAGTGAAGCGGGCGTTCACCGTTTGGTGCGTGTCTCGCCGTTCGATTCCGCAGGCCGCCGCCACACTTCATTCTCATCTCTGGAGGTTATGCCGGAGATTGACGAGGACCTCAGCGTGGAAATCAACCCGGACGATATTAAGATGGAAGTATACCGTGCGAGCGGTGCGGGCGGACAGAAGGTCAACAAGACCTCTTCGGCTGTGCGTTTGATCCACATTCCGACGGGCATTGTCGTTTCCTGCCAGGTGGAACGCAGCCAGTACCAGAACCGCGACGTGGCTATGAAAATGCTTATCTCTAAGCTCGTTGAGATCAAGGAACGTGAACACCTTGAAAAAATCTCCGATATTAAGGGCGAGCAGAAGGAGATCACGTGGGGCAGCCAGATTCGCTCCTATGTCTTCATGCCGTACACGCTCGTAAAGGATCACCGCACGGGCTGCGAAAAGGGCAACATCAGCGCGGTGATGGACGGCGACCTTGATGATTTCATCACTGCGTATCTGAAGGCGCTCAGCCAGGGTACGCTCGGCGAGAACATCGAATAAATTTAGATTTGATGAGATGTAATTATGGTAAGAATTGCAACAGTAAATGATGCAGAGCAATTAAAAGTCTTAAATAACGAATTTAATGGTGAGGGCGAAACAAGCATAGACAATATTAGAAATTCCCTTATGAATAATAAGCAGGAAGTTGTTATCGTTGCTGATGAAGATGATATGTTAGTTGGATTTGTTTGTGTTCAGCTTAAAAAATCGTTCTGCTATGATGAATATATGCCTGAAATTACAGAAGTGTATGTTAAACCAGCATACAGAAAAAGAGGCTTAGCGAGTGAGATGATTACTTTTGCAGAGGCTTATTGTAGTAAGAATTATCCACTTGACAATTATGAACTTCTAACAGGACAAGAAAATCTTGTTGCACAATCTGTATATAATAAACTTGGTTATGTAGATGATAATGAACTTCATTTATCAAAACGAGTTAAGAGATAGTCAAATTCCAATTTTGTAAATTTGGGCAGCGTCTTTTGCGGGCGCTGCTCTTTTTTGCAGAATTTTTGCAGAGATATATGTGTTTTTGCGAAAGAAGACCTTTCTTTTTTCGGACAAGTGTGGTAAACTTAATCACGGTATCGCACAAAACGATTTGTGTGTGCCGTATGGATTCGACCAAAATTTCTATTACACATTGGTCGAACGACCGCTGACTCTCGCTTCAAAACTCATGAGCGGGAAAAACGCAGCCCCACGCATAACGCGTGTGATCGCTGAATCATGCAGACGGCATGGTAGAAAGGATGGTACTACATGAGTACAAACAACACGAAAGCATTTGAAACGTATGAATCCGAAGTTCGCTCTTACTGCCGTAACTTCCCGACGGTCTTCGTCAAGGCGAAGGGCTCTATCCAGACGGATGAGAACGGCAAGGAGTATATCGATTTCTTTTGCGGTTCCGGCGCGCTGAACTACGGGCATAACAACCCGTACATCAAAGAGAAGGTCGTTGAATATTTGCAGAACGACGGCGTGATGCACGCGCTTGACATGTACACAAAACCGAAGCGCGAATTCATAGAATATTTCGAAAATGAAGTCATTCGCCCACGTGGCTTTGACTATAAAATTCAGTTTGTAGGCCCGACCGGCACAAACGCGGTGGAAGCGGCCTTGAAGCTGGCTCGCAAGGTAAAGAAGCGCAACAATGTCTTTGCACTGATGGGTGCGTTCCACGGCATGACGCTGGGTTCTTTAGCGCTGACAACGAATGCGGATTCCCGCAAGGGCGCAGGCGTGCCGCTTTACAACGTGACGCACATTCCGGCACCGTATATGTTCCCGGAACTCGACACCGTAGCGTATATGGAACGCCTGATCACGGACGACCACTCCGGCGTGGAGAAACCGGCGGCGATCATTTTGGAAACGACGCAGGCGGACGGCGGCATTTATGTGCTGCCCGATGAGTGGCTGCGCCGCGTGCGCGCACTGTGCGACAAGTACGACATTTTGATGATTGTCGATGACGTGCAGGTGGGTGCTTCCCGTATCTATCCGTACCACCTGGAAAGATGAAGAGAAAGTACGAACCGGCAAGCAACGCCTAGCGGCAATAATGTATGGCGGCTACGGCATGCCGTTTGCGCTGACGCTGTTGCGCCCGGAGCTTGACCAGTGGAAGCCGGGCGAGCACAACGGCACATTCCGCGGCTATCAGCTGTCTTTGGTCGCAGCGAAAGCGGGTCTGGAGTTCATGCTGAACGAGCACGTGGAAGACGCGGTTCGTGAGCGTGCGCCGTTCGTGGAGAAGTTCCTCAAGGAGAACATTGAGACGATTGACAGCCGCATCACGACACGCGGCATCGGTTTGCTGTGGGGCGTAGATTTCGGCGCGTTTGAGGGCGATGTTGCGAAGGCAGTCATTCACAAGGCGTTTGAAAACGGCCTCATCGTGGAGCGTGTAGGCCGCCGCGATTCCGTTGTGAAGATCATGCCGGAGCTGAAGGTGCCCATGGATACGCTGGAAAAGGGCCTCAATATTCTGGCGAAGTCCATTCGTGAGGTTGTTGGCGAGCTGAAATAACTTAAAATTTGTCTCAAAGATAGAGATCGGGCTTTGTGCGCGGTCTCTTTTTGCATAGAACACATTTTGCTGTGCAGGATAAACAAAAACAGCTTGCAAAATGTGCAAAGCAGTGGTATGATAAGCGCAAATAGATTTTGGAAAGGAAGCGTATTGTTGTGCAGAAATTCAGTGAACTTCCGTACACCCGACCGGACATTGCGGCGGCAGTGGAGGAATATAAGCGGTACAGCGAGGCATTTAAGGCAGCAAAGACCTTTGAGGAAGCGAAAAAGGTGTTTTTAGACGCTGAAAAGCTCGACACGCACTTGTCTACGATTGCGTCGCTTTGCAGCATCCGCAACACGATGAACACGACGGATGAATTCTACGAAGCGGAAATGGCGTACCTGAACGAAAATCTGCCGAACCTGATCCCGGCGGAGAAGGCGATGAAGGAAGATATTGTGAACGGCCCGTTCCGTGCGGACTTTGAAAAGGAATACGGCGCGCATTTCATCGCGGTTTTGGAAAACGACCTCAAGACGCAGGACGAGCGCATTATCCCGGAGCTTGTGAAAGAATCGGAGCTTTCCGTGGAGTATTCCAAGGCTGCGGCTTCCTGCAAGGTGGATTTCCGCGGCGAGACCTGCAATTTCTACGGTCTTTTAAAACATATGGAGAGTACTGACCGCGAGGAGCGCAAAGAAGCGTTTGAAAAGTGGGCGAACCTTTACGAGGGCGTTTCCGACAAGCTCGATGAGTTGTACGATAAGCTCATCGAAGTGCGCGTGGAGATGGCGAAGAAGCTCGGCTATGACAATTACACCGAGCTTGCGTACCGCAATATGGGCAGACTGGACTACACGCCCGAGCACGTGGAGAAATTCCGCGAGCAGATCCGCACGGTCATCACGCCGGCAGTGGACCGCATGCGCAAGGCGCAGGCAAAGCGCCTCGGTTTGGATTCCGTCAAATACTACGATGAGAGTTTGACATTTGCAGGCGGCAACGCAGATCCCATCGGCGGCAAAGATTATATGGTGGGGCAGGCGACCGAAATGTACGGCGCGCTCTCGCCCGAAACAAAGGAATTCTTCGACTTCATGACGAAGTACGAGCTGTTTGACCTTGAGACGCGCCCGGGCAAGCACCTTGGCGGCTACTGCACATCTTTGCCGGAATACAAAGCACCGTTCATTTTTTCGAACTTTAACGGTACTTCTGCAGACGTGGACGTTTTGACGCATGAGGCCGGCCACGCGTTCCAGGCATATCTCGGCGAGCGCTTGATTCCGATCGGCGTTTTGCAGGGCTCTACGAGCGAGGTGTGTGAGATTCACTCGATGTCGATGGAGTTTTTCACCTACCCGTGGATGGATAAATTCTTCGGCGACCGCGCGGACGAATACCGTTATGCGCATTTGTGCGATGCACTGGCCGTTATCCCGTACATGGCGTGCGTGGATGAGTTCCAGCACGAGGTATACAAGAACCCGAAGATGACGGCGAAGGAACGCCGCGGTGTGTGGCGCAGCATTGAGAAAAAATATATGCCGTGGCGCGATTATGACGGTAACGCATTCTTGGAAAACGGTGGTTTTTGGATGCAGAAGCAGCACATTTTCCTCTACCCGTTCTATTATATCGATTACGCGCTGGCGCAGATCTGCACATTCTTCTTCTATGACGAGATGAAGAAAGATCGCGAGAGCGCTTGGGCACGTTATTTGAAGCTGTGCAAAGCGGGCGGCACGCTGGGCTATTTTGATCTGCTGCATTATGTCGGCATTCCGGTGCCGTTTGAAGATGGCGCGGTGGAGAAAGCTGTGCGCGGCGTGATCGAAGAGATTGAATCCGCGAAGTATTAAAATAAATTATAAAAGCCGAACGGCGGGGAAAGCTCCGATGCCGTTCGGCTTTTTGCTTGCGTGCTAATTTTGTTTGTTTTGCGGATTGAGCTTTTTCTTCATGCGGATGTCTTTACCGCGGAAGATCAAGCGGTCGTAGAATCCGATTATGCGCGAAGTGAAGCGCTCGTTATAACGCTTTTCGAGCTCCTGCATGGAGAGGTTTGTGCTGATGATGGTCGGCTTTTTCAGCGTGATGCGCGTATCAATCACATTGTAGATTGTTGCCGTGATGTAAGACGACGAGATTTCCATGCCGAGGTCGTCGATGATGAGCAGGTCGCAGTCGTTTAAAAGATCGAGCGTATCGCCGCCGGATTCTTCGGTGCGGGTGAAGCGCTCGCGCTCGAGAGAAAGGGCAAAAGTCTGCGCCGTGCCATACACTACGCCGAACCCCTTGTTGATGGCTTCTGCGGCGATGGCGAGGGAAAGGTGTGTTTTGCCGAGACCCGTAGCGCCTGTGAAAAATAGGTTGCCGCTGTCCTTCTTGAAGTTGTCTGCGTAGCGCCGGCAGAAGTCGTAAATGTTGCGCATTTGCTCGCGGTCGGAACGCTCGCCGTTTACGGAAACATCGGAATAATAGAGCAGGGAGAAATCCTCAAAGGACGAGAGCGTCAGCGGGGAGATACGGTTTAGGTTTTCATAGGCGATCTGCTTTAATAAACTGCGATAACAGGAGCAAATGCGGCCGTCTACATAGCCGGTATCTTCGCAGCGCTTGCAGGTGTACTGCGGCTCGATGTCAGCACGGGTGAGACCGTGCGCGGCGAGGAGATCGGCAAACTGCTTTTGCAGCGAAAGATTTTCATTTTTTAAAGCTTCCATGGTCTCGCGCGCGTTGCCGCTGCGCAAAACGGCCATAGCCGCCCGACTTGCTGTGGAAGCGATGCGTCTGCGCACGTCCTCCGCTTCGGGGCAGACGGCGTAGAAGTTCTCTAAGCGGCGCTGTGCGTTATCCTGCGCGGTGGTGCGACGTCTGAATAATTCATTTTCAGCTTGCGTGTAGACCTGCCTTGCATATCCCATGGTTTATTTCTCCGTAGCAAAAATATCGTATTTTTCGTATTCGTCAAGGTCATAAGAAGGCTTATGCGCACCCTCGCGGCGGGCTTCGGCGGCAATTCTTTCATCCACGGCTTCTTTCAAGGTATGGATGCCCGCGTTGTGCCACGATTCCAAAATGGCGTTGATGTATTTCATGTTGACCTTGCCGGTGTTATCCACACAGCGGTTGTAGGCTTCGTTTAGAAGCTCATCGGGCATGCGCCACTCGAACACCCATCTGTGAGCAAACTGGCTCTCGTTTTTACTGGGTGCGCGGCGGGAGGTGATGCCGAACGCATTTTCACAGCGCTTCCACGCGATGGCGGTCTCGTCGAGCTCGCGCAGCTTTTCCTCCGCGGCAGCGATGCTTAAAATGTTGGAATCTGCCCAGTTGCGCACGGTGGATTCGATGTAGCTCGTGTTTGCGCGGCCAATCTTATTCGCGTAGGCGATAAGCATTAAAATGACTTCGCACGGCAGGCCGTAATCTTCATGCGCCTGAATGAGCGTGCCGGAAAGCGCGGGGGAAAGCGTTTTGCCGAGCAGGTTCTGCGCTTCCTCTACAAGGCGGCGAATCTCCGGGGAGGACTCTACGCGCTCCGAGATATAAAGCCCGTCCGGGCGCAGCATACGCTTCGGCGCGGTGGGGCGTTGCGGCTGTGTTGGAGCGGCCTTCGGCTGCGGTGCGACGGGCGTGGGGCTCTCCACGTGATTCGGCGTGAGGGCGGTATCAAGCGGGGTGTCAACGCTGCAAATGAGGCCGCTTTTCATCCAGAAGCCGAGCGCGGTATCGACACGCTGCGGGGTGATGCCGAGCGCGGCTGCAAGATCCTCCGCTGCATACGGCCGCCCGTTATGGCGCAGAAGCCACAGCATGACCTTGAGCTGATCTCCGTCCGTCTCCTTGATATATCGATCTACAAGCGCGTTCGGCACGGCGAAAACCGCGCTCCATGCGCCGAGCTCCAGCTTATAACCCATGAAAAGCCGCCCTTTCCCATCTTGAATTTCTGCATGTATCATTGTACCACACATTGTGCGTGGTTACAACCGTAAACCGCCCGGCGTAGGCGGATTTGTCCGCGCAAAATATTTTTAAAAGAAAATTCGCGATAGGGGTTGACTTTACGGAGAAAATTCGATATAATAATTAACGTTGCAAAACCCAATATGCTGATGTGGCTCAATGGCAGAGCAGTTCACTCGTAATGAACAGGTTGTCAGTTCGATTCTGACCATCAGCTCCAGAAACCCGATACAATTTGTATCGGGTTTTTTGTTATCTGCAAAGCCTTGCGCGGAGGCGTTTTTTGTGGTATCCTTAAAAAAAGGAGTGTGATCCATGCGCAGCGATGAATTTATCGATTTATATAAACAGCTGGAGGATGAGCTTGAGGTAAAGTTCAGCACCGCAAAGCAACGGCGGTATTCCAGCGTGGTTTTTGAATACATCAACCATTATGAAAGCGCGCCTGTGCGCGAGACGTTGAATCTCTGCCGAGAAATCCGCAATTTGATGACGCACAATGCGAACCTCGGCGGCGAGCCGATCG
>ERZ772886.2223-NODE-2223-length-15936-cov-5.467855_pt1 | contig 15936 bp, 14 predicted proteins | sample MGYA00512128_ERZ772886 | MGnify/ENA primary metagenome ERZ772886 (study PRJEB29015, sample SAMEA2737698) | human gut metagenome | biome: human gut; feature: human-associated habitat; material: faeces | place: China | collected 2012 ... | reverse complement strand
CGGCGGCTCCCCAGTGTCTTTCATGTCTTTTGTCAATTTTTCACAATTCACTTTAGGTTTCTATGAGCTTCGCAATTGTTTACAATTACTAAATACAGAATACCAAGAATTACGATACTTGTCATCATAATAAATATCATCTGATCAATACTTACGACATGTCCTCCGAAAACCGGATTACAATCTAAGGAATCCCTGATTGCCGTCACAACCTCATCCGGGAAGCCATTTGCCGACATCTCCTCAAAGATTCCACGCAGCATATGGTTTTTCAGCAAAGAAGTCCCGTAAGTGCCCGGCAAAATTGACAATACTTTCTGCAGTCCGGTGTCGAAATTGGAGATTGGCATATAAGCACCGCATATAAATCCATAACCGGCACTCACGATCGTTCCGACTGCCGACATCTGCCCCTGCGTTTTCAGCGGATAACAGATGATGCTTGAGAGTGCACAGCCAAATAATACCAGAAGGATTTCATCCAAAATCACCCAAAGCACATCCGTCACACTCATGTACCAGCCCATTTTGCACATATAGATAAGGCAGACGACCAGTGCCAGTCCGTTGACCATCAGGGAATTGAGTAACGTTGAAAGAAAGTATCCCAGAAAAATCACAGATTTTTTCACCGGGGACACATTAAAATCTTTTCTCGCACCGTTCGCAAGATCCTGCACCATCGTCAGGTTCACGCAGAATGTCACTGTGATACAGCTCACAGACAAAAGTGCCGCCGCAAGCTGTGCCGCCACCGTTCCGTTGATCAGTTTTTCAGAAATCTGTACGGTATCCGGCAATGCAGACAAAAAGGAATCTTTATATACATTTGCAAGGAATGTTGCATATAAAACAATCAGAATTACCGGTGTAATCAGGGAAGAGAGAAACATCCCTCTGTCCCGGAAGAAAAGTTTTCTGTTTCTGCTTATCAGAGCTGTCATCGTTCTCATTCGCGCCCACCTCCTAAGGTTTTGCCTGTCACTGCAAGGAAAACATCATCCATACCGCCTTTTACAACCTCATAATCCTGAAACAATTCCTGATGCTCCACGATCAGTTTCGTTGCTTCTGACGTATTATCTACTTTTATCTGGTAACCATCACGTACTTTCTTATAATTATAATGTAAAGACTTAATTTGTGCTTCGGTTACACCATAAACAGAAATCGTGTCCTGCACATACCTGTTTTTTAACTCGTATGGTGTTCCTTCCGCCACAATACTGCCTTTGTCGAGAATCACCACATACGCGGCATTTGCAGCCTCTTCCATGTAGTGGGTTGTCAGAAAAACGGTCATCTGCTCCTCTATGCGGAGTTTTTCGATCACATTCCAGATCACCTGCCTCGTCTGCGGATCCAGCCCGGTAGTCGGCTCATCTAAAATAAGGATCTCCGGTCTGTGGAGCAATGCCCTCGCTATGTCGATTCTTCTTCTCTGACCGCCGGATAATTTTGTGACCGGGCGGTTTAAATAGTCGCCAAAGTCCAATATGTCCAGCAATTCCTGTAATCTTTTTTCAAACGCCTGTCCTGTAATACCATAGAGAGCTGCCCGACTCTTTAAGTTTTCTTTTACAGTGAGTGGCTTATCAAGCACACTGTCCTGAAAAACTACGCCAATCAGCATCTTTGTCTGTTCGCCCGCTCTTTGGTTATCGATTCCTTTGATCTGTACCGTTCCGCTGTCCTTCGATAACTGTCCGCAGAGAATGGAGATTGTCGTGCTTTTTCCTGCACCGTTCACACCTAAAAAGGCGAACAGTTCGCCTTTTTTCACACAAAAGCCCAGATCCCTGACTGCTTTTACATCACCGAAGGTTTTATTTAAATGTTCAATACGGATAATATCTGTGGATTCATATTCGTTCTGCATATTGCACACCCCTTTTTTTGTTATATCACTTAATCGAAATTGCTGGACAAAAGTAACTTTACCGCTTTTTCTCTCTGATCATGGTATAACATAATCTGTTTTGAAAATCTACTGGGGATAAGGTAAGATGCGTTTTAGGATGGGTAAGTTGCAGAAATGATTCTCTGAAAATTATGTCTATCATACACAACAAAAGATGAAAACATACATGAACGTCATCTTTCATGTATGTTTTCTCTGTTTTACATTATTAACTTTTATTCATTTTCCTTTCATTCAACGCAAGCCATCCACTATTATACTAATTCAAACTAGATAAAGATCTCATTACTAAATCAATATCCTTGTTTTCAAGTTCCTGAATAATATGCAGATATGTCTTTTGTGTTGTTGTCATACTTGAATGTCCCAGTCTTCTCGCCACACTTGCAATAGACACTCCGGTAAATAATAAAAGAGACGCATGCGTATGCCGTAATCCATGAACCGATATGACCGGGATATTACATTGTTTACAATGCCGGCTCAAAATATCATTCACAGTCGAATTATATACCTTCGTATTTACAAATATTGGCTTATCTTCCGGCATATTTTTTACAAGTTCTGAAAATTGAATAACGGTCTGCCAGTCGATCTGTATTTTTCTGACAGATGATTTATTCTTTGTAGGCTGAAACCCACCATCTCCTTTATAATCCCATGTTTTGCTAATTGACAAGGTCTGATGTGAAAAGTCAAAATCTTTTGGTGTCAATGCCAACGCTTCTGAAAATCTCATTCCAGTTTTAGCTACCAGTAAAATAAAATAATCCCAGTTTACCTGATCTTTAAGTTCTAACGAAACAAGTAATGTATGTAATTCAAATTGGTTTAGGTACTTTATCTTTTTTGCTACCGGTGTTTTACCTTTTATAATAGCCTTTCTTGTCGGATCTCTGTCAATAAGTCCCTCATCAACTGCATCGAGAATTGCACCTTTTAACTGATGGTGAAAATCCATTGTTGTCTGCCGCTCATGAAATTCCGCATAATCATTCAATAACTGCTGGTATGCAATACGGTTCATATCGCATACTTTCAATTCAGGTACTAATTTTTCCAGCCATTTCTGAGTCATAAGATACTTATCCATCGTTACTTTTCTTATGGCACCTTTTTTATAAACCATAATCCACTTTGAATAATAATCATAAAATAAGTCTGTTTTCTTTGTTTCATCTAACATAATTCACTTCCTCCATTTTTGTACAAATGGCTTACATTGATGACAAACAAATCCACGAAACATATTTTGGGGAATTATATTTCAATACCACCGGTTATAATAAAAGTTCGTAACATACGATCTGTTTTCATATTAACTTTCGGTGGGATCAGCTTTGTCTTTTCCCGCTCTTCAAAAAAAGCTTTTGCCTTTTCCTTATCGACTGTTTTCTTTAATTCATCCAGTCTGCCAAATTCATTAATATTTTCTTCTGTCAATTTCAGATTTATCATATTCCGCAGTTTTTCTTCATCTAATCCTAAAGCTACCGCAAACTGATGAACCTGATTATTTTTTGCACGATATTGGTATTCTGTAATATAATCCCGTAATGTCTTTCCCTCCTCAGGAGTCACGTCTCCTCGTTCAATGTCATGTAAAAAAATATTCGCATATTTTTGTTCTTCCTGTGATAGAGTTGCAAAAGTTTTATGAAGTTCTGCTTTAGCTTCTTCAATTAAATCTCCCGGTGTTCCCTCCTGTTTCAGTAATTTCATATACTTCACAAATCTGCTGTTCATATAATCTGCATCAATTCTTCCTGTGTCAATTTCTGTCAGATAACCTGCAAGATCATATGGAACATCTGTACTTTTTCCGGCATCTACCGGTGTAGAAGCTAACTCTTTATATCGCTGTGCCATTATGAGGAAATTATTCTCGTCAAATCTCATATCTATCGTCATTTCCTGTCCACTTTTCTCATCTTTCACCTGATAAGATAATTGATCCCACTGAAACCGTTGCACTCTTGCCGCCTGTAAGTAAGAATTAAAATCACGGAAAAGTGATGCAAATTTTGCTTTTGCTGATGTATCTTCCGGGAGTTTTTCAAAATCCGGAACCCCTGCACTTTTAAAAACATCTGCGATTTCTTCATATACCTGATTTAATTTTTCAAGATTCTGTGGTAATTTCTCAGCAAACAACCCTATTGGTCTGTCACCCGAATAAAGTTTTACTGCCCGAAGCACATTCTGTTCCATTGTATGTGGCTTTCGGTAATAGCGGATAATCCCAAACGGCTTATCCGGTCCGAACAAACGATTTGTACGTGAAAATGCCTGAATAATATTCTCATATTCTAATACCTTATCCATGTATAAAGTATTCACCCATTTTGAATCAAATCCAGTAAGCATTTGATCTACCACAATCAGTAAATCCAACTGTAATTCCGGTGTTCTCTCAATTCTCTTATACTGCTCCTTATGGGCAAGACGTAACGAGAGATCCTTTTTAAACTTCGCATGGGTAGGAATTGTAAAGTCCTGACCATAATGTTTTTTATAATCTTCAAGGATTTCTATCAAACCCTCCTCTTTGTAAATCATTCCACCATTATTATCGATATTAGGATCAAAAAGACACGTTGTCTTTAATTCCGGCATGTTATCTTTAATCAGTCTATAGTAATCAATTGCTTCCGGGATACTGCTTGTTGCAAATATCGCATGAAACTTTCCATTATGACTCAACGTCAGCCAGTTATCTTTTATGTCTTCCACAACCTTATTCTTATGCTCCGCCGATAAATACTGGCTATTCGGAAGATAGTCTTCGATGCCTTTTATCCATTTTCCATCTTCTCCCGAAAAACCTGCCATAAGAATCTTTGAAGCATCCATATATTGGTAAAAAACTTTTGACTTTTCCGGATCTGCAATTGCCTCTTCTTCCGTTTTTGCATGTGCTTTTTCGAGTGCAACCACTTTTCGAACATCCTTATCCCGATAAGTAAGCACTTTATACGGATCAAATCCCAATACATTTTTGTCCCGGATTCCATCTGCAATACTATAACGATGCAATTCATTTCCAAATACATCGGTCTGTGCATTGTTTTTCTTCGCATTCTCCTCAAAAACCGGTGTTCCGGTAAATCCAAAGAAAATAGCTCCCGGAAAAGTATCCTTAATCACCGCAAGCATATCTCCAAACGTTGATCTATGTGCTTCATCCACAATAAATACAAGACGCTTTTTCCCGATTAATGCTATATCACTCGCATTCCGTCCGCCATCCTCGTCACGTATATTGCTCATTTTCTGAATAGATGTAACGATCAACGTATCAGCTGCTGTATTACTCTTTAATTTTGCCAATAATACATATGTATTTTCTGTTGCCTGCACGGATTCGTTTTCTTCTGCAAATGCACGGTACTCCTTTAATGACTGTGTTCCAAGCTCAATCCTATCAGTGAGAAAGATTACTTTATCCGCATCATGCGAATTTGCAATTAACTGTGCGGATTTAAACGACGTCATCGTCTTTCCTGAGCCTGTAGTGTGCCAGACATATCCTCCACGCTGTCTTGAATGATCCCATTTTGTTTTTGAAACAACATCCGAAATAGCATTGGCTGCATAATACTGATAACTGCGCATCACTTTTAATACACCGTCAGAATCATCTGCCACTGTGTAAAATCCGATCAGCTGATGTGCCATTGGAATAGATAGCAATGATGTTGCTATTGCCTTCCAGTCATTCATAGGTTCATTATTAAAATCTGCCCAATGAAAATAATAATCCTCATTAAACTTTCCATCAGGACCAGGATTAGCAAAATATACTGTCTCATCCGGATTCATCGCTACAAACACCTGCACTAACGAAAACAATCCTGTAAAAACACCCTCATACGCATACTTCTCAATCTGACGATAGGCCTGACTAACCGGAATCCCGCTTCCCTTTAACTCTATATGAATCAGTGGCATACCATTAATCAGCAGCATCAAGTCGCCTCGTCTGTCATTTAACATTTTCGATTTTCCGGGGAAAATAGGCTGTTCCACAATCTGGTATCTGCTCTGCCCTGCTGCTATTTCCTGCCTGTCATAGATTTTCAAGCTGACTTCTTTTCCATAATGAATTTTATCTTCCGGGTTATCTCGCTTTATTGATACTGTTTTTCCATTAATAAAACCATTTAATTTCAGTGGTGTCCGCAGTTCCCTGATCTGTTCTATAATCTGCTGCATTTCTCCATCTGTCAGCGGATTATCACCTAATCTGTCAATACTTCTGTTGTTATCATAAAGAATATCTGCCCAGTTCCGAATCAGATCCTGCTCTGTTGGATATTTTATAACTTCTTTTTCCCATGCATTTTGTTGTAAAACGCGAATCAATGCTTCTTCAAAATCTGCTTCACTTTTGAATGTCATGATATTTGTCTCCCTTTTCCAAAATATATAGTGTAATTTTCTTGTATTAATACTTGATGTTATTTAAGATACTTTTCATTGTGATAATGTATTGTTTGCTATTTTTCTGCATACGCTGATGAAGGGTGATAAGGTAGTCGAGGTTACGGAAATATGTTCCGATTTTGGTCTGTTCTTCCTTTTTAGGAACATTAATTTCAAATTCTGCATATTCCTGTGCATTTACTCCGGGCTGTCCAGAACGTTGAGAAGTCACAGCAATATACTTGTTATATCTGTCTGTCAAAGTATTCTGAAATACAAATTCCTCATCATATTCTTCATTAATTCTTGCTCGAATCAAGAATCCTGCATAGTAAACTAATCCATCAGAATTCCTGTAAATATAAGATTTTCCGACACTTGCACCTGTTCTTGCAAATAGAATATCTCCTTCAGTTAGTTTATAATTATCTGCACCAATTAAATCAATATCAGGGGAAGTGAGATTGTCTGTCAAAAACTCATGTGTGTTATCGTCAATATCTGTAATTCTAATATATTTATATTCTCCATCATATGCTTTCGCTGCTGCATTCAATCCGTATTCAAAAGAAGACGCCACATCACCCAACTTACGCTGTTCCCAAACTTTTTAAGATAACGTCTTCACAAATTTTTGTCAGAAGTTAACATTTTTTAATCTAACAAACTACCTTCTTCATATGAACATCTTAAATAATCTGGATTACTATAGTACACGCTGGAATTATAGTTGGATATTTCCTCACTAATAAATGAACTATATACCTTTCTTATTGTCTCAATAATATTTTCATATAAATCCATAACATCCAAAATTAATGTCTGATATACTCGCCCTATAGCTGTTACAGTTGGCACTTCATATCTGCACGTAGAAATATTATCATATATTCCTTCTGGTATCTGATATTCTTCAATCCACTCATCGCTTACCTGTTCAAATGAAAGGCAGTGATTTACACCAGCTGCTTTGAGTTGGTGCTTTAATGCATTATCAGATAATTTCGACACTATATCTTTGTCCCTGTTATGTGTTTTTCTTGCAACAAATTCAATCATAGAACATACATAAAACAAATCATCTTTATTCCACTGTATCATTTTCAACTGCTATACTCCTTTCATATTTCAAACATTCCAAAGCCCTTATACTATGGAAGCTAATCTGATGTGATGGATGTTTAAACCTTGCGTATTCCCAGAATACCTCTTTACTTATGTTCTTATTCAAATAATCATTCACAAAATTCCAAATCGTGTCATCAGCCATTGGTCCTTCAACAATATCATAGGGATGGGTTTTTCCTGCCCTACATTCAGCAATAAAGTCTAACCACTCTTCACACATTCCATCAAACTTTTTGATGTTTAACTCGCTATTCTCTATATATGAATATACATTAACAATTCCATTTTCATGTTTACGTTCTGCCCAGCGGTAGGCCTGCTCATAACTTTTTGTGCAATAGAATCCCCACGAAAAATCTTTTGTATACCTTGTTTTTCTTATTTCCGGAAATTCAACTATTTGTCCACTTCCATGATACAACTCCAGTTTATTGTTCATTTTCAGTCCTCCATATATCTTAGTATATATGCATATATAATTTTCACTAATATATTTATACTTATTTATTATAAATCTGCAATAAACATATTTAAACTCTCGCTGATGAAGGGTGATGAGGTGGTCAAGATTGGAGAAATACTCGCCGATTTTCTGTTGTTCATCCATTATTGTAGGCATCATCAATTCCATATTTGCCATCTGTTTTCCAGATACCTCAACAAATGTTGAACCTGCCCCAACTGTCTCACCATATCTTTTAAGTTCTTCAGATCTTGTAAAAATAAAGTATGAATCTAATTTATCTTTATTCGGAACGATGGATTGAAATCCTTGGTTGGTACAGCCTTCTTTCAGCAAAATAGCGGTTTTTCCAATACCGGCACGTGATGTAAAAAGGACGGTTCCAACAGGAAGTACCTTTGCCGAACTCTTATTCAAACCTTCCTCTGTTATTTTTCGCTGACTGGATTTTAGATAAATCTGTTCACCGATTTCTGCTGGAGCGTACCAGTCAATATCTCCATCCCAATATGATTCTACACTTGTACTTGGTGTTCCACCTCCGACTATTTCAGCCAATTCCCCCAACTTACGCTGTTCCCAAGCTGTATTAAGAATTCACGATATTTTGCCCTAAATAAGTTTACATAATGCTTATTATACCTTATCTCTCGCCATCATCAATGCAAAACCCAATAAATTTTGTCCTCTCCATAATGGCTGTTCCAAACGTTTTGGATCTGTCATTGACAGACCGATTCCCCATACTTTATCTTTTACAGCACATTCCGCTAAAACTGCATCACCTGTGTTAAGTAATGCGTCTCTTAGTTCTTTGTTCTGGGAAAATTTCTCTACCAATCCCTCATATACTATTATCTGGCGTACTCCACTCCATATCTGATCATTATAATTTGATACAAGACGACCAAGTTCTTTGATTCTTGCAACATCATCCGTCTGTAATATCTGTTGTGCAATTATTTTATCATGAAAACACATTGCCTTACTGTACATCATGTATTGTTCCATTGATGAAAACTCAACATTATCTTTTACAAAATATGACGAATACCAATTGCTTAAAAATCCATACTCCTCCGTTGGATTATGAAAGCCAATAATCTGCATCACACATTCCCTACTTTCTTAACAGCAAGATCAAGTTCTAAATCATGTAATCCGTAATATCCTTTTTTTAAGAAATCCACAGTTATTTTTTTTACAACTTCGGCACTTGGAATATCAAAATACCACTGATAATACGCATAAAATTCTCCTATCCAGTCTGGTATAAAGCCTTCCATTGCTTTTCCCTTTTTCAACTTATATCCTTCTGTTTCTGTAAAATAATTCCACAGTTCTTTTGCATCCATTGTATTTACATAAGCTTTTGCTTTATCTATACTCATTCTCGTTTTACTTCTCATATAAGTATTAATAAAATCTTCCGTATCCATATCCGGGAATGACTGTGCAACATAATCAAACAATTTTCCCTGATTTTCCACCACATCATTTAGATAGGCCTCTGAATATGCCCGCATCTTTTTACCTCGTTTCTAATAGCGTACTAAATACCTTTGTTACCTTATTACTGTCAGAATCAACAAGATCACGCATTCTCTCCCTTGCTGTGATATCTCGTTTATTATATTTATCATTAAATTCCGCGTATTCAACAAGTTCCAAATCTGATTCTATCTCACTTAATTGGTTATATGCTTTTTGCGTTTTGATACAATATTGAATTCCTAATCCGCCAAGTGAAAGCAACTCTTCCAAAATATCAATATCAATGTTATCCCGTACAAATTCTTTTGCAATATAGAAATAGGATGCATTTGCTCTCCAGCCTTTTATCACATCATATCCATTGGTATCTATTCCATACTTTTCAATAAATTTTGCTGCAAGCATTCGATATCTTCTTGAATCAGCCGCATCCCTATGCTTCATTAATTCTGCCAGCCAGGTAAGAACATCGTATTCTTGAAAATCTAGAATTGTCAATCCTGCACAATCCAATTCGTATTTGTGAAGCCATCCACTTTTATCATTTGGTCTGCATACTGCCCATTCCTTTGCTAGCTCCGGGTTATCCGTCAAATAAAATCCACGTCCATAATCATGCTTGTCATCACCACCGCCATATACCGGCGTCACGATTTTATCCGGAGTGCCATGATAAAGTATAATTTTATCCATTTTCCCTGCTCCTTCCTACACAAACATGGTTTCCAGCATAGATTTCTTAATATTTTGTAATTTTTCTACCTCACGCTGATGAAGGGTTATAAGGTTGTTTAGGCGTTGGAAAAATGCCCCAATCTCTCGTTGCTCATCTATCAAAGTAGGTAAATACAGTCCAACTTTTCCAACCTCATCTTTGTTTATTTTTTGTGGAATTGCAGTCACTAATGTTCGCTCTTTTAACCCATTTTGGAAGAATGGTGAAAGGATGGAGTTGCACAAAAAATATGAATCCACATTGATTGGCTTTAACAGTGCTAAACTTACATAAAAAGCCACTTTTTCAGTAGTTTCAACAACATTGGGGGTTCCAACATCGCCTATGCGTGTCATCAAAATATCGCCTTTTTCTGGGTACACTTTATAGTCACGGATAAACGCTTCTTCAGATATATATTTTTCTGACTTCAACGTATTGATATTCTCAACCGAAAGGAACATAATTCCGTTATCGGTATAGTCCGGAGTTTGATGAATACCGTCATACACATCAGCTATATCCCCCAACTTACGCTGTTCCCAAGAGTCCGTAAAACCCTTAAATCTTATCTCAGGAAAACAACTACCATTTTGTGGGAACATTTTTTCTAACATTGATTTTTTAATAATCTGCAACTTGTCATACTTACGCTGATGAAGGGTGATAAGGTTACTTATACTATGTAAATACTCACCGATTTTCGCTTGTTCTTCTTTTGAAGGGATCATATATTCAAGCAAAGATATAGCTGTCCAATTGACATAAATTTGCGTATTTCCTTGTGCTTGTTTTATGATTTTTTCTCTTATATTTGGAGCATTCAGCATTTCATAAAGAAATACAGGATCATACTCATCTAAGTCTATTTCAATACGTTCAGTCCGCTGATTATATACATAAATGCCCGATTCTTCAATTAAAAGTACTCTTCCGATAATATTTCCAGAGGTAGTTTTATCATTTAATATCATCGTTAAATCGTTCCGATTTAAGACACGGTTACTGGTTTTATCAGATTTAATTGCCCTGATTCCTTGGTCGTTGTATATGCTATTTTCAGAGTAGCTTCCTATATTAATCACCTTGTATATTCCATCTTCAGAAAACTCAGATTCTATGGATGTTCCGCCACTTGCTTTTCCGAAATTCCCCAACTTACGCTGTTCCCAAGAATCAGTGAATCCTTTGAACCGAATTGCGGGTTTTTTCTTTTTTTCCATATCAATCACCCATCAATAGCGCTTTTAATTCGCCAAGTCCTTTCAAATCGTATTCGCTGCCATCAAGTTCTTCGATCATCTTTACAAGTTGTTTTTCAGTTTCATGGATTTCATTCTCAATATCCATGAAGGTCGTAGCATATTTGCTTTGTAATGCCTGAATTCCCGCTACAAGAGTATCTACTATCACGTCTGGCAGTTTGTCTAATTCTGATTTCAGTGGACTGATCCATTTTTCTTCCAAAAGTTTCAGGACCTGCTCATCTGAAAGATTTTCAATGGTTTCTTTCGTCTTTGTCTCCAACTTTATCGTTTTGTTTTTAATATCTGTACGCAATGTTTTTTCATCCTGTGTAAGATCACACACTTTTGAAAAAATACGATATGCATTCTGTGCCTCTGGTGAAGTATCTTTTTTTAATTCCTTTAATTTTTTTGATATCTCTTTTGTAACAAATGTATCTCCCTCTTCTGAAAAACACTCTCTATAAGCATCTTTATCCTCTTCTCCAAACTCATCCAGAAGTGTTTCATATTCTCCCGGAATATCTGCAAGTCTGCTTTCTAATTCCCTGATTTCGTTTAAATCCTGTTTTAAAATAGTTTCCTGTACCAGATTAAATGGGAGCACATGTCCTGCCCAGCCATCCTGTAATTCCTGCTCTTCATTACCCTTTTTCCTTGTTACCAGGTGTGGATCCACCTTTTTTGTGGCAGCAAATCCCTCTGTCTGAATGATTTCAAGATCAATAGATACTTCATTCCAACAATTATCTAATAACTGGAAAGCCTCATATTTATCAATTAATGGTATATCCGAAAGTCGTTCAAAAATATTGTCACTTAGAAGACTCTCGGTTTTTGAAATATCAATTTTCTCCATCTGATCAATCAACATATTTTTTAAATAAATCGGGAATGTTTCAAAAGCCTTACAATATGCCTCTTCAAACGCTACGACGTCTTTACTGTTTTTTATTGCATCTTTAATATCTTCTGATGAGATAGAAACATATGGAGAACCATCCTGTTTAAAAAGTTCACTTTTCAGATTTGGGAACGCATCCCAATAATCCTTCATTCCTTCTAATTCTGCATTTGGAATTCCACCAAACATGGATGCATAGATATCCCAATGTTCTGCTTTTTCAGAAGAATCTACATAACGTGGTATGTTCAGATTATAGTCATTGCTGCGTATTTCCTCTCTGGTAACCTTTCTTGAAAATTGTGGAATTTCTTCACGCTTGATATAGGTGTCTGTAATACGCTTAATATCGGACTGTCTGAGTTTATTATTTTTTCCTTCTTTTATAAATCCTTTGGATGCATCTATTATTAATACATCTGTATTTTCACGTTTCTGACGTAATACCATAATAATCGTTGGTATTCCTGTTCCATAAAAGATATTTGCCGGAAGTCCAATGATTGCATCGATATGATTGCTCTCTATTAAGTTTTTCCGTATTTCTCCCTCTTCTCCACCCCGGAACAGGACTCCATGTGGAAGTACAATTGTCATAATTCCATCTGGCTTAACATGAAACAGATCATGTAGCAAAAAAGCATAATCTGCCTTTCCCTTCGGCGCTAACCCAAATCTGGCATAACGAGGATCTGCTTCTTTATTACTTGGATCCCATGCCTGTGAATAAGGTGGGTTTGAAACAACTGCATCTACATAAAGCGGATCATAAGAATTTACCGGATCATTTTCGTCAAAATACGGCCAGTCTTCTTCCAATGTATCCCCATTACGGGTTACAATGTTATCTGGCTTAATCCCTCGCATAACCAGATTCATTCGCGTCAGATTGTACGTGCTCTCTTTTAATTCCTGTGCATAATATTTGATATTATTTGCATCTGACATATATTTTGCCGCACTGTGTCCTATGTTAATAAGCAATGATCCTGAGCCACTGGTCGGATCATATATCTTTATCTCATTTTTTCCCTGAAGATGACTCGCTACAATTTCTGACATTAAAAGTGACACTTCATGAGGTGTATAAAATTCTCCTGCTTTTTTTCCGGCATTTGCTGCAAACTGTTCTATTAAGTATTCATAAATATACCCAAGAACATCATATCCCTGCTTTCCATCCATCGGAATATCTTTTATCAAAGTGAGTAATCCACTGATAGCTTTCGTCTGTGTTCCCGAACTGTCTCCTAATTTTGAAAGTCCTGTCTGTAATGTATCAAATACCTTATCAAATACTTTTTTGTGGGTTACCGATATTAGCCGGCTAAACGCTGAAAGTGCATCCCGCACATTGGAAACATCAAAATCTTTTCCCATGCTTAGCCATGTTGAAAATAAATCTTTATACGAAATAAAATAACCTATATTCTCCTGAATCCATCTGACTGTTTCTTCATCATCATCTGTCACTGTTTTTAACAGTTCGTCGTCGTAATCATTCTCTTTCAAAAACTCTACTTCTTTGTCAGAAAGATATTTGTAAAACATAAATCCAAGTATAAAATCTTTATATTCACTAGCTTCAATCTTTGATCTCATCTGATTTGCAGATGCCCATATTTTCTGTGCGAGTTGCTGTTTATTCATAATTTTGCCTTTCTCCCTGTTTAAGTGTAAGCATAAATAGCTCAATTTATTATAGCACAGAGAATGACTGATTCGCCATATATTTAGCAAAACTGGCGACAACTGACGATAATACCGGTGGCAATCAATTTACTGACTAGGATTTTTTTCTGAATAAAAAGCAAAAATCCGCTTACCTGTACAAAAGGCAGTGGATTTTTATTTATATTTCTTCAATTATTTATTTTTCTGGAGTTTCTTCACATCTTCTAATGGCATATTTCCAACTCATAAATCATGTCACACGCAATGCCCGTTCCATCCTCTAAAATGAACATTTTATCATAATCACGGATTTTTCTAAATGTTCCTGTCACTGTCTCATATTTACCGCCCTCTTTTCTGTCATCCGGCTTAAAATATGTCACTGTCACTGCCAGATGTTCCTCTTCATGTGCCATCAGTTCCTGCAGTTTTTCGTTCAATTCCTCCTTCTTATCCTCATTCAGCTCTGCCTGTTCTTCCGTAAGTCTTGCAGTCTCCTGGATTGCCGCCTCATGCCCGGTCAGTGCTGCAAACGGAGAGAACTGTGCTGCTCTGTCATAAATTGACATCTGCGGATGTACTGTGGAAATGTGATGTGGAAGCCCAATGATATCCTCATACTCTTTTTTATGCATGATGACCTCCAATCTGATTATTTCGCTCCTGCATGGTCGCCCCTTCCTGAAGGTTCGTTCCCTTTAACATTGCGTTCTTCCCATATTTTTTCTTAACCGAAAGCATTGCCTCCTGCAACCTTCGCTCTTTTTCGCGTTTTTCCTGCCCGGCTTTCTGTTCCTCTGCCACTGCCTGATAATCAGTAAATAAACCCATCTGTGTAAATTCCGTCTCTTCCGATATCGTTTGCTCGTCCACAACGCGATTCGCTGTAACATAAACCCGGCGTATCAAAAGATTCTCATCAACAATCCGGTCATACAGTTCTAATACATCCTCCATGATCTGTGATGTAGAAGATGTCTTTTTCTTAAGGTTTGCTGTCCCATGTGCATGCTTTGGCACAAGTCTGCCATAACGGTCTGCTTTCACCTCTCCACGGTATTTTTTCCGATGTTCCGGGTCTGTCAGATTCTCGATATCATATCCGACATTGAGTACAAGCTGGTCTGTCACAAGCTTTTTCTCCACAAGATCGAGCACCAGTGCATCGGTCATCTCACGGACAATGATTTTTGTCTGGTTAAAATCATACGGACAATGCAGCACCTGACCGGAACCGATACTGTTTGTCTCCGGCTTATATCCCTTAATATCCGCAATTGTTACAGGCTCATACCCCCAGGAATGATCGATCAGAAGCTCTGCATTAATGCCAAATATTTTATAAAGAAGCTCTTCGTTATAATAATCTCTCTCACCGCCGATGGAACAGCGTGCAATATCGCCCATCGTATAAAGCCCGGCCGCTTCTAACTTTTTCCGGTAGCCACTTCCTACCCGCCAGAAGTCCGTCAATGGTCTGTGATTCCACAATAATTTCCGGTAAGACATCTCATCAAGTTCCGCGATCCTCACTCCATGTGCATCCGGCATGACATGTTTTGCCACGATATCCATTGCGACTTTACACAGATAAAGGTTGGTTCCGATTCCGGCTGTTGCAGTAATCCCTGTCTCCTGCATCACATCAAGGATCATCTTTGATGCCAATTCCTTCGCCGTCATATGATAGGTGTTCAGATAATGCGTCACATCCATAAACACTTCATCTATAGAGTACACATGCATATCTTCCGGTGCGATATATCTCAGATAAATGTTGTAAATTTGTGTACTGAATTTCATATAGAGTGCCATTCGTGGCTTTGCTGTTACATAAGTAACAGAAAGCTCCGGGTGTGCCTTCAGTTCGTCCGAAAAATAGGAACTTCCCTCAAACACTCTTTTCGGTAACTTTTGCAGTCTCTCCCGGTTTACCTCTTTCACACGCTGCACAACTTCAAAAAG
>ERZ772886.2203-NODE-2203-length-16082-cov-4.352093_pt1 | contig 16082 bp, 22 predicted proteins | sample MGYA00512128_ERZ772886 | MGnify/ENA primary metagenome ERZ772886 (study PRJEB29015, sample SAMEA2737698) | human gut metagenome | biome: human gut; feature: human-associated habitat; material: faeces | place: China | collected 2012 ... | reverse complement strand
GAAGTTAGTTGTGTCTAACTTAGTACTATAGTATTATATAAAATGTTCACAATTTGTTTACAATTTGGTCATACGCTGTTCACAACTGGCCTATATAATGTACTTAAAGATAAAGGAAGGGGGTACTCAATAGAGTATCAAGGTGCATAGTATGAAGCAGTATATTAAATTGAATAATGAGACTTTTGAGGTTAAAAAAGTTAAGTGTGAATTGCACCCTATTAGTGAAGTGCGCGGTTTAGGTGATTGTTATAATAATCCTAGTAGGACAAAACACGAAATTTATAACGACTGGTTAAAATGGTATAAAGTAGTTAATATGAATGAGTCATTTTATATACTTAGACATTTTACAATAAACAGTTATAATTGCATGATGTTTACATTATTAATAGACGTATATGACTATTCAACTGATAAATTTATAGGTCAGTTATATATCACAAAAACAAGGCAAGAGTTTTGGACAATTTAAAAGCTATCGAGTCGGTGCAACTCCGACTCCCTTGTATCACTGATAGCAATATCAGCAAGTAACAAAATAAACAAGCACAAAAAAAGAAACGGAGACAAAAAACTATGAGAAAAGAAAAAATGATAACAAGGACAATCGTAACAACTAATGCAGAGATTATGGCTTTTAATCTTGATACGAATGAGGTTATAACTTTAAATGAGTTTTATATCGGCGATTTAAGTGATAAAGATATCGAAAAACAGTTTGCTATAGATTATGATAACAGCGCAAAATTCTTAAAACTTGTAAACGCTGAGAAGTCATTAAAATTATTTGGTATTACTGTAAAAGATTTTTTAGAGTATGCAGTAGAACTTGACGAAAACAGAAAAGAGGTAAAATAATTTGACAGTGCAAGACATATATAGAGTACTATTGAGTGCCGAAGAAATAGTTCTTAGTACAAAATATAGAATTGAAGAATGGCATGGCTTGGCTAAAGATATTCCTAATAAATATTTTGATTATTTGATAGATACTATTTATTCAGTAGAGGACGAAGGATATAGTTGCATAATAATAGATTTACAATCATAAAAATTTTTTCACAGCCTAAGCGTAAAGCGCGCAGCGTGGTGCAAGTCCATGCATAGGCTTTCCAACTGAATATAGTAAACAATGAAAAGAGGTGAAACAATGACAAACAATATAAAACTAGGTACACTTATTAAATTTAGCAAAACCACAAATTTTCGCTTGCATGATGTGCAGTACGACATATACGAACTATACAGAAAGTCACAAATTATGTCAGATAAGCAATTAAAGAAAATGAAAGTAGTGAGCTTTAAGGTTGTAGAAAATGAGAATATGATACAAGTGGATATAGAAGAATAGAAAAGAGGTACAAAAAACATGTTATTCAAAAACAGAAAAATGTCGAAAAGTGAGATTGACGAGATTTATGAGGATTTTGTCATAGAGATAGCAACTAAAGTTGCTAAAAAGGTAAAAGCAAAAGTTTTCTATGGTTACGCAAATATAGAGGGCATGTGGTATGTTATAGTCAAAACCCGTGAACTAGGTGAAAAAAGATTTTTTCTTGATACACTTGATTATGATATGTTAAGTTGCATATCATCAAAGGAAATTGCTGATAATATAGTCAAGCTTTATCATAGAATAATTGAAAAGAGGTTTTTTATGATATGAATAAGAGAAAGCATAAATTAGAGAGAATTATACGTTTTGAATATACACTTTTTAATACTTTATGTTATCCTAAAGGAAAAAGTTTAATAATATTACAGCATATTGCAAATTTATTATACTTTAAAGTATGGTATTTATACGATATTGGTAGTATATCTGATGGTGAAAAGAATTTTATGATAAATTGTAATAATGTTTATTATTTATATTATCACAATTATATTGATAGAATATATTAATAAACTTTATCATAAAATAAAAAGGAGATTTTTTATAATATGACGCAGAAAAGAAAACATTTTTTAGAGCGATTAATTCGCAAAGAATATAACCAATTTGAAACAATGTTAATTGGTAAAGATAATAGTATTAGAATAATATCACAATTATTTAATTTATTATTGTATAAAATAGAATATTTATATTTTGCAAATAGAATAGATTATGATGAAAAGGTATTTATGAAACAATGTAATATAAATTACATGTATTATTATCATAAAATGATGAATAAAATTTATGGATAATTTGCATAAGTTTTCGTAAATTTTCGTAAATTACAGAAAATCAAATACGAAAAAGTTCATAGAATGTTCATAAATTAGTCATACTGCATTTACATTACTACTGTACTATATAATATGTAAAGAGGTAATACATCTTTTACAAAACGTTTGCTTTAATACTATGATACCGCACTATTGCTAGGCAATACGACACTCAATAGTGCGGACTCCTCAAAGAAAAAGGAAGTGATTAACATTGATAGAAACATTATATGCACAGCTTATTACAGACCCCAATACACAAAAGATTGAGGTTGAAACTGATAAACTAGGCGCTACTATAGAAACTATATATCGCGAGGATTGTAAAATTGCAATTCGTCATATAGCAGATGATTTTCTTTCCTGCATAATAGTCAAGAGATAGTAAAGCTATCATCAAATAGATTGCAAAAATCAACTTGACTACTACACCTTATGGTGTTACATTTAACTTTACAAATCATAGCACAAAGAAAAGGAGAAAAAAGACTATGAGAAAACCAATGGTTACACGTACAATTATTTCAACAACAGTCACAGCTTTATGCGTAAATCCACAGACTGCTGAGACATTCGAGCAGGAGTTTACACTTACTGGCAAGATTGCTGACAAGGACAAAGCATTAAAAATATCATCAAAACTTTACAACACAGATGCTTGCACACTTGTTGCAATTCGTTCACTCAAGGAAGTTAATGAACTTTATGGCATGGATGAAGCAGACTTCATCAAGGGCGCAAAGATACTTGACCCTGCTACACGTAAAGCGATTGAGACAGAGCAGTCAGACGCAGAATAAAAAAGAAAAGGAGATAAACAAACATGGCAATTACAATTAATTCACAGTCAAAGGATTTTACAGAGGTAGAGCAGTATTTAATGACATTAGATAGAGGTATTCAGTCATTAAAGGATGTAACGGACAATACAAGTATTTCAGTAGCAGGATATCTTACATTTACAGACGAAAAAGAAAACGGAGATAGCGTTGATATATTATCAATCATTACACCAGACAATACGGTATTCTCTTGTCAGTCAGCTACTTTCAAGCGTAGTTTTGATAATATTGCTAACATTATGCATGGTAAATCATTCAGTATTATTAAAGTTAGCGGTACAACAAAGGCAGGCAGGCCTTATATCGACTGTGCTCTTGATGTAAAATCAGTAAAATAAATTTTATTTTTCTGCTGACCCTTGCTATTAAGTTAGCAGGGGTCTTATTAATTCAGAGAGGAGAAAAATGAGTATGGCAAAGAAACGACTATCAAAAAATCAAAAAGCATATCAAGCTATATTAGACAAAGCAGAGCAACAAGGTATTAATACACAAGGGTTAAAAGCTTTTCCAAAAAGAATATCACAAGATACTTTGCAAGATTTACAATCAGAAATAGCACAAAGACAAAGCGCAGAAACTTATACAGTGACAGATAGTATTATTTCAAGATTGCAGGCTTTACCTAGTAAAAAACAAGCATACACACATGGCGGTGAAGCTATAGACTATAATCTCGAAAATTTTTACTATACTGTTTTAGGAATTATAAAACAAATGCAAGAAGATTTTGGAAGTGAACAGTACGAGTATTATTTACAACAAAATGAAGAAGAAATTATATCTGTCATAGATAGTATAAATGAGAGTGTATATTCAGAAGTAGTGCAGGCAAAAACAGAAGATTTAATACCTTTATTATCAAATCACGATATGTCACGAATATCAGCAATACAATCTAATGATATTAACGAATATTTTGGTTTTACTGATTTAGATAATATATGAGAAACTATAGAAAATTTATGTGTGATTTTGAGACTACAGTATATGAGGGTCAGAAATCTACTGAAGTGTGGGCTAGTGCAAGCGTAGAATTATACACCGAAAACGTTCAGTTTTTTCATTCTATAAATGAACAGTTTAATTATTTTAAGTCATTAGATTGTGACATAATAGCATACTATCACAATCTTAAATTTGACGGCAATTTTTGGCTGTCATATTTATTAACGAATTTAAAATATGAACAAGCGTATGAGTCATTTAATGAAGATGGAACACAAGGCGAGTTTATAAAAGAAAGATACATGAAAAATAATACATTTAGATATACTATATCTTCAATGGGTCAATGGTATATGATTACTATTAAAGTTAATAATCATTTTATCGAATTAAGAGATAGCTTAAAGTTATTACCATTTTCAGTAAAGCAAATAGGAAAATCTTTTAAAACAAAGCACCAAAAATTAGATATGGAATATGTCGGCTACAGATATGCAGGTTGCAATATAACTGATAAAGAAAAGAAATATATAGCAAATGACGTATTAGTAGTTAAAGAAGCACTTGAACAGTTATTTAATGATGGACACGATAAATTAACAATAGGTTCGTGTTGTGTAGCAGAATACAAAAACTCATTAGGTGCTTATGACTACAACGATTTATTTCCTGCCCTTGATGAATTTACACTTGATAAAAATATTTATGGTTCATCGAATGCTGATGAATATATACGACATAGTTATAGAGGGGGTTGGTGTTATTTAGTAAAAGGAAAAGAAAATATAGTTAGACACAATGGTGTGACAGCTGATGTGAACTCATTATATCCTAGTATGATGCATTCACAAAGTGGGAATTATTTTCCAATAGGAAAACCATATTTTTGGAGTGGTAATATAATACCCAATGAAGCTATAGGAGAAAATAAATATTACTTTTTACGTATAAAAACACGCTTTTATATTAAAGAAAATATGTTACCATTTATTCAGATAAAAGGCAACCATTTATATAAAGGTACAGAGTCATTAACAACTAGCGATGTATTAGACAAAAACGGAAACTATAATAGATACTATAAAGATATCAATGGTAATATAAAAGATACTGCACAAATAATGACAGTAACTATGACAGATTACAAGTTAATGTTAAAGCACTATGAACTCGTTGACTTTGAAATCTTAGACGGGTGTTGGTTTTATTCTGACATAGGAATATTTGATAATTACATCAATCATTACGCAGAAATTAAAATGAACAGTAAAGGTGCAAAACGCACGGAAGCAAAACTGTTTCTCAATAATCTTTATGGTAAACTTGCTAGTAGTTCCAATAGTAGTTTTAAGGTTGCATATGTTAAAGAGGATGAAAGTATAGGTTTTTACATAGTGCCTTCCAATAATAAAAAAGTTGGACATATAGCAACTGGCAGTGCAATAACATCATATGCGCGTAACTTTACAATCACAGCCGCTCAAAAGAACTATTATGGTGTAGACAAAGCAGGATTTATTTACGCTGATACCGACAGCATACATTGTGACTTACCTGCTGATAAGATAAAAGGAATAACAGTAGACCCAGTAAAATTCTGTTGTTGGAAACTTGAGAGCAGTTGGGACACAGCTATTTTTACAAGGCAGAAAACATATATAGAACATATAACTCACAACGATTTAATTCCAGTTGATGAACCATACAATGACATTAAATGTGCAGGTATGCCACAGAAATGCAAAGATTTATTTAACAAATCAATGCAGGGATATGAAGTAAAGGAGAGTGATAACTATACACAGAGTGAATTAAAATTCTTAGAAACAAAAAGAGACTATAGTGATTTTAAAGTTGGTTTATGTGTTCCCGGGAAATTATTACCTAAGAGAATTAAAGGCGGTGTATTACTAGTGGACACAACATACGAAATGAGGTGAAATAATATGAGCAGATTTGAATATGCAACAATTGTATTACTAATTCTATTATTAATTAGGTTAATCTTACTAATACAATATAAAATAAGACAGCATTTTATACACAAGCAGTGTAACTATCTTTGCTTTGCTTGTAAGTATAGATATGAATGTGATATTTTTAGAAGGGAGTGACCATTATTATGAATGATAAAATGGAAAAAGTAGTGCAGGAACTACGTAAAAGATTTAGAGGTTCAATCGAGTTTTATGATGTGCCATACACAGAGCAGTATAAAATAGAATATTGTTTAAATAGTTTATACATATCGAAGTTATTATCATATGATTTTATAAAGAAAAAAGATACAAGAGAAATTGTATTATCATTAAACATATTAATTGCAACAGATATCCACAATCATTTTTATAAGTAAAAGCGATATTAGTCATTTAATATTAAATTGTTATAAATAAAAAACAAAAAGGCAGGAGTAAAAACTCTTGCCTTTTCTATATCTATAACTATTGCAGAACACAAGCGCACAGCATTTACGACAATACTTACTAGCGTTATCTTCCAAACGTGCTACCTAGCAGTATCAGGCGAACATACAATAGCAGATACCTAATAACTAATAGTCTTAAATAAGACTTCTTTACATTTAAGGTTCTTAAATCTAAAACAACCTTTTTCAAAATAGTATCTCAACTGACTAATAAACAAATCATTCTGTTTTAGCATAACATAATTAATATCATGGTCATTAACAGTAACACTTATTTTACTTCTAAAAGTACTATCTGCTTTATCATCAATATATAAGAAACCCTGCTCACTGTATTGTTTCACTGCATAATCATGACCCATATATCTTAGTGTTGCAACATATTTTCCTTTTCCTACTGGTGTATCAATGAAAGCAGTGTTATCATTTAAGTACACATTCTCACTTGAATATGCAACATACTGATTATTCTTAAATGCTCTATTAAAACCACTTTCTTTTTGCGCTTTGCTTGCAGTTTCTATGAAGCCACTTTCCAGTACGAACCCGTCACCCTTTAAGAAATTAGTTTCACTGTTTAATCTTTCAGATATTCCCAGCTCTGTATAATAAGGGTTAATAATACTAACCGCATTACTTAACATATATACCGGAAGATACCTCGCTTGCTCTCCATGGCCTCTTGCTATACTGGTATGTACGCTAATAAATTTTCTTATTTCATCACTACAGTAGTGATTAGTTTCGCTCTGAAATTCATCAAATAACATACTATCAGTATCACTAAGCAGGTGACTATATTTTTTCAACTGGTCTGCACTATTTAAACTAATAGCATAACCACAATGTTGTTCATTTAAAAACAAACTATGATAGATACCACTCGCGCATCTTTCACTTTCCATAGTATAATTTCTAAAGAACAATGTCTGTAAATCCTTGAAGAATTTATTAGCTACGTCATCCAGTTCGTAATTATACCTATAGATTAAACAGAATTTTTTACCATATTTCAAAAATCTATTTATTAATAATCTGCCAAAGTATGTTGTCTTGCCACCGCTTCTATTAGTAGTACACATAAATAACTCAGGCTTTAACCCATTTATGTCTTTCATTGAAAGTAATTTAGTGCCGTCATAGTATTTATTTTCACTCATATTGTTGTACTCTTTTCTTAAAATTGTCTATATTTATCTCAATTTATTATAACATATATATTGCAAAATTTCAAGAAATATGATATAATTAAAAAGAGAATAAAAAGAAAGGCGGTGAGTGTATGGAAACAATACAGGCTATTTTGCAGGCTATTACAACAGTGGGATTTCCTATAGTAATGTGTTTATGTTTGGCATGGTACTGTATGAAACTTAACGACAGTCACAAGGCAGAAACAGATAAGTTTACAACTGCATTAAATGATAACACATTAATATTGCAGAAATTATGCGACATTCTAACTGTAGAAAGAAGTGATAAGAATGAGTAAAGTTGACACATACACAGATTATATGATTGCAATAGCAAATGACAATTCACATGGCTATTCACAGATTAACAGAGGTGGAAATCCAGACTTTGACTGTAGTTCATTAGTTGGACATGCACTTGCTACAGCAGGCTTTAATGTAAATGTAAACAGCACAACAAGAAATCTATATGAACAGTTAAAACGTTGTGGCTTTACTTCTTGCAACAGACCTTTTCAAAAAGGTGATATTCACTTAGCTGTAGGACATCATGTTTGTGTTTCAACAGATAGTGAGCATATAGTTCATGCAAGCATTGATGAAAATGGAACTACAAAAGGACGTAAAGCAGGAGACCAAACAGGTAAAGAAATTTGCATACGCAAATATTACACACCTAGTTATGGTTGGAGTTATCATTTACGTTATAACGAAGACAAAGGAAGTGTAGGCTATAATATGAATTTATTAAAAAAAGGTTCATCAAATAATGACGTAACAGTATTTGAAATTCTTATGACAAAGTTAGGATTTTATACTGGTAGCATTGATACAAAGTATGGCAAAGGTTGTGTAAATGCATGTGAGAAATTTCAGACAGAATATGATTTAACTGTTGACGGTGAGTGTGGTAAAAACACATGGAATAAACTTTTTAGTTTAGGTATAAGATAATGGCATGGATAGTTAAAGTTGGAGTAAGTGCATATTTAACACAATCTGAAATGGAAAACAACGCTACAGAGTTTTATGGATATTTTAACAGTAAAGGTTTTACCATTGAAAGTGTGGCAGGTATGCTAGGTAATCTTCAACAGGAGTCAAACATTAATCCGGGTATGAAACAAACAGCAAGTGCAAGTAGTGGTTGGGGTTTGATACAATGGACGCCTAGCAGTAACCTAACAGATTATGCAACAGCGCATGGCACTGACTGGGCAACTGGTGAAATACAAACACAGTTAATGTGGGATGAAATAATAAACGGATATGGTGGACAATGGATACCTAAGCCGTCACTCGGCTATGGATATACTGGTGCAGAGTTTTCAAAATTAACAGATGTTGCTGAAGCTTGCAAAGCATATTTATATGAAAGAGAACGTGCAGGAGTAGAAGCACTTGATAAACGTTTAACTTATGCAAGCAACTGGTATGAATACCTAACTGGAGTTACACCACCAACACCACCCACACCAACTAAGCGAAAACGTATGCCAGTTTGGATGATGTGCAGACCATTATTTTAAAAGAAAAGAGGTGAGAAAAATGGCAGTACTTTCACATGATGATTTTATGAGTGCAGTAAAAGGTTTAGCAGGTGATAACGCTGATGATAACACACTTACTATGATTGAGAATTTTACTGATACATTTAATGACCTTGAAACACGTGCAAGTGATACTACTGATTGGAAAGCAAAATATGAACAGAATGACAATGAGTGGAGAGAGAAATATAAAGCACGATTTTTTGAGGGCAAAGAGGGTACAGACCCTACAACAGTAATGAAAGACCAAAAGGAAGATATTACTGATGATGGTAAAGACATTTCCTTTGATGATTTATTTAAAGAAAGAGAGGACTAGGAATTATGGCTACAAAACCAAAAATTAAAACACTTACTAATTCAAGCGTTGACATCTTAAATGCAATAAGAAATAACGCAAGCACAAATTACAAAGATTATGTGCCACAGGCTACAGCTGACTCTGACTCAATCAGAGAAATCGGCGCAGTAATCATGGACTATCCTGCTTTGCAGAATGAGTTTTTATCTGCTCTTGTAAACAGAATAGGCAGAGTAATTTTAACAAGCAAATCATACGACAATCCATGGGCTATGTTTAAAAAAGGTATGCTCGAGTTTGGTGAGTCTATCGAGGAAGTATTTGTTAATATCGCAAAACCGTTCCAGTTTGACCCACAGGTTGCAGAGTCCAATGTATTCAAACGTGAAAATCCTGATGTACGTAGTGCTTTTCACGTTATGAACTATCAGAAATTCTACAAAGCTACAATCTCGAATGACCAGTTAAGGCAGGCTTTTTTGTCTATTGACGGTATTACAGATTTGATTGCTAAGATTGTAGATGCTATGTATACTGGTGCTAACTATGACGAGTTTCAGACTATGAAGTATATGCTTGCAAAGCATATTTTAAATGGCCTGATGAACCCAGTTACTATTCCTGCTATTAACACAGCAAACATGAATAGCATTGTTAGTACTATCAAGGGAGTATCAAACAAGTTTACTTTCCTTAACTCAAAGAATAACCTTGCAGGAGTTATGAACCATACACCTAAGCAGGAACAGTATTTGTTAGTCAATTCACAGTTTGATGCTACTATGAATGTTGAAGTACTTGCTAGTGCTTTTAATATGGATAGAGCAGAGTTTGACGGACATCATGTACTTGTAGATAGTTTCGGAGATTTAGATATCGAGAGATTAAATATTCTCTTTGCTGATGACCCAACTTATACAGAGATAAGCAAGGCAGAACTTGAAGCACTTGACGCTATACCTTGTGTAATGGTTGATAGTGACTGGTTCATGATATTCGACAACTATCAGAACTTTACAGAACAGTACAATGGTGAGGGACTGTATTGGAACTACTGGTATCATGTATGGAAAACATTTTCCGTGTCTCCGTTCTCAAACAATGCGCTATTTGTTGCAGGTGTTCCTGCAGTCAAGACAGTTACAGTTACACCTAGTACAGCTACAGTTAATGCAGGTGGTCAGTTACAGCTAAATGTTACTGTTGATACTGATAACTATGCACCACAGAGTGTTATTTGGAGTATTGCAGAAGAGGGTGCTAAGGCTAGTATTTCAAGTACAGGTATGCTTAAAGTTAATAGTGATGCTGAAGCAGTAACTATTACTGTAAAGGCTACTAGCACGTTTGATAGTACTAAGTATGGCGAAGCAACTATTACAGTTGAGTAAAATAAGATATAGTAGGAGAGTGTAATTGCTCTCCTACTTTTAAAGGCGGTGAAGATATGCAAATACAACCTAATAGTATTATCAAATTATGCAGTGGTGTGCCGATAGATAGTAGTTATAAAGATACTATTTATTTTACAAGCAGGAGTGCACAAAAAAGTTATTTTGAAAGTAAAGTTAGCAAGACTATGGATAAAGCTAGTTTTCAGAGAATTAACGGACAACAAGGTGTTGTGAGAATGAGTGCAAGTGCAGAGAGCATTTATAATTGTAACTATATGATGTTCCAAAATAGTAATTATAGTACTAAGTGGTTTTATGCTTTTATTACTAATATTGAATATGTAAACGATAAAGTTAGTAATGTGTATTTTACTATTGATGTCATGCAGACATGGTTTCTTTTTGACTGTACCCTTAAAGAGAGTTTTGTTGAGAGAGAACATCATGCAAGTGATACTTTTAATGATTGGATTATTGACGAAAATCTACCAACTGGACAAATGCAATATGACCAAGTTCATCATAGCGGTTTATTTAATGAATGGAGATATTGCTGTTTATCACCATATGATGTATCACAGAATTTACAGACAAAGGCGGTTAATTATTGTGGAATAATTTCTCCCTCAACAATATATTCATTTACGGAAGTAAACGAATTTATGAGTTATCTTCGTGGTCTATCTGATAAAGGCGTTGCAGATGCAGTAATTTCATGCTTTATGATACCAGAAAGACTATTGACAAGTAGAAATGTCGATTTAACTCGAATACCTATTGATGCAATAGAAAAAAATAAGCCAACTCCATTCTCATGTAGAAAGCCGTCAACTAAAATAGGAACCTATACACCTAAAAATAAAAAATTGTTTAGTTATCCATATTGTTATTTGTCATTAACTAACGGAAGTGGGGTAACTAACGAATATAGGTGGGAACTGTTTGAGCGAGACACGGATAACCCTTTTGTTACTTTTGAAGTGTATGCAGATTTTATAAATGGTTATTATATGGCTACTCCATTAAACTATAATGGCAGTTCATCTAATCAAACATCTGCTAATGGTGATAGTAACAATGCATTCAATTTTAGTTTAGACTTTCATTGTTCGCCACAATTACCATGGATTTCAGATACCTATAAAATATATTCTGCACAAAATAAAGTAACTATGGATAGCCAAGTCGGATATGGCTTAGCACAAATTCAAACAGGTATAATGAGCGCTATTGGTAGTGGTGGAATGTCAGCACCTATAAGCGGTGGACTTGTATTAAGTGGATTTAACACAGTAAGAAATGTGATGCTTCAAAATGAACATGCAAAAAGGTTGCCTGTTGGGACGCATGGCGGCGGTGGTAATAACAGCATGTTTGATGCAAACTTTAATGATTTTTATTGGTGTAATACTCACGTTCAACCGGAAATTGCTAAATCAATAGATGATTATTTTACAATGTTCGGATATGCAACAAAGCAAGTTAAAGTACCCAATATAAATGTAAGACCACACTGGACATACACAAAAACCATAGATTGCAATGTAATTTCAAATAACTGCAATAACAATGATATTACTGCAATTAAAAATATTTTTGACAATGGTATTACATTTTGGAAAAATGCTAGTGAAATAGGTAACTATTCATTAGATAACAGTCCTAGTTAGAAAAGAGGTGAGACAATGAGTAGAAAAGGAAGAAAAGCACAGACCGAAGCTTTCTTACAAAATCAGCGAACATATCTACAGTATGTTAATAGACTAACAGAATTAAGCATATCAATGTTTGACTGGAAGAACTTACCCGATACTATTGACGCAAGGTTCTTAGAACTAGCACTTTTCAATGATGGAATGGCAGTATTTTTTAAAGATGAAGTCATGGGTTATTTAGGTTTACAAGTTATGATTGGTGGCGCTCTTGATGTTTACAGAATACCTATTACAAGAACAGCCTTTGCACAAAATGGTTATCAAATGAAACTTGACCCTAGTAACAGTGTTATTATTTTTAATAACATGTTACACACTAACAGCATACTTGATGTGCAGGAAATGAGTAAAAGGCTGTATGAAATACAGAGAACTATTGATGTGAATGTGATACAACAAAAAACGCCTAAAATTATCACTTGTACTGAAAATCAGAGATTGGTAATGAAAAATCTGTATGCACAGTATATGGGTAATGAACCATTCATTTTCGGTGATAAGAACTTAGACTTAAGCGGTATTAAAACGCTTGATACAACAAGTCCATACGTTGCCGATAAGCTGTATGAGTTAAAGACTCAATACTGGAATGAAGCGCTAACTTACTTAGGTATTAGTAATGTTAATACTATAAAGAAAGAAAGAATGATAACTGATGAAGTACAAAGAAACTTAGGTGGCACTATTGCTAGTAGGTATTCAAGATTGTTTATGAGACAGCAGGCCTGTGAGCAGATTAACAAAATGTTTGGATTAAACATTAGTGTTGATTATAGAGAGGACATGCAGGTGCTTGATACTTATAATGTTGATAAAGCAGATTTGAGTAATGAAACTGACGTAGGCAAAGGTGGTGAGAATAGTGAGTAAGTATACAACAGAGGTACGATTTATTTGTGAAAATAGTGCAGGCTTGAGTGAAAGTGAGGGCACAGATAATGTTGATAGTGTGTTAGATAAGTGTTGGAATAAAATTTTTAATTTTGACTTTCCAATATTTGATGAAAACTATAGACAAGTTTTGTGCAGGAAGATATTAAAGCATTATTATACAAGAGAGATTGCACATGAGACTGTAGGTAGGTGGAAGCTTGCATTAAATGCTAAGCTCAATGAGATTATGCCTTATTACAATCAGTTGTATAAAAGCGAGTTGCTTGAGTTTAATCCTTTTTATGATGTGGATTTGACTAGGAGTAGAGAGGGTAGCGGTACAAGTAATAGGACAAGTAATAATAGAGAAACTAATAGCGGTACAAGTAAAAATGTTAGTAGTGGAAGTGGTACAAGTAATACTAATACTTTGAATAGATTTAGTGATACTCCACAAAATAGTATGGACACACAGGGAATTGCTGATAGTGTACCTTTAACTACAGTTACTAAGGTGAATGAAGATAATACGACTACTAATACAAGTACAAATACGTTGACAAGGGATGATAGTAAAACTGGAAATGGTACAGAAAATATTAATAGTACTGATAAATATATTGAAACAGTAAAAGGCAAACAAGGAACAGAAAATTATAGCAGTTTATTAAAAAAATTTAGAGAGACTTTTCTCAATATTGATATGATGATTATTGAGGATTGTAGTGATTGTTTCTTTACTTTATGGTAAAGGGAAAGGGAGAATAAGATGAATAATTACAATGATTTACAACCTTTTAGATTTTGGTGTCAAAAAATATTACCTCTTGTATATGATGACTCATTAAGCTATTATGAGTTATTATGTAAAGTCGTTGATTATCTTAATAAAACAATGGAAGATGTAACATATTTGCATGATGAATTTATGAAATTAAAAGATTTCGTTGACAATTATTTTAAAAATTTAGATGTGCAAGATGAAATTAATAAAAAACTTGATGAAATGGCAAAAGACGGAACTTTAACAAGCATATTATGGGGAAAAATTGGAATTGTAATACCTTTTTATTTTGGTGCTAAAGGTGACGGAATAACTGATGATAGTGAAGCCATACAAAAATGTTTTGACTATTGTGAAAACAATCCTAATCATATCATTGAATTAGGTGGATTAAAATACAGAATAACTAAAACATTAACAGTTGGTAGAATATGGAACACAACAATTCAAAACGGCAATTTATTTGCTGATAATGAAGCCATGGAATGTATATTACAATTCCCTAAAACTGATTTTGATATACCTTTACCTAATAGTGATATTAGAGTGGTTAATAATATTAAAATTAATAATGTAGTATTTGATTGCAACAGTAAATGTGGTGGTATTAATCTATACGGATTTTTAAAATTTTATGTAAATAATTGCTACTTTTTAAATCATAAAAATTATGGACTAAGTACTAATAGAGCTGACGCTCACGAAATTACTATTGATAGATGCTTTTTTGATGATATAGAACCACTAAATAGTATAGCAATCCTAATTAATAATAGTGATAATTATATACTAAATAGCGTCATTAAAGGCGGCTCTATAGGAATTAAAATAACAAATATTCAACATTTTAACTATATCGATAATATACACATATACGGTATTACTAATAGAAGTGAGGGTATACTACTTGATTATGGTTGTTCTAATAACCCAATTAATAATATGTATATGGACGGATGTGGCATTACTTGTATTACAAATTATGGCCATTTATTCAAAAATCTAACATTTTTAGAGCCTAAAACAGATTTATTTACATTTAACGGTAATACTCAAGTTGATGAAATAGAAATAAGTAATTGTAAAGTATATACACTTAGCATTGAAAAAGACGTTAAAATGTTTAATATACCTAATTTTGAAAATAATTTACCAACCATAGATAACAAAATTGATATAACAGTGCAGGGAAAACATGTTATAAATAATAGTTACTTATTAACTATTGATAAACATATAAATCCATATAATATTTTTAATATTGACAGTACAAATACAAAATATGAATTATCACAAAATGGAACTGTATTACTAGCAAACCCACAATCACAATATGATATAAAAATAGTTAATGGACAAATTATTGTAAATTCCTTTAACAATGAGGGTTACCATTGGTACGGATACGAAGTTAATCTTGAACATGATACCGACTATTTTATACAGGATAATATGAGAAATGACGGTGGAAAATTAAAAGTAGTTGGTATTGCAGGCGACTTAACAACACAGCAATCTGCTACTGTATTATGTAGTAACAATATTAGCCAATACTATAATAGATTTAATAGCGGTAACTATGCACACTATTTAGTAATAAATTATGCTGATAGTTCTTTTCCAAAAATATTAAAAATTTAAAAATAATAACACCTAAGTAAGTGTATAAACTGCTTATTTTTATTTTTATCAGTTAGACACAGCTAACTTTGCGCACGGTACCACGCTGACGTGCTAACACTGTACCACTGCAATGCGTTACCACTTTACCACTGTACAGTGCATAAGAAATGATGCGTATGTTACAGAAAAAATATATAAGCTTTTTTTTATTGCT
>ERZ772886.2193-NODE-2193-length-16152-cov-4.431323_pt1 | contig 16152 bp, 13 predicted proteins | sample MGYA00512128_ERZ772886 | MGnify/ENA primary metagenome ERZ772886 (study PRJEB29015, sample SAMEA2737698) | human gut metagenome | biome: human gut; feature: human-associated habitat; material: faeces | place: China | collected 2012 ... | reverse complement strand
CGCAGCAAATGCCCACCGTCGGCACCGAATGCGTAACGGTTGACGGAAGCGGTGTTGTTATCGAAAACAATGTCATAACCGAAAGGACAAAGGTCAAAGTAACGCTTGCCGATGGGACGCTTGATGTTCGGAGCTATCCGTTCAACGAGCTGAATTATGTCAACAAAAACGGTGTTCGCTGCTGCGGCTGCGATGAGTGCGGCGGTTCATGCTGCGGCAATGCCGATGATGATGGAATGCAGCAGCAGGCAGCTTCAAAACCCGACTCCTCAGACGAAGCCGAAAAAGAAGCAGAGTTTATTGATGAACCTAAATACGACCGAGCTGATATTTATTCGGACGATGAATTTCATTCCGATGAAACGGAAAAGGGTGACGGAGAACTGCCTGCCGCAAAGCCTGAAAAACATGTAAAGTTCTCCAAACCTTCAAACTTTCAAAAAACCGCAAAGTCTGCGCAAAAGGGCAATCGGGTGCAAAAACACTCCCAAGGGGATGACAGCGGCCGAAAATTTAACAAAAAGCAAAACAAAAAACGATGGACGCCGCGCTCAAAGTCTTCCGAAATGCTTGAACACGAGGACGAGTTCGACGGAGTTGAAAAAGGGGACAGACCCGACAGACCCGGCGGCGGATTTAAAAAGCAGCAGAAACCTGCAAAATTCAAAAAAAAACCAAGGTACTATGACCGACGCGCCGATAAACGCGCAAAAGCACCGGCAGGCGATGCCGAAAGTTCGAACCCGAACTGAAAGACGAACAACCGTAATTAAAAATAAACACTTAAACATCTAAAGAACTGCTGCAAAATCAGGTCATGTTTGCAGCAGTCCCTTTTTGAAATCCGAATCAAAAAAATTAAAAGAGTTTACTCATCATGAAGCAGTCTGTTTTGCGCATCCTGGTTCACCGCCTGCCAAAGATCCTCTGCGGCGGCTGTTGTTTTGCGGCTCAGAATGTCTTCACGGGCGAAAGTAAGCCTACGGTTTCGCATAAGGACTCTTCCGGCAGCCATTGTCATAACACACTCATGCCCGCTCATGCCGAAGATAATATGCCTGTCCGTATTCACGGCACTCAGCGGCGTGTACGGGATATAATCCATAATGATTATATCCGCAGCCGCACCTTTTTGAATCCTTCCGATCGGGATTCCGAACGTGCGGGATGCAATCTTGGCGTTCCCGTCAAAAAGAATGCGTGCAACTTCCGGAAACCCGGCGTTCGGCAGGCCTGCGGTGTGTCTCAGTTCACTCAGCGACATTTTTGCAACTTCAAGCATATCGGCTGCATAGGAGTCGGAACCGATGCCGAGAGTAATGCCCTTTTCAAGTATTTTGAACACGGGGCAGCATCCCGTGCTGTTAAAAAGATCCGATTCGGGACAGTTTACAATGCTGCTTCCGCTTCGGCGGATAATATCAAGCCCGACATCATCCACATATGTGCAGTGTGCAAGCAGCGAATCGGGTGTGAGCACACCGGCGTTCTGCAATCGCTGAACCGGGCGGCAGCCGTATTTCTGCGTGGAATCATAAAGATCATCCGGGCTTTCGGAAACACTGATGTGAAAACCCGTGCGTCCTTTGTTGCGTACAACGCATTTGCGAAGCGTTGCATCCGACAGCGTAAAGGATGAATGCAGCCCGAACATTGCGCGTATTGTCGGAATATTCATTGCGGAAATGCTGTCATAAAAATTCAGGTTTTCCGAAATTGCAAGTTCGCTTTTTTCGTTCCCGTCGCGGTCGCTTGTTTCATAGCAAAGGCAGGCACGTATGCCGCAGTCGCGAACGGCGGAAGCAATCGAACCAAGGCTCCCTGTCGGTTCAAAATAGCTTGCATGACTGTCGAAAACGGTCGTAACTCCGTTTTTAATTCGTTCGGCAATTGAAGCATATGCGGACATTTTGACAAGGTCAAGCGTGAGATGCCTGTCGATGGACCAGCGGCCGTTATGCAAAAATTCATAGTATTCTGCCCGTTCGCTGACGGGAAGATCAAATCCGCAGGTCAGAGACGAATAAAAACGCGTGTGTGCATCAATAAAACCGGGCATTATTATGCCGCCGCATGCATCGATAAACTCCGCACGCGGATATTTTGACACAAGTTCGGCCGTTGTGCCGACTTCGGCAATGCGGCTCCCAACGACGACAACGCCGCCGTCCTTCATGAAAAATTCATCCCCGGGAACCCTCGTGATAAGGCTGCCGTTCGCAATAAGATACATCGGTTCCTCCGTGCTGCATAAAAACACCGATTCACAAACTGTTTAATAAATAAACCCGAAAACGCACTGAACGAATCGCTCTTTGCGGAAAAGGATTTAAATTCTGTTTTTCGCAAATACAATTTGAACTCAACGCGAAATCGACCTTGCGTGCTGCACTGAAAATACGGCGCGCATTCGGTATTCGCAATACATTTGTTCACAAAAAAATAACGCACATATTAAAATCATATCATTTTTCCGGACGGTTTGCAACTGTTTTTTTGTATAATTCGAAAAGTGAAAAAATCTTTCGTTTTCCCCTTGCAAAGCCAACGGGAATGTTGTATAATTAAAAAGTCGCATCCCGTTCGAGGTTTTGCCGCACGGCAAAAGTGGGTGTGTTGACGGCCGGGTCCCGTGCAATTTTCTGCCGTGAACCATGTCAGGTCTTGACGGAAGCAGCATTAAGCGGATAAGACGATGTGCCGCGGGGACGCCTGGCAGGAGCATCCATTCCCTTGCCGTGTGCAGTTCGCTGCTGAAGAACGGGTGCGATTTTTCTTTTAGATACAGTATCAAAAACAGCACAATCAAATTGAATTATTGAACTATTGAACTATTGAACTGCTGCGGCTCGGACTGGTGCGGAATGTGGATTCCGCATCGGTTTTTTTGCGCTTTTTGCTTCACATTCGTGACTTCTATGTGCGTGACTGCCGTTCCGAAAGCTTGTAAACGGCAACAGGCTTTTCGCCGCAAAATTCAACGGTATAACCGTCACCGGGTGCCGGCGTAAAGGCGAATCTGCCGTTCGGATTCGGAAAAAAATGCGCAAGCACGCCGCCGATAACGCCGCCGTGGGCAACAACGACTGCATCAACCCCTTCGGAAATGACAGGTTTCAGTGCCTCAAGTGCGCGCGCCGTGACCTGCGCACCGCTTTCGCCGTTTGGACAGATGTTATCCTCATTGTTTCCTGAAATCCATTTGATATATGCAGGATCATCCTTCAGTTCGGCATAATTCCGCATTTCAAAATCTCCGAAGTCCGCTTCCCGCATTCCGTAAAGCACACTGTGCGGAGTGTCCCCGTAGATAGCACGAAAACTCTGCTCGGCGCGCAGCATTCCGCTGGTGTAATAACGTTCGGCGGTCGGATAAAAGCCCGTTTTTGCACGTGCTTCAAGCTCGGCATAACTCTCGGGAAGAATGGGCAAATCGGTACTGCCGTAATAAATACGCAGCATGTTGCCGCGGGTCATGCCGTGCCTTATCAGAGTCAGTTTCATTATTAAAAACTCCTTTTATTATTTCAGCCTTTCGGGCAGTCCGCAAAAGACCCGAATAACACTGTCTGCTTTTGCCGCAGCCTTTGCAAGGGCGGCGCCGTGCAGCTCGCGCCAAAGGCGATCCTTCTCGGAGAGAGGAACAACGCCGCAGCCGATTTCGCGCGCAATGAGTGCAGTCCGTTTTTTTTCGGACAATGTGAACAGCGGTGCAAGAAAATCATCGTCAAGCCGTTTGACTGCCGCGTCAAGGCCGGCATATTCGGCGGCAATTTTTTGAGTCAATGCTTCAAAATGAATATAAACACTGCTGTTCCCGCCGATAACGGAATCGAAAACATTTGCTTCGGGGCACTGTGCGGCGGCAAGGTCGAGGACGGCGGCGGCATTGAACCCAAGCCGCTGCACGGCATAGGTCAGCTTGCCCTGATATGCGCCTCCGATAATCAGCGTCAGCCCGCCGCACTTATCAATTTCATATGTTTCGTTTGAGTTCATATAAATACCTGTTTCAGTTGTTTTTTATCGATTCAATTGCTTTAATCCGTTCACATGCGGCCAAACAGAAGCAGTGCCGCAATGCCCGCAAGCTCCGCAAGTGTAAGCGAAAAGCCTGAAATATCTCCGTTCATGCCGCCGAGCTGCTTTTTTTCGCGCAGAATGCAAATCCAATATACCGCAACAGCCGCAATCGGCGCAAAACCGACTTTGCCGCAGAGCAGCGGGGGAAGTGCAAGAAAGAGTGCGAGCTGAACAAAGAGCGAAACGACGGAGACCGCGCTCCGAACAGCTCCGCTGTACTGGCTCGTTTGCATCGGTTTCAGCGTTTGAACCGCAATCCCGGAACAGGCGCGTGTGCAGGCGGGCAGAACCGCAAGCGTCAACAATGCTTTGAAATCGAAAGATTCGAATGAGAAAAAAAGACTCCATTGCGCGGCGGCGAGCAGAATCATGCATATGACGGCGAACGAGCCGCAGTGGGAATCCTTCAGTATGCGCTGCCGGGTTTCAAGATCGCGCCGCGAAAGCACAGCATCGCAAACGTCCATGAACCCGTCAAGATGCAGAAAGCCGGTCACAAGCCACGGCAAAGCGCAAAGAATCAATGCGCGAACGGCAGAGGGTAAATTGAGAGCCGTGCAAAGGTGAGCGGCCGCAGCCCAAATTGCGCCGACAATAAGCCCGATGAGCGGCAAAAAGCCGAGCATTCTGCCGCGTGCAGCTTCATCCCAGCGCCTGAAGGGACAGGGGATTGCAAGAAACATGCCCCATGCCATAAAAAAACCGTAAATAAACAACTTCATAACAATAAAATAAAAAGAAACAAACAGTCACTGTATGCGCGTTCAGACCGTTGGAACATCTCGAAGAAACAACGCATTTCCCTTTATAGTTCGCGTGATTCCCGACGATGCTTCAACCACAATATCGAATTCGGAAGCAAGCTGTCTGCAAACAAAAGCCAATGCTCGGCGGTAGCTTTCGGTAACAGCGTCATATTGCATTCCGTCACGAAAAATGTCATCGCATACACATACAAAATGCATTGCTGCGTTTGCAATTTCCGACAGTCCGGCCGCAACACGTTCCCCGGCTGCAAAATCAACGGAAAAATCGGCATCTTGTGCAGGCGGGGGGAACATTTCGTTTGCAAGCAGAGCCGTCACACTGTCAAAAAGTACGCAGCCTCCGCGAACCGATGCGGAAAAAGCGGAGGTATTTCGGCCGCATTCGATGGTTTCAAAGCCCCAACCGGCTCGCGCTTCAAGGTGGCGCGCAATGCGCTTTTCGTCTTCCGAATCGGAAGGTTCCATCGTTGCCCAATAGTACGCAGGGCAGGAGCCGCGCGCCGCAAGCATCCTTGCAATGCGCTGAGCCGCCATGCTTTTTCCGCTTTTGCTTCCGCCGACTATGAGTATTTTCATTTTCGCTCCCGAGTTTTCAAACGGTCTTAACGCAGAACGCCGATTCGTTTCGAATGTTTTCAAGGTAGTTATCGTTGATGCTGGCTTCCTCAAAGGTTGCCATATCGTTCATTGCCGCACAGGCGGCGCGCATGACCTGAAACGCAACAGGGCAGCCGCTGCCCTCGCCGAGCCGCATGTTGAGATTAAGCCATGGTTCCATGCCAAGTTCCGCCGCCGCGGCACGATAGCCGATTTCATATGAAGCATGGGAAAGAAAAACAAAGTCGCGCACCGTTTTGCAGAGCCGAACTGCCGCAAGTGCAGCAGTAACGGAAATCAGTCCGTCCGCAACGGCGGGAATGCCGAACAGCGCACAGCCGATGAATGCGCCTGCCATTGCGGCGATATCAAATCCGCCAACCTTTGACAGCACGTCCAAAACATCCGCTCCGTTGGGTTTGTGCAGCGCGACCGCATCTGAAATGACACGTTTTTTCAGTGCAAATCCCTCGTCCGTAAGCCCGCTTCCGCGCCCGGTGACGCTTTCAACAGGGAGATTCAGCAGGCAGGCAAGCACAGCGGCGGATGTTGTTGTGTTGCCGATACCCATTTCGCCTATGCCGAGTGCATCTGCGCCCGAGTTGTGCGCACGCTCGGCTGCCTCGATTCCGATTGCAAGGGCATCGACAGCCTGACTGCGTGTCATTGCGGGCCGCTTCGAAAAGTTTGCGGTGCCCAACCCCAGTTTGCGGTCAAGAATGGTTTCGGGAACACTGTCGGAATTTATGCCGACATCGATAACTTCAACATCAATGCCGAAGTCCCGCGCGATTGCGGACATGCCGGTTTTGCCGCGAGTCATATTTATTGCCTGCGCAAGCGTCACGCTCTGCGGGGTTGAAGCAACACCCTCGGCAACTATTCCGTTATCGGCTGCGAACACAACTATGCGTGTTTTTTCTATGCGATTGCACACGCGCCCTGTAATTCCCGCAAGTCGGACGGAGATTTCCTCAAGTGCTCCGAGGCTTCCCGGAGGCTTTGCAAGCTTGCTCTGCCTTTCCTTTGCGGCAGCTTTTGCAGCCGAGTCGGCTGGGCGAATGCGGGAAAGCAATGCTTTCAGTTCGGTTTCGTTCATAAGTTCAATCCACTGTATATATTTTGCATATCATGAATTATTTACTCAAAAAGCCGTTTTCAACCAGCCAAACAACGGACGGCGCGGCAGTCATGTTTTCAATCGTAAAAGTTGCATCCGGAGATTTTCGGATGATATATTCAATCGTTTCCCGCATCGGAATATTTCCGCTGCCGAGAGGGTTGTGAAGATCGTCCCCGCCGAAATTGTTGTGCAGGTGAACATGCATAAGCTTCGGTGCGAATCGGTCGATCCAATGCGGCAGCGGGGTTTCGGAAACGCGGCTGTTTGCATGCCCGATATCAAGGCAAAGCCCGAAGCGCGAATCGTTCACCCCTTCGGCAACCGCCGCTGTGATTTCCGGTTCGGGTTCCATAACGTTTTCAAGCAAAAAATAAATGTCGTTCGGTGCGTTTTTCAGAAAAACACGCCAAAACTTAACGGATTCATCAATGAAATACTCTTTATAGTAAACAAAAGGTATGAATCCCGAGTGAAAAACAATTCGTTTTGCTCCGATAACATCCGCCGCAAACAGTGCTTGGTCAAATCGCCGCCGAACAACATCGCGAACAAGCGGATCTATTGCACACGGGGAAAGCTCCGCAAACGGGGCGTGAAGCAGCAGCCGCAGACCGCAGCCCGATTCGGCAGTAAGCTGCGAAACGCGGCGAAAATGCGCCGCACTGTCCGTATCCATGTTCGGCGCATAGCAGAATTCTGCAATTTCAAGTCCCAGCGAGTGTTCCCGCGCAGCAGCAGCGCAGTCCTCCGCAATGGTTGAAACGAAAAGTTTTTTTGAAAAATCAAAAGTCATTTTGCATGTTGTAAGCTTGAGTCGGTTTGCATCCGTATCGGCACTGTATCCGCACTTTCTGCACCGCTGCAACAGCACGAACGGTGATGCATTCAAGATTACCCTCCGGACCGGTTCCTTCGGGCGTTGTAAACTTGACGCCGATATTTTCCGGCGGAACGCCGAGAGCCTCTGCAAGGTTTGCACGCATTGCTTCGCGGAAGGGCGCAAGCTTCGGCTTTTGAGCCGTTATCACGGAATCGATATTCACAGTTTCAAATCCGGCTGCGCGAATGCGTGCAGCGGCCTCTTTTGCAAGCAAAAGGCTCGATATGCCGCGAAATGCTTCATCACTGTCGGGAAAATGCTGCCCGATGTCGCCGAGTGCGCATGCGCCGAGGAGGGCATCAATCACGGCATGAGCAAGTGCGTCCGCATCGGAATGCCCAAGCAGTCCGAGTTCAAACGGAATTTCAACGCCGCCGAGGATGAGCTTTCGCCCGGCTGCAAGGCGGTGGGTGTCTTCGCCGATGCCGATTCTGAACATATTACTTACCTCCGTTGCTGACAAAGCCGGGCTGTTTCCCGAGCGCGGCTCCGCAGAGGATCTTGCGGACACATTGCCAGAGGGGATCTTCCGCTCACTGCGTTTTGAAAGCAAAAACTCAAAATACGGAATATCGTCCCGCGTTGTGAGCTTCAGATTCTGTTTGCTGCCCGGAGAAAAATGCAGCTGTACTCCCGTTGAGCGGCAAAGGTCGGCATCATCCGTGAAGCTGCCGACGGCGTTGCTGTATGCATTCAAAAGAATATCTCTGCGGAAACTTTGCGGAGTTTGTGCCGCAAGAAGCCTGCTTCTGTCAAGCGTTTCTCCGGTATCGCCGAAACGAACTGTGTCCGCAACGGGCACGGACGCAATGCCGCAGCCGTATTGCTCTGCGGCACGCAGGCTGGCTTTAATGGTTTCTCTGTCAACAAGGCAGCGGGCACAGTCGTGAACGGCGGTAATCGCACCCGATGCAGCGCGGACGGCATTGAATACTGACTCCTGCCGCGTTTTCCCGCCGCGAACGATTTTCACAGGGTAGGACGCGGAATTTGCCGCTGTAAGTGCAATTTCCTCCGTGTCGGGCGAAACGGCAATAACGGCTTCATCGGCAATTCCGCAAAAAGCTTCAACACAAAGCTCAATGGGTGTTTTGCCGCAAAAACGCATCAGCATTTTGTTTTCGCCCATCCGCAATGATGAACCGGCTGCAAGCAGAATTGCGGATACTGTAGTTTTAGCCATGCTGTTTCGTGCCTCTTTCGGCTGCGGTGTCAATCTGCATCGGTATTCAAACTGTCTTCAATGATTCTGTACATGCTGTCCGCTTCCTCTTTGCGAACGGTTTCGCGCACGGCAAGTACCTCGGCCGTCAGCCGCTTTGCGCCCATGCGAACGCTGATTATGTCCCCCGGGTTAACATCGGCTGCGGGCTTTGCAACTTTGTCATTCACCGTTACCCGTCCCATGGAACAGGCTTCGTTTGCAACGGTCCTGCGTTTGATAATTCGCGAAACCTTAAGGTATTTATCAAGTCTCATCAGGTGCTCCTCTTTAGTAATTATTCTCTAACATAGGTTTTTCCGACGGATGCGATAAGGTCTTTGTCGTACACAATATCGGCGTCATCCATCCATGTATCAAGCAGCTCGTCCCATGCTTCGGTATCGCTTGTCGCTTTGACGATCGCCGTTACTTTGTCAATCACATCCGCAAGCTTAACTTCGCCGGGCGTCTCGCCCGCACCGCGGTAAATGATATGCAGGCTGCCGTCAGTGTCGGTGAACACATCCGAGTATTCACCGGGCTTAAGCAGCGAATAAATCTCCTTGACGGTTGAACTCCAGTCACCCTTTGAGGAGCTGTGTTTTGTTGAAATCAACTGCCCCTTTGTGCGGAAGGTTTCGCAGCCCCCGTAACTGTCGCTGCCTGCAACGTATTCGTTCTCTGTATACTTGAGCATGACCTGAGCAAAGTCCGCTCCGCCTTCAAGCTCGGCAAAGGCCTTGTCGATTTTTGCACGATAGGGCTCAATGAATTTATTGTACATTTCATCGCATTCAGCCTGAAGCGTTTTGTAATCAGAAATCAGCTGCGCAATTCGCTCGGAATTTGCGCCGTCACCGTTCAGGGCATCCGTAAAAAGCAGGGATGTGCATTCTTCACGCAGCGAATCAAGCTGTTCGTTCTTTTTTTTGTAGTCATCGCCGAGTTCGCCTTTGGGAATAACAACAATATCCATGATTCGGGAGTATCCCTCCGGAACAACAAGCGCGGGCGCGGCATCATCGTAGATACCGCAGTATTTTTCAAAGTACTCTTCGTTATCTTTATACTGCCCGGGATTGGAGGCATAAAGCTCCTTGTCCGATTTCAGCTGCTTTTCGTACCAATCGGCAATGTCTGCATCCGTCACGGAAAAATCTTTGCAAACATAGTCCTTGTATGCTTCGATAAGCGCCGTGTTGCGCAGTTCGAGTTTATATTCCTCGCAGTATTCATCATAGGTCATGGTTTTGCCGGTGTAATATTCGGAAAGCTCCGCAATTGCGGCATCGAAATACTGCTGAACAGTCTTTGAATCGTCCTTGGCATTGGATTCTTCGGCAGTTTTCATATACTCGTCATATATCTCTTTAAGTTCGGTTTCCGCCTGCGCATCGGATTCCGCGATTTGTTCATCGGAAAGTTTAAATCCCTCCTCCTTTGCCCGGTACAGAACCACCATATCCTTAACAAGATATTCAAGCACCCAATCGCGGAATTTTTGCAGCTCTTCCTCGTTGCTGACGGGATCATAGCCCATTTGTTCCATGTATGAAAGATATGAGTCGAAGGCAGCCGTATAGAGGGCGTAGCTCACGGTTTCGTCCCCGATGGATGCAACTGCAGCGGTCTTATCGTTCGGAACACCGTTTTTGTCCTTATTTTTTTTGCATCCGCTGAAGCAGAACAGAAAAGCTGCTGCTGCAATAAAGCAGACAACACGCACGAATGTCGAAGTTTTTTTGGAAAAGCCGGCGAAAATGCTTCCGCATCCCGATCCTGCCGCGGCTGAGCAGCCGGGCTTGCGGCGGTCGTTGTTTGTTGCGGTCATAGTGTGTGATTCCTCCGTTCTGAGTTTTGGAAAAACGGAACCCCCTGATTTTTGATTAACGATTATTCAGAGCATTCCCGAAAATCAATCGATATCGGAAGCAGCGAAAACCGAGGCTTTGCTGCTGACGCTTAAGAACTGCCGAAAACTGCACATTAATTCTGCCGCCGGCAAGCGGTGCGCCGAGAGTATCCATTCCGCTGTCTATTATACAGCATTCAGCCCCGTTTGCCAATGAGTGCGGGAATAAATCACATTTTTCCGCCGAAGGGACACATTCGGTGCCAAAATCACGGTTTCTCGTGCCCGAATCGCGGAGCCGATAAAAACAGACAGCAAAAACAAGCTGAATATAATTTTAATAAAAACTCTTGCCCAAATCGAGGTGAATGCTGTATAATACGATAGATATTTTATGTACATGCGCCGGCGGGTGAATTCTGTGTCCGCAGCGCATGAGCCGACAGTGCCTGCTGCATTGTTCGGGATAAGGAGAAAGCATTGACTCGAAGGAAATTTTCAATATTTACCGCTTTGTTCGCTGCACTGATCGCTTTTGCGGCTGTTCTTCCCGTTTCAACGGGGTTCGCCGCAAATGCGCAGACTGTTCAGGGCAATTCTGCCGAAATCACCGTTCTGCCCGCAAAAAACGGAACGGACGCGGCAAGCATTTCGGCAAACCCCGCATTTTTGTCCGGTCCCGGACAGGTCACCGTAAGCATCACGCTTCGCAACCCGGGCGGTGCTGCGGGACAGGGGCTGGATGATACCGCAACAGGTTCCCTGATAAAGGAACCGTCGGATCCCACTCCGACTCCGACATCCGAACCGACATCCGAACCGACATCCGAACCCGAGCCGTCAACTCAGCCCGGCGGCGGTGTGTACACAAATGTTTCAATAATCAACACATACGGCGTTTCTTTCAACACTTCCGATGTTCCCGCGGGGGAATCGCGCACATTTACCGGCACGATGAACGTTGCCCAGGAACAAATCGGAGAGACGCTTCGCTTCACCGTTGCATGGTTCGATACGGCAACCCAAACCGCAGGTTCGCGTGAGTTGACCCTTGTCATTTCCCGTGCGGATACGGCTTATCTTAAGCTTTCGCGCAGCGTTGACAAATCGATTGCTTCGGCGGGTGATATTGTCAAATTGACATATACAATGATAAACACAGGCGCCAAGAATCTCAACAGCATTATCCTTGTTGATAAGAATGTTGCCGGTACACAGGCAATGCTTCCCGCATTCAGCCTTGCCCCGGGAGAGAGCCGCGTATTCACTTATGAATACACAATGCGCACATCAACCGTAACAAGCAAACCGACTGTATCGTTTGTTCCCGAGGGGTCAACAAATGCCCTGTCGGTAACGCTTTCGGGGCTTACCATCGGCCTTATAAATGCGCAGCTCACCAAAACGGTCGAAATCGGCACACCCACACCGGAGGGCGTTGAATTCACACTGTATCTGACCAACAACGGCAACCAGAGCCTGAATTCTCTCACCGTTACGGACGATCTTGGAACCGTTGTTCAAAGCGGTTTCAGCCTTGCAATCGGTGAGTCGAAAACCATTAAATATTTCGTCAGAAACCCTGAAGCCGTTCGCTATGTTGTGTTCAACATCACCGGCGTTTATTCGTCCGGCATTGTGTTTAAGGACAACACAAAGAGCTACACTGTTCGCCCTTACATCGATCCGACAACTCTCGGCCTTGAGTTCCGCGCGGAAGTTCGCACTCAACTCAATCGAGAGAATATCATTGGGCTGACTTTCACCGTCACAAACACGGGAAGCACTCCCTACACCGATGTTGTCCTGACCGAAAAAGAACTGGATTATGAAATCCACAAGATTGCCGTTCTTGAACCCAACTCCGGCGCACAGTCATTCAATATCGATCTTAACGTCGGCGGAGAAAGAGATCTTGTGTTCTTCCTGACGGCTCTTGACGCTTCGGGCAACACGCACATGTTTGAGGCGCATCTGACCGCAAAATATATCGATGCCGAAGGCACCGTTCCGAACGAACCGCCGGCAACGGGCGGGGTCACGGTCGTTGACGATCCGAATATCGGCAGCAAGCTGGACGGAATGCTCACAAAAACGGGAAGTGCGCTGAAAGTATGGTACAGTATTCTTATCATTATTGCGGCAGTTGCGCTTATCGCGATCATTGCCCTTGCCGCTGTTGAAATTTACAAGCGCAAGAACGGCGGAAACGCAAAAAAAGCACCGCGCAGACGCGCACAGGAGGACGATGAAGACTGATAAGGCTGATTAAAAACCAAGGCTGAGCGGTCGATTCATTCAACTGCACCGCTTCAGCTTAAACAAGTGACTGTTTATATGACCCGCGCCGGCGGGCGGCTCAGAACGGGTTGCCTGTTGAGCTGCGGGTTTTATAATTTGCCGATAAACGGCATCGGTGAACCGAACCGTGCGGCGGATAACAATTCAAAACAGAGGAAAATAAAGGAGAATAAGGTATGCCGAACACTCAATTCATTATCCTGCTCATCATTACGGTTTTCAGCCTGTTGGCGGGAATCGTTTCGGCTGTTGTTTTATTTGGGCAGCTGAATGCAAAAAAACGCGAACGCGCAGAGCTTGAGCGCAAATTGGAAAATACGGTCGGTGCCGCAATGAACTCCTCCGTCGGCAATGCCTCGGCGGAGCTTGAACGCAGACTTCAGGACAGGCTGAAGGAGCTTTCGGACGCACTTTATCGATACAACGAACAAACAAAGAATGATTATGAACGATTTAAAAATGCTTTAAATGAAAGCATTGCTTCTTCGATGCGCGAAACCGCTTCCCGCCTTGCGGAGGTACAGACAGCGGCGGCAGAAAGAATCTCCGCAGAACAGAAAGCGTTTTCGGAAAAACTGAATACCGAACAAAACGCGCTTTCCGAAAGGCTCTCTTCCGAACAGAGGACGCTTTCCGACAGGCTTGCCGCAGGGCAGGATTCCTTCGAAAAACAGGTTTCGGACAGACTTGCTGCTCAGAATACTCTGCTGAAAACACAGGCGGAGCAGGCGGAAACGCGCAATAAGCATTTTGAAACGGTCTGCACGGAAAAACTGGCGGCAATGGATACGAGCGTGAAGCTCATGACGGAACGCAACGAAAAGCAGCTTGATGCAATTCGCGGTGTTGTTGACGAAAAATTGCAGGAGACGCTCACGAAGCAAATCTCCGAAAACTTCAAGCTTGTTGATGAACGTCTTAAACAGGTCTATCAGGGGCTTGGAGAAATGCAGACGCTTGCAAGCGGAGTGGGTGATCTTAAAAAGGTTCTTTCAAATGTCAAAACACGCGGCACGCTCGGCGAAATTCAGCTCGGCGCAATTCTCGGCGAAGTTCTTGCGCCGGAACAGTACGAATGTAATTTTGATGCAGGAAAACAGAATAATGAGCGCGTTGAATTTGCAATAAAACTTCCGAATGACGGCGGGGAAGCGGTTTACCTTCCCGTTGACAGCAAATTCCCTGCGGATATTTATTCCAAACTCTGCGATGCGTATGATTCCGGCGAGGATGTTGCCGCTGCGCAGAAAAACCTGCGTGAAGTTCTTCTGAAATGCGCGAAGGATATAAAGGAAAAATACATAAATCCCCCGCGCACAACGGATTTTGCGATCATGTTCCTGCCCACGGAGGGACTTTATGCCGAAGCGGTGCGGCTCGGGCTTATCGAAGAGCTGCAAATGCGTTTCCGCGTTAACCTTTCCGGTCCTTCAACCATGGCGGCACTGCTTAACAGCCTGCAAATGGGGTTCCGAACACTTGCAATACAAAAACGCAGCAGCGAGGTCTGGGATTTGCTCTCTCAGATAAAAAGAGAGTTCGGAAAGTTTGACGATGTGCTCAGAGCAACGCAGAAATCGCTTGAAAAGGCGCATAATGACCTTGAAACGCTTGTGGGTGTTCGCACAAGGCAAATTTGCAGAACCCTCAAAAAGGTTGAAACCCTTCCCGAAACCGATCCCACCGGGGAATATAAAACCCTTGCGGAAGCTTTGATAAATGCGGATGACGGTGAAAACTGATGCGTTTTCGGTCGATTGCGGGTGAAGCTCAGCCGGAATAAAGCGGATTCAGCTTTATCGGCGGGTACGGAATCGCGGCGAGAGTCGGAACGGGGTTTGCATAATCAAAGTTTGGATTGAAATACCTGTCGCCGCAAAGCAGTGTTTCGCGGTATACATCATAACAGCGCAAAAGATTGGCTTTGCCTGCATTGGCATAATCATTCGGAAGTCCGCCCGATAACCGCGCCTTTGCAAACGGAGTGAAGCAGTTTGCAAGACCTTTTCGCATGAGCCGAACACAGAACTCCGTGTCCCATCCCACTCCGGACAGTGTTTCGTCAAACATGCCGAAACTGAAAAAGTTTTCGCCGCTGACTGCCATAAATGCGCCGCTGACGGCGGTTACATTGCGCTGAACGTGCAGAAAACTGCATTTTAAAAAGTCTTCAAAATCATCCTTTTCGCCGTAATAAGGGCTTTGTGCCCAGCCGTTAAGGCCGATAACGGTGCCGGCGGAAAGGATGTTTCCGCTTTCGTTCACGATTTTTCCGCCAACCGCACCTGCGCCGTGCCGAAGCGCAAGTTCGGTGAATTCGCGAAGGAATGCAGGGGAGAGAATTTCGATATTTCCGTTTAAAAACAGCAGCAAATCCGCGGCGGCTTTGCATGCACATGCATTCAGCGTTTCGGGCAGCGGCTGTTCCGCGTTGACGTGAACAATCTCTGCCGCCCTGTTCTTTTTGAGTGCCTGAAGATAGCGGCGCATTCGCTCATCTCCGCTGCCGTCGTCCGCAATGATAATTCGCCTGCAATCAACCGTTGACTGCATCTCCGCCGAGTCAATGCATCGCTGAAGGCTTTCAACTCCGTCCGCACCGGCGATAACAATGCCGACGGATGGTTCGCGTTTTCTCGGGTAACGCATACGAAGTGTACCCAAAACGCTGCCCTCAAAGCAGTATCCGTTTGTGCGGTTTTTCTTTCCCGAACCGTCGCCGGGATAAAGGGAATTGAATTCACGCTTCAGTATATCGGTGCAGGGAATTTCGCTGCCGTCGCAGTCGCGGATAACGGTCAGCCCGATCCTTGCAATGTGAATGACCTGCTTGGCAGCCGAAGCACAGTCAATGCAGTATGCCCAAAGCTCGGCAGGTGTGCTGCCGCGAAACCCGCCGACAGCCGCATGTACACGTTTGGAAACAAGCATGGGCCGCCCGATGCTGTTGAAGGAGCGCAACGTGTCGCGCCCGTAGTCGGGCTTAAAAATCGGGTTTTGCCGAATGCCGTCAATCACGGAGTCCTCATCGGCAAAAACAACCTCCGCTTCGGGATTTGAATGAGTTTGCAGAACAAGCATGTGAAGCGCGTCCGGTGCTGGCAAATCTCCGGGCAGCAGCTGCAAAAAGTATGCACCGTTAAGCATCTTCTCGGCGGCTTTCAGCTGTTCGTGCGCTGTGCCGTTAAAAAGCACAAGCCTGAATTTCGGAATGCCTTCATAATCCGTAAGCCCTGCCTGCGCAAGCTCCGAAACCACGCAAACTTCAAAATTTGCATAGGTTTGTTTGCCGAGTGCTTCGAGCGTTGAGCGGATGTTTATATTTTTTCTGTTCCATTATATACT